>ERZ1370068.10406-contig-9108_pt1 | contig 169182 bp, 204 predicted proteins | sample MGYA00561227_ERZ1370068 | MGnify/ENA primary metagenome ERZ1370068 (study PRJEB38410, sample SAMEA6850437) | metagenome | study: Metagenomic assessment of the ecological functions of the soil: analysis of the soil microbiota associated with the... | reverse complement strand
TGTACTTCGTTCAGTTACGTATTGCTAGGAGCCATCCCGCAGTTACCTCAACGCGGCCGGGCCGCAAAGTCATGTCGAAACAGATCTCCAATCAAGGCAATGCAGAAGCCAACCCCGAGCGGCGACATGCAGTCCGCAGCAAACAAGCCCGGCCTCGAAGCCGACCCACGTTCCACCGGCCACTCGACGTCGACACAGCGGTCGTGCAGACGATCCTGCGCGAAAGTCGAATTCGCGACACGAAGTAGAAGGCCCGCGATGCTGTCGACGGCCGGTCCTCACGAGCCGATCGCCGGGTTCTCGCCATGGCTGGTGCGCGTCGCGGCGTTCGGCTAGACTCCCCGCCAGCCATCCACTCCACCGAGGTGCCGCGTGCGGCGGATCGGGCTCGCGGATCGTTACCCTCGCTCTCGGCCTCATTCTTGTGCCGCTCGCCACGGCTGCCGCCCAGCCTTCGGAGAGAAATTTGCGGGTCGGAGTCACCCATCCCGGTTCCGATGCTTCGCCCAAACCACGACGCATTCCTGCATGGGCTGCGGGAGCTCGGGTGGGTCGGGGCAGGAATGTCGTGATCAGTATCGATGGGCCGAGGGCAGGTCCGATCGGTTTTTCGACCTCGCGGCTGAGCTAGTCCGTCTTAAGGTTGACGTCATCTTTGCTGGCAATACGTCAGTAGCTGTCGCGGCCAAGAACGCGACGGGAACGATTCCCTCGTCATGGCGACAGGTGGTGATCCGAGGTGGGGCTCGGGCTCGTCGCAAGTCTCGCGCGCCCGGGCGGGGCGTCACGGGGTTATCCTTCAGCGGTGGCATGGAGACTGTCGGCAAAGGGCTGCAAGGCTTCTCAGAGACGGTCCGCACCTCCGCCGTGTGGCAGTCCTCTCAGGGCGGACAATCCCTGCCCGAGCGCTGGCGATTCAAAACCTAAGGTCGCGGCGGTCGGTGAGGAGTGCAACTCAACTCCTGGAGGCCCGGGGTCCCAACGAGTTCGACAGTGCATTTGCTGCGATGGCCCGGGCGCGCGCGGACGCTCTGCTTCATGTGCTGGACCCCTTCTTTGGTATCCACCGAGCACAGCTCAGGAGCTTGCGGCAAGAGCCACCTACCGGCAATGTACGGCGCAGGGAGTACGGAGGCCGGTGGCCTCATGAGCTGGCTCCGACTTTCGTGACAATTTTCGCGGTGCGACCTACGTGGATCAAGATCCTCAAAGGCGCCAAGCCCGGCGATCTGCCCGTCGAGCAGCCCACGAAGTTCGAGCTGGTCGATCAACCTCAAGACTGCCAAGGCGCTCGGGCTGACGATTCCCGCAGACGCTGCTCCTACGGGCGGACCAGGTCATCGAGTAGCCCGTGCTCGACCAACGCGGCCAACTCCTGCGTGCTGCTGTCGGCTTCGCCGGGTGCTCCGATGCCCTCGTACGACCGCGCGCTGCACGCGCTCCGCACCTGGCTCGACTCGTGGTCCGGGATCGGGCACGTCGCCGTCGGGATGCACCGCCAGGGCTTCGACCTGCAGCTGACGCAGTACGACGAGCGCGGCTGGCGGCGCGACCTTCTACACGACCGGGATGGAGCACTCGCCCACGAGCGCGACGGGCACCGGGTGGGAGCGCACGCCGTGGCACGCGACGCAGCGGGCGGCGTTGATGGACAGTTCGGTTTCGCCGGAGGCTGGCGATCCGGTTGGCTAGACGACGACTGAGTCATCGTGATCGACACGTAGACCGGAGGGAGGAGCTCATGGAACAAACGTGCTTATGGTCATCAGGGCCCTGCTAGGTCGGTTCGCGCGCTGGGTGACTGCGACAGTTGAGTGCGTCCGCGCGCAGGGCAGCAACCACCGGCATACACGATCGGCGAGATCGAGGTGACCGATCCGGGCGACTTACCAAAGAAAGGCATGGAAGGGACATCGGTCAGGTTCCAGTCGGCGGGCGGCGTTTCGTGTAGCGCGAGTGGCCGAACATTCGTCGTCAACCGGAGCGCCGCCAACAGGATTGTCGTTATCCAGTGGAAAGTTCGGTAAGGCGCGCATTCTTTGAATCCGACGCGTGCACGCAGTTCATCCCGATCCCGTGACAAATCGCAAACTTTCGCGCCTTGCGTCATCGAAGGCGTCGCAAATTGACTTGGCAGTTCCTTTGAGCCGTCTTCGGCGCGCAACCCGAAGCGCCTTCGCCCGCGCGGCTGATACCGCGCGATGTCGACGCCTCGCCTCTGGCACCCTGGCTCCGCATCAACCGCGTCCTGCGCGTGACGCTGCACGCGCTGGAGCGCGGACGCGTGGTCGCGAGGTCAGGCGTCGAGTTCAGGCGGGCGCTGGCGCTGGTGAGCGAGATCCGGCGCGCGGGTGGTTCAACTGACACTTGGCTGACGCGCACGAGAAGAAGCGCCAGAAGGCCAAGCCGGTACAACCTCCGCTACCTGGGATGCCGCCGCCCGAGCCACCGGGCACCGCTCGTGTCCTCCCCATGCAGCTTCAGATCGGTGATCGCATGACGGATTCAACTGGCGAGTGGCAAGTGGTGGGGCGGCCCTACACCACCGCAGGCGGCAAGAACTCTCACGTTCGCGTCCAGCGGGTGGACAAGCCCGGCGTGACGGAGACACGGCTGTGGGGATCTTACGAGAAGGTCACGGTGATACGGCGCGCGACCGCCGAGGAGGGCAAGCGATGATGCGACTGCGTCGAGCTTCGGTGATCGCCGCGCTGTGCCTGCTCGCCTCGGCCGCGACGGCCTACGCCGAGTGCGCGTGGGTGTTGTGGGTAACAACCTTCGTCTACGAGGAACAAAGATCACCCATACCGACCCTGAACATTCAAGAGGCGTATGTCTGGCGCAGGAGTGCGACAAAGCGGACATACAGTATGCTGACCAGATCGTGGTCGTACATGACCGTCAATGGACGGCAGGTGCCGTACGAGGCACATACCAGTGCCTCCCCGACACCGATGGACCCACGCGGGCCGAAGGGAAGTGATGCGAGTCGCTGCGGGTACGGTCCGTCAGTGCGCTAGACTCGCCGGTGACTCTCCTGGGCGACCTCGACGCGCCTTCCTCCCGGAGCACATCGGCGCTGCGGCGATCTCGACGCGCGCCGCCGTCGAGGGGGCCTGACCGCGTGTGGATAACCTGTACGTTCGGCGCGGTGTTGATCAACCGGAGCGCGACCAAAGAGCCCATTATGAGCCGTGGCCGCGGGTCTTCGCGATCGTTTGGATGAGCGCGGTCGCAGTTCTCGTTGTCGGCGGTAATATCGCATTCCTCTACTTCGCCGAATCAGCTCGACGCCCTCGGAAGATCCGCGAGGACATGAACCCCTTCAACGTCTCCGGGTGGCTGGTGAAGATGGTGCTCGCGTCACCGGGCATCGCCGCGTTCTGGCTCTCCAGGCGCATCAAGCCGAAGCAGGGCAGGCACCTGAGGCGACGGTGATGCGACTCGGACGAAGGGCCTCGCTGCTCATCGCGTTCTCCTGCTCACCTCGGCGCGACGGCAACCGCGGGCAGAGATTTGCCGCCGTGTGGGTCTGCCTCCCCGACACCGTGGACGCGCGAGGGCCGATAAACTCAGACCAGCGTTGACGAGAGAGAGCACACAGACGAGAGAAAGATCAGAACCCCGAAGGGCAGCGTGGAGTTCGTGCCAGAGCCGCCACCCAAAGGGCCCCAGCGAAGCCCATCGCCACAACGACAACAAGCACGACCGGTGTAAAGCGTAGTCGCACGTTCACAGCGCTGCCCGCAGGGCCACCGTAGGTTCGAGTATAAACACGAGCTCGAAGATCGACGCGAGCATCCCGAGAAGAGACAAAAACAGCACGCCAAACCTAAAGCTATCCAAGTCATTTCGGGATCGCGACATTCAAATCGCCACCAAGGCAGGCGTGGTCGTGGTCGAGGCCGACGTTCCGTGGCGCGCCCTGCCCCTCGATCGTGCCGACAACATCGATCTCGGCATCAGGAGGCCCAGCGCTGGGGCTCAGCTGCACACTCAAACCGTCATTTCTCTCTAGGATTCGTAAACGTAGCGGCACTCGACCATTCCTGTATATCGAACTCAGCGTAAGCCCGGTGACATCACGGCGGATCCTTCTCACACTGGCTTCGAGAATGGGTGCTGCTGTCTTGACACGGACTTCGAGAGGGACGAGCACGTTTTCTGTCTTGACTGCTGTTTTCCCCTGGTTCCAGATCGCAACTTGGGCAGCGACAACATCTGTCTTCAGCAGCTCGCCCTTGAACTCTACTCTCAGATCAGACGGTCGCCCCTGCCTGTGCGAGTATGGTGCGTACAGGACTTTTACGCGGTACACCACGTCGCGTGATTCCCGCCCTTGGATGTAGAAGAACACAGCGAGAATGAGACGTGCTCGCGAGAGAGTCAGCAGGCCAACCAGCGGATTGGCGAAGAACCCCTTTAATCTTGACGAAATTACCACAGACGAATTATAGTTGCTGGCAGCATCGCGAGCGTAGGCCTTTCAGGCCTACCGCCAGCCATTGCCAGTCACGGTGGCTTCCCGAATACCGGGATGCGGCTCAGGGTAGCACCGAGCAAACGCTGGCGGGACGAGGCCTGGTCGGTCCTCCCGCCTACAGGGAGAACGCCCATGCAGATCGACTTCGAGGTCTCCGGCGGCGGATCGGTCTACCTGCTTCAGCCGCTGACCCGAGCAGCCCGCGCACTGGGTCGACGATCACCTGCCCGACGACGCGACCTGGTGGTGCGGCGCGGTCGTCGTCGAGCACCGCTACATCGGCCGATCGTCGGCGGCGCGATCGGCGACAGGCTCGGTGGTGCGGTGATGGAGCGCCTCTGCGTCAAGACCGAGGCCTGGAGCATCCGCCAGCAGATCGAGGCGAACGAGGCGCGTTCGAGGACCAGGTGAACTTCGTCGCCTGGTTCGAGTGGGGTTACGAGTGGCCGGCGCTCTACGCCGACGAGGGAGGTCAGGGTTGAGCCGCTACGTCAAAGCGGCGACGCGCGGCCCGAGCCGACCGACGGACTGGGTCGCGCTCGTGATCTATTGATCGGGCCGTTCGTGTTCGTTCTCCGTTGGGCATGGCGTCTGCTTACTCACGGCGCTTCTTTGCCGAACCGTGGCCGCGATGCTCGCTGAGAGGTTCTGTCTCTTGTCCACGATAGCCTCACCCGTGGCGACCACCTTCTCCCCGAGTATCGGTTCGTCGGGCACGAATACGCGGCCGATCTCCTTCCACGATCTCACGACCGGTATCCTGGTCGATATCGTCACCGCCGCCGTCGACGTGGGATTCCCACTTCCCCCTACGTCGCGTCCCCTGCCCCTTCTTTGCCCGCTCCCTCACCCACGGACCGGTTCCTTGATCTTGATCTTCAAGGTTGCTGGCTTCTTCGTGGTCGTCTTCGTGGCCTCTTCTTCATCCCTTCTTCACCTTCGCCCAGCGAGCCCACGCGCCGCCTTGCGCGCTGCTGCGCTGCGCTCGGCCCTTGTTTTGTTCTTCTTCCACCGGGCGCGGATCGCCTTCAGCGCCGGACTCGCTCCGTTCCTTCGCCGTCAGCGCGCGAGCGACCCCTTGCCGCCTTCCCTTTGCTGGCGAGCCAGTGCTTGTACTCGTCAATCGTTCGTGGCTTCCGTTCTGGTGGCACCGCGCCGGAGTCTAACTTGAACACCCCATCACCGCCCCTACGCAACAGAGGCTTAACTGACATGATCGCCGCCATCTATGCACGCAAGAGCACCTCGCAGTCCGACGTCGCTGACGTCGAAGTCATTCGTTCGTCAGATCACGCTCGCCAAGGCCTTCGCCGCCGAGGAAAGTGGCTGGTGATCGAGTACTCGACGACGGCGTCTCAGGACAGAGGCGACCCGACTGGTCAACGGGCTCGCCTGCTCGCCGATGCGACAGCCGGGAAGTTCAGGTCGTGATCGTGCGCGATCTGGACCGCATCAGCCGTGACGACCACGAGGGCCGGTGTTCGTAATCAACCTGCTCGCCGACGCCGGAGTCGCGGTGTGGGGAAATACACCACGAAGGCAGTGAACAGGGTCGAGACCGCAGCGGATCGGCTCATGATGAACGATCAAGTTCTTCGGGGCCAGAACACCGCCGAGAGACGTCGGAGAACACGCGAGAAGAGTTCGACAAGGGCGGCTCGCGGCGTCACGGACGGCCCCGGGTCCTCGGCTACAAGAACATCGGCGAGCCGAAGCAGCGGCAGCCCAGTCATCGTCGAGCAGGCCGCGATCGTCGTGCGGATCTTCGAGATGGCAGCGCAGGGCAAGGGCTTCCTGAAGATCGCGAACACGCTCAGCAGCAGGCGTCGTCAACCCGACCGGCCAATCACGGAACGGCGAGCCGAGTCGGCCTGGCGAAGCGGTACTGGGCGGCACTGGCATCCGCGCCGTGCTGAACCGGGAGCTTTACCTCGGCGAAGCTGGCTTACGGGCAGATGCGAACCTCCGACGCAGTGGGCGGCGCATCAAAGTCAGGGCGCGCGGCCCCGATCACCGTGGAGGCCGGATCTCCGAGATCATCTCCGACGGAGTTGTGGGCGTCCGCGCATCGCGTGATGGCGAACCGCCGCGCCGCCTACGTGCAGTCGAACCTGGCGGGCAGCTTCGCGGTAAGCCTGAGACAGGTGGCGAGTCCCGATACCTGCTCGGCGGGTTCGTGACCTGCGCGGTCTGCGGCGGTCGGATGGCCCCGATCAAGCGGACGGGGAAGCGCGGCCGACCGTCGTTCGGATGCCTCTGTCGCGTTCCGGCACAGCTCGCGGGATCTCCGCCTGCGAGCGCCATCCGGTCCCGATGAAGGGATCTGCACGACGCGGTCGTCCTCGGGCTGGATCCAGATTGCTCTCGCCCGAGCGCGGATCCAGGTGCTTCAGGATCTCGCCACCGAGTGGACGGCCCAGGCCGATGCCCACGCGGTCCAGCGTGCTGGTCTCGAGGCCGACCTCGCCACGGTGGAAGCCGAGCTCCAACAACCTCACCGCCGCGCTCGCTGGTGGGGCAGCTGTCGCGACGCGTGCTCGACGGCATCAGGAGCGCGAGGCCGGGAAGCGGGATCTGCGGGCACGGCTGGACGCGCTCGACGCGCCGAGCGGCAGGCCGCCCGGCCATTGTCTCGCGCACCGAGCACCTCGACGCCTTGAGGCGCGTCTGCAAGGACTGGAAGACCCTGCTTCGCGCTGACCTGACGCACGGCAGGCGGGTGCTGCGTGACCTGCGGATCGAGAAGGTCGTCGTTCGGCGCGGCAGGCATGGCCGGTGGTCGTTCAAGCTGGTCGGCGCGCTGGACAAGCTCATGGGCGAGAAGTTCTTCGCGGTCACCGACGAGCCGTTCGCGACCACGGATCGACAGGCCCGACGACGTGGTCGAGCCCGCCGGTCGAGCTGGGATTGAATTGCCCCGGGGTGACTCGAACACCCGGCACGCAGTTTAGGAAACTGCTGCTCTATCCACCTGAGCTACGGGGGCGTAAGGACTTACGCGACGTTCGGCCGATTGTACCGCGCTTTGTGCTGAGCCTTGATGCTGAAGCACGGGCCGGACCTTCGAGCTTCTGGACGCCAGCCCGCGGGTGGTTGGGACTCGGGTGGGCATAGCGAAGGGTCGCATCTTGATCCCGGCGTGGCGAGGCTCTCCCTCAGATCGTAGAGGCTCCCGCCGCGCATCATGTAGTGGCTGGCGAACGTGTGACGCAGGTCGTTGGAAGCAGAACGCCTTGATGCCCGGCGCGCTCAAGGGACCGGCAGCCAGAACGCCGTCGAATCTGGCCCCACTCCCCGCCGTCGCTGGCGCTTGAACACGGCGCCCGTCGCGGCGGTCGGGCTTAGGCTCGACGGACTCTGGGGCGGCGATCTGCATCGGCGATTGAGCGGGACGCCCCGCGGCGTTGCCGCTCTTCGTCTTGTAAGAGGGTCACGCGGGCGCTCAGCCCGTAGTCGGCGCGCTGAGAGTCGATACGCGCGCCCACGTCGGGCCATGAGGATCTCCCTTTCCGCATCCCGGTGTTGACCGCGAGGCTGACGATGGCGCCGAAGGTAGGGATTCCCGCGACGTGGCGCACGCCTCCAGCGGCGAGTGATCTCGCCTTCATCGAGGTAGCGCAGCCCGGCCCTCCGGCTTCTTCGGCATCTCGACCTCGGGCGTCTGCTCGAGATGGCCCCACCGCTTACCGAGCCGGAGCATGTGCCGAAGCACCCGCCGTCAGTTCGTTCGCCACGGTGAAGGCGCACGACCTCCCCCTGCTCGTCGCCGTTCGTACTGCGCGATCACTTCAGCGGAGAGCCGACGATGCCGGCGGCTCGCTCCCGAAGGCGGGCAGCAGGCGCGTGGCGAGAGTGCGGGTGTCTTCCTTCGGCGAGCGTTTCCCACGCTGCTCGCCCGGCCAGGCCAGGTATCCTGGGCAGGCTCCTGTAGCGTTCGCTCAGTCGGCGCCGGCGCCGGGAGGCTGCATGGATCGCCTGCGAGGCGCGCGACGAGCGCGGCACGCGCGTCGTCCTCCGTCAAGCCGCATCGTACGCTTCCCGCTCCTGCTGGCCGTTCAATTCGCCTGGAGCGTAGCCGCCGAGGCCGTGCGCTTCACCTTGCGCGGGCCACTGCGCCAGACGCGTTGTTGACATGATCACGGGCCCATCAGCGACTCCTCTCCTTGTGGGCGTGGGTCGCGGCGATCATGGGGCGTTTTCTTTTCGATCGTGGTTCTAGGGGGCGACGAAGACGGGTTGAGTGCACTTCACTTGACCGGTCGTGGAGTCGTAAACACAACGCCATATCAGAGCCGCTGGTCGTGTCCATCCGCCATGCCGCGCCCGCGGCCGCATCATGGGCTAGGGCATACCGTGCGATGGCCGTCTGTGGCTGGCCTTGGCCAGTGAGGACCGTCTGGCCGGCCTTGGCCAGTGAGGAAGCAGAGCGCCCGCGATGAGACCGGATGCGATAATGATCGCGCCAGGGTAGTTCATTTGCTTATCCCTCTAGCTGTTTGAAGCTCCAACGATGATCGGCTATTCCCGTCGCCAATCATCTCGCCTCGCCGCGACGCGCTCGTGCGCCCCCAAACTCGGAACATCTCGGCGCCGGAATCGCCCCGCTTGACGCGGACGTTGGCGGTTTTCCGCCCAGCGGTCGTGTACGGCCGGCCGACAACCTCGTACTCTCCGGTCTCGTCGGTGAGCCGGTCGCCGAGCTGCAGCTTCGTCGGCAACACGCGAGTCGTCGACGCCGCAGAAGCCGCAGGCTTCTTCTCGGGCTCGGGCTTGGCCATGACCCGCGAGCGCCGTCGCGCCTGAGCGTCGTCGGTCATTTTTCCGGAATTTCCAATAGTTCGGGATGGCATTCGATCGTCAAACGCGATATTGTTCGCCCCCGACTGGGGGAACGAACAGTGCCCGACGAGCCCGTTCTTCGAGAGAAGGCCCGAGAAGCGATTCGCGCCGGTAAGCTGCCAACCCGCCGCCCCGACCGTACGTGGGGTGGGCCAGGCATCGGTGAGCGTTGCACGATCTGTGGCAAACGCGTCACGCGCGCTCAGTTGGAGTTCGAGATTCTATTCGCACGCGATGGGTCGTCGCGTGGCCTTGACAGGCATCACGTTCACATCCGTTGCTTTGCCGCGTGGGAATTCGAGCGCTCCAAGATTTAGCTCCTCCCTAGCAACTGACTCATGCTCCGCTGGTAATCCCCGCCGCGCGCAGCGCTGTCCTCTGGCCTGACAGTCATCTCTTCGCCAGCCACCTCCAACGTGAGCCGACGGACGCGATCAACGCTAGGAGCATTGCTACAGCAGGTTTCACTCCAGCAACTCCGTCACCGGTACGCCGAGGGCGTCCGCAATGCCTTCAACACCGCCAGCGATGGATTCTTCCGTGCGCCGCTCTCCAGCATCGTCACGTACTGCTTCTTGACCTTGGCTCGCTTGGCCAGCGCCGCCTGAGTCAGCTCTCGTTCCGTCGCTTAGCTTGCGGATCACGTTACCCAGTCGCTTAGGTGACAAGGTAACTACCAGTTACTCAAGTGTCAAGCGCCAGACGCTCATCATTGCAAATCCCCTCAGCCGCTGCTCGAACGCTTCCGTCGCCTGCCGGGCGGCTCGCATCGCACGTGTGCACAAAAGCTCTGCAAGTCTTTTCACATTGACACCTATGCGGACGTGCCAGAGGCACGACCACTGTAGGGGAGTGCGTCGCCTTTCTCGGAGCGCGGCCCATGAGCCCGCGACAGGGGAAAGCAACGCTTTATGACATCGGCCGCGGGAGCTCGCCACCAGTTCTGTTCGTCACGTTCATCCTGTCGCGTTGTTCCCCACCGCCTGCGTTCGCCGAGAAGCCGATCACTGGTGTCGGCAATGGTACGCCTGGGAGTTGCACGGAGGTGGCGTTGAAGGACGCCCAGCCCAGACGCTGCGGCAGCGGAGGGCGCGCACACGATCCGGTTTAAGTGCGGTCGGGCGCCCGTTCCGATCAGCCCTGAGCCAAGTCACAACGTCCCTGATGGATTTCCGGTCCTGCTGGCGCTCCCGAACAATACGACGATTGACGGTGGTGGCCTGATTGCGCTGGAGGCCAGCACCTTCGCGACCCTCGCTTTCGTGGATCATGACACTACCGTCAATGCTGCAAAGCTTGAGCATCATCGGTGTCTCAGGCGTCGCTCTAGGACAGCTGGCCAGTGTTGGGGGCATCGTTAATTCTGGTCGGCTCACAATTCGGCAAAGTACGCTCTCGGGCTTCTTCGCTGCCTCGACGTGGGCGGCATCACGAAATGATGGCACGCTCACCATCGTCGACAGCGCGATCTCTGGCAACTTTGGTGTCTTTATTACCGGAGGTATCGAGAACGGTGGCACGCTGTCTCTACAGCACACCACGATCGCACACAACGGCACGTCTCAGATCGGCGGCGGTGCCATCTTGAATGGTGGCCCGATGACTGTCGACCACAGCACATTCTTTGGAAACCGCAACGGTGACGGCGACGCGGGTGGGATCTTGAACGCGTGGAACGCTCACCATTAACCACAGCGCGTTTTCTGACAACTCTGCCGCCAGCAACGGCGGCGCGATCTTCAACGTTCGGAACGCTCATCGTGAACCACAGCACGTTCTCTAACAACTCCGCCGGACTCGCCGGCGTCGGCGGCGGCATCCTCAATCTCGGTGGTGACCTCACAGTCAATCAGAGTACGTTCTCGGGCAACGTCGCCGCCGGCTGGAGGCGGCGTCTTCACGAGTGCCGATTCGTTTGCTTCGCTCAGGCACAGCGAGTTTTCTGAGAACGGTGGCAGCACTGGGCGCGGCGGGATCTTCAACGGTGGAACGCTCGAGATTGATCACGGCACGCTGTCAGGCACGCACACGGCGTCGTCCGGCGGAGGTATCTCTACATTTTGCGTCGACGGGCAAGAGATACCACCTATTGTACTGCTTCCAACGTTCCTAGAGCGTGCCACGCGCGGCACCTTGATCCTCAACCACACGTCCGTCACCGAGAGCTTACGCCGGACGACATCTTCCCTAGCTCGACGAAAACAGGCGGCGCCTGGACAGTGGCGCTCCGCTTGGCGCCGACCCTGACGCACGAACGCGAACGAAGGATCACTCGTCACTCCCGCGCGCCGAAACTCGAAAGGTCGGCTCACCTCGGCGCAGAACGCGCTGCGGCTCGTCGAGCGCGAGCAGCGTAGCCGGGAGTCCGGAATGAGATCCCGCTCAATCTCCTGATCGGCTCCCATCGCGTCCCCGTCACGGGATCCCACTCGTCGTCCGGCTGGAGCTCGAGCGGCGCCGCCTCCGCTTCCGGATAATCGTCAGGAGGAAACTCGACCGTCCGTCTCCTGACGGTCCGCCTTTCGGCCTCGAAAGCTTAAGTGCCAGGGTTTCCGGGACATTTCAATGCTGGCATTTCGTCTGCATTTACAACTGACAGCACGAAATCCTCGAGGAGCGTCACATTGCGACCGCTCATCGCTGGGCAGGGCAAGTCCAATCTGGCCCTGCTCGCGCTTGGTGATGTGGCTCGCGGGTGTTGATGAGGCTCAGGCTCGCGATGGCGTGACCCTGCTGCTGGGTGACTCCATCGCTCACGACTATGGTCGAGTCCATCGCTCGCGACTATGCGTGACTCCATCGCTCGGAGAAAGACGATCTGTGGTCACCCGGTTGTCAACGCCGCGTGGGGTGGTGCTCACGCGATTGATGTAGCCTCTCGAGCCACCAGATTCATAGAATTGGTGGAACCCGCGTTGGTTGTGGTCATCGTCGGGGCGAACGACGTGGAATGGTGGAACACGGCCGAGCGCCTCGGCGCCTGGCGCAGTTACTATGAGGCTATCGTGAGGGACGCGCGACGTGCCGGGGCGGCGGTTATCGCCGTCCCGATCCCCCGGTCAAGGGGGCAGAGCCACTGAACGATCGCATCCAGACGCTGGCTCGTGCTTGGCGCATTCGGGTCGCTGCACCTACTTATCAACCTGGACATCTGTTGGACCGGGTGGGACATCTGACGCGATCTGGCTACGCGGTTCTTCATCGGGCCATCGAGAAGGCGTGCCCATGATCCTGCGTCCAGCTCGAACTCCGGCGAGGCCACACTCTGCACCCACGCCTCGTCCTCCGGGTCGCGCCAGCCTCCACACTTAGTCTTCGCGGGCTCGAATTCCGTCGGCGTCGTCATGGCCGAGACGATCCCGTTCACCGGTCGCCGACGCGGCCCGTGGGTGTGTGGCGGCGTGACGTCTTTGATCCGCCTGACGTATTCAGGTGAATTCCACATCCGCACCGCTCTTCCTGCACGACTTGACTGCCCCTCCCGATGTGGTACCGGTGTAAGGAGAAGGTATTGGTGCATCATGAGGCGCTCCCTCCTGTCGTTGCTCCTGGTTCTCGCAACCCCCTGCGGCGGTCGGCGCGAGACTGACCCTCTACCTATTCATGGGTTACGCGGTGGAGGTGGCGTCGCCGTTCATGTTGCTCGTCGGCGGTCTAGCTCTGATTGCCCTCGGAGCTTCGATCCGGAGGTGGTTGTCGAGGGTGCGGGCGCTAGGACCTGCAGCTCCCAGAACCTGAGCTCCCCGACGGGCTCCCCACTCGGTCCGGCCTATGACTTCCCCGTGAGGTTTGGCTCGCCCGTGTCTGACGCTGAGGAGACCGTTTCAGCCAGCAGAGACCTGTCCGCGTAAGCCGCCGCTCACGCCTCTCCACGAGGCGTGATCGCCCCATGCGGTCGATGCGGCAAGGATTGAAAGTCGGCATCACCGCTCCCTCCCCCACAGGCGCTTGTAGGTTTGCGTCAGTTGCTGGCTGAGGCTCGGTGAACCGCCGGCTACCTGGGATTGGCCTTCGCGAGGCTCGGCGCGCACCTTCTGGATCGCGCCCTGGTCTGCCGGACGCGCCGCGCCGCTCGCCGATGGCGACCAGCCACGCTCGAGCACCTCGGGGCGGAGCCCCAGGCCCCCATCAAGCGCTGCGCTCGATATCCCGCGTGTTTGCCGAAGCGCTCCTCGAACATGTCCAAGACGTGGTACGCGACGGTCAGCTTGCGGTCGTAGTCGCCGCCCCACCGCGCGCGCAGCGCTCTGCTCTGACTCGGAGCCGAGCCGCCTCGGCCGCGAGCATCGTGATGTCGATCAGTCAACGCGGCTTGCATCGGGCGGTAGTAGATGCCCGTCGGCACGTCGAGAAGCCGGGCCGGTGCACAGACCGCGGACCCGGCCATCCCAGGTCCTCGCTCCGTCTCCCAGTCGCAGACCATCACCGGGAGCACCACGACGCGCCTTGATGCCGCCTGGGAGCATGCGACCCGTGGTCAGCGCGACGGCGGCGACTGCGGCCTGGCCAGCATGCTTTTCCACGGAAGTGCTCGTCCGCGAAGATCGTCGTAGTCTGGCCAGCGTCCGGGACGGGCGGAGCCACAAGGTCGGGCGTCGATAACGGTGGTCGCCGGTCAGCTCCACGATGGGAGCGCCTGTCCCGCGCCGCGGTCGCGACCGTGCGGCAGGCGCGCTCGAGGAGCGTTCGCCACGGAGATGGCGCCGTCGATTTCCGTCAGCTTCCTTGACGAGCTGCTCGCGGGCCGGCGTCGACCCGAAGGTTGAGTTGGCCCAGTGAATCTCGGGGCCGTTCAGCGTGATGGCCAGCTCGGCCTTGTGGCCATCACGGTTCTTATGAATGGACGTCGGTCATAGTCAAGGCGACGTCCTGATCGGACCTTCACTCGGTGGTGAGATTCATCACCGTGGCGCACAAAGACTGGTTTGCGCCGATCAGCAACGGAGAGCTCACTCGGCCATCCGAGCAGCGGCGTGTCGGCAGCGGCGCGTTGATGTCATTGCCGGCCCGCGGAGTGCTGCTGTCGGAGCCCGGCGCGCCGCTTCTCGGTCTAGGCGATCCCGCGCCGAAACTATCGGCCCGCGGGCTTCGGAGCAGACGCCCATCGGGCGTCGCCTCAATCCGCTCGCGGTCGAGGGCCTCGTCGTCGGCGCCGGAAATGTCGTCGTGATTCGCGCGGGCGAGATGACTCGCGCTGTCGTAGATCGATGGGTCTGGATACGCTCGACGAGATGATCTCGGCGGAGTCAGCGGCGCCAGCGGAGGGGACCTTTGCCCGCGGCTCACGATCGAGAACGCCTGGAGGATACCGACGAGGATCGGCGGCGCTCACGCGCCGACCTCGTGCTGCCCTGACGCGAGGCGGGCCACTCGAGCAAACTCTCTTCATCGAAGCGGATCCGTCCGCCGACTCGAAGAAATGGAACGCGATAGCGGTCACGCGCCAGTCGGCGTCGCCTAACTGGCGAACGGAGATGTCGGGAAAAAGCTTGTGGGCTTGGTGCTTGTCGAGAAGCCTAACGGTGACTGCAGCGCATGGCCTCCCCCGGTGACGAGGTCACTGCCTCGGCTCCGGTGAGGACCACCCGCACGCCAGCTCGGCCCCGGCTCTACCTTCACCCGGCCCCGCCAGTCGGCGGCGGGGGATTGCGGCCTCACATCTTACTGGCGCGCTGACCCCGTGCACCCCGCGGCGGCCGCTACTTCGGCCCCTTCCAGCCTGTCGATTCAGACCCGGCCAGTCGCTGTGCATCTCGCGACGCCCCGCGTGATAGTCTGTGCCCTAATCCCCGACCGCACTACGATCTTCTCCAACGGTTGCAAGAAAAACGAGAAGTCGCGGGCGCTCGCACCGTGCCCTGCGCCTTTAGCAGGGTCTTACGACCGCCATCGGCGTGTGGCGTGAAGCCATGAGTGCCCTCTGTGTTTTGGCGAGCAGGATCTGGAGGAGTTGGCTTCGTCGCCGACAACTCCCCCGCTGCCAATAGGCGATCCAGGTCTGCCGCTTGCCATACCTTCGCCCTCTCACAACGGACGAACGAAGGTCGTACGATCGCCCAGGAGAGATTGCTCTTTCGCGGCCATTCGGGCATCAGCCTGGAACAGGGTTGCCGGGCCCGGGGGCAGTCGAGGAAGTTCGCTACGGCAACTCGGGAATCACGCGAGGGACGGAGACCACGATCCAAAGACGGCGGGAGACGATCTCAGTCTGGGGCGTGAAAAAGCACTGCCCGACCGAGCTTCAAGTGCGGGGCAGACTCGAGCAGTGTCGCTGCTCTTCGGCGCGATCGCGGGCAGCCTCGATCTCCTCATCGCCCTTGCCCAACACCCGGAGGATTTGCTCGATCGGCAGTCCCCGCGACGACTGGCCAGGATCCTCCCCATTCCAGGAAGCAGTGGCTTTATCGGCGCAGATCCAGCGCGTACGCTCGCCGTTGCTTGAAGACGCGCGCTCGATCAGCTCAATTTCTGCCTCTGACAAAGGCGAAGAATCAGGTGGCCGCTTGAGGTCCAACTCCCAGCGGCTACGTTTGTGGGGCTCTCGCTTGCGCTCTTTGTGGGCAGGGCAGAGCGTGTGCTTCACGAGGTCGTAGACTCTGCTGAGTACCTGGTGTGCCGCATGTTGACGTAGCGATCCCCGGTGATCGGCTGCCCGTACAGATCAAGGCTCTCGCGGTCGTGTAGTACAGCAGCAGGCAGCTCCAGGTAATGTGACCGCCAGCGAGCTGCGGGAGGAACCGAAGGCGCGGCGGTCTGCTTACGCTCGCAACGTCGAATTCAGTAGTCCGGTCGCGCCTTACGCGTCCGCGCCAGCCCCCCCGGGGCGAAAAGTACAGGCGACCGGAGCAGAGCCTATACATGGAGTTTCTCAAGGGCGGCGCTTCTCGTGAAAGAGCATTTTGTGCTGACCATGTGCTGAACGGCGTCGCCAGAATCGTGACGGCTGTCCCTTGCTGCGATCGTGCGGCGTGTTGCGAGTCGGTAAAGTCGGCGAAAAAAACAGGGGCCACCGGAAGGTGCGATTTCACGCATTGGCCCTCGGATTGCGGTCGCGGCGAGTTAGGAAACTGCTGCTACTATCCACCTGAGCTACGGGGGCGGCCAAACGCTGTGCGCGTCACCAGTCTACGTGGCTCCGGCGCGATTGTGAATAGCGTCGGGGAATGAGGATCAGCGAACGCGCCCTTCATACCTCGACTGGATCGCGGTCTTAGCCGATCGAGATTCTCGTCTTGAAGCTCCGCGTTGCCGAACTTTTTCGTTGTCAGCTTCGTAGAAGCGGTAGACGCCGCACGGCGTCGAGAATCTTCCCGAATGGTTTGCCCGTCACGAAGGACGCGGATGAACGTTCCCTCACCGGTCGTGCTGTCCACTCCTGTACGTGATCGCCAACAGATCCTCCTCGAGCTGAAGCGCCGGGAACATCGCGGCGGCCGTCAGCTCACTAGCCGCACTACGTGCGTTCAGGACTGCTTCCACAGAATAGAAACTGCGATACCGCGCGCGCTTCTCAGGCGCTGACGAACGGGACAGAACCGCCGACCAGCTTCAAGAGGCCGGCGCGCTGCAGCTGCCGCTGGATCTCGTCACCACGCGCGCGGATCTGGCGCTTCGTCGCGCGCGGCCGAAAGCTGCCGGCGGGCGACGTCGTCGAGCGCCGCGCGGAGCAGCCGTCGACGGATGTTCGTCCTGAGCTTCTTGCGGGTCGACGAGTCGCTGAGATTTTCCTGGCCGAGGGCGCCGCTGCTCTTCGTCGAGATAGTCGCGGTCGGACTCCGTCCCGTCGGGTCTGAGGCCGACGCAGAAGCTCGTGTAGCGCCACCTCGACCTTGTCGAGCATCTCCCACGCGCCGCGGTCTTGCCGGCGCCCGCGAGTCAGATCCAGATCGCGCGAAGGCCTCGGGCGATCGCGCGCAGGGCCGCGTCGTGGGCGGGCCCGGCGCTCTGCCAGCGAGTGCCGTCGTGTACGGAGAGGCCGCCGCCGTGAATGAGCGCGCCCTCGGCGAGGTCGGCGACATGCGCATCGCCCTGACGATCGAGGTGCGCGAGGAGACCGGCGAAGACCCAGAGGACGAAGTCGGGCGGCAGATGAAGGGCGGCTTTCCCCTCGCCGCCCTTGAGCCGGATCAGCCACTGCGAGGCGGTGCGACGGGCACGCTCTCGGCTCTTCGTACGCGTTCGCGATTGCCGCTTCCGCGATGCCATGCGCCTACATCGAGCCTATCACGCGAGGTCGATCTCGCTATAAGTGCGTGGTCGGGTCCGGCCTGTGCGATATTGTTCGCCGATGCGGGCGACGAGATCGGTGGGGACGCTCCCATGGCATTGACGAGCCCGCCCGGATCGCTTCCTGTTCATCGTCTCCCGGGGCAACGCGAAGCTGGCGAGCGAGCTTCAGCACCATTTCACCGGCGCATACCACGGTTCCGGTGGTCGTCGATCGGCGCTACGGGGAGCGACGGCAGCGGTCGGCCGACATCACCGCGGACCGGCGCCGGGCCGATCGTCGGACGCGGCCTCACGTGGACAAGGAGCCCGGCTCACCTCGTTCGCGATCGTGACCCTGCCCCGAACCCGAGCCTCAGCGGCCGCCGTTCGAGCTTGTAGAGTCGCGCGCAGTTGTCCCAGAGGATCTTGGCCTTGGTCTTGTCGCTCACGCCGTCCAGCGCCACGAACTCCTCGATCGCGTGCGGGAAGAGCCCGTCCGAGTGCGGGTAGTCGGTCGAGACGACGATGTTGTCGTCGCCGACCGCCTCGACCACCTGCCGGAGCACCTTCTCGTCGGCGTCGGTCGCCACGTAGCACTGCCGGAAGAAGTACTGGCTCGGGAGCTGCGAGATCTGCACCTCCGAGCCCGGGCCCGAACTTCTCCCACGCCTCGTCCAGACGCCAGAGCCACCACGGCAGCCAGCCGCAGGTGCCCTCGAGGAAGGCGCAGCGCAGCCGGGGGTGCCGCTCGAGCACCCCGCCGGCCGCGAAGCTGGCGAAGGCGAGCATCAGCTCCATCGGGTTGCGCGCCGGCCGACGCCGATGACGCGCCCGTTCGGATGGTCGAGATACCGCCGCGCGATGTCGTCGCGCAGCGAGGACTGCCCGGTCGGATGGAAGCCGACGGGCACCTCGAGCTCCTCGATGGCGTCCCAGAGCGGCTCGAATTCCGGATCGTGAATGTGGCGGCCGCGCGACCGGATTCGGGTTGCCGATCACCGCGACCGCGCCCAGCTCGCGCACCGCCCGCCGGGCCTCGCGGATGGCCAGCGTCGACGTCGTGGAAACGCGATCTGCGCGGCGAACTTCAGCCGGTCGGGATTGTAGCGCGCAGTAGTCGCGCGTCCAGTTGTTGTGGGCCCGCGCCAGCGCCGCGGCCACCTCGGGATCGAGGTCGTCGTGCATCAGCACCTGGCGCCCGCGCGTGCCGTAGATCACCGCGACGTCGATGCCCTCGATGTCCATCGCGGCCACGTGCGACTCGGCGTCGTAGCCGCGCGCGTGGGCGATCTCGTAGTGCGGGTGGCGGGCGAAGGCGCGACGCTGGAGGTCCTTGCCGACCAGCGGCGGTCTGCGGCCGCATCGACATCTCGCCGATCTCGAGCGCGCCGATCCGGATGACAGGCTGGTTCGACGCGTTCTCCGTCCGACGCGCGAAGCGGCGGCGCGAACTTCTTGAACGGCTCCTCGAGATACGTCTCCCAGAGGCCGTCCGGCTCCATCGTGTGCAGGTCGCTGTCGAGCACCCGGAAGCCGTTCTTCATCGCGAATCCTCCGTCGTCGGTCAGAAGAGATCGGACGCGTCGATCCCGCGCGCGGCCAGCAGGGCGCGGAGCTTGCGCAGCCCGGCGCCCTCGATCTGGCGGATGCGCTCGCGCGTCAGGCCCAGAGCGGCTGACCGATCGCCTCGAGCGTCTCGGGCGGATCGCCCTCGAGGCCGAAGCGCCGGCGCAGCACGGTGCGCTCGTTGGCCGCCAGGTCGTCGAGCACCGAGACGAGGTCGGTCCGCTCGCGGAAGAGCGAGACGATGGCGCGCTCAAGGGATCCGCCGACGGGTCGGCGATCAGGTCGCTCACGTGGCCCGCCCTCGCCGATCGGCGTCTCGAGCGAGACCGGCTGCTGGCGGATCTCGTCGAGCTCCTGCAGCTGGTCCACGGTCGTGCCCATCGCGGCCGCGCACCTCCTCGATGCGTCGGCGGCCGCTCGAGCTTCTGGGTGAGCCGCTGCTGCTCGCGCGTGTAGCGCGCGAGCAGGAGCTCGACGTGCACCGGCAGAGCGGATGGTCCGCGCCTGGTTCGCCAGCGCCCGCACGATCGCCTGGCGGATCCACCACGTCGCGTAGGTCGAGAATCGCGTGCCGCGCGTCGCCGTCGAACTTCTCGACGGCGCGCAGGAGGCCGATGTTGCCCTCCTCGATCAGGTCCGGCAGCGGCAGCCCGCGATTCAGGTAGCGCCGCGCGATCTGGACGCACGAGCCTCAGATTGGCCTCGGTGAGGCGCGCCTTGGCGGCCTCGTCGCCGGCGCGCACGCGCCGCGCCAGCTCCACCTCCTCGCTCGCGCGTGAGCAGCGGGATCCCGCGCGATCTCCTTCAAGTAGACTCTGAGGTTCTCGCGGCTCGTGCTCGCGCGTTTCTTCGCGGACCTCGTTGTCGACCCTCGTCGACGAGCGTGTCGAGCGGCTCGGTCGGGAACGACCTCCTCGGCCTCGTCAGTCATGCGGTCTCTGGGCCGTCTCGTCGATCTGCGCGATCCGCGGCGGCATCGGCAGCAAGTAGAGCGGATTGTAGGCAAGCCCGTCGCGGCGAACCTCGAAGTGCACGTGGTAGCGTCGTGGCGCGGCCGGTGCTGGCCGACCAGGGCGATCAGGTCGCCCGGCGTCCACCCGGTCGCCGACCTCGACCAGGTTCACGTCGTTGTGGGCGTAGACGGTCATGAAGCCGCGCCTTGTGCTCGATCTTCACCACGAGGCCGTACGCGCGTCTCGACGCCCTGGATGTGACGACGACACCGGCGGCGGCGGCCTGCACGGGTGTCCCGAGCGGCGCCTTGATGTCGATCCCGCCGTGCCAGCCGCTCCGGCGATGGCCGAAGGCCGAGACCACCGGGCCTTCGGCGGGCCACGCCGAGCGGCAGCGCATCGCGCTGTCGAAGTCGGGCACCGCCAGCGCAAGCCTGGCGGGCGCCTGAGAGTTCGTGGCGGCGACGGTGCGTGTCGGCGCGCTCCCGCCCGGGTGAGTCGGGCCGCGCTCGGTGCGCGGTCGTCGCGGGCGCGTCCGAGCCGAGGAATGACGAGGTGCTGGCCGACCTTCGACTGGGCGTTGACGCTGGGCAGCTTGTTCAGCTTCACGAGGGTGGCGACGCTGACGCCGTACTGCTTCGCGAGCGAGGTCAGCGTGTCGCCCGGCTTCACCTCGTACACCCGCTGCGGCGTGCGCGGCCCCGCGACCGGCTCAGTGAACGCCAGCGCGGCCCCAGCGCCACCAGCAGCCCGAGCGTGGCGATCCCGAGGCGCTTGCCGCGGGACATGACGCCCGAGGTCATTGACTCGAACTCCGCGTAGCGGATTCCGAATGCCGCGAAGCGGCCCGAGGCCGGGAGCCAGCGGACGGAGAGTTGCTCGACGCAGCGAGAGCGGCGGCCCCTTGCCGAGCTCCTGGATGAACTTCTCGATGACCGGACGCGGGCCCTCGACACGCGCGCGCACCCGGCCGTCCTTGAGATTCATCACGAAGCCTGCCAGCCCGAGGTTCGACGCGCGTCGCTGCGCATAGTTGCGATAGCCGACGCCCTGGACCCGTCCGGCGACGACGATCTCGGCGGCCGATTTCGATCCGCTCACCGAATGGTGGCCCGGATTTCAGTCGACCGTCCGGCAGCCGAGTTCAGCGGCCGCCGGACGGTCGAGAGAGATGGTCGGGGCGAGAGGATTTGAACCTCCGACTTCACGGTCCCGAACCGTGCGCGCTACCAGGCTGCGCTACGCCCCGACGCGACGGGCTTATTGTACAGGGTCGTCAGGTCTGCACGGTCGTCAGTCTCCCAGGCGTACTTGCCCACAAGCTTGACGAACTTGCACTCGCCGCACGAGGCGCGTCTTCATCTCGCCGCGCACCTTCTCGACCACCGTCAGGATCTGGTTCACGGCGTCCCCGACCGGCACCACCATGCGCCCGCCCTCGGCGAGCTGCTGGAAGAGCGGCGGGGGCACCGACGGGCCGCCCGCGGTGACCAGGATCCGGTCGAAGCGGCGCCTCGTCGGGCCAGCCGAGCGTGCCGCTGCCCACGCGCACCCAGACGTTGTCGTGGCCGAGCCGCTCGAGGAGCGCCGCGCGCGCGCTCGGCCAGACGCGGGCAATCGCTCGATCGAGCAGACGCGCCGCGCCAGCTCGGCGAGCACCGCGGTCTGATAGCCCGAGCCGGTCCCGACCTCGAGCACCTTTTCCTGGCCGCGCGAGCTCGAGCAGCTGCGCTCATGCAGCCCGACGATGTAGGGCTGGGAGATCGTCTGCTCCTCGCCGATCGGCAGCGGATGGTCGCCGTAGCGCGCGATCGCGCAGCGGCACTTCGACGAAGAGATGGCGCGGCACCCGGCGCATCGCGGCGAGCACGCGCTCGTCGGTGACCCCGCGCTGCGACGAGCTGCTCCTCGACCATTCGGGCGCGGGCCGTCTCGTACGCGTCGCGCGTCCGCTCCACTACCCTCTCCGTGGCTTCCTCTTCGGCGCGGCGGCGGGCGCTCGGCGAGGCGCGCGACCGGTCTCGCCTCAGGAACTGCGCGCATTGAGACCGCCCGGCCAGTCGCCCAGCTGCGCGAGCGCGCGATGGTTCGTCAGATCGAGGTGGAGCGGCGTCAGCGAGACGTAGCCGTCGTGCACCGCGCCCATGTCGGTGCCTTCCAGATCGTCCCAGCGCGCCTCGCCGCCGCCGATCCAGTAGTGGCTCCGCCCGCGCGGATCGGCCTGCTCGACGATCTTCTCCTTGTAGACGCGATGGCCGAGGCGCGTCATCCGGATTCCTCGCGGCACCTGCGGCGGCACGTTGACGTTCATCAGCGTGTTGCCCGGCATCCCTCCGACCAGGACGCGCATCGCCACCAGGTGTGCGACGCGACCGGCGATCTCGAAATCGCCGCCGTCCACGAGCGACACGGCGATCGACGGCACACCGAGGAGCGTTCCCTCCATCGCGGCCGACACGGTGCCGGAATACGTGACGTCGTCACCCAGATTGGCGCCGTGGTTGATCCCCGACACGACGAGCACGGGCGTCTCCGGCAGGAAGCCGAGGACCGAGAGATTCACGCAGTCGGACGGCGTGCCGTTGACCGAGTAGCGGCGCTCGCCGAGCTGTTAGCGGTCGCAGCGGCCGGTGCAGCGTCAGCGCGTGACCGCAGGCGCTCTGCTCGCGCTCAGGCGCGACGACGTACACGTCCCCGAGCTCGGCGAGCGCTTTTTCGAGCGCTGCGAGACCCGGAGCGTGCACGCCGTCATCGTTGGTGAGGAGTACGACCGACATAACGCCTGGATCTGCGAAGGAAAATGGTCGGGGCGAGAGGATTTGAACCTCCGACCCCATGACCCCCAGTCATGTGCGCTACCGGGCTGCGCCACGCCCCGACCTTCAGGCGTGAATTGTCGCAGATATCCCGGGGCCGCTTCAGGACCGAGGCGCGCGCGCAGGACGCCGAGGCGATCGCGGATGCGCTTGAGCGTCTCCGCGTACGTGGCTTCCTTCATCCCGAGCTCGAGCTGGTCGGTGCGGCGCGACTCGCTGATCAGCCGCTTCTTGGCGCCCTCGAGCGTGAGCCGCTCCTCGTAGAGCAGCGTCTTGATGCGCTGGACCAGCTCGAGGTCGCGCGGGCGATACAGACGCTGGCCCGCCGGATTCTTCTTGGGCCGAAGCAGCTTGAACTCCGACTCCCAGTAGCGAAGGACGTAGGCAGGGATACCGGTGATCGACTCCACTTCACCGATACGATAGTAGAGCTTTTCGGCGACTTCCGTGGTCACGCCGTTACGTTGATCCGTTGTTTGAGCCCCTTACTAGGTTTGAAGGTGAGCACCTTGCGCGCGGTGATCTCGATCGATTCGCCGGTCTGCGGATTCCGTCCGCGCCGCGAGGCTTCGCGGCGGATGCGGAAATGTCCGAAGCCGACGATCTTCACGTCCTCGCCCTTCTCGAAACAGCGGAAGATGATGTCGAACACGGATTCGACCACCGAGGACGACTGCCGCTTCGAAAGTCCGTGGTTGGCCACGGCATTGACCAGATCGTTCTTCGTCACGGTTGGAAGTCACCTCCCCTGGGGACGCGGCGTGAGGCGTCCACGCGTCCCCGGCGGTCACTGCCCGCCTCGTGCGATGAAGGGCGTGTAGCCCTTCTGCTCGAGCTCGCGGAGTGTCGACGTCGCGGTCGACTTGTCATCGAACGGACCGACGCGCACGCGATACAGGGTTCCGTCGCTCGCCATGCTGGCGCTGCTCGGCGTCGTCGGCGAGGGCGCCGGACCACCGGCGGCGCGGCGGACCTGCACCTTGAGTCCGTCGACCGCGAGATCCTTCGAGAGCGCGACGGCGTCGCGCAGCGGCATGCTCGGCTTCACGACCACGCCCGCGCCCGACGGCTCGGCGCTGAGCCCTTTGGCCGAGAGCTTCCCGTTGATATCGCCGGGCGCGCCGCCGGTGACGTACACGTCGTACCGATCGCTCGGCGATCCGCGACGCTTGCGGCGCGCTCGCGCGCTGCGGCGCGAGCCGTCTTGACGCCGCTCGCCGACGTTTCTTCCACGTTGTACTTCTGCTCGCGCAGGCGCGTGGCGACCTTCTTGGCGGTATCGGGATTCTTGAAGGCGCCGACCTGCACGAAATAGTCGCCCGGTCCCGTCGGGCTCGGCGCGGCCGACGTCCGCGGCGCGGGCGACGCTGACTGTTCCTTCGGCGTCGAGTCGCGCTCTTGCTCGCGACGGCGCTCTTGCTCGATTCGGATTTCTTCGGCGCCGGCGTCGGCATTTCGGTCGCCGGTGTCATCGGCGTCGGCGCGCTCTCGCTCGTCGCGGGTCTGTCCATCGCGGACGGCTTGTCGACCGTCGGTGATTTATCGGGCGCGGGCGGCGCCATCGGTGCGCTCGCGACGGGCGGCGTCGGCGGCGCAACGGGTGCGGGCGCCGGCGTCATCTCGGGCTTGCCGAGCGCGGTGGTCTTCGGCGCGGGCTGATTGGCGATCTCGAGTACGTAAGGAACTGCGACGGCTGCGACGACTCCGAGCACGATCACGACGAGGATCGCACGGAACCACAGTGCCGAGAAAATCGAGCGCCGTCCTTCGTCTTCCGAAGCGCTCGTCGTCGTAATCGTGATCGTCGCGCGGGCGCTCAGGATCCGCCATGCGCGTCATCTTAGCATAGACGTTGGGCTTTCCATGCTTTCAGCGCGCGTCCGGGCGAAGACCAGGTCGCCGATGAGGGCCTCGGCCACCCCCGGGTGTCGTTGGTGTCGATCATGACGGCGACCTGCACCGACCCTGGGGGCTGGCGACCGAAGAGGGCCGCGTAGTCCTGGGCGACGTCGCGCTGCTCCACGCGCCAGGTCTCGGCCTCCCGCCGCCCCGACGCCACCACGATGATCTTCACGTTGGCGAGCCTTGGGTGCTCGTGAGCTGCGTGCCGACCGGCGCCCGGCTGTCCCAGACGTAGCCGATCACGTCGCTGCTCTTCAGCGGTGCCAGGCCAGCGCGGGAGAGATCACGTAGACCTGCGCCGCCTGGTCGTCGCGTGGCGCGCTCCGCGCACGTCACCCTCGGCCGGCAGGCGGACGACCTTCCAGGCCCACGAGAGAATCGGGAACTCGTTGAGGTCGACCACGACGTCGCGATAGAGGGCGAAGGACGAGTGCTCGCTCCGGAGCCTGAGCGCCAGGCGGGCCTCGTCCCGCACGAGCTCGACTGAGGCCTGGCCCACGAACTCTCCTGGCCGTCCACCCCACCGGAACCCCGTCGGCCGGCAGACGCTGCGGCGCCCGGTCGCTGACCCGTACGCGGATTCGCCCATCGGCGTCTGGGAGGACCGGCCGCTGTCCCGTCTTCCTGCCCGGCGCGTCGGTAGGGGCTGTTGCCGCGGCCGGCTGCGTCACGACCGCGCGACGGCCACGCCGGGCCGCCCCCGGTCCGAAGTAGAAGGCGCGAAGGCGCGGGACCGTCAGCACGGCAATCGCGCCGGCCAGGACGACGAAGGACCACGCAGAGGCGCCAGAGACCGAGGCGCGCCCAAACGTCCTTGAGGCTCACCGCCGCACTCGCCTCGCGCGTGTCCTCGAGCCCGTCGCTTTCCTCAGCGAGAGCCGGATCGGTGAGCCCGCGAGCCCGAACGCGTGCCGGAGCGACTTCACCAGGTAGCGCTCGTAGGAGAAGTGGATGTCGTTCGGGCCGGTTCACGCGCAGCGCGAAGGTCGGAGGCTCGATGGCGACCTGCGACGCGGACTGGATCGTCAGCGGATCGCCCCGGAGCGACACCGGGCGGCGGGCGACCGCGGCGCGCAAGGCCTCCGTGACGGCGCCGGCGGGAATGCGGCGCCGCGCTTCCGCCGCGACCTGCGCGATCGTGTCGAACAGCTCGGGAATGCCCTCTGGCCTCGTCGCCGACGTGAAGCACACGGGCGCGTAGTCCAGGAACGGGAGCCGATCGCGGATCTGCTCGACGACCTCGGCCCTCCGGACCATTCCGCCGGGCACGAGATCCCATTTGTTGACGACGACGACGGCGGCGCGGCCCGCGTCGTTGGCGTACCCGGCGATGTGCGCGTCCTGCGAGGCGATGCCCTCGGAGGCGTCGACGACCACCAGCGCCACCTGGCACCGTTCGAGGCTCTTGAGCGCCATGACGACGGCGAGCTTCTCGAGCGCCTCCAGAACTCGACCCTTGCGCCGGATCCCGGCGGTGTCGACCAGCACGTAGGTGCGCCCCTCGTAGACGAGGGTCGTGTCGACGGCGTCGCGCGTCGTGCCGGGCTCCGCGTGGACGAGCACCCGCTCGGCGCCGACCATCGCGTTCACGAGCGACGACTTGCCGACGTTCGGGCGTCCCACGACCGCGACGTGCACCGTGGTCTCGGTCCGCGACGCAGGCACCGCGCGGCGCCGGCGCAGCGCTCGCGCAGCATCTCGAGAAGCTCGGCGACGCCGCGCCCGTGCTCGGCCGAGACCGGGAGCGGATCGCCGAAGCCCAGGCGGTAGAGATCCGCCATGCGCGCTCGCCTGGGCGGCGGCGTCGACCTTGTTCGCCGCCAGCACGACGGCACGCCCGCCGCGCCGGAGGATCCGCGCGATCTCGATGTCGAGCGCGGTGGCGACCGACCCGCGTGTCGACGACGAATACGACGAGATCCGCCTCCTCGACCGCGGTGAGCACCTGACGGCGGACGCCCTCGATCAGCGGCTCTTCCGACGACGGGATCGAAGCCGCCGGTGTCGATCACGGTCGCCTGCCACCGTTCGAAGCTGACGCGGCCGTAGAGCCGATCGCGCGTCACCCCGGGCGTATCACGGACGAGCGCCTGACGCCGGCCGACGAGACGGTTGAAGAGCGTCGACTTGCCGACGTTCGGGCGTCCGACGATCGCGATGATCGGACGGATCATCCGGGCTCGCTCCCCTGCTCAGGCATCGCGGATCGCGTTGAGCAGCGCGCTCGGTGTCGGCTGGACCACCCTGACGGGCACGCCGAGGTCACGCGCCAGGTCGGCCGGGCGTCAGATCGTCGAGGAAGATCACCGTCACCGTCGCGCACCGCCACCGCCGGCACCAGCACCGCGCCGGCCGAGGTCAGGCTGCGCCGCCAGATGGCGCTGGATGTCGCGCCCGGTCAGGAGGCCCGCCACGCCGATCGCCGGACCGAAGAAGTCGTTGGGCACCGCCGCGACGCGGATCGTCGCCGGATCGTATCCCGCGCGGCGGCGAGCAAGGCGACGAAGCCGCGGCGCGAACATCTCGCCGGTCACGACCGTCAGCGCGCCGGCGCGCGCGACGCGCGTGCGCGCCTGCGCGACGGAGCGGTGCGAAGCCGTCCTCGAACTGGCGCACGAGGCCGATGCCGTCCTCGGCGATCGCGAAAGCCTTCGTACGCCGCGGCGGGTGGCAGCGGCATGCCCGCGAGCAGGTAGATCTCGTCGGCCGAGGAAGCACGAACCGGCTGCCGAGATCCGCGAGCCACCGTGCTCTGCCACCGCTCGACCGTCGCCACGAGCGCGCGCGCTTCGTCAGGCGTCAGGCTACGCAGCGCGGGAAGCCGCTCGCGATGGCGGGTCAGCCCGACCGGGACGATCGCGGTCGTCGCGACGTGCGGGTGAAGCGGAGCCAGCTCGAAGACAGTGCGCTCGAGGTGCGTGCCGTCGTTCAGGTCGGGACACAGCACGATCTGCGCGTGCATCCGGATGCCGGCCTTGGCCAGCCGCTCGAGCCGCGGCAGGATCTCGGCCGAGTGCCGCGGCCGGCCGAGCAGCGCGTAGCGGAGCTCCGGATCGGTCGCGTGCACGGAGATGTAGAGCGGCGACAGGCGCTGCTCGATGATGCGCTCGAACGCGGCCTCGTCGAGGTCGCTGAGCGTGATGTAGTTGCCGTGCAGGAACGAGAGTCGGAAGTCGTCGTCCTTCACGTAGAGACTCCTGCGCATGCCCTTCGGGAGCTGGTGAATGAAGCAGAACACGCACTTGTTCGCGCACGTCGCGATGTCGCCCGGGCGCGGCGGCGGCCAGCTCGAGCCCGAGACCCGGCCCCGCGGCGATCGCAGCCGCTTCGTCGCGGTGACGCCGTCGCGCTCGACGGTCAGCTCGAGCCGCTCGTCTCCGGCGTGAAACTGGAAGTCGATCGCGTCGCGGAGCGGGTGGCCGTTGACCGCGACGATCCGATCGCCGCGCGCCAGACCCGCCGCCGCGGCCGGCGTCCGGGCGCGACCGCGGCCACGGTCACGCCCGCCGGCTCAGCGGAACAGGGCGTTTTCAGGAGAGTCCTCTCGCTGGACCGCGGGAGAGGCGTTGAGGAACCGCATGCCCTGGACGATGTACTGAAGTCCTGAGATCACCGTGAACGCCGCCGCGAGCCAGAGCACCGACCAGAGCGGCGAGCTGCACCTGGAAGACGCGCGCGAGCAGGCCGCTCAGCACCACGAGGACCTGGACAGAACGTCGCCGCCTTCCCCGCCCACGTCGGACGCGGCCGGATCCGGCTGCCCAGCATGTAGATCAGCAGCGCGCCGAGGACCAGGATCACGTCGCGGCTGATCACGACCGCCGCGATCCAGAACGGCAAGACCTTGAGATAGGTCAGGGTGACGAACGACGCCGTCAGCAGGAGCTTGTCGGCCATCGGATCGAGGAACGCGCCGAGCGAGCTCTCGTCCTTCCAATGACGCGCCGCCCAGCCGTCCAGGAGGTCGGTCAGCGCGGCAACGCCGAAGACGATCAGGGCCGGACCCGGCCGCCGGTAGACGAGGAGTGAGACGAATACCGGAATCAGGAGGATCCGGAGCAGAGTCAGCCAGTTCGCGAGTCCCATGGGGCTGTTCAGTCTATCATTCCGGCGGCGGGCCCGGAGTCGGTGACTCGATAGCGCGCCAGCGCTCCGCAGGAGGCCGACCGGAAGGTCGACATCGAGCTCGACGTGCCCCGGCGTATCGCGGCGCGCCAGCACGCGGCCGCGCTCGTAGCAGAGCGCCAGCGGGGCGCCCTCACCGTGCGGGAATCCTCGAGGTCAGGCTTCCGACCGGAGGCAGCGACCGCTCGATAGCCGCCAGCAGCGCGTCGATTCCGGTTCCATCGGCGGCCGAGATCGCGATCGCCTCGCTCCGCGCGGCCATGACCCCCGGGTCGATGTCGAGCCGGTCGATCTTGTTCATCACCAGAATGGTCGGGCGATCGGCGACGCCGAGCTCGCCGCAGGAGATCGTCGACGGCCTGCTTGTGGTCGTCGATCGCCGGATGGCTCGCGTCCACGACGTGCAGCAGGACGTCGGCGTCGGCCAGCTCCTCGAGCGTCGCGCGGAACGCCGCGACGAGCTCGTGCGGGAGCTTGCGGATGAATCCGACCGTATCGGTCAGGACGAACGCGCCGGCCGCCGTCCGGATGCACCAGGCGCGCGGCCGGATCGAGCGTCACGAACAGCTGATCGGCCGCCGTGAGCTGAAGCCCGCGAGCGCGGTTCAGCAGGGTCGTCTTGCCGGCGTTCGTGTAGCCGACGAGCGCGACGACGGGCACGCCGGATCGGCGGCGGCCCTGGCGCTGCAGACGCCGATGCACCTGCACGCCGTCGAGCTGCCGGCGAATCTGCATCACCTTTCTCCGGATGACGCGCCGGTCGGACTCGAGCTGGGTCTCGCCCGGTCCCCGTGTGCCGATGCCGCCGCCGAGACGCTCGAGGTGCGTCCACTGACCGACCAGCCGCGGCAGCAGATAGCGTGAGCTGCGCGAGCTCGACCTGGAGCTTGCCCTCGCTCGTACGCGCGCGCTGGGCGAAGATGTCGAGGATCAGCGCCGTCCGGTCGATCACCTTGATGCCGAGCGCCTGCGAGATGTTGCGCTCCTGGATCGGCGAGAGCGGGTCGTCGGAGACGAACAGCACGGCGGACGCGTCGCGCGCCGTTTGCCCGATCTCGTCGATCTTGCCGCGTCCGAAGAAGAGCCGGGCGCCGGCGCGGCCCGCTCCTGCGTGATCCGTCCGACGACGGTGCCGCCGGCCGCCGTGACCAGACCCGCCAGCTCCTCCAGCGACTCGTCGACCTGGAACCGGCGCTGCGAGGTCGGCGCAGCGCGCCGATCACCGCGCGCTCCCGCGCGCTCCGAGTACTGGTCGCGCCTCGCTTCATCCGCGCACGCCTCCCGTGCCAGCGCCGATGCGATCACGTCGGCCGTGTCCTCGGCACCGCCGGCCTTCTCCACGTCGATCCACTCGATACCCGGCTCGCGCGCGAACCAGGTCCACTGACGCTTGGCGTAGCGCGCGGTATCGCGCTGCATGAGCCGCAGCGCCTCGGCCGGGTCAGCCCGCCGCGCACGACGCGGACGAACTCGCGATATCCGATCGACTGCAAGGACGGCAGCGACGGATCGTACCCGCGCGCGAGCAGGCGCTCGACCTCGGCGCGCGAGGCCGGCGTCGACGAAGGACGCCGCCCGCGACGCCAGACGCCGGGCCAACGCTTCGCGATCCATCGTGAGACCGAAGTAGGTCACGTCGTACGATTCGACCGGGTCGCGCCACCGTTCCTGCTCGAGCGTGTGGCCGCCGCCCGCGCGGGCCAGCTCGAGCGCGCGCATGACCCGCACGTGGTCATTCGGGTGCAGTCGCCGCGCCGACGGCGGGCGCCGCCACGATTCAGCCGCGCGTGGAGCGAAGCGCCGGCCCTCGGCGGCCGCGATCGACGCGAGCTCCACGGCGGAATTCGGGGTCGGCCGGCGGCGCCGGGTCGAGCCCGCGCAGGAGCGCCCGGACGTAGAGGCCCGTCCCGCCGACGACGACCGGCAGATGCCCGCGGGCGTGAATCGCATCGATCGCCGCCGCGGCGTCGGCGCGGAAACGAGCGGCCTGGTAGCGGTCGTCGGGATCGACCACGTCGACGAGATGATGGGCGACCTGCCGCCGGATCTCGGCGCTCGGCTTGCCGGTCGCCACGTCCATCCCGCGATAGACCTGACGCGAGTCCGCGCTGACGACCTCGATCGCGACCCGCTTCGCCAGCGCCGCCGCCACCAGCGGTCTTCCCTACCCCGGTGGGCCCGACGATCACGACCAGGGGAACCTTCACGCCCTCGCTCACCAACCTCAGTGCATCAGCCCGTTTTCCGACGGACTCCGCCTGCCATTCCGACGCCTAGAGAACTCGACGGCGACCGGGCTGCGCGGCGCGGGCGCGCGCGGCGGTGCGGGGGTATGCGAGCGGCGAAGTGGGACCCCTCGTCCCGCCCCGCGCAGCGCTGCGATCCGGCGAGCGTGACGCAGCCGCTCGTGCCGCCGCGCCGCGTCGCCTGCGCCTCCGCACAACAGCTACCATGCGCTTGAGCTCTCGCCGAATATCGTGAAGCGACACGCGGCTGACGATGGGCCGTCCGTGCGGGCAGAAGTACGGCGTCTCCGTCGACGGAAAGCTCGGCCACGAGACGCTCCATCTCCTCGCGCGCCAGCGGCATGTTCGCCTTCACCGCGGCCCGGCACGCCACGAACGCGAGCGCCCGGTCGAGCGTCGGCTCTCCGGCGCCAGGCCCGCCGAACTCGTCCACGGCGGCCTCGATCAACCGCTTGCGGCTCGTTGCCCTTGAGGAGCGCCGGGACCGCGCGCACGACGATCGTGGCGGTGCCGAACCCCTCGAAGGCAGAAGCCGAGGCGCTCGAGCGGCCCGCGCCAGCGTTCGAGCAACGCGCAGGCGGCCGGCGGCAGCTCGAGCGGCTCCGGCGAAGAGCAACGCTCTGGGCGGCTCGTGTGCCCTCCGGAGCTCGTGCTGCAGGCGCTCGAACAGCACGCGCTCGTGGGCGACATGCTGATCGAGGAAGAAAACCTCCTGGTCGGAGGTCGAAACGACGAACGTGTCCTGCACCTGGCCGAGGACGCGCCCGAAGAGCGCTCGCGGCTCGAGCGCGGCCGTCACGCCGAAGAGCGCCGTCTGCTCGGCGACGCCGCCGGGCGCCGGCTGATCGAGACCACCGTCGCCGCCGCGTACGCCCACGTCGGGAATCACCGGCCGGACGGCGGAGACCGTCCGAGCGTGGCCGCCGCCACCATCTCGTAGATCAGCCGGGGATGGCGGAAACGCACCCACGCCTTCGTCGGATGGACGTTGACGTCCACGTCCGCCTCCGACAAGGTGATCGCGAGCAGCGCCACCGGGAACCGGTCGCGCGGCAGCAGCGGCCGATACGCGTCGAGCGTCGCCTGCAGCAGCGCGGGATCGCGTACCGGCCGGCCGTTCACGATCAGGACGATCTGATCGCGATTGCCGCGGGCAAGATCCGGCGGGCTGATCAGCCCACGCACGCGCACGCCGTGCTCGGTCCGGTCCACGGCGAGCAGACGCTCGGCGACGTCGTGGCCCCACAAGGCGCCGACGCGCGGGCGCAGCTCGGTCGCCGCGGGCGCCGTCAGGACGGCGCGCCCGTTGTTGGCCACGCGCAGATGCGTTGCCGGATGCGCCAGCGCGCAGCTGGGTCAGCGCGCGCAGGCTCGCCGACAGCTCCGTCGCCGACGACTTCAAGAACTTCAGCCGCGCCGGCGTATTGAAGAAGAGGTCCCGCACCTCGACGCTGGTGCCGGAGTCGGCCGGCACTTCAAGGTGCTGCTTGACCGTGCCGCCTTCGCCGGCCAGACGCAGCCCGTGCGAGGCGCCGCGCGGGCAGCTCGTCAGCATGAAGCGCGAGACGGCGCAGATCGCGGCCAGGGCCTCGCCGCGGAACCCGAGCGTGGCGATGGCGTCGAGGTCCTCGTCGCGCGGCGAGCTTGGAGGTCGCGTGACGCTCGAGGGCCAGCGGCAGCTCATCGGCCGTCATGCCGATCCCGTCGTCGGTCACCCGGATGAGCGCGGTCCCGCCGTCACGCAGGTCGACGGTCACCGTCAGCGCGCCGGCGTCGAGCGCGTTCTCGACCAGCTCCTTCACCGCGGAGGCCGGGCGCTCGACGACCTCTCCCGCGGCGATCTTGTTGACGAGGTGGTCCGGAAGCCGGCGGATTCGGATCCCGGCTCCGCAGACGATCGCTGCCACTTCGCCGAGCAGTGTTGCAGCGCCTCGAGCGGCGTCAGGTGGGCCAGGTCGAGGCTCGCCAGCTCGATCAGCACCGGATCGGGCGCCGCGGGGCGAAGAGGCCGAGCTGCACGGCGTCGCTCGCGTCGCTCCGAAGCTGGCCCGCCTCCTCGAGCTCGGCCAGGAGCGCCTTCGAGCGCGCGACGACGGTCGCGGGCAGGCCCGGCGAGCCGCGCGACCTGGATGCCGTAGCTCCGGTCGGTGCCGCCGGGCTGCACTTTGTGCAGGAACACGATCTCGTCGTTCCACTCGCGGACCGCGACGTGGAAGTTCCGCACGCCGCCCAGACGCCCCGCCAGGCGCGTCAGCTCGTGGAAGTGAGTCGCGAACAGCACCTTCGCGCCGTGTCCGCGGTCGTGCAGGGCTTCCACCACGGCCCACGCGATCGCGAGACCGTCGAACGTCGAGGTCCCCCGGCCGACCTCGTCGAGCAGCACCAGGCTCCGCGGCGTCACGTTGTTCAGGATCGTCGCGGTCTCGATCATCTCGACGAGGAACGTGCTCTGGCCGCGCGCCAGGTTGTCCTGCGCGCCGACGCGCGTGAACACGCGATCGACCACGCCGATGCGCGCCTCGCGCGCGGGCACGAAGGCGCCGATCTGCGCCATGATCGCGATGTGGCCGGTCTGCCGCAGGTAGACGGACTTCCCGGACATGTTCGGGCCGGTGAGGATCACGATCCGCGCGTCGTGGTCGAGCGCCAGGTCGTTGGGCGTCACCGGGCTTCCGGCCCGCGCCTCGAGCACGGGGTGGCGGCCCTCGACGATCGCCAGCGCGTCGCCCTGGTCCACGATCGGCCGAACATGGCCGCGGGTGTGCGCCACCTCCGCGAGCGACGCGAAGACGTCGAGCCGCGCCAGCGCGCGCGCGGTCGTCATGAGGTCCTCGGCGCGTGCCGCCACGCGCCGGCGTACCTCTTCGAACAGCTCGTACTCGAGCCGCCGGCGCCGCTCGTCGGCGCCGAGCACCTTCGCCTCGTACTCCTTCAGCTCGGGCGTCACATACCGCTCGGCTCCGGACAGCGTCTGGCGACGCACGTACTCCGCGGGTACGCGCGCGGTCTGCGCGTGCGTCACCTCGATGCCGTAGCCGAACACCCGGTTGAAGCGTACGCGAAGACTGGAGATGCCGGTCCGCGCCCGCTCGCGCTCCTCGAGCCCGGCGATCCACGCCCGTGCCTCGCGCGCGTCGCGCACGATCGCGCCGAGCTCGGCATGCCAGCTCTCGCGGATGATCCCGCCGTCGCGGAGCACCAGGGGCGGCTCGTCCTCGAGCGCCGACATCAGGAAGTCGTGGAGGTCGTCGAGCTGCGCCAGATCACCGGCCGCCTCGGCGATCGCCGGTGCTGCGATCGACGCCGCGAGCCGACGGATGTCCTTGAGCGGCGCCAGAGCATCCGCGCAGACCGACGAGATCGCGAGCGTGCGCCTGACCCAGGGTCGCGCGGCTCGTCAGACGCTCGACGTCGCCGATGCGACGCAGGAGTGTGCGAGAGCTTCGAGCGCTCGGCCGGCGCCTCGACGAGGGCTCCGACCGCGTCCTGACGTGCTGCGATCGCCCGCGGATCGAGGAGCGGCCGCAGGAGCCACTGGCGCAGGAGGCGCGCGCCCATGGGCGTGACGGTGGCGTCGAGCACACCGAACAGCGACTCGCGGACGCTTCCCGCGCTCGAGCTCAAGAGCTCGAGCGTCACGACGGCGGTCTCGTCGAGCACCATGGCGTCGGCGGCCGTCAGTCGCTGCAGGCGCGTCAGGTGGCCGAGCGCGTCGCCCTGCGTCGCGCGCAGATACGCGAGCGCCGCCGCGGCGGCGCCGAGTCCGGCCGTGAGCTCGCCCACGCCGAACGCGGCGAGCGACTCCACGCGGAAGTGGGCGCAGAGGTCCGCGCAGGCGCGGCGGGGCGCAAAGGTCTGCGGGTCGCAAAGGTCAGGGCCGCGCCCGTGGCCTGCAGGCGCGCCAGGAAGGCCGGGTCGGCGCGCACGGAGTCAGGCACGAGGATCTCCGCGGGGCGCCGCAGGAGCGCCGTCGCCAGGACCTCGTCCCTCTCCTGCGTCCTCGCCGGCCCAGAACTCGCCCGGTCGAGACATCGACCAGCGCCACGCCCGTCGCGTCGCGGCCGGCGATCACCGCCATGAGGAAGTTGTTCGCCGCGCCTTCGAGGTAGGCGGTGTCCGTCAAGGTGCCCGGCGTGATGATCCGCACGACGTCGCGGCGCAGGAGCTTCTTCTCGCGCTCGGGCGCCTCGAGCTGCTCGCACACCGCGATCTTCTGGCCCGCGCGCACCAACCGGGCGATGTAGCCGTCGGACGCGTGGTGGGAATCCCCGCCATCGGCGCGCCTTGACGGGCGGTCAGGGTGATCTGGAGCGAGTCGGGCCGCGAGCTCGGCGTCCTCGAAGAAGGTCTCGTAGAAATCGCCCAGGCGAAAGAGCAGGACGTGATCCGGATAGCGCCGCTTGAGGTCGCGGTACTGCCGCATCATCGGCGTGAGGTCGTCGCGATCAGTCACCGAGCCGGCCCTTGAGGCGATCGTACGTCGTTTCGAGCGCCTCCGGGAGGACGCGTGTCGCCCACGACCGAGATGAAGGCGTTGTCGCCGTTCCAGCGGGGAACGACGTGGATGTGCAGGTGGTCGACGATGCCGGCGCCGGCGACGCGGCCTTGATTGAGGCCGACGTTGAAGCCCCTCGGGCCGGTACTCGGCGGCGAGAGGATCGAGATCGCCAGCGAGACCAGCTCCATCGCGCCGGTCATCTCACCGGTCGCCGCCTCGGGTAGTGTTCCGACGTGCCGGTTGATCGACGGCCATGAGATGGCCGGCCGCATACGGATAGCGATTCAGGATCAGGAACGCCTGGTCTCGGCGGGCGAGCAGGAGGCTCTTTCGGTCGTCCGATCCGGAGAGGGCGTCACAGAACACGCACCCGCCGGAGGTCTTGGGGCCGGTGATAGTAGGACATGCGCCAAGGCGCCCAGAGGCGATCCACACCGCCCGGAGGAGCCTCAGCCGTTGACGAGCTCGCGCAGCCGCTTTCCTACCTTGAAGAAGGGCACCCGCTTCTGCGGACGTCCACGCTCGATCCCGTCTTGGGATTGCGGCCCCTTTCGCGAGTTCCGGTGACGGATCCGGAAGCTCCCGAAGCCTCGAAGCTCGACCTTGTCGCCCTTCGACAACGCGTCGGTGATGTTGTCGAAGATCGTGTTGACGATCGTTTCCGTCTCTTTCTTGGTCAGGCTCGAGATTTCGAGACTTCGTCGATCAGGTCGGCTTTCGTCATCGTCTACCCCGTCCCAATTCGGGGGTGACCTCGGCTCGAACTCCATAGCAAGTTAGCACGCTGCACACAATAATGTCCACCATCGTAAGCATTTAGCGACCACCTGCCAGGTTACCGCACAAATATCGCTGATCGGAACGAGAAAGTTCACAGCGACGCTGTGTTGGCCGCCGAGCAGCCCGGGGATCCGAGATCTGCAGGATCGTCGATTTTACCTGATACAGAAGCACTCTTGAGACCCGATGCCTTCGATCGAACTTGAGTATTCGTGGGGAATCGTGACTCTCAATCCATCAGGTAGAGAGGGGTCTTCATGAGCGACAACGGCGCGACACCCGTCCACCCCTGAGGTCGAGCTGGTTGCGTAGAAGAGCTCCATGATCGAGAGCTTCCGATGCGGCCCGACGACCTTGGGAGGCCGCGGAAGACCCGCGAGCGCGGCCGCACCGTCGAGCGCTTCCTCGAGGCCGCCGAGGGCGTCGATCATCTTCAAGTCTTTCGCCTGAGCGCCCGAGCACGATCCGTCCGTCGGCGAAGCCGAGGACCCGAGCGCGGTCGAGCTTGCGGCCGGTCGCCGACCGCCGACGATGAACTGCGCGTGCACGTCGTCGAGCAACGACTGCAATACGCGCTGCTCCTCGGCCGTCATCGGCCGGCGCGATGTTGCCGGATGTCCTTGTACCGGCCCGGCCTTCACGACCACGTAGTCGACTCCGACCTTCTTCATGAGACCGTCCAGGTTGGGCAGCTGGAAGATCACGCCGATCGATCCGGTGAGGGTGCCCGGGTTGGCGTAGATCTTGTCGGCCGCCACCGCGACGTAGTACCCGCCGGACGCCGCGACCGCGCCCAGCGAGGCCACCACGGGCTTTCCGGACTCGCGCAGCCGCATGACGGCCGCGTGCAGCTCCTGGGTCGGACCGACGACGCCGCCCGGACTGTTGATGCGGAGCACCACGGCCTTGACCTGGGGATTGTCGCGGTGCGATTTCAGCTCGCGGAGCACGTCGTCGACATCGACGATGGTCCCCTCGAGCTCGACGATGGCCACCCGTGCGCCGAAGACCGCGCCGCCGCCGCCCGCCGGCGCGCAGACCCGCCGACAGGGCGACGACGAACAGGATGGCGACTGCAAAGTAGATCGCCAGCGCGGCGAGAAGGATCGTGCGCCGGCGAGCCGGTCTATTCCTCGTCGTCGTCTTCGTAGTCGTCACGGTGCTTGCCGCGCCGGCCTTGTTGGCCGCGACGCCCGCCGCCACGCTCACCTTCCATTTCCTTCGGCGGCTCGATGGCGTGGGCCAGCTCCTTGAGGGAGAGGCCGATGCGCCGCTCGTTCGCGTCCACGCGGATGACCAGCAGGGTCAGCTCGTCGCCGACGCTGACGAGCTCGTCGGGACGCCCGATCGGACGATTCGACATCTGCGAGATGTGGAGCAGCCCGTCCACGCCCGCCTCCAGCTCGACGAACGCGCCGAAGTCGGTGAGGCGGACGATCTTGCCCGTCACCCGTGAGCCCATCGGGTACCGGCTCGCGACCGTCGTCCACGGATCGGGCTGGATCTGCTTGAGCCCGAGCGAGATCCGCTTGTTATCGCGGTCGAGATTCAGGATCTGCGTCTCGATCTCCTGGCCCTTCTTGAGGATCTCCGACGGGTGCCCCACGTTGCGGGTCCAGGACATGTCCGAGATGTGCAGGAGCCCGTCGACCCCGGGCTCGAGCTCGATGAACGCGCCGAAGTCGGTGAGGTTCCGCACGCGGCCGAGCATCCGCGCGCCCGGCTTGTAGCGCTGCTCGATGGTCGCCCACGGATCGGGCTCGACCTGCTTCATGCCGAGCGAGATCCGCTTGGCGGCACGATTCACGTCGAGCACGATCACGTCGACCTCGTCGCCGACGTTGACGAGCTTCGAAGGATGTCGCACGCGCCGCGTCCACGACATCTCCGACACGTGCACGAGCCCTTCGACGCCGGGCTCGAGCTCGATGAAGGCGCCGTAGTTGGTCAGGCTGACGACCTTGCCCTTGCGTCTTGGTGCCGGCCGCGTACGTCTTCTCGACGCGCTCCCACGGATCCGACGACTTCTGCTTGTAGCCGAGCGACACCCGCCCGGTCTCGCGGTCGAAGTGGAGCACCACGACCTCGACCTGGTCGCCGACCTGGAAGATCTCGGACGGGTGCCCCACGCGGCCCCAGCTCATGTCGGTCACGTGCAGGAGGCCGTCGATCCCGCCGAGGTCGATGAACGCACCGTAGTCGGTGATGTTCTTGACGGTGCCCGTGAGCACCATGCCCTCGGACAGGACCTGGAGCGTGTGCTTCTTCTTCTCCTCACGCTCCTCCTCGAGCACCGACCGGCGCGAGAGCACGACGTTGCCGCGGCGCCGGTTGAGCTTGATCACCTTGGAGCGGATCGTCTGGCCCACCATCGAGGCGAGGTTCTTCACCGGCCGGAGATCCACCTGGGAGCCCGGCAGGAACGCCTTGACGCCGACGTCGACGGCGAGACCGCCCTTGACGACCTCGACGACGCGGCCCTCGACCGGCGCGCCCTTTCGTACGCCTGGGTGATCGCGTCCCAGACCTTGATCTTGTCGGCCTTGTCCTTCGAGAGGACGATGAGCCCTTCGGAGTCTTCCTTGGCCTCGAGGTAGACCTCGATCTCCTCGCCCACCTTCGGCAGGCTGCCGTGGCGGTGGAACTCCTCGATGGGGATCGCCCCTTCGCTCTTGTAGCCGACGTCGACGAGGACCTCGCTCGAGCCGATGTGGACCACGCGACCGCGGACCACCTCGCCTTCCTCGAACTCGGTCACGCCGCTCTCGTACCAATCCTCCATGCGTTCCTCGGCTGCCGTCACCGCCCTCCAAACGCGGTCCGCCGAGTTGCTGCCGTGGTTCGTCCTTCTTCATACCGCCCGTTCCTCCAGTCATTTTATTTGCCCGAGCTACTGCCTACGACTCGAACCGACCCCGGCCGGCCCTGGCCGGTGCCGGCAATAATACCGTTCCGGAGGCGCGAAATGGCGTCCATCATCTGACGACTCGCAACCTCGTACTGGGCCTTGCGATCTGCCCCCCGGGCGCGCCTCGAACCGGAGCGGCTTGCCGAAGGTCACCGTCACCTTCGCGGGCGCGGCAAGCGGCGCCCCTTCGGCCACGCCCGACCCGAACCGCTCACGTAGACCGGCACGACCGCGGCGCCGCAGCGATACCGCGAGCAGGCCCGCACCCGGCTTGGCGGGCCGAATGACGCCCTCCTCGCCGCGCGTGCCCTCCGGAAACACGAGCAGCGCGCCGCCTTCCTCGAGCACGCGCTTGGCGGTCCTGAGCGCGCCGGCATCGGCGCCTTCGCGGCGGACCGGACGCGCGTTGAGCCCATGGATCAGCGCCGCCGAACAGCGGGATTTTGAAGAGCTCCGCCTTGGCCAGGTACGTCAGCTGCCGATCCGAGGCGCTACCGATGAGCGGCGGGTCGAGCACGCTCGAGTGGTTCGCCACGATCAGCACCGACCCGTGCGCGGGGATGTTCTCCACCCCGATCGCCTCGAGCCGGAACATGAGGCGCATGAACGCGAGCGTCGGGACCTTGCAGGCAGCATACAACCGATTCCACGGAGTCGTCGCGCCGCCGCCGTTCTTATGATGCTCGATCGCCGCCATCAGACGCTCGACCACCTGATCCGCGGTGAGGCCGGACGTATCGAGCTCGATCGCGCCGTCGGGCTTGCGCAGCGGCGCCAGCTCACGCGTCTCGTCCTGCTTGTCGCGCGCCGCGAGCTCGCTCGTGATCGCCGCCAGCGGCACCGGCGTCCCCGACGCCGCGAGCTCGGCCTGGCGCGCGCCGCGCGCGCGCGTCGAGCGAGGCGGTGAGGTAGAACTTCACCTCGGCGTCCGGACACACGACCGTGCCGGTGTCGCGGCCCTCGAGGACGACGCCGCCCTCGGCCGCGAGCTGTCGCTGCAGCGGCGTGACCTTGGCGCGCACCGAGGCCAAGGTCGTCACATCGGACGTGACCTGCGCGACCTCGCGGCTCCGGATCGCCTCGGTCACGTCCTCGCCGTCGAGGTAGACGTGGCCGGCCGCGACCACGATCGAGAGCGGCGCCAGATGCGCGCGGAGCTCCGCACTCTCGCGCACCGGGACGCGGGCCCGCATCACGCTGAGGGCCAGGGCGCGGTACATGGCGCCGGTGGGAATCAGCGTGTAGCCGAGCCGCTCGGCCAGCATGCGAGCCGCCGTGCTCTTGCCGGCCCCGGCCGGACCGTCGATCGTGATGACCGGATTCTTTCGCGGCATCACCGCAGCTGCTCCCGAATCGCCTTGATCCGCGCCAGCTCCGCTCTGAGCGCGTCGGCGCGGCCTGCGTCGATGACGCGCTGGAGGTCGCCGAGCGCCTGGCGGAACGCCTCGATGCCGGCGGTCAGCGCGTCGCGATTCGCCAGGAAGATCTCGGTCCACATGTCCGGATCCCCGCCGGCGATGCGCGTCGTGTCCCGGAAGCCGCGCGCGGCGAGCTCGAGCGCGCCGGGCTCGACGCGGCCGGCGCCGTCGACCAGCGCGCACGCGATCGAGATGCGGCAGATGGCTGATCGCCGCGACGGTCCGGTCGTGCGTCTCGGGATCGAGCGACGTCACGCGCGCGCCCAGGGCTTCCCACAGCTCGGTGGTCGTCTTGAGCGCCGCGAGCTCGGTCTTCTCCGTCGGGGTCACGACCACCGTCGCGCCGCGGAAGAGATCGGCGCGCGCCACGCGATAGCCGGCCTGCTCCGAGCCGGCGAGCGGATGGCTGCCGACGAACGCGAGCGGGCGCAGTCACGGCCAGGCGCTCGGCCGCGCGCACGATGTTGCGCTTGGTCGAGCCGACATCGGTGATGAGCGCGCCGTTCGCCGCCGCGCCCCACACACGCTCGAGGAGCCCTTCGATCGCCAGCACCGGCGCGGCCAGCAGGATGACGTCCGCCTCGCGCACGCCCGCCTCGAGATCGGTGACCGCGGTGTCGAGTGTCCCGTCGTCCACGGCCGGGCGCAGCCGCTCCGGGTCACGCCCGACCCCGACAATACGCCGAGCAAGCCCGCCCGACCGCGCCGCCTTCGCCACGGAGCCGCCGAGCAGGCCGACACCGACGATCGAGAGCTGCCGGATCACGCGGGCGACTTCCCCAGCACCACGCGGAGCGCCTTGACGAGCTTGCGGTTTTCTTCCGGCGTCCCGACGGTGATGCGCAGCGCGGTCTCGAGCCCGAAGGGCGTCATCGGCCGCACGATCACGCCCTTGTGCAGGAGCTTCTGGTAGATGTCGGCGGCGCTGCGGCCGACGTCGACCAGGATGAAGTTGGCGCGCGAGGGCACGTACGAGAGCCCGATGCTCTTGAACTCGTCGTAGAGGAAGTGGCGGCCCGCCTCGATCATCCGGACGCACTCGAGCACGTGCGCGTCGTCGTCGAGGGCCGCGAGCGCGGCGGCCTGCGCCAGCGAGTTCACGTTGAAGGGCTGGCGGATCCGATTCATCAGGGCGATCGCGTCGGCATCCGCGACGCCGTAGCCGACCCGCAGGCCGGCGAGGCTCGTCGCCTTCGAGAACGTGCGGAGGACGACCACCTTCCGCCCCTGCTTGACCGAGGCGATCATGTCCGGGAAGTCCGGGCCCATCGCGAACTCGATGTACGCCTCGTCGAACACGACGATCGTGCGCTCCGGCACCCGGACCATGAAGTGCTCGACTTCGTCCCGGGTGACGATGGTGGCCGTCGGGTTGTTCGGATTCGCCACGAAGACGATCTTCGTCATCGGCGTGAGGGCCCGCGCCATCGCCTCGAGATCCAGCCGGAAGTCCTTCAGCATGACCATCACGCGCACGCCGCCCGCGGCCTGGACGATCATCGGGTACACGACGAACGACGGATGAGGCACCACCGCCTCGTCGCCGGGGCGCAGGAAGGTGCGCACCAGGAGCTCGATGAGCTCGTTCGAGCCGTTGCCGAGCACGATCTGGTCGGGCATCACCCCGTGCTTCTTGGCCAGCGCCTGCCGCAGATAGAAGCCGCTCCCGTCCGGGTACCGGTTCAGCGACGAGAGCGCGGCGATGATGGCCTTCTGCACCCGCTCGGAGGGCGGGAGCGGGTTCTCGTTCGAGGCGAGCTTGATCGGATTGTGGATCATGAGCTCGCGCTCGAGCTCCTCGATCGGCTTGCCTGGCTCGTACGGAGCGATGCCCAGGATGTGCTCGTTCGCGATCGACTCCCACTGCGTTGGCATGCGCTCTCCTTTACAGGGCCGGGTACGATCCGAGAACCTTCAGGAACAAGCGTCCGCTCACCGATCTCCCGCAGTACCGACGAGACCGGTGATGTGTCGCGATGGCCCTCGACGTCCACGAAGATCACGTACTCCCAGGGCCGCTGCTTGGCCGGCCGCGATTCGATCTTCGTGAGATTGATCCCCAGTCGCGCGAGCGGCTCGAGGATCCGGTAGAGCGTGCCGGGCTCGTTGCGCATGGCGAAGAGGATCGAAGTCTTGTCGTGTCCCGTCGGACCGCTCGGGTGACGGCCGACGACCAGAAAGCGCGTGGAGTTGTGCGGGTTGTCCTCGATGCCGGCTCGGAGAATCGGCACGCCGTAGAGCTCGCCCGCCAGGTCGGACGCGATCGCGGCAACGGTCACGTCCGAGGCCGCGGTCTCGGCGGCGGCCGCGGTGGAAAGCGATTGCTCCGTCGGGATGTCCGGCAGGTTCTGGGCCAGCCAGCGGCGGACCTGTGCGAGTCCCTGGGGATGCGACAGCACGCGTTTGATCCCGTCGAGCGCCGTGGCCCGCGACAGAAGATTCTGCGTGATCTCGAGCCGCAGCTCGCCACAGATGAGTGCATCCGAGTCGATCAGGCGGTCGAGCGTCACGTTGACTGCGCCCTCGGTATTGTTTTCAACCGGCACGACGCCGTAGTGGGCGCGGCCACGCTCGACGTCATCGAACACGTCAAGGATCGTCTTGGCCGGATGGTAGCTCGCCGAAGAGCCGAAGTGTCGAAGCGCGGCTTGATGCGTGAAGGTGGCCTGCGGTCCGAAGTAGGAGACGGTCAGCGCCGATTCGAGCGCGCGACTCGCCGACAGGATCTCCCGCCAGATGGCGCCGATCGCCTCGCCGCCCAGCGGCCCCGCGCTCGATTCCGAGAGCCGGCGGAGAATTTCCGCCTCACGGTCCGGGGCATAGACCGGCGCATCCTGCCTTCGTTTGAGGTCTCCGATCTGGAGGACGGCCTCGGCGCGTTGGTTGAGGAGTTGGAGGATTCGGTTGTCGAGGTCGTTAATCCTGGAACGCCAATCGTCCAGGTTCATAGAAACTCCCAGTGCGGCCTGGCTTCGGGATATCGCGGATTATAGGCTCCACCCCCTAAGAGCAAGTCACGTTCCTGGCTTATCAAGTTCCGTCGCGACGGCGGCGCGGAGCGCGGTCACTTCGCGTGCCGTCAGGGGCCGCGACTCGCCCGGTCGGAGCGTCCCGAGGGCCACCGGGCCGAACGACATCCGCCGGAGCGACCTCACCCGATGGCCGAGCGCCTCACAGAAGCGCTTGACCTCGTGCTTGCGGCCCTCGGCGAACGTCAACCGGAGCCGGCTCTCCCGCGGTCCGGTCCGCTCGAGCTCGACCGCGAGCGGCTTGGCGGGGCCGTCGTCGAGGGTGACGCCACGCCGCCACCGGTCGAGATCGGCTCGCGCCACGCTCCCCTCCACCAGGGCCTCGTAGACCCGTGGCAACGCGTATCGCGGATGAAGGAGTCGGTGTGTCAGGGGGCCGTCGTTCGTCAGCAGAAGCGCGCCTTCGACGTCCCAGTCGAGCCGTCCGACGGGATACAGACGCACGTCTCGCTGCACGAGATCGGCGACGACCGGGCGTCCCTGGGGATCGCTCAGGGTGGTCACGTAGCCGCGGGGCTTGTTCAGCAGGACGTAGCGCTTCGCCTCGGCCGGCGGCAGGCGGCGGCCATCGACGGTGATGGCGTCGAGCTCGGGATCGGCGAGGGTGGCGGGACTGCGGGTGACGGCCCCGTTGACGGCGACGTGGCCGTCGACGATCAGGCGGTCACCTCCCCGGCGAGAGGTCAGCCCCGCCTGAGCCAGGATCTTGTTGAGTCTCAGCTTCGCCATGCTCGGCGACGGCCGCCAGCTCCGGCACGACCAGCTCACCCTCGACCTTCGGCAGGTCGCCCACGTCGCGCAAGCCGAAGGCGACCAGGAACTCGCGCGTCGTCTCGAAGAGGTACGGTCGACCCGGCGCTTCCTTCCGGCCGGCGATGCGCACGAGCCGGCGCTCGAGCAGGTTGTCGAGCACGCCCTCGGAGTTCACACCGCGAACGGCGTCGATCTCGGGCCGCGACACCGGCTGCTTGTAGGCGATGATCGCCAGGGCCTCGAGCGCGGGCCGCGACAGGCGGGTCCGCGTTCGCGCGCGCGAGCCGCACGAGCCACGGCGCGACCTCGGGCCGGGTGACCATGCGATAGCCGCCACCCACCTCGACGATCTGGAGCCCCTGGCTCGATGCCTCATAGCGAGCACGGAGCTCGTCGATCAGGCGGCGCGCCTCACCGACGTCGCCCAGATCGAGCACGTCGCTGATGCGCTCGGCTTCCAGCGGCGTATCGGACGCGAACAGCAGCGCTTCGACGACGTCAGTTGGAGTCGGCACGAGTTTGCTCCCATTCGGTACCGTGGACTCTCCATTGGGTACCGTGGTCTGGCGTTCGATCACGATCTCTCCGAAGAGCTCGGTCTGCTGCGTTTTGATGCGGCCCAGGCGGACCAGCTCGAGCACCGCGAGCAGCGACACCACGATCTCGGAGCGGCGACGATCGCCCGCGGTCAAGGACGAGAAGAGCAGAGACCACGTGTCGCGGAGCACGGAGAGGATCATCGTCATCCGCTCCACCACCGACGGCGGGTTCGGCTCGACTTGCCGCGGCCGCTGCCGGACCTGATCCTCGATCAAGCGTCTCAAGGTCTTCTCGATCAGGTGCACGCTCAGATCCTCGAGCGGCACCTCCTCGGGCGGCGGCAAGGTGCTGCTCGGACGACCCCAGATGAGCCCCTGCGCGGCCTCGCGTGCCGACAGCCACTCGCCGAGCGTCTTGACCCGCGCGTACTCGCGCAGTCGCGCCTCGAGCTCGAGCCTGAGCGCCAGGCCGTCCTCGTCGAGCTGCTCATCTTGCGTCTCGTCGGGCGGTACCAGGAGCTTCGACTTCAGATAGATCAACGTGGCGGCCATGACGAGGTAGGCGCCCGCCGCCTCGAGGTCACGGAACTCCATCGCCTCGAGATGGGCGAGGTACTGATCGGTGATCGCGCGCACCGGCAGTGCGCTGAGGTCGATCTCGCTCGTGCGGCAGAGATGCAGGAGCAGATCGAAGGGCCCCTCGAAGCCGCCGACGCGGAGGGTGAGGTCGTGGCTCGCGTCGGCGACGTTGGCTTCTTCGCTCATGGAGTCAGGCGAATGGCCGCCCGGACGCCTTCCATCGTGGTCTGGGCAACCTTGCGCGCGCGGCGCGAGCCCTCGTGCAGGATCTCCACGATCGCCGCCGGCTTCTCCGCGAACTTCTGCCGTCGCTCACGGATCGCGGTCAGCGGCGGCAGCATGTGCTTGAGCAGCACGTCCTTGCAATCGAGGCAGCCGATGGCCGCGGTGCGGCATCCGTTCGCGACGAAATCGCGATCCGCCGCCGGGGTGAAGATCTTGTGCAGATCGAACACCGGACAGATGTCGGGGTTGCCCGGATCCGAGCGCCGCTTGCGCGCCGGGTCCGTCACCATCGGGCGAACCTTCTTGGTGATCGTCTCGGCGGTGTCGGCGAGATCGATCGTGTTGCCATAGGACTTCGACATCTTGCGTCCGTCGGTCCCCGGCACCTTCGGGATCTCCGTCAGCTTCACCTCGGGCTCCGGGAACAGCTGGCCGAACGTATTGTTGAACCGGCGCGCCACCTCGCGCGTCAGCTCCACGTGGGGCGCCTGGTCGATGCCGACCGGCACCCACTTGGGCTTGTACATCAAGATGTCCGCCGACTGCAGCAGCGGATAGCCGAGGAGCCCGTAGGAAGGCGACTCGAGATGCTGCTGCTCGATCCGCTCGCGGTACGTCGGCACACGCTCGAGCCAGGTGACCGGCGTGGTCATCGAGAACAGCAGGTGCAGCTCGGCGTGCTCGGGCACGAGCGACTGGATGAAGAGCGTCGAGCGCTCGGGATCGAGCCCGGCGCCGAGCCAGTCGGCGAGCATCTCGACGGCGTTACCGGCGACGTCCGACGTGTCCAGGTCGTCCGTCAGCGCGTGCCAGTCGGCGACGAAATAGAAGCAGTCGAGCGTGTCCTGGAGCTTGACCCAGTTGGCGAGGGCACCCAGGTAGTTACCCAGGTGCAGCTTGCCGCTCGGCCGCATTCCCGACAGCACGCGATCCTTGGACGTCACCGTCTCGATTCTCCCTGGTACTCCCACGCTTTCACGGAGCGGATGAACACATAGTACGCGTAGAGGCACGCCAGCAGAAGGCCTCGCACGCCGTCGAGGCACCCGAGCTTGAGGATATACATGGACAGGAACCGCCCCGCCGGCCGGAGGACGAAATCGGTCGCGCGGACTCGCCGGCCACGCTTCACCCACTCCTCCGCCGCCAGAGTCGAGTAGCGATCGGCGCGCGCGAGAAAGTCCGCGACGTCGCGGTAGCTCCGATGCACCAGCGCGCGCGACAGCGGCCGACCGAGGCGGCCACCTCGACCGACTCGTGAACGGCGCGCTCGACGAACGTCCCGCGGCCTCGCCGGAAGAGCCGGAGCTGCCAGTCGGGCCAGAGGCCGCCGTGGCGAATCCACTGCCCGCCGAACAGGTTGCGCCGCGGCACGCGATAGCCGTCGCTCGGCCCGTCGGCGGCCAGCACGCCGAGGATCTCTTCGCGGAGCTCCGGAGATACCTGCTCGTCGGCGTCGAGCGACAGGATCCAGTCCCCGCCCGCCTCCGCCAGACCGAAGTTCTTCTGCGCGGCGAAGCCGGGCCACGGCCGCACGATCACGCGGTCGGTGAACTCGCGCGCGATCTGCGCCGTCTTGTCCTGCGACAGCGCGTCGACGACCACGACCTCGTCGGCCCAGGCCACGCTCTCCAGGCACGCGCGCAGACGCTCCTCCTCGTTCAGGGTGACCACGACGACCGAGAGACGGCGCCGCGTCACCGCAGTCGGCTCCGAGGTCGACGGGTCGGCGGCGGGACCGTCGAGGAGGTCGGCCACCGCGCGGAACACGGGATCCACGCCGAGCGAGGTCATCGTGTGGTCCGGGCTCTGGAGCGACCGGTGTCCGCGCCCGTACGGTCCGTTCCGCTCGGCCGCGGTCGGGCCGTAGAGACCCACGCATCGCGTCCCGAGCGCCGCAGCCAGGTGCAGAGGGCCCGTGTCGGCCGCGACGACGACGCTCGCGCGACGGAGCACCGCCAGCAGCTCGTCGAGGTTCGTCGGGGCGCCAGGGTCGCGTAGCCCGGCGCCTCAGTCCCGACGATCGCGCGCGCGTCCGCGAGCTCGTTCGGTCCCCAGGTGACGAGCACCGACGCGCCCGGCTTCGCCGGCGAGCCGCCGAGCCAGGTCGCGAAAGCTCGCGGTGGACCACCGCTTGTCGGGTCGCCCGGCTCCGGGGTTGAGCACCACCAGGCGGTCCCGCGCCTTGAGACCGGCCCCATCAGGAACTCGTCGATGCGGGCCTCGGCCGCCCCGTCCGTCGGCAGCGCGAACTCGACCGAGCGGGCGCGCGCGCCGAGCGGCTCCACGAGCGAGAGGTAGCGGTCGACGATGTGACGCGCCGCCGGCGGCGGCGCCACGCGCTGGTTGGTGAACAGCACGTTCAGGCCTTCCCGACAGTGCGCCGCCGTGAAGCCGATCCGCAGCGGCGCTCCGGTCGCGGCCGTGATCACTCCGCTCTTGACCAGTCCCTGCAGATCGATCGCCACGTCGAACCGCGACGCGCGCAGATGACGCCGCAGGGCGACCAGCGCCCCGTCGTCTCGGCGACGGCGAGCGGCCTGCGCGCCCGCCGCCAGCCGCGCGTGTCGACCGGCACGACCTCGCTCAATGCCGGGTTATCGCGCAGCACCGCGGCTTCGCGACGCTCGACGATCCAGACCAGGCGCGCCTGCGGCAGCGCGTCGTGCAGCGCCGCGGCGACCGGCAGCGCATGCACGACGTCGCCGATCGCGGAGAGCTTGACCAGCGCGATGTTCATCGAAACCGCTCGCGGATCTGGGCGATCAGATCGCGGGTCGAGTGATCCTTCGGGTCGCCGACGAACGCGACCTGCCCGCCGATCGACCGCACCGTCGCCTCTTCGGGCACCGTGCCGGGCGATAGTCGGTGCCCTTCGCGTGCACATCGGGGCGCAACGAGGCGATCAGCCGGTCGGCGGTGTCCTCCTCGAACACGACGACGTGGTCGACCTCGCGGAGCGACATCAAGATTTCGGCGCGCTCGGCTGCCGGCATCAGCGGACGCCCCTCGCCCTTGAGCCGAGCCACCGCCGCGTCGGAGTTGATCCCGACGAAGAGGACGTCGCCCAGCCCGCGGGCGGCGCGCAGATAGCGAACGTGACCGACGTGGAGGAGGTCGAAGCAGCCGTTCGCCAGCACGATCCGCTTTCGCTCGGCCCGGAGCCGATCGGCCAGCTGGACGGCCTCGTCAAGAGTCATGCAGCGCGATCGCCTGCCTGAGCTCCGACGGGAGAACCGTCGCGGTGCCGCGCTTCATGACCACGATGCCGCCCGCGATGTTCGCCAGGGTGGCCGCCTGCAGCGCCGTCGCGCCGCTCGCCAGGGCCAGGGTGAACGTGCTGATCACCGTGTCGCCGGCTCCGGTCACGTCGGCGATCTCGTCGGTGCCGTGGATCGGGATGAACGTCGTCGCCCCGTCGCGCTCGAGCAGCGCCATGCCGCGGCTGCCGCGTGTGACGAGGAGCAGCCGCGCGTCGAGCCGCTCGAGCACCTGGCGTCCGGCCTTCTCGACCGTGCGCTCGTCGTCGGCCGGCACGCCGGCAAGCTGCTCGAGCTCGGCCTCGTTGGGCGTGGCGGCGGTGACGCCGGTGAACCGAGGCATCTGATAGCGGCTGTCCACGCTGACCACCGCGTTCGCGCCTCGCGCGATCGTCTTGACGTGCTCGAAGATCCTCGGCGTGACGGTCCCGTAGCCGTAGTCGGAGATCACGATCGCGTCGATCCGCGAGCCGAGCGCGGTCAGCCGCGCGAGCAGCGCGTCCTCGGTCGTCGGCTGCAGCTCGCCGGAGGGCTCGCGATCGACCCGCACGACCTGCTGGCGCGTCGCCTGGTAGCCGCCGGCCATGATGCGCGTCTTCATCGGCGTGGTGTGACCGCTCTCCGTGACGATCCCGTCGGTCGCGATGCCGGCCCCGCGGAACAGGGCCAGGAGCTCCTCGCCGGCGCCGTCCGGCCCGATCACGCCGACGGGCGTCACGCGAGCGCCGAGCGCGTGGACGTTGTTCGCGGCGTTCGCCGCGCCGCCCAGGAAGACCTGTCGCTCCGCAAAGCGCAGGATGAGCACGGGCGCTTCCCGCGAGATCCGGGCCGGCTTGCCGAACAGATACTCGTCGAGAATCAGATCGCCGACGACGACCACGTGCCGTCCGGCGAACGCGTCGATCGCGCCACGCATGGCCTTCAGCGTCTCGTTCACCGCGCGAGCTCCTTGATCACCCAGTCGGCCGCGCCGAGCAGGTCGTCGGCCACGTGATCGGGCTGGACGGGCAGCGCGCCGCGCCGGTACTCCCATTCGCCGAGCCCGTAGCCCGTGAGCACCAGGACCGCGCGCGCGCCGACGGCCCGGGCGGCGACGAGATCCGAGCCCTTGTCGCCGACGAGCGTCGAGCGGCCGAGATCGAGCCCGAGATCCGAGGCGGCGCGCAGCAACAGGCCGGGCTTGGGCTTTCGACAGTCGCACACCAGCCGATAGGGGCCTCGCCTTCGGTCGGATGGTGCGGGCACACGTAGACGCCGTCCAGGTGCGCGCCTTCGTCCTTGAGCTGGGACACCAGGGTCGCGTTCACCGCGGCGAGCACCTCCGGCGAGAAATAGCCGCGCGCGATACCCGCCTGATTCGTGACGACGACGACGGCGATGCCGGCCTGGTTCAGACGGCGGACGGCCGCACCCGACTGCGGGAGCAGCCGAAGTCGGCTCGGATGGTTGACGTACCCCACTTCCTCGGTGAGCGTCCCGTCACGATCCATGAAGACCGCGGGCCTGGGAGCCACGTGCGAAAGTCTACGTCCTGGGGCCGGATTTCTCAAGGAAAATCGCACGTTGCGCGCGTCACCCGAGCATACACTCGAGCAAACCCTTCGACCTGTGCCGCGTACGTGTGGGGCTCCGCGGATCGCCGAGCCGCTTCCGTGAGCTCGGCCGCGGCGCGCTCACGAAATCGCTCGAGCGCGGACGTGATCGCGCTCGTGTCGGTCGGGCTTACGACCGAACCGTTGACGCCTTCGGTGATCACCTCGGCCCCGCCGGAGCACGAGCTCGCCACCACGGGCAGTCCCGCCGCGAGCGCCTCCAGGTGGACGTTCCCGAACGGCTCGTATCGGCTCGGCAGCACGACGATGTCGGCTCCGGCGTACCAGCGCTCCGGATCGTCTCGCGCGCCGAGCCAGACGACTCGCTCGCCGACTCCGAGCCGCAGCGCGAGATCCTGGTACTCGCGCGCGTCACCCTTGCCGAGCACGACGAGCCGGCTGCCCCGGTCGGAGAACGCCGCGAACGCCTCGACGGCAGTCGCGAGCCCCTTGCGCGCGAAGCCGCTGCCCACGAAGAGGACGGTGAACGCGCCCGCCGGAATGCCGGCCTCGGCCCGCACGCCGCCTCGGTACATCGCGCGATTCTTCGGGTGGAAGCGCTCGAGGTCGACGCCGTTGTAGACGACCGACAGACGATCCGATCCGACGCCATAGAGCGAGGCGATCTCGCGCCGTCCCGCCTCGGCGATCGCGACGATGCGCGGCGTCCGCTCGAAGACGCGCCGCTCGAGCGCCAGAACGATCCGGTGATAGAGCCTTCGGGCGCGCGGCCGCGTTTCGCTGGCGAGATACGCCTGATGGCAACCTTCACCCGCACGGTAGACGTCTTGATCGATCGTGCGCTCGTGACTCTGGACCACGTCCCAGCTCCCGCCCGCGACCGCGCGCCGGGCGCTCACCGCGAGCGCCAGCACGCGCGCCGCCGAGGGCAGCGGCGGCAGGAACAAGGTGTGGAGCGTCACGCCGCGCAGCGGCCCCTGCCCGCGTGGGCTCAGGAGATGTACGTCGTGGCCGTGATCGACGAGCGCGCCGACCAGACCCGCCGTCGCTCGCTCGACGCCCCCGTGGAAGACGAACGGGCGCGCAATGATGAGGAGCTTCATTGGAGCGATGACCTTGAGGCCGGCTTGGACCGAGGGTGGCCTGAGGTAGAAGCGACCCGGCTCCGCACGGTGATATTCATCGCGGCGCGTCCACGAGCCCCGGTTTGGCGTACACGGGCTGAGCCCGATGGGTCCACGAGCACCGGTCGGAGCTCACGGGCTGCGACACAGGCTCGTGGCATCATCGGCGTGCTAACAGTTTCTCGAGGAGGGGGAACAGGGTGGCGCGGGCGACGCGAAAGCTGTAGCGGGCTTCGCAGCGCTCGCGTGCGCGGCGGCCGAGGGTCGCGGCTTCGTCTGGGTTGTCGAGCAGGCGCTTGATCGCGCCCGCGAGTGCTGCGACATCGCCGGGATCGACCACGACGCCGCAGCCCTCGAGGATCTCCGGAATCATCGAGACCGACGTCGAGACGATGGGGCGACCGAGCGCCATCGCGTCGAAAAGCTTCGCGGGTACCTGTCCCACGGTGTCCGTCGTGTCCCGCTGGGGCACGGCGACGACGTCGGCGGCCACGAGATAGCGCGGCACGTCGTCGAAGGGAATCTCGCCGATGACCCGGACGTGCGAGGACGCCGACCAGCGCGGGGCGCCGCTCCGGGCGGGATCGACACCCACCAGCGCCAGCACCACACCCGGCCCGAGCGAGCCGACCGCCTCGACCAGATCGTCGACGCCCCTTGTGGCCACGCGGCGTCCCGAGAAACATGACGACCTTGCCGGTGCCCACTCCCAGCCGCTCGCGCGCCGCCGCGCGATCGTACCGGGCGGGATCCCAGGCGTCCGTGTCGCGCACGTGCGGCAGGAGCGTTCCGCCGAAGCGCCGCTCCAGGAAGCGTGAGGCCACCGTGATCGCGTCCGCGCGAGGGACGAGCTGCTCGGCGAGCCATGTCCACGGAAGCCCGTTGGGATTGGCGAGGTTGAAGGCTCGACCGACACGGCCCCAGAAGCCCGAGCGGGAGAAGAAGCCGACCTCCCAGTCGTCGATGTCGAGCACCAGGGGCGCCGGCGCCGGGCGCGGGCGAGCAGGCCCAGCCCGAAGCTCGTCGGACGCGGCTTGGAGGCGATGAGCACGTCGCCGTCGACGAGCTCGAGCAGGCCGGGAACACGCTGCGCGAACCCGGGGTAGCGACCGACTCTCACGCTACGCTGTGGAATCGTCCCTCCCGCGCGGGCATCCAGACATCGCGCGCCGAAGCGAGGCCCAACGACCTCGACATCGTACCGCGGGGACAGCAAGCCGCGCGAGCAGGTCCGGCGCGACCCGTCGCGTTGTCCGACAGGTCGGCGGCGAGGACGGAAACCTTCACGCGGTCCCGGCGGAGACGAGGCTCGTGTAACGCGCCTCGAGCGCGCGCCGCGACACGAGCTCCCGAGTATCGCGCCTCGACGAGCCGCCGCCCGCCCTCGCCGAGCCGGGCCGCCAGCGCCGGGTCGCCCACGAGCCGCTCGAGTGCCGTCGGCAAGCGGCCGGGGCGTCACCGCCCGGCACGAGCGCCGCGTGCTCGCCATCGATCAGCACCTCGGGCACGACGCCGACGCGCGCCGCGACCAGTGGCCGTCCCGCCGCCAGGTACTCGAAGATCACGCGCGACATTCCGTCGGAGTCCAGCGGGGTGTAGAGCACGACGTCGAGTGCCGCGAGCGCCACCGGCAGATCGTCGACGAAGCCCGCGAACGTGAACTGGGCGCCGAGCCCGGCGCGCTCGATCGCGTCACGAACGGCGTGCTCCATGGGTCCGCGTCCGATGAAGACGAAATGCGGCCGCACGCCGCGGGCGGCCAGCCGCGCCGCGGCGGCGACGACGATCTCGTGGCCCTTCATGATGCGGAGCCCGCGATCATCCCGACCAGCGGACGATCCGGGCGCCCACCGAGCCGTGCATAGGTCTCCGGATCGCGCGCGGAGCGGATGATAACGCTCGGTGTCGGCGCCGCCCGGCAGCGCGGCGACACGGTCCGGATCGACGAGGCCCCGCGGCGACGTACTGACGCCGGATGGCGTCGGTCACCGTCACGACGAACGCGGTGCGCTCGGCGATAGAGCCATCGATTCGCCGCGTGAGGCCGCACCGACTGCGCGATGTGACGCGGTCCTCACGATGGGTCGCGGGGTCGCGATCAGCCGATTCGCCATCGCGGCCAGCCAGTGCTCCTTGCCGCGATGCACGTGCACCACGTCCGCCTCGGGCATGAGCGCGCGCAGGCGGCGAAGATCGCCGCCGTCCGCCACGGGCCGCGCGCCGCTCGCCATCGCCAGGGTCGTCACGCGCTCGACACCCTCGCGCGCGCGCGCGATCGATCACGCGAGCTTCGGTTCCGGCGCGGCAGCCGAGGGTCACCACGTGGCCGCGCCGCGCGAGCTCGCGCGTCATGCGGGCCGCCCAGTAGGCGTCGGACGACCACCCGCGGCAGGACATCAGCTGGAGAATCTTCACCAGATGCTCTGATAGACGCGCTCGACCGTCTCGACCGAGCGCTCGGCGCTGAACCGCTCCTCGGCGCTGGCGCCGCCCGGCGTTGCCCATCGCGCGGCCGCGCGCCGGTTCGCCGAGGATCGTCTCGAGCGCGCGCGCGACACTCTCCGGAGTGTCGTCATCGATCAGGAGTCCGGTCTCGTCGTGCACCACCGTCTCCGGCAGCGCGCCGACCCGTCGCGCGATGACGGGCACGCGCGGCGGCCATCGCCTCGAGCGCTGCCCGGCACGATTCGTCCGAGCCGCGCGGCCATGAGCGCGAAGCAGTCCGACGGCGGCGAGGACCGACGGCAGGTCGGCATCGCGGTAGCCGGTGAAGATCACGTGGCCACCGAGCCCGAGCTCGGCGACCATCTGCTCGAGTCGCGCCCGCGTCTCGCCTCTTCCGACGAGCAGGAGGCGCGCGCGGGCATGCGTGTCGATCAGGAGGCGAAAGCCGGAGAGCGAGAAGCTCGTGACCACGATTGGTCGCCAGCCGCGAGACCGAGACGACGACCGGCGCGTCACCGAGCTTGAACTCGTCGCGGATCGGCGCGCCGTCCGCGTTCGCGGTGAAGCGGGTCAGATCGACCGAGCCCGGGATCCAGGAAATCTGCTCCGGCGGGATGCCGACCTCGCGGCAGCGTGACTCGATCATCCGCGACACCGCGAACACCGCCGCGGTCCGGCGATAGAGCGTGGCGCCGAGCCGGTCGCGTCGCACCGATCGCAGGTTGTGGAAGGTCCGCACGACGGGCGTCCGGCCGCCCTGGGCCCGCTGGGGCCGCGTGAGCACCGCCAGCCAGTGATCGTGCGAGTGGTGCGTGTGCACGATGTCCACGCTCTCGTCGCGAATGAGCGCCCGCACCTTCAGCACGTCGCTCGCGAGCGCGCGCGGGCCGCGGCGCGTCCATGCGGAGTCCCTCGACCAGCTCGAGCCCCGCCTGCTTCGCTTTGACCTCGAACCGGTCGCCGGGAATGACACCGAGCAGGACCCGGTGGCCGCGCGCGCGAAGACCGGACACGAGCTGGATGACCGGATCGGCGCTTCCGGTCCACCAGCGATTCGCGGCCAGGTGCAGGATCGTCAGCGGTGTCACGAGACTCCCGCCAGGAGCGCGGCAACCCGCTCACCAACCTCGTCGGCCGAGATCCCGCGCATGCAGGGATGATCGATCGGGCACGCGCGGTAGAAGCACGGCGCGCACGGCACCGCGTGGCGTACGACCGCGACTCGACCGAGCGGCGCGCTCAGCGCCGGGTCGGTCGGCCCGAAGAGCGTGACGACCGGTGTGCCGAGCGCGGCCGCCAGGTGCGCGACCCCGTGTCGCCGCATACCAGCGCCGCCATCTCCGCCAGCACCGACGGGAGGAGCTCCGGACTGTCTCGCCCGACGAGGCTCACCGTTGGCGACGCTCCCTGCACGGCCGCGGCCTCCGCCTCATCGGAGGGCGCGCCGAGCAGCACCGGCACGACACCCAGCGAAGGCCCGAGCCGGCAAAACTCGACGATCCGCTCGCGAACCCAGACCTTCGCCGGCCCGTAGGCGGCGCCCAGATGGACGCCGACCATGGGCTTCCCCTCCGGCGCGCCGCTCCGGAGCAGAAGATCACGTACGCGCTGCCGCGCGTCGGCATACGGCTCGGGCGGTGTCAGGCGTGGCTCGCGCGCCGTCGCGACCGCGTCGAGGACGCCAACCAGTCGCAGATATTCGTCCACTTGATGGAGTCGAGGCTCCGGCAGCGGCGGCGTGTCGGTGAGGAGCCAGCGCCGCGCATCGCCGGGGAATCCGATGCGGCGCCGGCCGCCCCAGTAGATCGCGCTCGCCGCGGCCTCGAACGAGATCGGCAAGAGCACCACCGTGTCGGCGCTGAAGGCCCGCACCGTGTCGGCGGCGCGGAGCCGCGCGCTCCACGCCCGCGGGTACGACACCAGCACGTCGCCGAGGCCCTGCCCCGCGAGAAGCTGGACCCAGGGACCGGCGAGCAGCACGGGTACTCCGGGAAACGTCTCGCGCAGCGACCGGATCGCGGGCACGGCCATCACGGTGTCGCCGAGCCAGTTCGGGAGGCGTACGGCGATCTTCACGGGCACGCGCGTCGGAACGCTTGCCGCCACGCGGTCTCGCCGGTCTGGACGACCAGCCGCACGCTCAAGACGTACAGCGGGCGGCGCGGCAGGCGCAGCCGTCGCAGGCGAACCCAGTCCTTCTCGGTCGTGATGAGCACATCGACGCCGAGCTCGGCGGCGCGCGCGTCGAGCCGTGAGAGGTCTTCGCTCGAATACCAGTGGTGGTCGGCGAAGGCTGACATCTCCTCGACCACCGCGCCGGCGTTCCCGCAAGCGTGTCCGCGAACGCCGCGGGCGCGGCGATGCCGGCGAACGCGGCGAGACGCTTGCCGGCAAGGTCGGCGATCCGGACCGATCGCATGCGGCCAGCCTCCCAGCATTCGGCGGGCGCCAGGGTCGCGGTGACGACCGGTACGCGGGGCGCGTGCTCGTCCACCGCGTCGACGACTTCGCGCGCGTCGCCCAGATCGAGGGCGCCCGTGGCGACGACGAGGTCGGCCCGGGAGAGCGCGTCGAGCGGCTCGCGCAGCGGGCCGGCCGGGAGCAGGTGTCCGTTGCCCCACGGGCGGCGCGCGCGCGCCATCACGATCTCCAGATCCTTCTTGAGCGTTCGGTGCTGGAATCCATCGTCGAGCACGATCGCGGTCACGCCGAACCGCTCGATCGCCACGCGCGCGGCGTCGTGCCGATTCGAGCCGACCACGACGGGAATACCCGGCAGGCGGCGCGCGAGCAGAAACGGCTCGTCACCCGACTCTTCCGGATCGAGCCGGATCGAGGCGGCATCGGCGACGACCTGGACGCCGCGCGTGCTCCGCCCGTAGCCGCGGCTGACGACCGCCGGACGATGACCGAGCGCGGTCAGCGACTGGACGGCCACCTCCACCGCGGGCGTCTTTCCGGTGCCGCCGACGGTCAGGTTGCCGATCGAGACCACGCGGCAGGGCAACGCACGCGACTTCAGGACACCCCGGCCGTAGAGGAAGTCCCGCGCGCCGAGCAGCCCGCGGTAGCCGCCGCCGGCGACCGCGAGCATGCGCGCCGGCCCGGTCTTGAAGCCCTCTTCCCAGCCGCGCACGAAGCGCTCTCGCGAGTTCATGCGCGGGGCCCTGGATAGAGATAGCGGCCGATCAGATCGAGCGTCTCGCGAACCGCGCCGTGACGCGAGGCGACCGCCTCGTGTCCGGCGTCCCCGAGCTTCAGGCGAAGATCGGGATCGGCGAGGAGCCGCCGGAGCTCGCGAGACAGCTCCGACGCGTCGCGGACGACGAGCGCCGCGCCGGCGGACTCGAGCAGGCCGACCGACTCGCGGAAGTTGCCGGTGTGCGGCCCGATCAGCACGGGCTTTCGCCGCTGAGCGGCCTCGAGCACGTTGTGGCCTCCCATCGGCACCAGGCTTCCGCCGACGAATACGACGTCGGCGATGGCGTAGAGCATCGCAAGCTCGCCGATCGTGTCGAGGATGACGACCGGCGGCACCGGCGCGTCCGTGGTCGTCACGGCGGCCGGAAGCTCGCTGCGGCGCACCGACGGCCAGCCGCGACGATCCACGAGCGCCAGCACCTCGCGCGTTCGCTCCGGGTGTCTGGGCGCGATCACGAGGACCAGCTCGGGAAACTCGGTGAGCGCGGCGCGGTGGGCGTCGAGCACGAGCGCTTCCTCACCCTGGTGGGTGCTTCCGGCGACCCATACCCGCTGCCCGGGGGCGAGGCCCAGCAGCCGGCGCCAGAGATCGACCGAGCCCGCCGGGTCGGGCACGGACGCGTCGATCTTGATGTTGCCGGTCACCACCACGCGCTCCGGCTGGGCGCCCAGCGCGATGATGCGCCGTGCGTCCTCGTCCGACTGCATGGCGAAGACGCGAACGTTGGCGAGGACCGACGTCATGAACCTCCGGATCAGACGGTACCGGCGATACGACCGGTCGGAGATCCGGCCGTTGGCGATCATCACCGGCACGCCCCGCGCGGCCAGGGTGCGCAGGGTATTCGGCCACAGCTCGGTTTCCATGCAGATCAGGAACGCGGGATTGATGGCCGCCACGCGCGCGGCGCGTGACCGAGGGCAGGTCGAGCGGAAGAACCGATGGGTCGCGAGCCCGGCGAACCGTTCGCGAACGATCTGGGCGCCGGTGCTCGTCACGGTCGTCATCACCAGCGGCAGCTCGGGGTGCAGCCGGCGCAGCCCTCGACCAGCGGCGCGGCGGCAATCGCCTCGCCCACCGACACCGCGTGCACCCAGCCCGCGGTGCGATCCGCGTCACTCGGCGCCCCTCGCGCCAGTCGCGCCCGCGCGTTGAGCGGCACGCCGCGCGTCAGCACGCCGGACGAGCGCCACCGGCAGCCAGAGCACGACCAGTCCGACCAGGGCGACGGCCGTATAGAGGGCGTACATCAGGCGTTCACCAGCCGGTCGGCCGCGGCCGTCGCCTCGTCGAGGCTTCGCTGGATCTCTTTGCGGGCCTGCTCGCGATCGCCGTCGCGGTCGATCGACGTCATCGCCCCGAATACGAGCGCCGCGCGCGCGAACGGCACCGGAATCTGGAACGCATCCCAGCTCGACAGATGCCACGCCGGGCTCGCGGCGAATCCGAGCGGCACGACGGGCGCCCCGGTGAGCGCCGCCAGCGCGACGACGCCGGATCCGAGCTGACCGCGCGGCCCGCGCGGCCCGTCGGGCGCCAGCGCCACGTCGCGCCCCGCGTCGACTGCCGTCTTGAGCGCGCGCAGCGCCTCGGCGCCGCCCCGCGACGACGAGCCGCGAATCACGTCGAGCCCGAAGCGGCGCGCGTAGTCTCCGCATGAGGCTGCCGTCCCGCGAGCGGCTCGCGAGCACGCTCACCGCGCGCGCGCCGTGGCTGCGCCGCAGGCGGGCGTTGAGCCAGGGCACCATGAGGATCCGGCCGTGCCAGACGCAATAGATGAGCGGGCGCGCGGCCGTCCAGCTCGGCGCCAGCGCCTCGACGCCCTCGGCGCGCAGGCGCAAGCGTCGCGCCGACGACACGCACGAGCCCGGCGGCGAGCGGCGGCACGAGCGCGAGCAGCGGTTCCATCAGGCGCTCCGGCGGCGCGACACGATCACGCCGCACCCGCCTGCGCGAGCACGAGCCGCGCCGCGCGCGCTCCCACGCCCGGCTCGCCGAGCTGGCCGGCGAGCTCGCTGAACGCGGCGCGCTGCGCTTCGCGGGCGCCGGCGTCGGTCAGCAGCCGCAGCGCCTCGCGCGCGAGGCGCTCGCCGGTTGTCGTCCGCCGATAGAGCTCTGGAACGACGGCGCGTCCGAGCGTGAGGTTGGCGAGGCTGACCCACGGGACGCGCAGCACCAGCCGAGCGAGCAGCTCGCTCACGAACGAGAGACGATAGCAGACGACCATCGGCGTGCCGAGCAGCGCCGTCTCGAGCGTGACGGTGCCCGAGGTGACGAGCCCCACGTCGGCCGCCCGGATGACGGCGTGCGTCTGGCCTTCGACGATCTCCACGGGCGGACCGCCGGCAAGGTGCTGCACGACCAGGTCTCGCTCGATCGTCGGAGCCAGGCCGAGCACGAACCGGGTCCCGGGCACCGTCCGCAGAATTTCCGTGGCGGCGTCTCGCATCGCCGGCAGCACGCGGACGACCTCCTGATGACGGCTGCCCGGCAAGAGCGCGACCACGGCCGTTCGGTCGTCGATCCCGAGCTGGCTCGCGCGCGGCCTCACGCGTCGGCGGCGCCTGCAGCTGATCGAGTAGCGGATGGCCGACGAACTCCACGGGCACTCCGGCCCGGCGGTAGAGCGCAGCCTCGAACGGAAATACCGCGAGCACGAGCGAGACGAATCGCCGGATCGTTTTCACGCGGCCGCCGCGCCAGGCCCACACCTGAGGCGGAATGAAATACACGACCGGAACCTGCGCCTTCCGAGCGGCGCGGGCCAGGCGCAGATTGAACTCCGGAAAGTCGATCAGCACGAGGACCGCGGGCCGGTCGGCGCTCTCGAGCACCGCGCGAAGCTCGCGGTAGGCTCGGTACAGTCGCGGCACCTGACCGAGCGCCTCGCTGCCGCCAACCACGGCCTTGGTGGTGACGTCCACCATGAGCTTCATTCCCTCCGCCGCCATGCGCATCCCGCCCATACCGAAGAGCCGGCAGCCCGGGTCGAGCCCGCGGAGCGCGCGGCACAGCATGGCGCCGTGCAGGTCGCCGGAGGCTTCGCCGGCGACGAGCATCACGGCCGGGGAACCGGACGGCGTCACTCGACACCGACCAGAGCCATACCGGCCTGGTTCGCGATACGCAGGCACTCGTCGCGATCCAGCACGAGAACTCGCTCCGCTTCGACCGCGAGCACCTTGGCGCCGCCGGACGCCGCCGCCTCGATCGTCTCGGGACCGACGCCGGGCGTGTCGAAGCGATAGTCGTGCTCGCGCGCTGCCGCCTTGACGACGACGGCGCCGGGCCCGGCCTGCGCCGAGGCCGCGGCGGATGGTCTCCGTCGTCCCTTCGGTCGCCTCGACGGCGGTCACAGCGCCCAACTTGACCACGACGGCCTGACCGACACCAGCGTCGGCGACGAGACGCGCGACGCTGAGGCCCCGCTGGACGTCCGCCCATTCGGTATCGGTCGGGGCTCGGCTCGACCAGCAGCCGCTTCGTCCGATCCAGTCGCCGAGGAAGGGCCGCTGGTCGAGGACCTCGATGCCCATCTGGCCGAGCGTCGCCACGACGGCCTGGACGAGATTCGCGTCGGTCAGCGCGGCTCCCGCCTTCAGCTCGGCGAGCACGCCGTCCGGCCGGCGCTCGTGGAGCACGTCCTTCATCCAGAACTTGCCGGAGAAGGCGACGGCACCGATGCGCTCGGCCTGAAGACCCGCCAGCACGGCGCCCGTCTCGTTGAGCCGGCTCGGGAACGGTGCGGTCGGCATGATCGGCCACGCCGGGCGCCTCGCCGAAGGTAAACGCGACCACGCGCCACCCGTGGCGCCGCGCTTCGCCGGCCATGCGCGCCGGCAGCACGCCGGCGCCGCATATCAAGCCGAGGGAGCGCTCCACGGAGGATCGGTCGAGTAGGCCGCCTCGCAGCGGCCTTCTCGGATCATGCGCTCGATCTCGAGCGCCATGGCCAGCGAGCGCACGTCCTCGGTCTCGGCCAGGACGACCTTCTCGCCCCGCGCGCGACCGCCGGACGGCCCGGACCAGGTGGAGGACCTCGAGCTTGAGGGGATTGTCCTTGTGAACCTGCACGTGCTCCACGAACGACGCGCGCCGGTAGCGGATCGACTCGCGGTTGAGCGTGTACTCCTGCGCGGCGCGACGGTGGATGCGGATGTCCTGCTCGGAGTAGTCGAGGACGACGTACGCCTCCGGCTGCGTGACCGCCAGCACACGGATCTTCTCCTCGGTGGCGCGACTCGCGGTGATGAGGGCGATCGTGCCGGACTCGAAGCCGATCTGCACGTTGGCGATGTCGGTCGTGGCGGAGTGGACCGTCGACCCCATCGCGGTGAGCCGCCGCGGCGGCGAGTCGACCAGGCCCAGCACGATGTCGAGGTCGTGGATCATCAGATCCATCACCACGCTGTCCTTCTGCACCCGCGGGGCGAACGGTCCCAGACGCCGCGATTCGATGAGGATCGGGCGCTCCACGATCTTCTTCAGCTCCTGCACCGCGCCGTTGAACCGCTCGACGTGCCCGACGTGCAGCACGGCGCCGCTCCGGCGGGCGATCGCGAAGAGCTCGCGCGCCTCCTCGAGCGTCGGGGTGATCGGCTTCTCGACGAGAACGCCGACGCCGGCCTCGAGCAGGTCGGCGGCGACCTGGAAGTGCTGCTCGGTCGGCACGGCGACGCTCGCGAGATCGACCTTGCCGATCAGCTCGTGGTGGTCGGACAGCGGCTGCGTGTCGTAGTAGGCCGCGACCTGCTTGGCGCGATCGCGATCGATATCGACGACCCCGATCAGGTCGATGTCCCACAGCTCCGCGTAGGCGAGCATGTGGTACTGCCCCATGTGGCCGGCGCCCACGACACCAGCGCGCAGCCTGCGCTCGTCCCTGGCTCGTACCGCCATCACACCGGCTCGCTCTCGGCGCTCGGCACCCCGTCCGCCACCGTGCTCCCGGGCTCCGCGGCGCCGCAGATACCACGCCGCGACCCGGCAATGAACTCGAGCATCTGGAGGACCGGGCCCGTGGCCCGCAAGCTCCTGGCGGATTCGCTCGACCGCCCGCTGAGGCGCGAGCCCGCTCCGGAAGAGCAGCCGGTACGCGTCCTGAAGCAGCGCGGCGGTCCGCGGGAGTCATACCGGCTCGTCTGAGCCCGACGACGTTGATCGCGTGGGCGACGGCCGGGTTTCCGTCCGCGAGCACGAACGGCGGGATGTCCGCGGTGACCTTCGAGCAGCCGCCGACGTAGGCGTACGCCCCGACTCGGGTGAACGGTATGATGCCGACGTAACCGCCGATGGTGGCGCGGTCGCCGATCTCACAGTGCCCGGTAATACCCGCGTAGTTGATCACGATGACTCCGTCGCCGAGCCGACAATCGTGGGCCACGTGACTCATAGCCATGATGAGGCAGCCCGCGCCGATCTCGGTCCATTCTTCGGCGTGGGTCGCGCGGTGGATCGTCACGTACTCCCGGATGGCCGTGTCGGCGCCGACCCTGACCCCCGACGGCGTACCGTCCTTGAACTTGAGGTCCTGGGGCCGGCCGCCGAGGATCGTGCCGTGGCCGATCTTGGCGCGGTCGCCGATCTCGACGCGGCCCTCCAGCACGCAGTGATGACCGATCTCGGCGTCGGCGCCGATCGTCACCTCGGGACCGATGATCGAGAACGCGCCGACACGGACATTCCGGGCGAGGCTCGCCTTGGGGTCGACCAGAGCGGTCGGATGAATACCGTCAGGCGCCGTCATCGATCGTGCCCGGCTCACCGGCGGGCGACGGCGCGATTCCAAGTCGGCTCTCCAGCTGAGCGAGGCGACGCTCGGCGGCGCGAAGGCGGCGGGACATTTCGGGCAGATGCTTCTGCGAGGCGAAGAGCCGCTTGGCCTGCAGCATCGGCACGGCCGGCGTGCCCAGACGCCGCTCGCCCGCCGGCACGTCTTCCGAGACGCCCGCCTGGGCACCGAGCACCGCGCCGTCGCCGATCGTCAGGTGGTCGGCGAAGCCGACCTGTCCCGCGGCGATGACGCCGCGGCCGAGCCGGCACGAGCCCGAGATCCCGACCTGGGCCACGATGATCGAGTGCTCGCCGATCTCGACGTTGTGGCCGACCTGGACGAGGTTGTCGATCTTGGTCCCGCGACGAACGATCGTCCGGCCGAGCATGGCACGATCGATCGTCGTGTTGGCGCCGATGTCGACGTCATCCTCGATCACCACGATGCCGACCTGCGGGATCTTGCGATGCCCGCCGGCGTCGAAGACGTAGCCAAAGCCATCGCCGCCGATGACGGCGCCGGCCTGAACGACGACGCGGCATCCGAGCCGGACGCCCTCGCACAGCACGACCCGTGGATGGAGCACCGAGGCCTCGCCGACCTCGACTCCCGGTCCGACATAGACGAGCGGATGGATCGCGACGCGCGGCCCGATCACGGCGCCCGAGCCGATCACCGCCATCGCACCGATCGACGCGCTCGGGTCGATACGCGCGTCACGGGCCACGATCGCCGACGAGTCGATGCCGGCCGGCGGCGCCGTTACCGGGTGAAACAGGGTGAGCAGCGCGATCAGGGCCTGTTGCGGGCTGCTGGAGCGCAGGAGCGGCCCGGGCAGGCCCGACATGCTGTCCGCCACCAGGAGGGCACCGGCACGCGCAAGTCTCGGCGGCCGGGCGATATCGAGCGTCAATCAGAAAGGAGATCTGTTCCGGGCCGGCCGCATCGAGCGGCGCGACACCGGTCACACGCCGGCCGGGGTCGCCCTCGAGCTTCGCGCCGAGGGTCGCGGCGAGCTCACCGAGCGTGAACCCGGCGGGCGTACCCATCAAGGGGTTTTCTTCGCCGGAACCGCCTGGTTGTACGCGTTGATGACCTCGTCGGTCAGATCGGCGTCAGGCGACGCGTACAGAACCGAAGCGCCCCGCTTCTCGACGATCATGTAGTAGCCCTTGTCCTTGCCCAGCTTCTCGATGACGCCCGACAGCTCCTGGAGCACTTTCTGGAGCAAGATCTGCTCCTTCTTCTCGAGCTCCTTCTGGTAGTCGTCCATCATCCGGGCGGCGTCGCGGCGCTTGCGCTCGAACGTCTCCTGCTTCTCGCGCCGCGCGTCGGCCGTCATGAGCGGCCCCTTCTTCTCGAGCTCGTCGCGGAGTTTCTCGAGCTCCTGCCGCTTGCCGTCCATCTCCTTCTGCATGCCCCCTTTTCCCGCTCGAGCTGCTCGCGCGCCGCCACGCCGGCCGACGACCGCGCGAGCACGCGCTGGACGTCGATGTAGGCGATCCGGGCCGACGATGCCGAGACCGCCGCCGGCGCAGGTTGCTGGGCCGCGGCCAGGCTCGGTCCGACGACCAGGAGCCCCCCACCAGTACGAGTACAGCACTCCAATGCCTCATCCGACCCTCCTAAAACGGCGACCCTACGGAGAATTGAAATGCGCCGAACCCCTCGCCCGGCCTCGGGGCGACGTTCAAACCATAGTCGACCCGGATAGGCCCGAACGGTGACTGCCATCGTATACCCGCACCCGGCCCATACCGCAGATCCGTGGGATCGAACGGGGTGCCGAACCCGTAGACATTACCGATGTCGAAAAGAACGCGGCCCGCAGTCCAAAGGGTAGCGGGATGATGTACTCCACGTTGGCCAGGACCTGGGACGTGCCACCCGTCTTGAACCCGGCGTCGTCGACCGGCGACACGCTGCGGAACTTGAAGGCGCGGATCGTGTTCGGGCCGCCGAGGTAGTAGCGCTCGTAAATCGGGACTTCTTTCCCGCCCCACCCCTCCACGACTCCCGTCTCGAACCGGGTTCCCAGGATGTGGCCGAACCAGATCGGCCAGAAATACGTCTGGAGGAAGTTCACTTTGTAGAACTGCGAGTCGCCCCCGAGGCCGGCGAAGTCGAGGGTGATGGCGGTCTGCCCGCCCTTGCTGGGAGCCGCGATGAAGTCCCGGCTGTCACGGGTCAGGGCGCCGCCGATCGACGAGGTGATCGTCGTCCCTTTCTGCTCCACCAGGTCCGGCGGGGCGTTGTCGCTGAGGTCTTTGACAATGTCCTGCGACAGGCGATAGCCGGTACTCCAGCGCCAGTACTCGGCAAACGGATGGCTCATCCGGAGATTGATGCCGGTGGTGTCGTACGTGTAGTCCTGGTAGTCGCGAATGCTCTTGTATATGTCGAAGCCGCCGGACAGCGGGCGGTCGAAGAGCCAGGGGTCGGTAAAGCTGATGGTCCCCTGCTGCGTCTCTCGACACCGGCGCGAATCCGGATCGCGACCTCCCAGCCGCGGCCCAGGAAGTTGCGCTGGGCGAGGTCGATCGTGCCGACGAGCGAGTCCACCGAGGAGTAGCCGCCGCCGATGCTGAACAGGCCGGTCGCTCGCTCGACGACCACGATGTTCACGATGATGCGCGTCTTGTCGGAGCCCGGCTGCGTGTCGACGTTGACGGTCTCGAAGTAGCCCAGGTTGACGAGCCGCTGGCGGGCCCGTTCCTTGTTCTGGAGCGTGTAGAGATCACCCTCGTGCAGCGGCAGCTCACGGCGCAGGATCTTGTCCTCGCTCCGGACGTTGCCGCTGATGTTGATGCGCTCGACGTACACCTCGGGCCCTTCGGTGATCTCGAAGGTCAGGTTGATCTGGTTGAACGCCGGCAGCTGGTCGCGCTTGGCGTTCACGTCGGCCGAGGCGCGGCCGATCGTGCTGTAGAGGTTCAGGATCCCCGCGACGCTGTCGCGGACCCGACTCACCGAGAACACGTCGCCGGTCTTGAGCCTGATCTGCCGGTCGACCTCGCGCTCCGGCAGCAGGGTGACACCGGTCATCTTCACGTCGCCGACGCGGAACTGGGGTCCCTCCACGACGACGACCGTGATCGTCACGCGCGCCCGCTCGCGATCGACGGCGACGTCGTGCGACTCGACGCGGGCCTGGATGCAGCCGTTGTCGTTGTAGACGCCGATCAGCCGGTCGATGTCCAGCTCGAGGCGCTGGCGCTGGACCTTGCCGCGCATGATGAAGTACTGCCGCTCCTTCGTCTCCATCGCTTCCTTGAGCTGGTCGTCCCGCAGCCCCTTGTTGCCGCGGAATTGGATCGCCTCGATCGTCATCTGGCGCCCTTCGACGATGTTGAAGATCAGCTTCACGTCCGAATCGGCGAATTTCTCGACGGTGGGAGTGATCTGGACCTCGAAGTAGCCCTCGTCCTCGTAGAAGTCGCGAAGCTTTTCGACCGCGCGCTGCACGTCGACCGGGTTGTACACGCTGCCGAGCTTCACGTCGATCTTGTCCTGCAGGCTGTCCCGGTCTTCGGCCTTGTTGCCCACGAAGTCGACGTCGCGGACGAAGGGGCGCTCCGAGACGGCGAAGACGATCTTCACGCCGCCCTCGAAGTCCTCGACCCGCAGCTGGACGTCGTCGAAGAAGCCGAGACTGAAGATGGAGCGGATGTCCTCGGAGAAGCGAGGGGTTGAAGGCCGAGCCGACGGTGCTCTTGACTCGGCCGAGGATCACGGCGTCCTGCACACGTCGATTGCCTTCGACGTGGATGTCACGGATGAGGATGGGTGGCGGTTGGGACTGCTGCGCCCGGGCCGTCGAGGCGATGAGGAGGCCTGCCGTCAGAACAATAACGACCGCCAGACACACCCGGCCCGCTGTCGTCACCAGGCTCTCAGGCGTGTCAGGACGGCCTGCTAGTGCTCAGCAAGCTCGAGGGGCGCCTCGGCAGCTTGCGCTTCGCGGAACGTGAAGTTCGCCCCCTCGATATCCACCTCGATGCGGGCGCTCTCCGCGACCTGGCCGCGAACGATCGCCTCGGCCAGGGGATCCTCGATGTGCTTCTGGATCGTCCGCCGTAGCTGCCGTGCGCCGTACGTCTGGTCGTAGCCCTTCTCCACCAGCGCCGCTTCCGCCGCCGGCGTCAACATGAGCTCGATGCCCTTCTCGCTGAGCTGCTTGTTGATCCGGTCGATCATCAGGCGAATGATCTGCTTGATGTGGTCGAGCGAGAGGGCGTGGAAGACGATGATGTCGTCGATCCGGTTCAGGAACTCCGGCCGGAACGCCCGCTTCATCTCTTCGAGGACGCGCTCCTTCATCTTGTCGTAGCTCGACTCGTCGGTCTCCTGCAGGAACCCGGGCGACACGCGCTTACCGATCAGGCTCGTCCCGAGGTTCGAGGTCATGATCAGGATGGTGTTCTTGAAATCGACGACGTGGCCGAGCGAGTCGGTGAGCCGGCCGTCGTCCAGGACCTGGAGCATCATGTTGAAGACGTCCGGGTGGGCCTTCTCGATCTCGTCGAAGAGCACGACGGAGTACGGACGCCGCCGCACCTTCTCGGTGAGGAACCCGCCCTCTTCGTAGCCGACGTATCCGGGAGGCGCGCCGAGCAGGCGCGAGACCGAGAACTTCTCCATGTACTCGGACATGTCCACGCGGATCAGCGCGTTCTCGTCGCCGAACAGGTACTCGGCGAGGGCGCGGGCCAGCTCGGTCTTGCCGACGCCGGTGGGGCCGAGGAACACGAACGAGCCGACCGGGCGCTTGGCGTCCTTGAGCCCGGCGCGGGAGCGGCGGATCGCGCGCGCGACGGCCGCGACCGCGTCGTTCTGGCCGATGATCCGGCCGTGGAGCGCCTCTTCCATCCGGGCGAGCTTCTCGGATTCCTTCTCCTCGAGCTTGGCGAGCGGGATGCCGGTCCAGCGGGACACGATGAACTCGATGTCCTCTTCCTCGACCGTCTGCGTCCCTTGCCCTTGTTCTTCTCCCACTCGCGCTTGAGCTCTTCGTCGCGGTGGCGAAGGACCTTCTCCTTCTCGCGCAGCGAGGCGGCCTTCTCGAACTCCTGCGCCTCGAGATACATGTCCTTCTCGCGGATCACCCGCTCGAGCTCCTTCTCGATCTCCTTGAGCTCGGGCGGCGGCGTCAGCGCCATGAGGCGCGTCCGCGAGGAGGCCTCGTCGATCACGTCGATCGCCTTGTCGGGGAGCTGGCGGTCGGTGATGTAGCGGTCGGCCAGCTGCACCGCCGCGGCGATCGCGCTGCTCGGTGATCTTCACCCGGTGGTGGGCCTCGTACTCTGTGTCGGAGGCCGCGGATGATCTCGATCGCCTGCGGCACCGACGGCGCGCTTGACGATGACCGGCTGGAAGCGCCGCTCGAGGGCGCCGTCCTTCTCGATGTACTTGCGGTACTCGTCGAGGGTCGTCGCGCCGATCGTCTGGATCTCGCCGCGCGAGAGGGCCGGCTTGAGCATGTTCGACGCGTCGATCGCGCCCTCGGCCGCGCCCGCCCCGATGAGCGTGTGGAGCTCGTCGAGGAAGAGGACGACGTTCTCCGACTGGCGGATCTCCTTCATGACCGCCTTCAGCCGCTCCTCGAACTGGCCGCGATACTTCGTCCCGGCGACGAGGGCGCCCAGATCGAGCTGGAGCAGCGCGCTTGTTCACGAGGACATCGGGCACGTCGTGGCCGACGATCTTCTGCGCGAGCCCTTCGACGATGGCGGTCTTGCCCACGCCGGGCTCGCCGATCAGGACCGGATTGTTCTTCGTCCGGCGCGCGAGGATCTGGATGACGCGCTCGATTTCCTGCTCGCGGCCGATGACCGGATCGAGCTTGGTCTCGCGGGCGAGCTGGGTGAGATCGCGGGCGAACTCGTCGAGCACCGGCGTCTGCGGAGCGCTTCTTGGGGCGCGGGTAGTACTGGTCGCCGAGCAGCGCCAGGCGTCTCCTGGCGGACCTCGTCGAGTCGGGCGCCGAGCGACTCGAGGATCTTCGCGGCGATCGACTGCCCTTCCTTCATGAGGCCGAGGAGCAGGTGCTCGGTCCCGATGTAGTTGTGGCCGAGCTGCCGCGCTTCCTCGATGGACAGCTCGAGGACGCGCTTGGCCTGCGGCGTGAACGGCACCTCGCCGAACGTGAGCGTCTTGGGGAATCCTGCGAGCGCGCGCTCGACCTCCGCCTTGACGGTCTCGAGCCGCAGCCCCAGCCGCTGGAGAACCGCGGTCGCGATTCCCTCACCGTCACGGATCAGCCCGAGAAGGACGTGCTCCGGTGCCGACGAAATCGTGGCGGAAACGACCGGCTTCCTCACGCGCTAGGATGATGACCCGTCGCGCCCGTTCGGTGAACCGTTCAAACACTGGTGGTCCTCACCCTTCCCGCAGGTCGCGGAGATGCGAATTTACTTGCTCTGACGGCTAGTTACCAGACTGCGAATTCAGTATAGCCCACGCCGCCAATGCCCGCCAGCGCTTTTTCGCCAGCAGCCGACTAACTGCGCGAAACCGTTATCCGATCGGCGTCGATTCGCCTCTCGGATCTCCACGCGCCCGCCCCTCGACCAGCCGATAGCCCGCGCTCGCGCCTTTGGGCCAGGTCGGGGTTGTGGGTCGCGACGAGAAAGGCGAGCCTCCGCTCGGCCTGGAGCCGGAGGAAGAGATCGTAGATGACCTCGCTCGTCTTGGGGTCGAGGTTGCCCGTCGGCTCGTCGGCCAGGATGACTCTGCGGCTTGTTGATCAGCGCGCGAGCGATCGCGACCCGCTGCTGCTCGCCCCCGAGAGCTCGCCCGGGCGATGGCTCATCCGATCGGCCAGCCCGACTTCCGTCAGAGCCGCCGCGGCGCGGCTCCGCACCTCGCGAGCGGGCTTGCGCTCGATCAGCGCGGGCATCATCGCGTTCTCGAGCGCGCTCATGTCCCGAGGAGATTGTAGAACTGGAAGACGAACCCGACGTCGCGGCGCCGATAGCGCGCGAGCCCGGTCTCGGGCCACGCGCGCGAGGTCTTCGCCCTGGAACAAGACGCGGCCTGCCGTCGGCCGATCGAGGCCGCCGAGCAGGTGCAACAAAGTCGACTTCCCGACGCCCGAGGCGCCGAGCAGGGCGACGAACTCGCCGGGCGCAATCGTCACGCTCGCGCCGCGGAGAACGCGCACGACCTCGGGCCCCGACCGGTACTCCTTCTCGAGCTCCTCGCCGACGAGGAGCGCGGCGGACCCGACGTCACTCATACCGGAGCACGTCGACCGGCGCCAGCGAGCCCGCCCGCTGCGCCGGGATGATCGTGGCCAGGAACGACAGGAGGAGCGTCGCGCCGATGATCATGAGCCCATCGCTCATCGTCAGCTTCATCGGCAAGTAGTCGATCTGATACACGTCGCCGGCGAGCCGGATCACCTTGTAGGTGTTCTGGGCCCAGATCAGGGCGAGCCCGACCGCGGCTGCCGGCCGCCGTACCGGCGACGCCGATCGTCATGCCGACGGCGAAGAACACGAGGGTGATGCTGAGCGCGCGGACGCCCCCACCGCCTTGAGGATTCCGATCTCCTTGCGCTTCTCGGCGACCAGAAGCACGAGGTGACCGATGATCGCGAACGCCGCCACCAGCACGATGATCGTCACGACCACGAAGAGCGCGAGCTTCTCGAGCTGGAGCGCCGCGAAGAGGCTCCGGTTCATCTCCATCCAGTCGCGGACCCAGTACCCGGAAGCCCAGCTGGGCCGAGACCGAGCGGCCGACCGATTCTTGGCGTCGAACGGGTCGTTCGAGCTTGACCTCGATGCCGGTGACCCCGGCGAGCCCGGCGAACTCTTTCGCCAGCGGCAGGCTCAGGTAGGCGATCGAGGAGTCGTACTCGTGCATGCCGATCTCGATCGTACCGGCCACCAGGTGAAGCGGCGCATCTTGGGGACCATGCCCACGGCCGTGACCGCGCCCTCGGGTGAGATCACCGTGATCGATTCGCCCGGGACCACGCCGAGACTGCGCGCCAGCTCGCGCCCGAGCAAGATGGCGGGCGCGCCGTCGGCGAGCGGATCGAGCGAGCCTTGCCGGAGCTGCGCGCCGGACGTCGTCTCCGCACGGCGGGTGTCGTCAGGTCGATCCCGCGGATCAGGCCGCCGCGGGCTCCGCCGTTCGGCGTCGTGAAGAGCGCCTGCTGGTGGACGAAGGGCGTGGCCGAGTGAACGCCGCGGATCGCCTTCACGCCGGGCCGCGACGCTTGTCGGCGTCGGTCAGAGCCCCGCAGAGCCGCCCTGGAAGATCAGCAGGTGCGGGCTGCCGGCGATGATCCGATCGCGGATGCCGTCCTGGAAGCCGGTCATCACCGCGAGCACCACGATCAGCGCGGCGACTCCCAGGAAGACGCCGCCGAGGCCGATCCAGACGAAGAGCGAGAGATTCGTGCGCTGGCCGCGCGACCGGAGATACCGGAAGCCGAGCAAGAGCTCGAAGGGCGAGGTTCATCGCCCGCCCTCGGGCCGCAGGAGCGGAAACAGGATCGTCTCGCGGATCGACGGCTGGTTCGCGAACATCATGACGAGCCGATCGATGCCGATCCCTTCGCCCGCGGCCGGCGGCATGCCGTATTCGAGCGCGCGGACGTAGTCCTCGTCGAGCCAGTGGGCCTCGTCGTCGCCGCGCGCCTGCAGGGCCGCCTGCTCGCGGAAGCGCGCCAGCTGGTCGATCGGATCGTTCAGCTCGCTGTACGCGTTGGCGAGCTTCGTGCCGCGCCGACGAAGAGCTCGAAGTCGATCGACGAGCTGCGGGTTGTCGCGCTTGCGCTTGGCCAGCGGCGAGAGCTCGGTCGGAAAGTCGATGACGAACGTCGGCTGAATCAAGGTCGGCTCCACCAGGGTCTCGAAGACGTCCTTCCACGAGCTTCGACGCCGGTCCCCGTCGTGGACGATCCCGCGCGCCGACGCGGCCGTCGCGCACCGGTCGCGACGTCGGTCGCGGGTGTGACGCCGATTCCGAGGGCCTGCGACAGGCCATCGAAGAACGTCAGACGCCGCCACGGCGGCTTGAGATCGATCGCGTGCTCGCCCCACGAGCGACGAGCGAGCCGCGCAGCGCGATGGGCGAGCTCGACGAACAGCGCCTCGGTCAGCTCCATCAGGTCCGTGTAGTCCGCGTACGCCTGGTAGAACTCGAGCATCGTGAACTCGGGGTTGTGGTGCGTCGAGATCCCCTCGTTCCGGAAGTTGCGGTTGATCTCGTAGACCCGCTCGAAGCCGCCCACGAGCAGGCGCTTGAGATAGAGCTCGGGCGCGATGCGCAGGTAGAGGTCCATGTCGAGCGCGTTGTGGTGCGTCTTGAAGGGCCGGGCGATCGCGCCGCCCGGGATCGGCTGCATCATCGGCGTCTCGACCTCGAGGAAGCCGCGCGCGTCGAGGAACGCCGCGAATGCCGCGAACGAGCCGGCTGCGCGCATCGTGAAGATCTCGCGCGCCTCGGCGTTGACGATGAGGTCGACGTAGCGCTGCCGGTAGCGCGTCTCGATGTCCTTCAGGCCGTGCCACTTCTCGGGAAGCGGCCGCAGCGACTTGGCGAGGAACGTGAACGCCTTCACGCGCCACCGTCAGCTCACCCGTCCGCGTGCGGAACATCTCGCCGGTCACGCCGACGAAGTCGCCGATGTCGAGGCTCGACGAACCGCGCGTACTCGTCGCCGAGGCCGTCGGCGCGCGCGTAGAGCTGGATCCGCCCGGTCTGATCCATGAGATGGGCGAAGCACGTCTTGCCGTGATGGCGAATGGTCACGATCCGACCGGCCAGGCTCACGGGACCGAAGCCCTTCAGCTCTTCGTCGGTCGGCGCTGCCGAGTCGCTCCGCGAGATCGCGCAGCCCACTGCGTCACCGGATACCGGCCGCCGAACGGATCGATCCCGCGGCTGCGCAGCGCTGTCGAGCTTCTCGCGGCGGAGCCGGATCCAGCTCGTTGTCGTCCAGGTTCGGCGCGGACTCGCCTCGTCCGCGGCTCCGCGATCGTCACTCATGCTTCACGACCTCGCCCAGAGCAGGTACGCCTTGATGAACGGCGTCGAGGTCGCCGTCCATGACGCCCTCCACGTTGCCGACCTCGAGCCCGGTTCGATGGTCCTTGATCAGCTGGTACGGATGGAACGTGTACGACCGGATCTGGCTGCCGAAGGCGATCTCCTTCTTGTGTCCGGTCAGCTCCGCCAGCTCCTCGCGCTGCTTCTTCTCGGCGATCTCGTAGAGCCTGCGCCTTCGAGAATCCGCATGCGCGGTGTCGCGGTTCCGGAGCTGGGAGCGCTCGTTCTGGCACGCGACGACGATGCCGGTCGGCATGATGCGTGATGCGCACCGCCGAGTCGGCGGTGTTGACGCCCTGCCCGCCCGGCCCCGACGCTCGATAGACGTCGATCCGGAGCTCGTCCTCCCGCACGTTGACCTCGACGTCGTCGCACCTCGGGCACGACCGCGACCGAGGCGAAGCTCGTCTGCCGGCGGCTGGACGGCGTCGAAGGGCGAGATGCGCACGAGACGATGCACGCCGGTCTCGCCGCGCAGATAGCCGTAAGCTGTACTCGCCGGAGACCTCGACGGTGGCCGACTTGATGCCCGCTTCGTCGCCGGGCAGCAGATCGACGACTTCGGCCTTGAGGCCCGCGCGCTCGCACCAGCGCAGGTACATGCGCAGGAGCATCTGGGCCCAGTCCTGCGGACTCGGTGCCGCCGGCGCCCGGGATGGATCGACACGATCGCGGCCTTCGTGTCGTGGGGGCCCGGAAGCATGATCTTCAGCTCGAACTCGTCGAGGTCCTTCGCGAGGCCGGCGAGGCCGTCGGTGATCTCGGCGTCGAGGCTTCCGTCGGTCGCCTCCTCGGCGCAGCTCGAGGAGCACCGAGAGATCTTCGGCCTTCGCGCTGAGCTCCTTCAGGCGGGCCGACGAGGCCGCGAGCTCGGTCCGCTCGCGGATGACCTCCTGCGCGCGGCGGTTGTCCTCCCAGAAGGACGGCTTGGCCATGTCCGCTGTCGAGCGCGGCGAGCCGCTGCTCCTTGGCGGGGACGTCAAAGATGGCCTCGGAGCTCGGTCACCCGGCCCGTACAACAGCGTGAGGTCGCGCTTGAAATCGCCGAGCATCAGGCGCACTCGCTTCCACGCGTGGAGCGCGAGCCAGCGCGCCCGGGACCGCGAGCGACAGGTACGCGACGCCAGTCGCCGAAGCGCGAGTACAGCGTGGTACCGCGTCCGGAGCGGCACCCGCTCGGTCGCCGTGGTCCGCGCTCGTACAGCGGCACGCGGCGGACGATCTTGCCCGCTGGGTGCGATGAAGGCCGAGACCCCGGTGTTCGCCGCCCGAACCACCGCGAGCGCGGTGCTCGACGGCCCGGAACGGATACATGGCGAGATGTTGCCACGGGCCGCTCGTACGACCAAACCATGCGTCGTTCGTCATGTTCACGATCAGACGTGCGCCACCTTTCACGAACTCGCGGACAAGCTCAGGGAAGATTCCCTCGTAACAGATCACCACTCCGAATGGGGCTGGCGGGCCCGAGAAGACGCTCGCGCTGGAGCCCGGCTCGAGCTCGGCGATGAACTCGGCCCAGCCCCGGACGAATCCGATCAGTCCCGATAGCGGGACGTACTCACCGAACGGAACGAGCTGGATTTTATCATATCGCCCGACGATGCCTCGTTCCGTGAGAAGAAACGCCGTGTTACGCACCTTCGGTGGAGTCGACGCATCAACGTCGATCGAGCCCACCAGGAGCGGCACGCGCAGAGAGCCGGATAGCGCGCCGAGCGTTCTGAGAAGCGCCGGGTCGCGCCGGAGCGGCGTGGGGCGCCGCCGTCTCCGGCCACACGATCAGGTCGGGCCGCTCGGCGCCCGCGCGCGACGTCAGGGTGAGATAGATCGCCAGGGTCGTCGGGCCGAACGCGGGGTCGAACTTCAAGGGCTGCTCGATCGAGGGCTGCATGACCGCCACGCTCAGCTCGCCCGGCGGAGCGGGCTCCGCCAAGCGCCAGGCGCCAAAGGCGAGCGTCCCTCCAGCAACGCCCCGGCGATCGCGACCCCACCAAGCGCCGGGCGCCATGCGAGCACGAAGCAGCCGGCGATCGCGGCGTTGACGGCGCACGATCAGCAGCGACACGGCGTACACGCCGCCGAGCTCGGCGATCTGGATGACCGGCAAGCGCAGGTACTGCGAGTAGCCGATGAGACCCCAGGGAAAGCCGCCGAAGAGGTGGCCGCGAAGCCACTCGCCGGCGACCCACAGGAACGGCGACGCGCAGAGTGCCCAGACGGTCGAGCGCGCCGCCCGAGCCACGCGATCGCGGCGGCGAAGGCGCCGACATAGAGCGCGCAATATCCGGCGAGCGCCAAGGTCGGAGCCCCAGGTGAGCGGCCACGGAATCGTACTGTAGCGTCGTGAAGGTGAAGTCGAGCCACCGCAGCAGGACCAGGTAGAACACGGTTCCGAACGCCCAGCCCCAGGCGAAGGCCTGGCGAATCGGCTGGCGCAGCGCAGTCGACGACCAGCGGGGCGAGGGCGACCCAGACGATCCCTTCCCAGTCCGTTCGAGGAAACGCCAGCCCCATGGAAGAAGGCGGTGCCAGGAGGACGAGGGCACGCTGCGGCGACGGACGCGGGCTCAGGAGCCCCACACGAGCCGATCAGCCAGAAACCGCGGTAGTCCCCGCGCAGGATCTTCTCGCGCGCCCCCGCGATGTCGTAGGCGACGCGACGAACCGCGATCGTTCCGCGCTCGACGTCCCAGATCGCGTAGGCCGCGCGCGGATCGCGATCGCGCGGCTGACCGACGCTGCCGACGTTGACGAGATATCTCCGGCCGCGCTCGAGCTCGACATCGACCGCGCCCGCCCGGTGCTCCGGTCCCGACGAGCCGAGTGACCACGTACCGGCCAGATGCGAGTGACCGACGAAGCAGATCCGTGTGGTGAAGGCTCCGAACGCGTCGAAGCCGTCCTGCGCGGTCAGCAGATACTCCCACTCGTCCGGACGGTCGGGCGAGGCGTGCACGAGCGTGGCGTCACCGACGCTGGGCGACCAGCGGGAGCGAGGCGAGGTAGGTACGATGGTCGTCGTCGACTCGCTCCCGCGTCCACTCGGCCGCGGCCCGGGCGTGAACGTTGAACCACTCGAGATCGATGAGCCCGGCCACCGCATGCTCGTGATTGCCGCAGACGATCGCCTGCGCCCGCTCGGCGACCAGCTCGATGCAGGCGACCGGATCCGCGCCGTAGCCGACGAGGTCGCCCAGGCACAGGAGCGCGTCCGTCCGCGGCGCGCGGCGTCGGCGAGCACCGCCTGGAGCGCTTCGAGGTTGGCGTGGACATCCGAAAGCACCGCGTACCGCACGGGGCCAGACTCAGAACGTCGGGCGGAGTTCTTTGTGGATGCGGTCGAGCAAGCCGTTGATGAATCGGCTCGACTCCTTGGTCCCGAACTTCTTGGCGATCTCGATGGCCTCGTTGATCGCGACCTTCGGCGGCACCTCGGCCGTCCACAGGAGCTCGTAGACGGCAAGCCTCAGGATGTTGCGGTCGACGACCGCCATGCGATCGAGGTCCCAGTGCTCCGCGAACTGGGAGATGGCGTGATCGATCTTTCCCTGGTTCGACTTGACGCCGCGGACGAGCGCGTCGCCGAAGACGCGCGTGTCGTCGTCGACGGGATGGCGCGCCCAGAACTCCTCGTCGTGCGGGATCGGGTCGTCGTCGCCGTTGAGGTCGAGCTGGTACAGGAACTGGAGGGCGACTTCGCGAGCCTTCCTGCGCCTTGCCCACGGCGCGCCGACTCGCCGGCTTATCGGCGTCGGACATGTCCTGGGCGCGCGGGATTCCGCCCCGCGCGATGATCGCCGAGCTGGCGAAGCCACTCGGCCATCTGCAGTGCCGCCTCGGCGGCCTCTTCGCCGCGGTTCCCCACGTCCCCGCCCGCGCGCGCCCACGCCTGCTCCTCGGTCAGCGAGGTGATGACGCCGAACGTCGTGGGCACGCCCGTCGTGAGCGCGACGTGCCGGATGCCGGCCGCGGCCTCGCGCGCGACGTGCTCGAAGTGCGGCGTTTGCCCGCGGATGACGACGCCGACGCACACGATCCCCGAATAGCGCCCGGTCGTCGCGAGGTGGTTCGCGGCCTGAGGCAGCTCGAAGGATCCGGGACCCAGTGGACTTCGATCGCGTCGGGCCCCAGCCGCGCGGCCCGCAGAGCTTGCAGCGCGCCGGCGACGAGCCGCTGCGTGATGCGCTCGTTGAAGCGGGCGGCGACGATCGCGAACCTGAACGCGCCCGCGCTCCCGGCGGCGCGGCGAAACTTCGGGGCTCGACCGGCCATCATCAGTCCGGCAGGGACGACAGGAGGTGCCCGAGCTTGTCGCGCTTCGTGCTGAGGTACTTCCGGTTCGTCTCGGTCGCCGGAATCTCGATCGGGACGCGCTCGGAGATGTGCAGCCCGTACCCCTCGAGGCCGACGATCTTCTTCGGGTTGTTGGTCAGGAGCTTCAAGTTCTTGACCCCGAGGTCCACGAGGATCTGCGCGCCGATGCCGTAGTCGCGCAGGTCGGCGTGGAACCCCAGCGCGATGGTTGGCCTCGACCGTGTCCTTGCCCTGGTCCTGGAGCTCGTAGGCGCGCATCTTGTTGAGGAGCCCGATCCCGCGCCCCTCTTGCCGCATGTAGACGAAGACGCCGCGCCCCTCGGCCTGGATCCGCTGCAGGGCCTTGTCGAGCTGGAGCCCGCAATCGCAGCGGCGCGAGTGGAAGACGTCGCCCGTCAGGCACTCGGAGTGCACGCGGACCAGCACGGGCGAGTCGCCGGACACCGAGCCCATCACGAGGGCCAGCGGCACGCGGCTGTCGACCGTGGTGTCGTAGGCGACCGCGCGTGAACTCGCCGAAGTCCGTCGGCAGCTTGGTCGTCGCGATGCGCGCGCACCAGCTTTTCCTTGTGAATCCGGTACTCGATGAGGTCGCGGATCGTGATCATCTTGAGGCCGTGCGCGGTCGCGAGCGCGGTCAGCTGCGGCACGCGCGCCATGCCGCCGTCCTCGTCGAGGACTTCGCAGATGACGCCGGCCGGGATAGCAGCCGGCCAGGCGAGCGAGATCGATCGCGGCCTCGGTGTGGCCGGCCCGCCGCAGGACGCCGCCCCCATGGCCCGCAGGGGCAGGATGTGGCCCGGGCGCGTCAGGTCGTCGGCGCGCATGAGCGGATCGACGAGCGTGCGGATCGTGACCGCGCGGTCGTACGCGGACGTGCCGGTGGTGACGCCCCGGCGGGCGTCGACGGTGACCGTGAACGCGGTGCCCATGGGCGCGGTATTGTCGGACACCATCATCGAGATCTTGAGGTCGTCGAGGCGCTCGCCGAGCATCGGAACGCAGATCAGGCCGCGGCCGTGCTTGGCCATGAAGTTCACGGCCTCCGGCGTCACCGCGATCGGCCGCCATCACGAGGTCGCCTTCGTTCTCGCGATCCTCGTCGTCCACGACGAGCGAGGATGCGTCCCTGGCGGATCTCCTCGATGCCCTCCTCGATGGTCGAGAACCCGGTCATGTCGTCCCCCTCAGTGCCAGCGACCGCACGAGATACTTGCCGATCACGTCCGCTTCGATGTTCGTCGCCTGACCCGGCTCGAGCCGTCCAAGCGTCGTCACCGCCAGCGTGTGCGGGATCAGCATGACCTCGAAGCTCCGATCACCCAGCGCGGCCACCGTGAGGCTGACACCGTCCACGGCGACCGACCCCTGGGGTATCAGGAGCGGCTCGAGGTCGCGGCTCGGCAAGTGACCCGCACCCGCGCCGTCGATTCTACACGGGTTACGGTGTCCACGGTTCCCACACCATCGACATGCCCCAGGACCAGATGGCCGCCCAGGGCGCCGCCGAACCGCAGGGGACGTTCGAGGTTGACGGGGTCTCCGGGAGCCACGTGCCGGAGCGCGTCCGGGAGAGAGTTTCCGGACCGATCTCGAAGACGAAGCCCGAGGGGCGCCGCTCGATCACCGTCAGGCACACGCCGTTCACCGCGACGCTGCCGCCGAGGTCGACCCCTTCGAGGGTCACGCGGGCCTCGATCTCGAGCCGCGCGACGTGCTCGCTGTCGCTCGATCGCGCGGATCGAGCCGACTTCCTCGACGATCCCCGTGAACATCAGCCGCTCCGCGGCCCGCGGACCACGTCGGCCTCGACGAGCAGATCGTCGCCCAGGGGCGTGACCGTGAAACCGCCCGAGGCGCACGGCGCTCTTGAGCTCGCGCCCCTCCCCGGCCACCACCGGCGTCGCGCCGCGCCCGCCGATCAGCAGCGGAGCCGCGAACATCGCCACGCGATCGACCAGGCCGGCGTCGAGGAAGGCGCCGTGGACCTCGCCGCCGCCCTCGACGAGCACCGCGCGCACCTCGCGAGCGAACAGCTCCGGCGAGGAGCGCGCCCAGATCCACGCGCCCGTCTCGCGTACCACACGACACGACCGTGGCGCCCGACCGCCGCGAGATCGCGGACGCGCCCGTCCGGGGCGTCGACGCCGACCGCGATCACGGCGTGGCTCGGCCGGCCGGCGCGAATGAGGCGCGCGCCCCGACGGGAGTCCGGGCCCCGGTGTCGAGCACGACCCGCAGGGGCTCTCGCGGCCATGGCTGATCGAGGCGTACGGTCAGCTCCGGATCGTCGCGCAGCACCGTCCCGATGCCGACGACGATCGCATCCGATTCGCTGCGAAGACGATGCGCTCGCCGGCGAGCGGCGTCCCCGGTGATCCAGCGTGAGGCGCCGTGCAGGTCGGCGATCTTGCCATCGAGGGTCATCCCCGCCTTGCAGCGTGACGTGCGGCCGTCGCTCGCGCATCGCGGTGAGGAACACCCGATTCTGGCGCCTCGGCCTCCGCGGCACCGGCTCCGACGACGACCTCGATACCCGCGGCGCGGAGCTCGGCGAAGCCGCGGCCCGAGACGAGCGGATTGGGATCGCTGACCGATGCGACGACGCGCACGACACCAGCCTGAACGACCGCAGGGGCGCAGGGAGGAGTCCGTCCCTGATGCGAGCACGGCTCGAGCGTCACATAGAGCGTTGCGCCGCGCGCGCTGGCGCCGGCTGCCCGCAGGGCCTCGATCTCGGCGTGGGCCCGCCGGCGCGGGCGTGGAATCCTTCGCCGACGACGTCGCCGCCAGACGTGACGACCACCGCGCCGACCAGCGGGTTCGGCGAGGTCAGCCCGCGGCCGCGCTCGGCCAGCTCGAGCGCCCGCCGCATGAAGCGCTCGGCTGTCTCGCCCTCTTTCATGCTTCGGCCACGAGCGCGTCCACGAACGCCTGCGCGTCGAACGGCTGGAGATCCTCGAGCTCTCGCCCAGCCCGATGAGCTTCACGGGCACCTTGAGCTCGCGGACGATGCGGATGACGATCCCGCCCTTGGCGGTGCCGTCGAGCTTGGTCAGGCAGACGCCCGTGAGGCCGATCGCTTCGTGGAACATCCGGGCCTGGGCGAATCCGTTCTGGCCCGTCGGCGCGTCGAGGACCATCAAGCGTCTCGTGAGGCGCGCCGGGGAGCTGGCGCTCGATCACGCGACGAAGCTTCGCCAGCTCGTCCATCAGGTTCGTCTTGGTGTGCAGCCGGCCCGCCGTGTCCACGATCAGGACGTCGAGATCGCGGGCCGTGGCGGCCTTGACCGCGTCGAACACGACGGCGGCGGGATCGGAGCCCGCGGCCTGCCGGATGACCTCGACCTGAATGCGCTCGCCCCAGCGCTCGAGCTGCTCGATCGCCGCCGCGCGGAACGTGTCGGCCGCCGCGAGGATCACGCGCTTGCCGGATCCCTTGAGCGAGGCGGCGAGCTTGGCCGCCGTCGTCGTCTTGCCCGAGCCGTTGACGCCGAGGAGCAGGACGACCGCCGGATGGTGCTCGAGGTTGAGCGGCTGCGTGACCGGCGCCAGGGTGTCGAGGAGGAAGCGCCGGAAGAGCGGCCGGAGCTGGCTCGCGCGGGTCACCGTCCCGAACATGACTTCCTCACGGGCGCGATTGACGAAGTCAGCGGCGAGCGACGCTCCAAGGTCGGCCGCGATCAACAGCTCCTCGAGCTCCTCGAGCAGCGCGTCGTCGACGGGCCGATCGGTGTCCAGAACGGTGCCGAGACTCCCGGCGAGATACTCCTGCGACCGGCGGAGCCCGTCGCGGAGCCGCTCACTCAGAGCCGAGAGAAACTTCACTGGTTGTCCGAGGGCAGGACCAATCGAGTGATGACTGAGCCGCTGGCGCCGAGCCGAGGGATCGCGCGGCCGTTGAGCTCGAGGCTCACACCGCCGGCATTCCCGATCGTGATGATGAAGGGGCCATTCGAGATCCATTCGCGGATCTCGTTGGCCGGAATCGTCTCTTCGCTGGTTCGCCCGTCCTCGGTCCGCACGCGCATCCAGGTGGTCTCGGTCGTTCGCGCGATAAGCCGGTACGGCAGCCGCGGCGGCGCGAGCCGGCTGATTGACCGCGGCGGGGCGGGCGGCGCGGCCGGGAGCGTTGCGGGACCGCCGCCGCCGCGGGCATTGGCGGCGCTACCGGGGCTGGCCGGGACGCTCGACGCCGGCGCGGTGCTCGGCGGTCGGAAGCGCTCGTCGCGGCACTCGGCGCTGGCCGGCGGTTTCGCGTGCGGAGCCGTCGGCGGGCGGCGGGGCTTCGGACCGGCGGCGGGGCTGCGGCCGGCGCAGTCGCCGGATTCTCGACGGGAACCGATGCGGAGACGGGCGAGGCGGCCGGGACTTCGGCCGCCGGTGGAGGCTCCGGAAGGGCGGCACGCTGAGCTCGGCCCGCCGTCCCCGTCCCGGCTCGATTGAAGCGTCATGGTGACGGCGAAAAACGCGGCGCCGAGCACCACGACCAGGATGAAGCTCACGAGCACGAGTGCCGCGTGAGCGACGTCTCGCGGGGCTCGCTCTGGGGGCGGCGACGGCCTGAGTGATGAGCGGGCGGGTAGTCGTCGAGGATCTGGTGTCGCGACGACTGACGGCGGCCGCGACGATCGAGGACCTTGGGCCTCTCCGGGAGCCGACCGGCGCTGCGCTCGTAGAGCGTGAGCGCCTCTTCAGGGGTCGGCGCCGATGGCCTGGCAATACGCGCGGATGAACCCCTTCGTGAAGACGGGCGCCGGCAGCGAGGCCATGTCGTCCGACTCGAGGGCTTCTAGATAGTGGTGGAGCACGCGGGTTGCGCGCGAGAGCTCGTCGATCGATAGCCCTTGCTGCTCGCGTAGCCCTCGCAGGTACGCGCCGACGCTCGACATACTTCGAGCGTAGCGTATCCGCGCCAGCTTCTTCACCCTGTTACTGCGCGTTCAGGTTGACCGAGACCAGGGTCGAGAGACCCGGCTCCTCCATGGTGACGCCGTAGAGGACGTCAGCCGCTTCCATGGTCTTGCGGTTGTGAGTGATGACGAGGAATTGGGTCTGGCCGGTCAATTCCCTGAGAACACGGAGAAAACGGTGGATGTTCGCGTCGTCGAGCGGCGCGTCAACCTCGTCGAGAACGCAGAACGGGCTCGGCCGGAAGTAGAAGATCGCGAAGAGCAAGTGCCAGCCCGGTGAGCGCCCGCTCCCGCCCGACAGGAGCGTGACAGCCTGGAGCCGCTTGCCGCGCGGCTGGGCCATGAGCTCGACGCCCGTGTCGAGCGGGTCGCCGCCCTCCTCGGCTTCCACCAGCCGGAGCTCGGCGCGTCCGCCCTCGAAGAGGCGCTCGAACGAGCTGCTGAAGTGACCGTTGATCTCCTCGAACGCCTGGACGAACCGCTCCTGCGCCGTGCGGGTCATCCCGCGCAGCGCCTTTTCCAGATCCTTGATCGACGCGGTGAGATCGTCGTGCTGAGTTCTCAGGAAGGTCAGGCGCTCGTCGAGCTCGCGGTACTCGTCGTCGGCGACCAGGTTCACGGGCCCGATCGCCGCGAGGCGCTCCTCGAGCTCCGCCACCCGCTCGCGCACCGCTCGCGAGCTCGCGCTCGGGATCGTGATGGGCGAGCAGCGTCTGCGCGTCGACGCCGTAGACGCGCCACGCTTCCTGCCCGAGCTCCTCGCGTCGCACGCGGCACTCGGTCGCGCGAATGTCGATCTCGTGCGCTGAGGCGACCAGCCGCCCGAGCTCGCTCTCGGCGCCGCGCGACTCGTGCTCGACCGCGCGGACCTCGGAGGCGAGCCCCTCGTGGTGCTCCGCCGCCACGCGCGTCTCGGCGTCGCTGCGATCGCGCTCCACCGCGACCTCACGCGCCGCGACGTCCGTCCGCTCGCGCTCCTCGGCGAGCCACACGCGCCGCTCGACGAGCTGCGCCTGGCGCTGCTCCGCCTGAGCCAGCCGGTCGGTCAGATCGCGCTCGATCTCGTCGACGCGCGAGAGCTCGCGACCGAGCGCCTCGACCCGCTCGGTCACCGAGGCGAGATCGACCCGGCACGCCGTCAGCTCGGCCCCGAGCGCGGTCTCGTCGGTCTGGGCGCTCTCGATCGCGTCCCGCACGCGATCGGCCGCCGCCTCGAGCGCGCCTTCGGCGTCGCGCGCGACCGCGATGCGCTGGCTGAGCCGCGCCAGGGTCGTGCTGGTCTCCTCGGCCTCGTGCGCGACCTGGCGCGATTCCGCCTCGACCGTTTCGACGTGCCGCTGCACCCGGGCGTGCTCCTGGCCGGCTCGCTCGACGTCCTTGTCGCCCGACAGGCGCTCGGCCAGGCGCACCTGCACCGCGCGCGCGAGCTCTCCGATCTGCTCCTTGAGGGTCGCGAACTCGGCTCCGAGCGTCGTGATCTCGGCTCTGCCCTGTCTCGACGACCGCCGCGAGCCGCTGAACCTCCGACTCGAGCTCACGCGAGGTGCCGCTTGCGGGCCAGGAGCGAGTGCTGCGTCTCGCTCGCAGCCTGCGTCACCGCCGCCGTGGAGGCGGCCGGTCGGGCCGAGGACCTCGCCGCCCGGCGTGACGTAGGTCGCGACCACACCGTTACGGCGCCAGAGCCGCTCCGCCTCGTCCAGATGCTCGACGACCGCGACCTGGCCGAGGAGGTGGTGAACGAGGCTCGCGGCCGTCGCGCTGACGTGACGGGCGACCCAGCGCACACCGTTATCCGCCGGTCCCGGATCCGGACGGCGCCGGCAGATGCTCGAGCGGCAGGAACGTCGCCGCGCCGAGGGCGTGGTCGTGCAGATAGGTCACGGCCGCGCGCGCGTGCTCGAACCGCTCGACGACCACCCACTGCAGGCGCTCGCCCAGCACGGCCTCGATGGCGCGCTCCATCCCGGTCGGGACCTCGAGGAGATCGGCCACGGTGCCGACGATCCCGTGCAGCTGATCGCGGCGCCCGTCGGCGAAGACCGCGCGCACTCCGGCGCCGTAGCCTTCGCGGGCGCGCTCGAGCTCGGAGATCGCCTCGAAGCTCGAGCGCCGCGCCGCGAGCTCGACGCGCGCGTCGGCCAGCATGCGCCTCGGCCTCGGTCAACCGCCGCTCGGCGGCGGCCTCTTGCGTCTCCGAGCCGCTGGCGCTGCTCCTCGAGCGAGACGAGCTCGGCGGCCGCCCGATCGCGCGCGGCCGCCAGGGTCCCGCGCTCTCCCGCGAGGCGCTCCGCCTCCGCGTGCGCCTGGGCGAGCTCGGCGGCGAGACGCTCGGCGCGGCGCCCGAGCTGGAGCTCGCGCTCGCGAAGCTCGCCGGCGCTGCGCATCAGATCGACGCGCTCGGCGGCCAGCCGCGCCTGCTCGAGGCGCAGCGCCTCCGCGTGGTCGCGCTCGAGGGCGAGCGCGGCGCGATGACGCTCGAGGGCGGCCTCGAATTCCGTCGCCGCGCGCGAGCGTCTCGGCGGCGACCTGCTCGGTGTCTCGCAGCGCCACGCCGAACATTTTCCCGCTCGCCGACGATGGACGCCTGGCGCTCGGTGGTGGTCCGCACCTCCTCGTCGAGGCGCAGGCTCTCCTCGCCGAGCTCGCGGATCTGCACGCCCATCTGCTCGCGACGCTCGAGCAGCCGCTCGAGCTCGCCCTGCACCTTCGAGACGGCCTGGCGGAGATCCGAGAGACGGTGCTCGCTCACCTGGAGCGATTCGCGCGCCTGGGCCTCGCGGGCCGCCAGGGTCGCCAGGCGCGTGCGCAGGGCCTCTTCGCCGTCGCGGAGCCGCACGAGCTCGCCGGCCATACGCTCGCCCTCGCTGCTGAGGCCGGCGAAGTCGGCGGCGACGAGCGCCAGCCCGAGGTCGCGCTTCTCGCTCTGGAGCGTCTTGTACTGCTGCGCCTTCTTCGCCTGGCGCTCGAGCGAGTTCAGCTGGCGGCGCACCTCGTCCATGACGTCGCGCACGCGTACGAGATTCTGGCGGGTGGCGTCGAGCTTGCCCTCGGTCTCGTTGCGCTGCTGCTTGTAGCGCGCGATGCCGGCGGCTTCTTCGATGAACACCCGGCGCTCGTGCGGCTTCGCGGTCAGGACGTGGTTGAGCTTGTCCTGGTCCATCACCGAGTAGGCGCGCGGGTTGGCGCCCGTCCCGGCGAAGAGATCGAGAATGTCGCGCAGGCGCGACGGGTTCTTGTTGAGGAGGTACTCGCTCTCACCCGTGCGATAGAGGCGGCGGCTGACCGCCACCTCGGTCCACGGCACGGAGAGCACGCCGTCGTTGCTGAAGGTCAGCTCGACTTCGGCAAAGCCGATCGGCTTGCGCGACGCCGAGCCGTGGAAGATCAGATCTTCCATGCGCTGACCACGGAGCGACTTCGCGCTCTGCTCGCCGAGTGCCCAGCGAACCGATTCCGAGATGTTGCTCTTGCCGCAGCCGTTCGGCCCGACGATCGCGGTGATGCCCGGCGTGACCTTGAGGACGGACTTCTCCGCGAAGGACTTGAAGCCGTGCAGCGAGACGGATTCGAGGCGCATGGGGTTTTCTAGCACGGGCGAGCCCAATACAACCAAAGAAAAAAGCACCAGCCGTGGGGGTACTGGCGCCTCAGAACCCTAGATATCGCCTCTTCAGGACTTCAGATAGTGGCATTTCTTGTACTTCTTCCCGGAGCCGCAGTAGCACGGGTCGTTGCGGCCGATCTTCTCTCCGGTCGGCGTCCGAGGCACCGCCTGCGCCCGCGGCGCCGGGGTCGAGGCGCGAGCGGGCTCGCCGGCGATCTCACCCCGGGACTCGCGCGCATCGGCCCAGGCCGTCATCGCCGGCAATTCCATCGGCGCGTCGCGGACGATCTGAACCTTGAAGAGCCGCTCGATCACGGCCGCTTTCATGCGCTCGAACATGTCCTCGAAGAGGTCGAAGGCTTCCTTCTTGTACTCGGTCAGCGGGTCGCGCTGGCCGTAGCCGCGCAGCCCGATGCCCTCCTTGAGGTGGTCGATCGAGAGCAGGTGGTCCTTCCACTGCGTATCGAGCACGATCAGCATTTCGTGCCGCTCGAGCGCCTGCAGAAGCTCCAGGCCGAGCTCGCCTCACGCTCGGCGAAGCGCGCCTTGACCGCTTCCTGCACCAGCTCGTCCAGCCCTTCGCGCGAGACGACCTCGCTCGAACTGCGCCGCCGGGATGCGCGTGTCGAACTGACGGTGGAGCGCCTCGGTCAGCCCGGCGAGATCCCAGTCTTCCGGGTGCGCGCCGCGCGCGACGTACGCGTCGACGGTGCTCCCCACGAGCTCGTCGACCCATTCGGCGATGGTCTCGGCCTGGCTCTCGCCCTCCAGGATCTGCCGCCGCATCCCGTAGATGACCTCGCGCTGCTTGTTCATCACGTCGTCGTACTCGAGCAGGTGCTTGCGGATCTCGAAGTTGTGGGTCTCGACGCGCTTCTGCGCGGTGGCGATCGCGCGAGTCACGAGCTTGTGCTCGATCGGCTCGCCTTCCTGCATGCCCAGCCGCTCCATGATCCGCTCGACGCGCTGGGAGCCGAAGATGCGGAGCAGGTCGTCCTGGAGCGACAGGTAGAAGCGCGAGGAGCCCGGATCGCCCTGACGCCCGGAGCGCCCGCGGAGCTGGTTGTCCACGCGGCGCGCCTCGTGGCGCTCGGTGCCCACGATGTGCAGGCCGCCGCGTTCGACCACGCGCGCGTGCTCCGGCTCGGTGATCCGTCGCGCCTCGGCGAGCTGCGGCCGCCCGGTCGGTCTGCCGCCGCCATCACCGGATCGAGCCCGCGCTTGCGCAGAATCTCCTTCGACAAGAAATCGGGGTTGCCGCCGAGCAGGATGTCGGTGCCGCGCCCGGCCATGTTGGTGGCGATCGTCACCGCGTTCTCGCGACCGGCCTGGGCGACGATCTCGGCCTCGCGCTCGTGGTACTTCGCGTTCAGGACCTCGTGGCGGACCCCGCGCTTCTTCAGGAGGCTCGAGAGCGCCTCGGACTTCTCGATCGAGACGGTGCCGACGAGCACCGGCTGGCCCTCTGATTGCGCTCGATGATGTCGTCGGCGACCGCGTTGAACTTCTCGCGCTCGGTCTTGTACACCACGTCCGGGAAGTTGACGCGGCCCAGGGTCCGGTTCGTCGGGACCACCGTGACGTCGAGCTTGTAGATCTTGGCGAACTCTTCCGCCTCGGTCTCGGCGGTGCCGGTCATGCCGGCGAGCTTGTCGTACATGCGGAAGTAGTTCTGGAACGTGATCGTGGCGAGCGTCTGGTTCTCGCGCTCGATCTTGACGGCCTCCTTGGCCTCGACCGCCTGGTGGAGCCCGTCGGACCAGCGCCGGCCGGGCATCTGGCGGCCGGTGAACTCGTCGATGATGATGACCTGGCCGTCCTTCACGATGTAGTCGACGTCCCGCCGGAACAAGGCGTGGGCGCGAAGCCCCTGCTGGATGTGGTGCAGCATCGTCATGTTGCGCGGGTCGTACAGGTTCTCGACGTTCAGGAGGCGCTCGCAGGTGGCGATCCCCTCCTCGGTCAACGCGACCGCCCGCGCCTTCTCGTCGACGATGAAGTCGCCCTTCTTCTCGGCCTCGATCTCGGAAAGCTTGCCCTCGACGATCGTCGCCGCCCGGCGGAGCTTCGGGATGATGCGGTCGATCTTGTAGTAGAGATCCGTCGTCTCGTCGGACGGTCCCGAGATGATCAGCGGAGTCCGCGCCTCGTCGATCAGGATCGAGTCGACCTCGTCGACGATCGCGTAGTGGAGGTCGCGCTGCACCAGCTCCTCGAGGCTGAACCGCATGTTGTCGCGCAGGTAGTCGAACCCGAACTCGTTGTTCGTGCCGTAGGTGATGTCGGCCTGATAGGCCTCGGGCCGCGTGCACGGCCGGAGCGACGTCAGCCGGATGTCGGACGTCACGAACTTCGGGTCGTAGAGAAACGACGCCTCGTGCTGGATGACGCCGACGCTCAGGCCGAGCGCCTGATAGATGGGCCCCATCCACTGCGCGTCGCGCTTGGCCAGGTAGTCGTTGACCGTGACGATGTGCACGCCGCGGCCGGTGAGCGCGTTCAGGTACGCCGGCAAGGTCGCGACGAGCGTCTTGCCCTCGCCCGTCGCCATCTCGGCGATCGTGCCGTTGTGGAGCACCATGCCGCCGATCAGCTGCACGTCGAAGTGGCGCATCCCGACGTTGCGACGGGCCGCCTCACGGCAGACGGCAAAGGCCTCCGGCAGGACCTCGTCGAGCGGCTCGCCACCCTCGATCCGCTTCTTGAACTCCTCGGACTTCGCGCGGAGGCCGGCGTCGTCGAGCGGGGTGAGCGAGGCCTCGAGCGCGTTGATGGCCTGCACCACCGGCATCATGCGTTTGACGTCGCGCTCGTGCTTGGTGCCGAAGACCTTCTTCAGCAGCGCATCGATCATGTCGTGCTCATTATACAGGGCGCTTTCGCGAGGCCGGCCGACCCAGAAGCTCGCGAGCGTGGCCCCGCGCGGTCTCGGTGACCCGATCGCCCGCCACCATGCGGGCGATCTCTTCCACGCGCGCCTCGCCGGTCACGATCTCGGCGCTGACACGGGTCCGACCGCCGCGCACGCTCTTGGCGACCCGCACGTGGTGGGCGGCGCGGGCCGCGATCGGCGCCAGATGGGTCACGCAGAGCACCTGGCGCCCCTCCGCGGCGGCGGCCAGCTTCTGCGCGACGACGGCCGCCACCCGTCCGCCGATCCCCGAGTCGACCTCGTCGAAGATCATGGTGGGCACTCGGTCGGCGCGCGCCAGGATGGCCTTCAGCGCGAGCATCGTGCGCGAGAGCTCGCCGCCCGAGGCGATTCGCGCGAGCGGCCGCACGTCCTCGCCCGGGTTCGTCGACAGACGAAACTCGACCCGGTCGAGCCCGCGCGCGCCGATCTCCGCGAACGGCGCGCGCGTGACGGCGATCTCGAAGCGAGCGCGCTCCATCCCGAGCTGCCGGAGCTCGTGGGCTGCCTCCCGGCAAAGCGCTCGGCAGCGTCGTGGCGGCGCTTCGAGAGCTCGTGCGCGGCGCCCGAGAGCTCCGCCTCGAGCTCGGCGAGCATGCGCTCCTGCTCGGCCAGGATCGCCTCGTGGCGGCCCAAACGCTCGAGCTCGCCCGCCGCCGCCTCGCGGAACGCGAGCATCGCCGACTCCGTGTCGCCGTACTTCCGTTTGAGGCGCGTGAGCGCGTCGAGACGCTCATCGAGCGCTTCGAGCCGCCCCGGCGTCATCGCGATGCTCTCCCGCAGCGCGCGGACCGACGCGAGCGCGTCCTCGACCAGCGCGCCGGCGCCGTCGACCGAATCCGCCGGCGCGCCGAACGCGGGATCGAGCCGCGCGAGATCGCGCAGCAGCCGCGCGGTGCGATGGAGCCGGCTCATCGCCGAGCCGTCGTCGTCGTTGAGGAGTGACGCCGCCTCGGCGAGCCCGGCCGACAGCCGCTCGGCGTGCTGGAGCCGGCGGCGCTCCACGCGCAGCTCTTCTTCTTCGCCGACGCGCAGCCGCGCGGCGTCGAGCTCCGAGACCTGCAGCCGCAGCAGATCCTCGCGCTGGGCGCGATCTCGCTCGGCCGCCCGGGCGCGCTCGAGCTCGGTTCCGGCCGCGCGGTGCTTCGCGAACAGCTCGCCCACCCGATCGCCGAGCTCCTCGGCATCCGCGAAGCGATCGAGGAGATCGAGCTGGCGCGCCGGCTCCAGCAGGCGCTGGTGCTCGTGCTGCCCGTGGATCTCGACCAGATGGTCGCCCAGGCGCTCGAGCAACCCGACGGTCACCGGCGAGTCGTTGACGAAGGCGCGGTGGCGGCCCGAGCGAGTGAGCTCGCGGCGCACCACCACCTGTCCCTGATCGAGGCCGAGCCCCGCTTCCTCGAGCACCGCGGCCGCCGGCCGCGCGGCGCCGCCTCGAACAGGGCCTCGACGGTCGCGGTCTCGGTGTCGGTGCGGATGACATCGGTCTGGGCGCGGGCGCCACGAATCAGGAGGATCGCGTCGAGCAGCATCGATTTGCCGGCGCCGGTCTCACCGGTCAGCACGTTGAGCCCGGATTGGAACGAGACGGTGACGGCGTCGATCACGGCGAAATTGCGGACTCGAATCTCGAGGAGCATCTGGCCGATGCTAGGTCAGCGCGGCGCACACCTCAAGCGGTATCGGAGCGAATACGGCGTTAACGCTCACCCCACTTGAGTTTCGTGCGGAGCACCGAGAAGAAGTCCTTCTGCGGAAACCGAACGAGCCGGATCCGCGAGGCCGCCTTCCTCACCTCGACCGTATCCCGCTCTCGCAGCCCGACGCCCACCTGTCCGTCGACCGTCGCCATCACCTCTTGGTCCGCCAGCAGGGTGACCTCGACGCGGTCCGCGCCGGGCAGCACGATCGGGCGGTTGGTCAGGGTGTGGGAGCAGATCGGGGTCAGGACCACGGCATCCATGGTCGGGAACAGGATCGGCCCGCCCGCGGAAAGCGAGTACGCCGTCGACCCGGTCGGCGTCGAGATGATCAGACCGTCCGCGCGGTAGGTCGTCGCGTAGCGGCCGTCGACAGAGACCGAGAGATCGATGATGCGGCTCATCGCCGACTTCGTGATGACCACGTCGTTGAGGGCCGCGTACTCGCAGAGCGGCTGGCCGTTGCGGATGACCCGAGCCGCCAGGAGCATCCGTTCTTCGATGGTCATCCGGCCGGCCAGGTACGCCTCGAGCGCGGGGAGCATCTCGTCGAGGGTCGTCGCCGTCAGGAAGCCGAGCCCCCGAGGTTCACGCCGAGGAGCGGCACGCCGAGGTCGCCGACCGCTCTGGCCATCGAGAGGAGGGTGCCGTCGCCGCCGAGGACGACCAGCAGGTCTACCTGCGACGGCAGCTCGGCTTTGCCGGCCGCCGCGGGGGCGTCAGCGGCGAGGTCGGCGGTCTCTTTCTCGAGAACCGCCCCGAGCCCCCGCGCCGAGAGCCAGGACAGCAATTGCGCGATCACGCCCTTCGCGCGGGGCGCGTCGGGCTTCGCGACGATGCCGACCCGGGTCACGCAAGTGCCTCGACGCTCCGGCTGATCATCGACTCCAGATCGCTGGCAGTACGGCCGTGCGTCGAGAAGTGCAGGAAGAACTCGTGATTGCCTTTCGGGCCTCGCAGCGGAGACGCGGTGACGCCCAGGACGTGCCAGCCACGCAGCACAGCATACCGCGCCAGCCGCTGCACCGCCGCTCGATGGTGGGCGGGCTCGCGGACGACACCGCCTTTGCCGACGTGCTCACGGCCCACCTCGAACTGCGGCTTGACGAGCGCGACCACCTCGCCGCGCGAGGCGAGGACGCCGAAGGTCGCCGGCAGGATCTTCTCGAGCGAGATGAAGGACACGTCGACGACCGCCAGGGTCGGCTGGTCGCCGAACACCCGCGGGTCGAGCGAGCGAGCGTTCGTGTGCTCCATCACGACGACCCGCTGATCCTTGCGCAGACGCTGGTCGAGCTGTCCGGTGCCGACGTCGACGGCGTACACCCGAGTGGCGCCCTTCTGGAGCAGGCAATCCGTGAATCCACCCGTGGAGGCGCCGACGTCCATGCAGACGCGCCCGGCCACCTTGACCTGGAAGTGATCCAGGGCATGAACGAGCTTCTCGCCCCCGCGACTCACGAAGGGGCTCCGCGCCCGCACCTCGACCACGGCCCCCGGGGCGACCAGGTCGCTCGCCTTTTCGACGAGTTGCCCATCCGCGAACACCTCGCCGGCGAGGATCTGCCGGGCGGCCTTTTCCCGGCTCTCGATCAGTCCCCTTGTCGACGAGCAGCTTGTCGATCCGAACTTTCGTTGGACGTTTCATTACGCGCATCATTATAGGCGAGCGACTCGCCGGGGCCGCATCAGAAACAGCAGGGCCATGCCCGCCAGGAATCCCCCGATGTGGGCGAACCACGCCGTGCCGCCGGCCTCGCCCCCACCCCAGGCCGCCGCGCTGAATGTCAGAATACCGCTCAGGGCCTGGATGATGATCCAGAAGCCGAGCACGACGAGCGCCGGCCAGCGCACGATGCGGGCGAAGAATCCGAATATCACGAGCATCTGGACGCCCGCGAACGGGAACAGGAGGATGTATGCGCCGAGCACGCCGGAGACGGCGCCGCTCGCGCCGATCATCGGGATGGACGAGCGAGGGTTCACGGCGATCTGCGTGGCCGCCGCCGCGATGCCCGCCAGCAGGTAGAGCATGAGATAGCGCCAGTGACCGAGCGTGTCCTCGACGTTGTCACCGAAGATCCACAGATAGAGCATGTTGCCGCCGACGTGCAGCAGTCCGCCGTGCAGGAACATCGAGGTGAAGATCGTCGCGATCGGGCTCGGAAATCTCCGGGGACCGCGCACGCGCCGGTGATCCGACAGGGTGTCGCGCCGAACTCGAACACGACCGATTCCGCGGCCCGCGCGATCGCCGCCGAGGCCGATCGACGCCTGGTAGAGGTAGACCAGGACGTTCAGCCCGATCAGACCGATCGTGACGTACGGAACGGTCGAGCTGGGAACGTCGTCCTTGAGGGGAATCATCAGCGCGCCGTCGGCTGGAGCACGACGATCGTCGGCCGCGTCAAATACCGCTCGGCGGCGCGCGCGACGTCTTCCACCGTCACCGCGTCGATCGCCCGGGCGTAGCGGTCGGGAAAATCCCAGCCGGCTCCGATCGTCTCGAAGAAGGCCAGGTACCACGCCAGGCGCGCGTTGGTGCGCCGATCCATCACGAGCTGGCCCGTGACATACGCCTTGGCGCGCGCCAGCTCGTCGCCGCTGATCGGCGCGGCTCGCACGCGCTCGAGCTCCTGCAGCACCCCCGCCTCCGCCGCGGCGGCGCTGGCCGGCGCCGTTCCGATGATACGCGACAAAGTACGTCGGTCCGGTGCGATACGGCATGAAGGCGGCCGTCGAGTACGCGAGCCCGCGGCGGTCTCTGAGCTCGACGAACAGGCGGCCCGCCATGCCCCCGCCGAGCGCGGCCGAGAGCACGCGAGCGGCCGGGTAGAGAGGGATCCGCGAGGCCCGGCCCGAGATAGCCGACCAGTATCTGCGCTTGCTGGGCCGGGCGCGTGATGACCTTGCGCTCCCCGGCGGCTCGGAGACTGGGAGCGCGCGCCTGAGTCCCCGGGCCGGAGCGAGCCATGCGGCCGAAGAGTCGCCCGGCCGCCTTGAAGACGGCCTTGCGCTCCACCTGACCGCTGACGGCCAGGACCATGCTGGTCGGGCTGATAGATCGCGCGATAGTGCGCGAGCAGATCGTCGCGAGTCAGTCGCTCGACGCTGTCCTTGAGACCGAGCTGGTTGCGTCCGTACGGATTCGTTCCGTATAGCTCGCGAAGCACGGCGTCGAAGCTGAACAGAAAGGGCGCATCCGCGCGCGACTTGATCTGACCGAGAATGAGCCGGCGCTCCTTCTCGACCTCGTCCGGCCTGAGCGCCGGCTGAAGAGCCACGTCGGCCACGAGATCCAGAAGCGTCTCCCAGTGGCGCGCGAGCGCCTGACCGCGAATCTCGGCGGCCTCGACCTCGCGCGTTCGCGTCGATGCTGCCGCCGATGTCTTCGGCGCTGGTCGCGAGCTGGATCGCGGTGCGGCGGGCCGTGCCGCGGACCATCGCGCGGTGCAGGAAGTTGGTGATGCCGGCCGTCGATTCGGTCTCGAACCGCGAGCCTGCGCGGACCTGAAGCGAGACGGCGACGACGCCAACCGCCGGATTCTCGCGAACCAGCACCGTCAATCCGTTCGCGAGAACCTGGCGCGCGACGGGCTGGTCCTGCGGCGTGCGAGACGCCGAGCGCGAGCGACGCATGCCATCAGCACGGAGCCGAGCATCAGGACGACGCGCGTCATCGTGGCGGGGAACGAACTCGAGCCGTCCGTAGCTCTCGAGATCCAGATAGCGTCGAGCGGCATAACGAATCTGATCCGGCGTGACCGATCGCAGGCGATCGATGTACGCGAGCTCTTCACTGAGCCGCCACACGGTCTCCGCGTGGCCGAACAGCTGGGCGCGCCCCTCGGCGGTCTCGCTGCGGAACGCGCGCTGCGGCCTCGGCGCGCGTGAGGGCTCGACGCAAGCTCCTCGTCGCTCACATCCCGGTCGCGCAGGCGACGGATCTCGTTCAGGATCTCGGTCTCGGCGCGGGCGAGATTCTCGGCCTCGAGCTGCGCCGTCACCGTGATCACGCCTCCGGCCTCGAGCGCCTGGTAGTTGGAGCTCACCGAATTGACGAGCCCGAGCCGTTCACGGAGCGCCTGAGGCAAGCGCGACGAGCGCGATTCACCGAGCATCGACACGAGGAGGTCGACGGCCGGCGTGTCGGCATGATCCAGCTTCGGACCGAGCCACCCCATCCCGAGATAGGCCAGCGCCCCGGGCCGCTGGATCTCGGTTTTCTTCGGCGTGAGCGAGCCGGGCATCGATTGCGGTAGTCGCTGGAAGCCGCTTCGCGGCAGGCGCCCGAGCGTCCGCTCGGCGGCCTGGAGGATCTCGGCGGGATTCACCGGCCCCACGACGACCAGGGTGAAGGACTCGGGAACGTAGTGACGGCGATAGAACGCGAGCAGGGTCTGCCGCGTCAGTTTCTGGATGATCTCGGGCGTGCCGAGCACCGGAGCGGCCGTACGGGTGGCCGTCGAACACCATGCTGTAGAGCTGACGCGAGAGATGCCGCGGCGGTGTGTCCTCGCTCAGCCGCATTTCCTCGATGACGACTTTTTCTCGAGCTCCAGCTCGGTCTCGTCGAGGATCGAGTTGACGCTGATGTCGGCGAGCATCTCGATGGTCGGGACCGCGCGCGACGCCGGCAGCACCGCGTGATAGAAAGTGTAGTCGTGCGAGGTTCCGGCGTTCATCCGCCCGCCGACCGCCTCGACGTCCCGGTCGACGAAGCCCTTCGAGCGAGTCGTCGTCCCCTTGAAGAGCATGTGCTCGAGATAGTGAGCTAGGCCGAGCTCCGTCGGGGCTTCGTCGCGTCCGCCCGCGCGCACCCACAGCTGGACGGCAACGACTTCACTGGAGGGGTACTCTTGAACGAGGACCCGCACACCGTTGTGGAGCACGTACCGGGTAGGAGCCTCGGGCGCGGCCGAGGACTTCACCTGAGTCGCAGTCGAGCACGCCGCGAGACCTAGGACGCTGAGCCCGAAAGCCAGCGAAATACGTGGGATCCAATGCATCGCGGGTGTCAGGCTATCACAAGGCGGTCGACGGGCAGAATGCCGCACCCTCTGTCGAGCGGGGCGCCGGGCACAACGCCATTTGCCGGGGGTGCGAATTCCGAATAAGTAGCTTGTTTCATTCGTCCTTTAGCCTGATTCGCCGCTGGCATCCTCGTTGCTCCTACTTCCATCCAAGAGTTGTGGCCACCAAGCCGACCTCAACGCCGAGGGGGTGAGCACGAACCAAGTTGGACGCGGTGAACGGATCGAACCAAATCAAACCAAACCGAAGGGAATGGAAAGAGCGATGAAGAGATTTTTCGCAGCGATCATGAGTGCGGCAGTCGTCGCAACGTTGGCGCCTATCGCCGACGCGCAGACCCAGTGCCCGGTCGAGGTCAGCCAGGCGCAGGCGATGCTGAAGAAGGTTTCGAAGGCCCAGGACGTTCAGGCGCCGCGGTCGCTCGCCGGCTCGCGCCAGGACATCCAGGCGCCGCGTAGTGGTCAGGACATCCAGGCTCCGCGTAGCGGGCAAGATATCCAGGCGCCCCGGTCGCTAGCCGGTTCGCGTCAGGACATCCAGGCTCCGCGCGCCGGCCAGGACATTCAGGCTCCGCGGGCAGGTCAGGACATCCAGGCTCCGCGTAGCCGGTCAGGACATCCAGGCCCCGCGTGCGGGTCAGGACATCCAGGCTCCGCGAGCTGGTCAGGACATTCAGGCTCCGCGCACGGGTCAGGACATCCAGGCTCCGCGTGGTCAGGACATTCAGGCGCCCCGGTCGCTAGCCGGTTCGCGTCAGGACATCCAGGCTCCGCGGGCTGGTCAGGACATTCAGGCCCCGCGCGCCGGTCAGGACATTCAGGCCCCGCGTGCGGGTCAGGACATCCAGGCTCCGCGAGCTGGTCAGGACATTCAGGCCCCGCGTGCGGGTCAGGACATCCAGGCTCCGCGAGCTGGTCAGGACATTCAGGCCCCGCGTGCGGGTCAGGACATCCAGGCTCCGCGAGCTGGTCAGGACATTCAGGCCCCGCGTGCGGGTCAGGACATCCAGGCTCCGCGAGCTGGTCAGGACATTCAGGCCCCGCGTGCGGGTCAGGACATCCAGGCTCCGCGAGCTGGTCAGGACGTTCAGGCTCCGCGGTCGCTCGCCGGTGCCAAGTCTTCGTCGGGTAGCGACGCGACGAAGCTGGTCCGCGAGGCCGAGGCGGCCTGCAAGGCCGGCAACATGGACACCGCCAAGTCGAAGGCCGTCGAGGCCATGGGCCTGATGAAGTAAGCAGCACTTTGCAGTAGCAGCACCCAGGCTCCAGGGGCCGCCCCTGGAGCCTTCTTTGTGTTTCGCGAGGTTTGTGTTTCGCGAGGTATAGAATTTCGAGAATGCGCACGTGGGTCGCGAGCCTGCTGTTCCTCGCGGTTCCTGGCCTCGCCGATGCCGCCACCTCCGTCCAGGAGGTCTTGCTCCGTGCCAAGCCAGCGGTGGCGCTCGTCGTCTCGGAGGTTGCCGCCGAAGTGACCGTGACCTGCCCGGCCGGCGGCAAGCAGCAGGTGTCACCCGCACCCTTCCGCGAAACCGGGACGGGCTGGTTCATCAATCCGAACGGGTGGCTCGTCACGAACGGCCACGTCGTCTCGCCGGCACACCAGCCCAAGGAGGAGATCGCGCAGGAGCTGCTGCAGCGAGGCGTTCGTCAGGCGTGCCCCGACGTGAGCGATCGGGACTTCGCGGCGGCGGTGGCGCGCGCCAAGATCAAGCTCGATCCATCGATCTCGGTGCTCCTCGCGAACGGCATGCGGCTCGGCGCGACGGTGTCAAGTACAGCCCGCCGGTCGCCGGCGAGGCGATGTCGGGCCGCGACCTCGCGCTCCTGAAGCTCGAAGCCGCCGACATGCCGGCTCTGTCTCTCGGGGACTCCTCGAATGCGAAGATCGGGGACAAGATTCACATCCTGGGCTTCCCGGGCGTGGTGCTGACTCACGAGCTCCTGAACGCATCCGCCAAGGTCGAGGCCTCGGTGACCAACGGCGCGATCTCCGGCTTCAAGCAGGACGTCACCAATCAGCCGGTGATCCAGGTTGACGCGCCGGCGGCGTGGGGCAACAGCGGTGGCCCCGCCGTCGGCTCGGACGGCAGGGTTCTCGGCGTCTTGACGTTTGTGAGCCTCGACACCGGCAGCCAGGGTGCCATCGTCCAGGGGTTCAACTTCATCATCCCGTCGGCAGCGGTACGCGAGTTCCTGAAGGGCAGCGGCGTCAAGCTCGACGAAGCCAGCCGATTCAACGCCGCGTGGCACGCAGGCCTCGAGGACTTTTCTCCGGCAGCTACGGCCGCGCCGAGAAGCACTTCGAGGAAGCGAACCGCCTCCTCCCCGACTTGACCGACGTGCGCCGCATGATGGCCGAAGCGAAGAACCCGCCGCCTCGCCCCTTCCCGTGGGCGCCGGTCGCCGCGGTCGTGGCGGTGGTGATCCTCGCGGCCGTCGGCGTGTTCCTCGCGCGGCGCGCGAAGCGCAACCGCTATCGCATCCGGCCAGCCGAGGTGATGCGGCTCATCGAGGCGTCGCCGGATACCCCACCGGTCATTCTGGATGTTCGCGACGGGCCGACGTACACCAAAAGCCCGGTGAGGATTCAGGACGCCCGCCATGTCGCGCCCGAAGAGCTCAGGGCGGGCGCACGCGCCCTCGACTTCGACGTGAATCGCACCGTCGTTGCCTACTGCTCCTGACCCGACGAAGCCACGAGCGCCCGGGTGGCGCTCCAGCTTCGCGACCTGGGCTATCGCGATGTGCGAATTCTCAAGGGCGGGCTCAGCAGCTGGGCGGACGCCGGGTTGCCACTCGAAGCGAAGACTGCAGCTACTTCCGCCTGATCAGCGCCTCGACTAGGCGCCGCTTACACGCCCGCCGGCCAGGAAGTGGACGTGCACGTGATGGACGACCTGCCCGCCCTCGGGGCCGCAGTTCACGCGCAGCCGATATCCCCTCTCGGCCAGTCCCCGGGCCTCGCCGATCTTGCGGGCTGCCAGAAAGCACCGGCCGACGACCTCGACGTCCGCGGGCTCCATTGCCATGATCGAGCTGACGTGGCGCTTGGGAACGATGAGCAGATGAATCGGCGCCTTCGGGTAGATGTCCTTGAATGCCAGGACCGCGTCGTCCTCGTACTCGATGTCGGCCTGGCTCTGGCGCGCGACGATGCGACAGAAGACGCAGTCGGTCACGAGGTCCGGCCCGAGGCGCCTGCTATAATGGCGCCGCTTCGATCAGCACTCAAAAAGGAGCGCAGATGGGAACGTGTCCCAAGTGCAAGCTGAAGATCCGAAAGAACGGCAATCACGTCAAGCTCGGCTCGACCTGGTATCACAAGGCCTGCCCGCGGCGCTCCGCCGCCAAGGCCAAGGCGTAGCGCGCCGGCTCACTCGCATTCCTCGCGGACACCCCGCACCGCTTCAGCTCGCCGCACCGTAGAGCCCGATCGGACGCTTCACGTACTGCCCTTGCGGCTCGCCGAGAACCGAGCCGTCCCGAAACACCGTGCGTCCTCGTAAGAGCGTGTGCGTGGGCCAGCCGCGGACACGCATGCCCGCGAACGGCGTGAAGTCTTGCGCCGAGTGGAGCACCTCGGGCGAGACGGTGTGCTCGCGAGCCGGATCGAGCACGACGAGATCCGCGTCGCCGCCGACGGCGATCGTGCCCTTGCGCGGGTAGAGCCCGAACGCCCGCGCGGGATTGGCGCTCGCCAGCTCCACGATCCGCGTGAGCGACAGGCCTCGCCGGAGATGTCCCTCCGAGATGAGATACGGGTAGAGCAGCGCGGTTCCCCGAAGCCCGGCAGGGCTTTCCAGAGATCCTCGCCCTTGTCCTCCTCGGAGCAGCACGCGTGGTCGCTCACGACCGTGTCGATGCGGCCGTCCTCCACGGCTTGCCACAGCGCCTCGCGGTCGGTCTCCGTCCTGATCGGCGGGTTGACCTTGCCGACGATTCCGCCGGCGGTGGCGTGCGTGAGCGCCAGGTGATGCAGGGTCGTCTCGAGTCGGATGTCGAGGTGGGGATGACGGTGCCGCCCGTCGGCGCCGCTCGCCACGGCCTCGGCGCTGGAGAGATGGAGCAGGTTCACGGGACAGCGCGTCGCGTCGGTGAGCACCAGGGCCTCGGCGATCGACAGCTGCTCGGTCAGCGGCGGCCGCGAGCGATGGTAGCCTTCCAGGCCGCCCGGACCCGAGCGCTTCACCTCTTCGATGAACACGCGGATGAGCTCGGCCTGCTCACAGTGGAGGCTCAGAGAGACTCGACCGTGGGCGCCGTACTTGAGCGACGCCGCCGCGACCTGCCGCATGAGGAGATAGAGATGGCCGAGATCGTACGTGTCGGCCATCGTGTAGGCGCTGCCCCGCGTCGAGTCGGACGTGAGGTTCAGGCCCTTGTAGAACATGTAGTACTTGAACGAGCCGACGCCCTGCTCGCCCACGAGCCAGTCCACCTCGTGGAGCTGCTCGGTCGTCATCACGCCGATGTGGTATCCGAAATCGGTGTGCGCATGGCCGACGGTGGCCGCGACGACTTCCGGGAAGATCGTCCGGTACGGCCCGCTCTTGTTGAGGTAGTTCTGCCCCGTTCGGAAGTAGCTGACGACAGTAGTCACGCCGCCCGCGAGCGCCGAAGCCGTTTCGCTCCGCGCGTCGGTGGCGAGGTCGCGATAGATCCCGATGTGGAAGTGGGAGTCTACGGCTCCCGGCAGCACCAGCTTGCCGCGGGCGTCCACGACCACATCCGCGTCGGCCGGCGCGATCGAGTCCGCCAGTGCCGCGACACGCCCGGCACGGATACCGACGTCACAGCGCAGGGCGCCCACGTAGGGAACGACCACCGTGCCATTGAGAACGGCGGTATCGTAGCGGGGCATGGCGAGGGAGTGAGGAGCGGCGGGCGGGGCGGTCTCGTCAGTGGGCGTGGAGCGCGGCGTTGATCACCACGTAGAAGTCCACGACGAGCGCCGCGATGAGAATCAGCGAGCCGATGTTCAGCCAGAGCCCGAGTCCCTTATCGTCCATTGGCTCCCTCCGGGTTGAGTTTCTCGGCGCGACCCTAGCATATTCGCCGCGGGTCGACAAAGTTCGCCGCGGTCGACGGAGAGGAGGCCACGATGAGGCTCAGCGGAAAGGTGGCGCTGGTAACCGGCGCCCAGCAAGGAATCGGGCGCGCGATCGCCCTGGCATTCGCCCGGGAAGGCGCCGACGTCGGCGTGAACTACCTCGACGATCGCGCCGCGGCCGAAAAGCTTCTCCAGGAGATCCGGGGGCCGGCCGGCGCGCCGCGCTCGTTCAGGCCGACATCGCGCGGCCCACGGGCGCGCAGACGATGGTCACCCAGATCGTCGGCGAGCTCGGCGGGCTCGACGTGCTCGTCAACAATGCCGGCGTCTACCCGCGCGTGCCGTTTCTCGACATGCGCGAGAGCGACTGGGACCTGGTGCTCGACGTCAATCTGAAGGGCGGATTCTTTTGCGCCCAGGCCGCGGCGCGCGCAATGATCGCGGGACATCGGCGCGGCTCGGTCATCAACATGGCCTCGCAGGCGATCCGCGGCGCGGTCCGCGGTGTCCACTATTCGGCCAGCAAGGGTGGCGTCGTCGCGATGACCCGCGCGATGGCGCTCGAGCTGGCGCCTCACGGGATTCGCGTCAACGCGATCGCGCCCGGGCTCACCGATACGGCGCAGCCTCGCTACGGCAACACCGAGGACGAGCTCGCCGTGATGGCGCTGCGCGGTGCCGCTCGGGCGCATGGCGCAGCCGGACGACATCGCCGGGATCGCCGTATTCCTCGCGAGCGAGGAAGCAGGGCACGTCACGGGCCAGACGGTGCACGTGAACGGCGGCTCCTTCATGCCGTGACGTGGCACCGATGATCCGGCGAATCCGTCCCGACGAAGGACCGCGCCTGCGCGCGCTTCGCCTCCGCGCCCTGGCTGATGCACCCCTGGCGTTTGGCTCGACCTTCACGCGAGAAGCGGCGTTCACAGACGATGCCTGGCAAGAGCGGGCGCGGCGCGGTGCCTCCGGCGCCGAGGGCGTCACGTTCGTGGCCGAGCTCGAGGGCCAGTGGGTGGGGATCGCCACCGGTCTGCCCGTAGACCCCGATGCGCCCGACGATCCGAGGCCGGTGCTCGTTGGAATGTTCGTCGGCCCCGAGGCGCGCGGCCGCGGCGTCGGCGCCGCGCTCGTCGACGCGGTCGTCGGCTGGGCTCGGAAGCGCGGGGCTGAAGGCCTCTGCCTCTGGGTCACCGCGACGAATGCGTCGGCCATCGCGCTGTATGCCCGGTGCGGCTTCCGGAACAGCGGCGTGCGTAGATCCCTGCCGCATTCGCCCGCGGTCGATATGCTCCGGATGGTTCGCGATCTCCTGTGATCGCGGTCCCGCGTCGCCGCCCACCCTGAAATACACCCCTCCCGACCACGTCTAATGTGGCGGGAGGGCTTACATGGCTCGCATCAGACTCGGCCGCTTGGCCGCTTCGCTGTTCTTCGTGAGCGTCGTCGCCGTCGCCGTTTCGGGCTGTGTCCTCGTGCCGGCCCCCGGTCCCGTGGTGGCTACCCCACCCGTGATCGTGGCGCCTCGACCCGTCTTCGTCCCCAGACCCGTGTACGGGTACGGCTACTATCGCCCCTACTAGGCGCCCATACTGGGCGAGGCTACGGCTGGTGATGCTGGCCTCGCCGATCCGCCCGAGCCGGCAGTTCTTACTCGACGTTTTTACGTGCCGCCCGTGGGCGCCGAGACGAGACGCCTGAGAACTCGTGAGCTTAGGGTGTGGCACAACCAATGCTGTGTTCATGGGCCCGGTTTGCGCGGAACAACTTTTTGCGCCGAACAACTTGATGGGCCCGTGGAGAAAACGATGAATGCGATGTCTCGGACCACAAGGCGCTCTCTGGTAGTGGTCGCCCTCGGCGCCGCCGTGCTCGTGACCTGGTATCCGTTCTCGGCCCAAGCTGAGGACGTCAAGGTCATGTTGAGCGGAGGCCAGGAGGTGCCGCCCGTGACCTCATCGGGCGCCGGGAGCGGCACGATCTCGATCGGCGACGACAAGACCGTGACTGGAAGCGTGACGACGACCGGTGTGACCGGAACGATGGCGCACATTCACAATGGCGCGACCGGCAAGAACGGCCCCGTCGTCGTGCCGCTGAGCAAGAACGGTGAGAACACGTGGGCGGTCCCGTCCGGAGTGAAGCTGACCGACGCGCAGTACGCGGCATTCAAGGCCGGCGATCTGTACGTCAACGTGCACAGCGCCCAGCATCAGGGCGGCGAGGTCCGCGGTCAGCTGAAACCGTAACGCGTCTGCCGTGCGAGATGAGCGATGCCGGGCACCGCGCCCGGCGTCGTTTCGATCACTTCCGCGCGTGCGCTGGTCGCGGCGGCACTCTCAGGTTTTCTCCTGAACAGGCGTGATGGCTCACTCTGAGACGGCGGCCGGGCGCCTCCATGATTCCGCGAACAGTTTCTTCACTCCGCGTGTAACTCTCACCCGCGCTCACCGCCTCGCGCAGTGTCGCGCGGCTCACACACCTCCACCTTTTCCATGAGGTGTGCTTTTGGCAGTCGCCTTGCTCGTATCGAATGCGGGAGCCGCCAGTGCGACGACATTTACGACGAGGGTCCGATGCATTTGCGGAGGGAAGCGATGAAAGCGACGCGATCGATGATCGCGCTGGTCGCCGGGTTGGGTCTCTTGACGCTCGCAGTCGGGGCTGGGGGCCCAGCAGACACCGACGAGCCTGAAGCTACAGCGGACCGACCGTAACTTCATCACGAAGGCGGCCGCGGGCGGGCGCGCAGAGGTCGAGCTCGGCCAGCTCGCACAAGGGAAAGCGTCCAGCGGCGCGGTCAAGCAATTCGGGCAACGCATGGTCGAAGACCATGGCGCCGCCAACCAAGAGCTGATGCAGCTGGCCGAGAACAAGGGTATGCAGCTCGACGACAAGACCCCGAAGCCCGACCGACTGCTGACACGACTCTCAAAGCTCCAGGGCCCGGAGTTCGACCGCGAGTACGTCAAAGCCATGGTCAAGGACCACAAGCAGGACGTCGCCGAATTCCGGCGTATGCACTCCGGCGCGGTGGATCCGAATCTCAAAGCCTGGGTGGACAAGACCCTGCCGACCCTCGAAGACCACCTCAAGACGATCGAGGGCATCCAGGCGCAGATGGCGAAGAAGTGAAGAAGCGTCGGCCCGGGAAAAACCTCAGCCTGGGCCCCGGCGCTCTCGGTCGCCGAAAACGCGCTCGAAGGGTCCCGGGGAGATCGCCGCGAGCGCAAGCGACCTGCTGCGTGAGCGCTCGGAGTACACGTCGGTGAGTCCCGCCGACACCGGTGGCGACGTCGACGCAGACTGGCAGCGCGCAGAGAGCTCGGGTGAAGAAGCCGTCGGTGGCAGCGTCGCGACGCCCGATCAGTCCGTCGTGGACGAGCTCGCCCGTCCCCTGGGCGTGGAGAGACCTGCGAACGCTCCGGTGATCACGTCCGAAGAGATCCTCAGCTCACGCGATCGCCGGCGCTGGCGCATCGAGCAGCACACGGAAGAACAAGCACGAGAGGCCGACGAGGCCTGAAGGGTCGAGTCATGCCACCTCGCGCGCTCTGGAAGGGTTCGATCAGCTTTGGCCTCGTGACGCTGCCAATCAATCTCGTGTCCGCGACCGAGGCCGGCGAAGCGCTGGCCTTCAATCTCCTGCACCGGAAGGACAAGAGCCGGATCATCGAGAAACGGTTCTGCAAGAAAGAAGACGTCGAGGTCGCCTGGAAGGACATCGTCAAGGGCTACCAGTACGCGAAGGACCAGTACGTCGTCATCACGGACGAGGACTTCGAGAAGGTGCGCGTGCCCGGCACGCAGACGTTCGAGATTCGCAAGTTCGTGCCGGCGGCCGACGTCGAGGATCTGTACTTCAACTATCCCTACTACGTGACGCCGCAAGGGCGCTCGGCGGTGAAGGGCTATGCTCTGCTCCGCGACGCGCTGCGGGCCACGGAAAGCTGGCGATCGGGACGATCGTCCTTCGCCAGCGCGAGCATCTCGCGGCGCTCGAGCCGGCCGACGACGCGCTCGTGCTCACGACGATGCGGTTCGCTCACGAGATCCGCCAGGCGAAAGACCTCGGCCTTCCCGCATCCGGCAAAGGCTGGAGCGAGTCGGAGATGAAGCTGGCGCGTCAGCTGGTCGACACGCTGAGCGGCGAGTGGGATCCCGCCGACTATCGCGACACCTACTCGGAGGCTTTGCGCCGCGTGATCGAGGCCAAGATCAAGGGCAAAGAGCCGAGCCCGACGGAGCTGCCGGCGCCGGCCCGCGTGACCGATCTCATGGAGGCGCTCAAGCGCAGCCTCAAGGAGCGACCGCGGCAACACGTCGCGTCGCGAAAACCGACACGGGCGCGCCGACATCGGGCGGCATAGCCGTGTCGCTCGTTTCTGCCGAACCGCATGCTCACGTTGTCGCGGCCGTCGTGAAGTGGTCGCAGGAATTCATCGAGCAGCCCCACGACGTTTTCGGAGGGCTTCCGGTCTGTCCATTCGCGAAAGCCGCTCGCTTGAAGGACACCATTCGATTCGAGGTTCACTCGTTCGCGATGGATGACCCTCTCGATACCGACGGCGAGATCATGGTCCTCGTGCGGGATTTCGCGCAGCAGGCTCGAAGCGGCGCCATCGAAACACTCTTCGTCGTCCACCCCGATCGCGCGGAAGGCGTACGGGATCTCGAGGCCTTCGTCCAACGCCTCAACGAGCGCCTTGCTACCGGCGAGTTGCGTGAGTTCCAGGCGTTCGAGGCTCATCCCGAGAGTCACTTCTCCGTCGGAGGGGTCTACACGCGCCGGTCGCCCTATCCGAGCTTCCAGATCCTCAGCCGCCGGCTCCTGAAGAACGGCTCGGACTCGCTCCTGGGCTCGTCGTACTACGAGCGCTTCACGCCAGACATGCTCCGCGCCGTGGGCATGCCTCGTCCCTAGCGTCTGGGCGACGCGACGGCCCGAGTCGGCGCGTCGCCCTGGTAAGACCTACCGTGTAACTGCTTCCGATGACCGTCGCGCCGTGCGATCACGCGCGGCGCGGTCTCCGCCACCAGCCGATAGAGAACCAGCAGCACGATCGAGCCCACGACGGCCATGACGAATCCGACCGGATCGCCTTCGTGATACCAACCCGCCGCGCGGCCGAGAAATCCTCCCAGCAGCGCACCGGCAATACCCAGGAGGATGGTGACGATGAAACCGCCCGGGTCTCGCCCCGGCGTCAGGAACTTCGCGACGATTCCGACGATCAGGCCGAACACGATCCATCCAAGGACGGCCATGATTCCCTCCGAGAACTACCGTCGATTCAGGAGACGACGAACGATTTCCGTCACCGCGCCATAGACCACGTGCAAGCCGAATTCTTCCGCCTCCTTGCCGACGGGCTGCCGGGTCGGCGGATCGCTGAGACCCATCGCCGGAACGGCGACGACGTGGGCGCCGAACCAGACCCCAATGCCGAAGGGCACACCGAAGGCCGTCGTCACTATCGGGGCGATCTCCGCGACGGCGCCGTAGACGGCGCCGACGACCGCGCCGAACGCGTAGTGGACGGCCGCTCCAGCGCGCGGTTTCTGGTGCTCGGCGAGCGTGTAGCCGGCGAGGCCGGTGGCCGCGCGAGCGACCTTGATGGTGGGGTCTTCGGGCTTGCGGCGACGGCGCCTCAGCCTTGGGATCGAGATCGCTCAGGACGCGATGGGCCACACTCATTGCGCCGGCTGCCAGCAAGCCTCCGACCAGGCCGACGATCGCTCCGCGCGTCACATTGCCGCTACTCACCCCGGTACTCACGATCCTCGTGGTCATGATCATCGGAGGTAGCAAGGGACGTGCCCGCACGCGGCGCGGGAGTGGACGGTCGCCGACGCCCGTGGAAAGATGAACCCATGGGGCTTCGCGAGTATCGACGCAAGCGCGACTTCAAGAAGACACCGGAGCCCGCCGGCCAGGTGTCGGCCCCCCGCGCGATCAGGAGCGCTCGTACCTGATCCAGAAGCACGCGGCGTCGCGCCTGCACTACGACTTCCGGCTCGAGCTCGAAGGTGTCCTGAAGAGCTGGGCGGTGCCGAAGGACCCAGCCTGGATCCGGCCGACAAGCGTCTGGCGATGCACGTCGAGGATCACCCGCTCGAGTACGGAGAGTTCGAGGGCATCATTCCGAAGGGGCAGTACGGCGGAGGCACGGTGCTCCTGTGGGATCGCGGCACCTGGGAACCGGTCGGCGATCCGCACAAGTCGTATCGCGCCGGCTCGCTGAAGTTCACGTTGAAGGGCGAGAAGCTGCGTGGGGGCTGGGCGCTCGTGAAGATCGGCGGGCGTCGAAAGGACGGAGACGACCGGAGCTGGCTGCTCATCAAGGAGCGCGACCAACAAGCGCGGCCGGGCCAGGCCGATTCGATCGTCGCGAGTGAGCCGAAGAGCGTTGCGACCGGCCGAACGATCGAGCAGATCGCCGCGCGCCGGAGACCGTGTCTGGCACTCCAATCGTGACGGCGGCGACAGCGCGAGCCCCGACCCGGCCGAGGTGCCGGGCGCGCGCCGGGCCGCGCATGCCCAAGTTCGTCCAGCCCCAGCTCGCAACCCTCGTCGAGCGCCCACCGGACGGTGACGGCTGGCTGCACGAGCTGAAGCACGACGGCTATCGCATCCTCGCGCGGGTCGAGCACCGTCGTGCCAAGCTCTTCAGCCGCAACGCGCACGACTGGACCGAGAAGTTCCCGGCCGTCGCGGAGGCGGTTGGGCGGCTTCCCGTCGAAGGGGCGATTCTCGACGGGAGGTCACCGTGCTGTTGCCCGACGGCACCAGTAGCTTTCAGGCGCTTCAGAATTTCGGCTCGAGCACCGCACGCGGCCAGCTCGCGTACATGATCTTCGACCTGCTCTACCTCGACGGTCGCGACCTCACCGGCGCGCGCCTGGAAGACCGCAAGGCGGCACTCGCTCGCCTGCTCGCCTCGGGCAACGACCAGGCCGCCGTGCTGCGCTACAGCGATCACGTCGTCGGCGCGGGCGCCGACTTCTTCGCGCACGCGTGCAAACTCGGCCTGGAAGGGATCGTGTCGAAGAAGCGCGACGCGCCCTACCGCGGCACGCGCGGCCCGACTGGCTCAAGATCAAGTGTCTCAAGCAGCAAGAGATCGTGATCGGCGGCTACACCGAGCCCGAAGGCTCGCGGATCGGCATCGGCGCGCTGCTCGGCGGCGTCTACGAAAGCGGCCGCCTCGTGTACGTCGGCAAGATCGGGACCGGATTCGACAATCGGACCCTCCGCGATCTGCAGCAGCGTCTGTCGCGCCTCGAGCAGAAGACGAGCCCGTTCGCCGCGCGGCCGGCCGGCGCCGCGCGCGCACTGGGTGAAGCCCGAGCTCGTGGCGGCAGGTCAGCTTCAGCGAATGGACCAGCGACGGCAAGCTGCGACACCCGGCGTTCCAGGGCCTTCGGGAAGACAAGCCCGCCGACTCGGTAGTCCGCGAGCGCCCGCGGCCGCCGACGACGAGGTGAAAAACGTCGACGCCAACGCCCAAGCGCCGCGCGGGCGCCTCGGTCCACTTCGGTCGGCGAAGACCACCGGCGAGGCGACCGTCGCCGGCGTGCGGCTGACGCACGCCGACCGGATCCTCTATCCGCCGCATGGCACGACCAAGCTCGACCTGGCGCGGTTCTACGAGTCGATCGCCAAGTGGATCCTCCCGCACCTCGAGGATCGCCCGACCACCCTCGTGCGCTGTCCGGAGGGCGCGCACAAGACGTGCTTCTACCAGAAGCACGTCGGCTACTGGGCGCCGGAGAGCTTGCGACGGGTGAAGATTCAGGAGAAGCGCAAGGTCGGAGAATATCTGGTGGTCGACTCGCTGGCGTCGCTCATCGGCCTGGTCCAGATCGGGATCCTCGAGATCCACACGTGGAACTCGGTCGTGAAGCGCCTCGAGCAGCCGGACCGGGTCGTGTTCGATCTCGATCCGGGGCCCGGTGTCGAGTGGGCGCAGGTCGATCGAGTGCGCCCGACGTCATCCGTGACTCGCTCCGCTCGCCTCGAGCTCGAAAGCTTCGTGAAGACCACCGGCGGCAAGGGCCTGCACGTCGTGGCGCCGCTCGTGCCGGGACCGAGCTGGGACGAGACCAGCGCGTTCGCGCGCGAGCCGTCGCCGAGACCGTGGCCCGCGCCAATCCCCGGCGCTACATCACGAGCATGGCGAAGGCGGAGCGCAGGGCAAGATCTTCATCGACTATCTGCGCAATATCCGCGGGGCCACGAGCGTCGCCGCCTACTCCACGCGCGCCACGCCGCAGAGCGACGATGTCCGTGCCGCTCACCTGGGACGAGCTGTCCACCAGGATCACGTCGGATCATTTCACGATCGCGAACGTGCCAAAGCGGCTGGCCGGGCTCACCGCGGATCCCTGGGCGGCATACTGGCGCACCCGGCAGTCGCTTCCGAAGAGTGCGGCAGCGCCAGCGTCACGCGCTGGACTCCGCCAGAGACGCTACATGGAGCTGTTCATCTTGCGCGATTCCATGCGCGTCCGGGCACGAGAGCGCCGTGGAGAAGGCGTTGCGAGACGTGATCGGTCCGTTCGAGCGAAGAGCCCGGCTGCTCGAGCATCGGTGCCTTTCGCTCGACCCGCGATCCCCAGCTGTTCTACATCCACTCGCGCTGGAAGGACGAGGCGGCGTTCGAGATCCACGCCGGCCATGCCGCATACCCTGCGCTTCCTGGAGCGCGTCGCGCCGCTGATCGATCATCCGCTCGACGTCACCCGAGCGGGCGAATCGGCTGATGGACGCGGTTCTCACGCTCACCGACGCGCCGACGCGCAGAGCAGCAGCGGGTGATCGGCTCCGGTCTCGCCAAGTTCAACGCCGAGCAGGCTGGCTTATTCGGACTCGCGCGATCTCGCCGTGCTGGTGTCCGATCCGGCGACCCAGCAGGTGGTGTCGGCGGTCTGCTCGGGCGCACGTCGCTCGGTATTCTCTTCGTCGACCTCTTCTATGTGCGCCGGACGCGCTGCGCGGCCAGCGGCTGGGGAGCCGGGTCCTGGCGGCCGCGGAGGACGAGGCGCCGGCGCAGGAGCTGCTCTGCGGCCGTGCTGTACACGATCAGCTTCCAGGCGCCCGGCTTCTACGAGCGGCATGGCTACCCGTGCGTTCCGGAACGATCGCCTGTGATCCTCCGGGCACCAGCCGCGTCTTCATGACCAAGCCCCTGAAGTAGGTATGGCCGGTCCGCCCACAATGTGCGCGACATTTCGCAGATCGCCTATGGGTTCATGGCGTCAAAGGTGCCTTCATTCGCGGCGCTCGATCTCGATCTCTTCGGGTTACTCGCGGCCGCCCCGAAGACTTCGGACCAGCTCCGGTGCCGCAGGCGCTCGCACGGCGGCCGCCCGCCTGTGTGGGCTCGCGCTCCTCGACGGCTGGGGCGATACCTACGCGAGAATGCGCCGGCCAGTCAGAACTGCCTGATCCGCGGCAGGCGCCAGCGACCCGCTCTGCCGACGCTTTCCCGAGCTGAGAGCCACGATTCTCGATTTCCCTAGCGTTCAGGCGGCCGCTACCGCATTCGTCCGCGAGGCCGGGATGAGCGAGCGCATCGACTTCATTCCGGGCAACGCGTTGACCACCGAATGGCCCGCGGGCCAGGACGTCGTCTTGCTGTCCTACCTTCTCAGCGCCGTCTCCCTCGACGGGCGTGGATCAGCTCCTGGCGCGCGCGTTTGCGGCCGCTGACTCCGGGCAGCCGGATCGTGCTCCACGATTTCATGGTCGACGACGATGGCAGCGGGCCGGCAACGGCGGCCCTCTGGCTCGTGAATGCGCTGCTGATCGATCCCGATGTCGCTCGCCTCTCGCCGGGCTACCTGGAAACACGTCTGCGCGCTCAGGGTTCGAGCAGGTCGAGCACGCGGAAGTCAGTCCGGCATCACGCGCAGCCTCACTGCCGTCAAACGCGAGCGCTAAGTCGAGTTCCCTCCAGCTCCATCTCGTCGCGCACGCAGAGTTCGCCACAGGTGAAACCGCAGTCGTATTCGGGTATTTCGCCCGAATTTCCGCGGGGCGCGATTCCGCAATTGAAACGCAACACGCGACGCCGCCGCCTTGCAAGCGCGCGAAAAACCAGCCGACGGCCTCGGCAACGCGCTCTGGCATGCCGACGTGCGTGGGGTTTGCACCTTGTCAAAGAACGCATGAGGACAAGACAGGAACATGCGGCGAACCCCAGAACGAGGTACGCATGCGACTAATTGGGCTCGCAGTCATTTGTGCGATCGGCGCCACGCGTGGCGCCGATCGCGATCGAGGCACAGCCGGCGGACAAGGTCTATCGCATCGGCATGCTCGAGCGGACTTCCGCCGGCGATCAATGCCGCGAACCTCGAAGCGTTTCGGCAAGGGCTTCGGACACTGGGATACGTCGAGGGAAAAATCTCGCCATCGAGTACCGATCGGCCGATGGACGCGACGATCGGTTTCGCGATCTGGCGGCCGAGCTGGTCGCCGCTCAAGGTCGACCTGATCCTGACGCGAGGAACACCCGCGGCGCTGGCGGCCAAGCATGCCACCGCCGGTGGGATCCCGGTGGTCATCACCGGCGTGGGTGATCCGATCGGGCAAGGCATCGTCGCGAGTCTGGCCCGCCCCGGCGGGAACATCACGGGCCTGAGCGCGACTGTAACGGAGATATATCCCAAGCGGGTCGAGCTGCTGAGCGAGCTCGTGCCACGAGCCACGCGGATCGCGGTGCTCTTCAACATGAGCAATCCGGCGATCCCACGTCAGTGGCTCGAGGTGGAAACGGCGGCACGAGCTCTCGGTCTTCAGGCTCACCTGCTCGACGTGCGCAAGGTTGAAGATCTGAGACCGGCGTTCGACATGGCCACCCGACAGCGCGCCGATGCGCTCGTCGTCGGGCTCGAGACGCTCACGCTGGCGAACGCGCCGCTCATCGTGGAGCTTGCGGCCAAGCACCGGCTGCCGGCCATGTACGCGTCGACGGAATTCGTCGGAGGGCTCGCCAGCTACGGCGTCAACTACCCCGACCACTATCGGCGCGCGGCCACGTTCGTCGACAAGATCTTCAAGGGCGCCAAGCCCGCGGATCTCCCAGTCGAGCAGCCCACCAAGCTCGAGCTCGCGATCAATCTGAAGACCGCGAGAGCGCTCGGCCTCACGGTGCCGCAGACGGTGCTGCTGCAGGTCGATCACATGATCGAGTAGGCGTGCGCGGCTAGCCCGCCCAGATCGAATGCGAAGGGATAGCCGAACTGAACGCCGAACTTGACCCGGTTCTGGTCGGCATCGAACTCCTGCGTCGTCGAGAATTGACCGACTCGCTGGATGAGGAACGAGTAGCCGCCGAACAGCGTGATGTAGGGGTTGACGCGACAGGCCGCGCCAAGGGTCAGGGTGAATATTTGACGTCGACGCGCTCGATCTGCTGGTCGCTCAGCGACTCCGCCTTCGTCCAGGCCGGATTGAAGATGACGATCAGATCTCGCAACAGCGGCAACAGAGACGTTCCCGAGGCCGTCTGGTTGTCGGTCGGGCCACCAAACCCCGGCGACGCCGACGCTTCCGTACCTTGACCTCACCTTGGCGTTCAACACGTGGTGGGTGTCGTTCTACTCGCGCGGATTCTCTCCTGGTGATGCATCTCGGTGTGGTGCTGCGCGAGGAGCGATACCTCGAGCAGATATTCGGCGAGCAGCATGGTCGATATCGCTCGAAGGTTCGCCGCTACCTGTGAGCTCGCGAAGAATTTCGCTGAGCGGGCGGCACGCTTCGATTCGCCGCCGCAGCGCCGTCCTGGTCGTCGGCCTCATCAGCGCGGTGCTGGATCTATCTGGCCGCCGCGCCTTCGACCGCCGACGCGCTCGGATACGATCCCCGCGCAGTCGAAGCAATATTTGCGGGCAATGGAGCTGCTACGGCGGAAAAGCGAGACGTGCTCGCGGCCCGAGCTTCGGGCCTGGTTCGATGGCCTATGGCACGGTACGCGCCTGGCCTACACCGTCGGCGTGCGCGTCCGTGCTGCTGGCCGGCGCATTCTGGCTTGCCGCGGCGCGCCTCCGAGGATTGAACCGCTCTCACGAACGGGGCAGCGAGGACCGTAAAGCGACTTCCCTTCCCTTCGCGTGACTCGGCGATTACTTCCCTCCGTGGGCGGTCGCCACCCCCTTCACGATCGCCAGGCCCAGGCCGGTGCCGCCGCGATCTCGGTGAGCCTGTCGATAGGGGTCGAAGATGGTCGAGAGCGCGTCCGCGGGGATGCCCACGCCGGTGTCCTCGACCTGGAGCTCAAACTCCGGTGGTCGCGTCGATGACGCACGGTGACGCGCCCACCGCGTGGCGTAAAGCGAATCGCGTTGGCCGCGAGGTTGACGACGAGCTGATACAGCCGCTCTTCGTCGCCGAGATACGCGAAGTGGGACCCATAGCGCTCGCGCTCCAGCGCGACGCCGGTCTCCTCGGCCTGGGGATGAAGATCTTCGACGACGCGATCGATGAGTGCCGCGAGGTCGACCGGCTTGCGATCGAGCTCCGCGAAGCCGGCGCGAAGCCGCGACATCTCGAGGATCTGATTGGCAAGCCGAAGCAGCCAGCTCGGAGCTTCGCGCGATGATCTCGGTGAGACGCTGCTGATTCTCGGTAGAGCGACTCGGAGCGCGCGCTGGTGAAGCGTCGACGGCTCCGCGGATCGACTGTCAGCGGCGAGCGAAGCTCGTGGGAGACGATCGCGAAGAACTGCTGCTTCGTCTCTTCCGTCTGACGGAGCTGGCTCGCCATTCGATTGAACGACGACGCGAGGGCACCGATCTCGTCGCGGCTCTCGATCGCAGATGGGCTCCCGGAAGGCTCCGGCGGCGACCTCTCCGGTGGCTGCGGAGAGCAAAGCGGAGCGAGCGCGTCATCCGCCGCGTGATGAACGCTGTCCCGAGCAGCGCCAGCCCGACCGCTCCACCCAACGCGAGCATGACGGTGGACCAGGTGCGGGTCTCGAGGCGCGTTGCTTCAGCCTGTGCCGCCAGGATCCGAGTCCGCGTCGCGGCCATCAGACCGCCCAGGCTCTCTCGGACCTCGTCGGCTCGCGCTCCCGACATGGTATCGATGATCCGAAGCGCGCCCCCGCGGTCGCCGCGCTGAAGAAGGGCCTGCTCCGCGCCGACGATGCTCCAGTACTCCTGGAAGGCGGCGCTTGCCACGAGACGATGCCGGGTCTCCTGCTCATTCAGCGGCAGCTCGGCGAGGCGATCGAGATCCTCGGTCACCCGCCTCGCCATCTCGCTCCAGGCCGCGGCGTAGCGCTTGTCGCCCGAGCACCACGGCCCGCGTCTCGAGCGCGACCAGCCGCGGAATCGCGTCGCGCGCTGACGCCGTCAGGCTCATCGCCGGGATCGTATGGGTCGTCAGTCTCCCGGTTGACTGGACACGAGGCGACCTACGGCACCGAGACTCACAGCGCGCTGACACTCGTGAGCACCACGATCACCAGGCGCAGAAGAAAGAACATCATCTTCGAGCTGAGACGCATGCCCAGGCTCTGGCGCCCGTCCATGCCCCACACGTCACGCAAGAGTTATACCGGAATTGAATCTCCAGGCATTTCAACACCTTCCGGGCGAGTCTCAAGCTCCAGGCTGGTAAGTCTCTAGACGGCTGACCATTCTTGAGCCGAGCGCCAGACAAGCCAGAGGCGGCGCAAGACACACACGGCGGCAACGTCGGCCGAGCGAGGGTTTCACGGCCGGGAGGGGCTGGTGCTACGGTGCGTCCGGAGCCACTCGCCATGGCGACAGAGCGACTCTGGCGCGTCGTCGTTCCCTCACTCCCAGAGTGGCGCGAGACATTCCTGCGACTCGCCGCGGAAACGGCAGAAGGTCGAAGCCTCGCGCCGGAGTTCCACGGCAGCATCTTGAGCTTCAACTCGCCGAAGCAGGACCGAAGCGCGCTCCGATTGATCAAGGATCTGATGGTGCAGAGCGAGTTTCTCTGTCGAGCACCAGGAGGTGGGGAGATCAAGGCCTACGTTGGCGACACGCGGGTGTCGATATCGTGCTCGTGCGGCGCCGAGATCGTCCGGCGACTCACGAGCTGAGCGCCTTCGCCGGATTCTGTCGGTGTGTGAATACCTACCGAGTTGCCAACGCCCAGCCGTACGTCTGGAGATCCGTCTTCACGTCGTGCCGGCGCCGGTCGCCATTGCGTCGATCGGGCGTCGCTGGCTGCCAGACTTGCCGGCGATCCCCGCTCCGACGGTCCACGATCACGTCCACGCTCTGGCACGCGAGCGCCTGCTTCAAGTACGTATACGTCTTGGAGTCCTCACGCGAGACGATGAACACCAGGTCCGCCCCACGCGGCCCGGTCGGATTCCCGCTGCCACGCGTGCGAGACCAGTGATGGGCGGCCGGCCGGCCCCGTCCATGCTGGCCGGCACGGCGGCGCCGGTCGCGTGCGCTGATCAAGACCGCGCAAGTGCTCGTCAACCTGCGCCCATTCAGCGAAAAGACGGGGTCCATGCTGCTCTCATTAGAATCGAAGACCGGCCGACACGAAAATGGGAGGAGCCCTCAATTGCGGTGTGGAAAGTCCTCCTGCCGCGGAACCACTCGATAAACCGGTTCCGGTAGTAGTACAGCGGCACTGGCCACCGCCACCGCAATGGCCGTCAGCAATAGCACCTGCACGTAATCGCCGGACGCCGTGTGCGCGCCCTGCGCCGACGCGACCCAGGTGTCGGGGATCCGACCGAGTGCGGAGATCAAGGCGAACACCCAGAACGGCATGGGACTCAAGCCGAAGAGGTAGCACGCCATGTCCTTCGGGAGCCCTGGAATCAAGAAGATCACGAAGCAGAGGATGGTGCCCTCCGCCTCGACGATGAAACCCCAGCTTCCGCCAAATGTCCGGACTCACGAGCCGCTGCACGTAACGAGCGCCAAGCCACCGAGCCACGGCGAACGCCGCCACAGACCCGAGCGACAGCCCGATCGTCGAGTAGAACAATCCGCCCCATTGGCCAAACAGGTAGCCACCGAGAATCCCCGTCAGCTGCCCTGGAATCGGCGCGATGACGACCTGCAGAGCCTGAAGACCGATGAAGATGATCGGCGCCAGGACGCCCCGACTCGCGGAGCGTCTGCTTGAGAAACCGCTTGTCTACGTAGAGGCGGATGAGGAACTGATAGGCGGGCGCATCGGTCGCTACGAGCCAGACGCCATATCCGATGAGCGTGGCGGCGATCACGCCGCCGATGCCCCATCGCAGCGTCGTCTTCACCCGCCTACTCGAGACGTCATCGAGGTTCGCTCTCGTGCCCGAACCATGCGTTGGACGTTACAGAGCCTGCTTCGCCATGTCAAATGCTCCAGGAACAGCGGCAGCAGGGCGCGTGCCATCGCGGAGAATTTTTCGAAAGTCAGAAGAATCGGGTTGTTGCCGCAACCGGTCAGCTCGGCGTCTCCAGCCGGTCGCCGGCGAGTCTTGAGCCAGCAGCCGGATTCTGCGATCAGCAACTGATCATCTCTGATAGACTCCCACCAGTCACCCTCAAGCGAGGTGTCATGCGCTGGATCGGGCTCGCGACGCATCGCCTCGTTCTCAGCTCTTGCGCCGCGCTGGTGCACCTGACGATCTGTGGCGCGGTGCCGATCTGGGCAGGAGACGAGGCACCCCGGTTTGTGACGGTCGCACCGGGCATCAGCCACGCGAGCTTCGAGGTGCGCCCGCCGGACAGTGAGCCCTTCTCAGGTCACGCCTTCCGGATCGATCTTGGTGAAGCAGACCTTCGCCTCGTCCCAGCCGGTGGCCCGTCGTCGAGGCAAACCGTGGAGCAGATGGCGGCGTCCTTGCCGGCTGTCGTTGCCGTCAATGCCAGCTTCTTCGACAAAGAAGGCCGCGCGATGGGCCTCGCGGTCAGCGAGGGCAGCGTATTGGCCGTCGGGCAAGCTGAAGAGCTGGGGTGCGCTCGTGGTCAGCGGTACGGACGCGCGGATCGTACTCGGTGCCGGCATCCCGGATCGCCTCACGAACGAGCTCATCGTCCAGGGCATTCCCCGTCTCGTCATTGGCGGACGGGTCCCGGGACTCAAACCGCAGCTGGCGGAACGGACAGCGGTCTGCGCCGCCGCCGGTCGAGTCGTCATCGTCGTGGCGACTCAAGCGGAGACCACGGCCTTCGCGCGCTTTCTCGCCGAGCCATCCGCGAAGAGCGGGCTCGGATGCTCGGATGCGCTGAACTTCGACGGCGGCCCGTCGACGCAGCTCGGTGCGGCTGCCCACTCTGACATTGTCGCTGCGGGGTGGCTCCGGCGGTGCCGAACGCGCTCATTGCTACTCCCGGCAAGAGGTAGCCATCGTGACCCTCCGCGACGCCGCAAGGTGTGGAGTCACGCTCCTCCTGGGGCGTGCGCGCATCGCGAACACGCCACAGCAAGACTCTGGCCTATACGCGATGGGCGCAGTGCAACTCGTCCGCGCAGCTCGAGCGGGTCGATCTCGACGGCCGGATCACGTTCAGGTTCACCAGCCCGGGAAGCCGGAAGAGATCCTGCGATGCCTCGCGGAAGCCAACCGCACGGGGCAACCCCTTCCCACGCCGGTGAGCGTCGGCGTGCCGGGAGGCCCGTGATTACGTTCTGAATCCTCCTTCAGATTTGCCCTCGTCGTTGACCGCCAAGCGCCCTCGGCCCTACGATTCTCATTACCCACGCGGCGCTGCTTGTCAGATCGAATTCCGGGCAGCAACGCTGGACAATTTCTCCGAAGCAGAGGGCACGGTGACGACGAAGTCGGACCTGTTGCGGTTCCAGGACGTGCGCGACGCCTACCGGTTGATCGGGGAGTGTCGGGATCTCGGGAGGCGACCCAGCACTGTGGCAGCGTCGGATGCTCGAGGGGCGTGCCAGCTCATCGGCGTTCCGGTGGCGTCGGGCGGCGAAGGGCGATGGATCCGGCCGCACGGCGCGGTCGAAGTTGTCTCGGCGTTCGCCGCCGGCTTGATTCCCGTGGCTATGAGCTCTTCACGGCCTACCACCGCGAGCTGGGGCCGAGTGGCGATCCCATCTTTCAGGCGTTGGGGCACGTTCCCGGACAGGTCGTCACCCGCGCTCGACGGCAACTCGTCTCCGACGCCGCGTGGTACCGATCGGCTGCCTGGGAGTACCGCCGGCCCATCGGGATCGATGAGCAGCTCACGTCGGTCTATCAGGTCTCGGGCGACGGCGCGGTCAGCGTGATCTGCCGTGCACCGCGAAGCGAGCAAGCAGGAGTTCTCGGCGCGGCAGCAGCGGTTGATGAGCTTCTTCCACGCGGAGCTCGGCCGACTCATCGGCCAAGCGCTCGTGAGCGCGATCGAACCGCGCTCCGGACAAACTCTCGCCACGGCTTCGTCAGACGCTGGCGTGTCTGCTGGATGGCGACAGCGAGAAGCAGCTCGCGGCTCGCGTCGACCTGAGCCAGGCCACCGTCCATCAGTACGTGACCGCGCTCTATCGTCACTTCGGCGTCAGGAGCCGCGCCTCAGCTCCTGTCCCTGGCTCTCAAGCGCATCGGACGAAACGGCTCGAGCACAGCCAGCGCCGTAGCACGCCGCTCAACCGTTGCGGCAGCATCTGCTAGACTTCCGCCAGCCACCCCACAGAGGTGCCCATGCGGCGGATCGGGCTCGTTCTTGCGCTCGCATAGCTTCCTCGGTTGCGCCGTTGGTCAGTCGAGGCGCAGCCAGCTGGAAAGGTCGCCAGGCTGGGTGTCTGCTCCTGAGCGCCGGTGACCCGAACCTTCCCGCCTTCCGTAAGGGGTTGCAGGAGCTGGGCTCACATCGAAGGCCGGAATCTTGTCATCGAGTTTCGCGACGCTGGGAGATCCGGAGCGCCGTGCGGCGATCTCGCCGTGGAGTCGGTGCACCACAAGCCCGACGTCATCCTTGTCTCGGCGGAGACGTCGCGCCGTTCGCCAAGCGGGCGACGCAGTCGATACCCATCGTGATGGTGAACAGCGCCGATCCTGTCAAGGGAGGGCTCGTCACCAGCCTCGCCCGGCCCTGGCGGAAACGTGACCGGGGTCACCTTCCTCTCCGCGGATCTCGCCGGAAAGCGGATCCAGTTCCTGAAAGAGGCGGCCCCCGCGATCGTTCGGGTCGGCGTTCTCTTGAATCCTGATCACGCGGATGACGAGCTGCGGGAAACTCAGGAGGCCGCGCGGACGCTCGGCATCCAGGTCCAGTCGCTGGAGATTCGGGGTGCGGCCGACGTCGAAGGCGCGTTCCAGGCGGCAATCAAGGGCCGCGCCGAGGCCATCGTCGTCGTGTTCGTCTCGCCCAGACGACGCTCAACCGCGTTCGCATCTTGGAGCTCGCACAGAAGCCACAAGCTGCCGCTCGTCGGGGGCTGGGGACCGTGGGCTCAGGGCGGAGCGCTATTCAGTTATGGGCCGGACCCTGATCCGATCGTTCGGCTGGCCGCTACCTACGTCGACAAGATCCTCAAGGGCGCGAAGCCCGCCGACCTTCCCGTCGGAGCAGCCCCACGAAGCTCGAGTTGATCATCAATTCCACGACCGCGAAGTCTTTTGGTCTGACGATTCCTCAGACGCTTGTACAGCGGGCGGACCGGGTGATCGAGTAAACCCCGCGAAGGAGACGTGCACATGTCGGCATCGGCAACCCCTGAATCGGTCATCCGACAGATCGTCGAAGCCATGCGGGCGCTCGCCGGCCCCCATCCCGGCTTCCGTCCCGTTCACGCCAAGGGCCTCGTCTGCACGGGAACGTTTCGCGCTTCCGCAGACGCTCCCCGCGTGACCCGGGCACCCCATTTCGCAGGTCAATCGGTGCCAACCATTGTGCAGGTTCGCCAATTCCAACGGGAACCCCGAGGTGCACGATGGTGTCCCGAACGGCCGCTCCATGGCGGTCAAGTTTCAGCTCCCCGACGGCAAGAGCGCCGATATCCTTGCCAACTCCGTCGAAGGGTTCGTCGCACGGACACCCGAGGAGCTGCTCGAGTTCCTGCGCGCTCAGCTGCCGGAGCCGGCCACGGGCCGCCCCGACCCGGACGCGGTTCCGCGCTTTCTCGCCGGCCATCCCGCCGGGCGCGCCTTCGTCGAGCGCCTGATGAAGAGGGGCAGTGCCGGCTAGCTATGCGCAGACGGCCTACCATGCCGAGCACGCCTTCCGCTTCACCGCCGCCGATGGTACGAGCCGATTCGGCCGCTATCGATTCGTGCCGCAGGCAGGCGAGGCCTTTCTTTCCCCGACGATGCCGGTAAGCGAAGCCCGAGCTTCTTGCGCGAGGAATTGGAAGGCCGGCTGCGGACGGGCCCGGTGGCGTTCCGGCTGCTGCTGCAAGTGGCAGAGGCAGGCGATCCGACGGACGACGTCACGGCTTTGTGGCCTGAGAGTCGGCCCGTGGTTGAGCTCGGGACGCCTGGAAGTGACCAGCATCTCCCCGACGAGCGCGGCCGACGAGCGGCGCCTGATCTTCGACCCGACGAATAGAACGGACGGCATCGACCTCTCGGCCGATCCAATCCTGCTGGCCCGGTCGGCCGCCTATGCCATCTCGTACGAGAAACGGAGCAAAGGCGAATGAAGGTGGCGGGGCCCCGCGCGTAACCTCAGAGCCTCTGGAGCGTCGGCAGCAGCTTGGCGGCGACCAGCCTCGATCATGGCGAGCGCTTCCTCTTGCGTCATGCCCGGCCAGAAGAGGCGAAGCGCCACGTGCGTCGCGCCCAGCGCGTGGAGCCGCGCGAGCTTCTCGAGACATTCGTCGGGCGCGCCGATCACGAACGGATCGTCCATGAGACGCTCGACGCCGTCGGTGAAGCCGGCGCCGACACCGGGCAAGCCATGCTGCGCGTAGGCGCCGTACTTGGTCGCCACGGCGGGCCGCGCCCGCGCGCGCGCCTCTTCGCGCGTGGGCGCGACGTAGAACTCGCGGTGCACGGGAATCTCCGGCGGCACCGGGTGCCCGCCCTCAGCGAGGGCCGCGCGCCACACGCCGAATGCCTGCCGCAGCTGCTCGAAGGTGAGCGTGCCGATCGCGTAGAACGAATGGCCCAGGCGGCCCGCGCGACGGATAGCGGGCTCGGTCATGCCGGCCACCCAGATGCGCGGATACGGCCGCTGGTACGGCCGCGCCGTCGGCCGCGCGCCGGTGATCCGGTAGAAGCGACCGTGATGCGTGACCTCGTCGGCCGTCCACAGGCGCTTCATCAAGGCCAGACCTTCCTCGAACCGCGGCACGCGCTCGGACATCGTCGATCCCGCTGCCTCGAACTCCTCCCGCCGATATCCCAGGCCGATGCCGAATATCAGCCGTCCGCGGCAGATGTGATCGAGCGTGGCGACGTCCTCGGCGACCTGAACCGGATTCAGCAGAGGCGTCAGGAGCACGCCGGTCACCAGGTCCATGTCGCCGGCCTCGGCGGCAAAGCGAGCGAGCACCGGGATCGGCTGGAAGTGCTGGAAGGGATGGATCAGCCAGTGATGGCCCCACGACACGAAATCGAAGCCGGCATCACGGCACGCACGAAAGTGCTCGAGCTGCTCGAGCCATTGCCGCTGCAGATCGTCGCCGCCAGCGACGACCTGCCCCACCTGCACGCCGATTTTCATGCGACCGGGCGCGCTAGACGAGCTTGACGTTTTTCAACGGCAGGCTCCGCACCGGCTTGCCGGTCGCCGCGAACACCGCGTTGAGGACCGCCGGCGTCACCACGGAAATCGTCGGCTCGCCGACGCCGCCCCAGAAGTCGTAGGACGGGACGATGACCGTCTCGACCTTCGGCATCTCGGCCAATCGCAGAAGCTGGTAGCGGTCGAAGTTCAGCTCGGTCATGCGCCCGTTGAGCACCGTGCACTCGCCGTAGAACGCGGCGCTCAGGCCGTAGGCCACCGAGCCTTCGACCTGGGCCGCGATCTGGTCGGGATTGACCGCGTGGCCGCAATCGAGCGCCAGCACCATGCGGTGCACCTTGACCTTGCCCTCGCCGCTCACCGAGACCTCGGCGACCGCCGCGGAGTAGCTGCCGTAGCCCATGAACTGCGCGATGCCGCGATGCACGCCGGCTGGGCAGAGGCTGTGCCCCAGCCGCCCTTGGCCGCCGCCGGCGTTGAGGCACGGCGAGATGCTTCGGATGCTTGGCTCATGAGGGCGCGGCGGAACTCGAGCGAGTCGGCGCCGGCCGCGCGCGCCACTTCTTCCAGGAAGCATTCCATGTAGACGGCGTTCTGGTTGGTGTTGACGCCGCGCCAGGGGCCGACCGGCACGTGCGTGTTGCGCATCGCGTATTCGATCAACAGATTCGGCACGGTGTAGCCGAGCTGCGCGTCCCCGGGCTTGTCCGAGTAGCCCTGGAGCTGGCGGGCGTCCTCGCCGTTCGCGACCAGCGCCGGGTTCACGAACGCGTTGATCGACTGGCCGGAGATGCGGACGTGCAGTCCGACCAGCGCGCCCTTCTCGTCGAGCCCCGCGGCCAGCTTGCACTGCGAGATCGGCCGGTAGAAGTCGTGCGTCATGTCCTCTTCGCGCGACCAGATCATCTTGACGGGGACGCCGGGAATCGCTTCGCGATGTTGACGGCCTGGCGAACGTAATCCTGGTTACCGCCGCGGCGGCCGAAGCCGCCGCCGAGATCGTGCCGGTAGACCTCGCACTTGGCCAGCGGGACTCCCGACTGCTCGGACAGCGCGGCCAGCGAGGCCTCCGAGTTCTGCGTGGGCACCCAGCACTCGGCCCGGTCCGCCGAGAGTCTTCACCGTGCAGTTCATCGGCTCCATCGTCGCGTGGGCGAGAAACGGCGTGCTGTACTCCGCTTCGACCTGTTTCGCCGCGCCCTGGATCGCCGTGACGGCGTCACCTTCCTTACGGAAGGCGTAGGCCTCCTTCGCTGTCAGCCCCTCCTCGAGGTGCCTGGCGATCGTCGCGCTCGACTGGGCGGCCCCGGCGCCCTCATCCCAGACGATCGGGAGCGCCTCGAGCGCGGACTTGGCCCGCCACCACGTATCGGCGACGACGGCCACGGTCAAAGTCGTTCACCTTGACGACGCCGCGGACGCCCGGTCGCCCGGAAATCTTCGCCTCGTCGTAGCTCGTGAGCTTGCCGCCGAACACGGGACACGCCTTGATCGCCGCGTGCAGCATGCCCGGCAGCTTGACGTCGATCGCATAGACCTGGCTGCCGTTCGAGCTTGTGCGGCGGTATCCAGCCGCTTCATCGGCTGACCGGCGATCTTCCAGTCCTTCGGATTCTTGAGCGCGATGCTCTTGGGATCCGGCGGCGTGAGCTTCGCGGCTGCGGCAGCGACCTTGCCATAGGTCGTCCGGCGTCCAGAGCCTGCGTGCGTGATGACGCCGCTGGCGACGCTGACCTCGGCGACCGGCACCTTCCACTCGTCGGCCGCCGCCTGCAGCAGCATCATGCGCGCGGCCGCGCCGCCGCGACGGACGTAGTCGTGCGAGGTGCGGATGCCGCGGCTGCCGCCCGTCCCCATCTCGCCCCAGACGCGCTGGCGAGCGAGGTTCTGGCCCGGCGTGATCGACTCGGTGGCGACTTTCTTCCAGTCGCACTCGAGCTCCTCGGCGACGAGCTGGGCCAGACCGGTCCGCGTTCCCTGCCCCATCTCCGAGCGCGCGATGCGAATCACGCAGGTGTCGTCCGGCTTGACGACGACCCAGGCCTGACCTCGGCGCCGGCCTCCGCCGCGCTCTGCGCCTCGGCCGATCCGGATCCGAACGGCAGGCGAACGCCGATGGCCAGGCCGCCGGCCGCGGCTGCCGTGCCGACGATGAAGCTGCGGCGCGAGAAGTTTGCGTTTTTCATGTCACGCCTGCTTCCGGCCGGCCGCCACGTGCACCGCCGCGCGAATGCGCTGATAGGTGCCGCACCGGCAGATGTTGGTCATCGCGTCGTCGATGTCCTGGTCGGTCGGTTTGGGCTTCTTCCTCAGGAGGGCCGCCGCGGCCATGATCTGCCCGGACTGGCAGTAACCGCACTGCGGCACGTCGAGCTCCGCCCATGCCTTCTGCACGGGGTGCGAGCGTCGTGGCCGACAGGCCTTCGATGGTGACGATCTTGTCCGTCGCCTTCACGCCGGCAACGGGCAGGACACAGGAGCGCACGAGCTCTCCGTTGATGTGCACGGAGCAGGCGCCGCACTGCGCGACGCCGCACCCATACTTGGTGCCCGTCAGGCCGACCTGCTCACGGATGACCCAGAGCAGCGGCGTATCAGCCTCTACCTGCACGTCACGGACGCGGCCGTTGATGTTGAGCTTCGCCATGGGCCCCTCCCGGCGCGATCGTAGCAGATTCTCGGGCTCGTCGAGGCTGAGCGCTCAGTGGGACACCCGTACGAGCTCATCAGAACGGTGCGTGCTCTCTCGGCCTTCTAGGCTGAGCCAGCCGTACCACTGCACGGTCACAGCGTCGCCGTTGGCAGTCACGTGGACGACCGTGCCGCGCGTGGTGTTAGACAGTTCGCTCCGTTCGACTACCTCACCGACATTGAAGTGCAGCACAGGCTTCTCCTGAGTTGGGGAATGGCACACACTCATCATCCAAATGCCGGTCGCCAAGCGTGGCGATACCGGCGGCGCAAACAAATGCCAGATACACTTGGGTCTCGACACCAAGACCGACAAACCGAGGCCGGGTGCAGGCGGAGCAAGGGTAACACGGCCTCTGCTGTACGATCCGGCTCATGCGCGTCCACCTGATTACCGCCGAGTCGCCGGCGTCGCGTCGACTCCGCCGGGGCCGGCTGATTCAGTTCCCGCAGCTCACCATGCCGCTGATCGCGGCGCTCACGCCTCGCGAGCACGAGGTATCACACACGGACGAGATCGTCGAGCCGGTGCGGTTCGACACCCCGGCTGACCTCGTGGGGATCACCGCGCCAACGCCGTCCGCCCTCCACGCCTACGACCTCGCGCGGGAGTTCCGCCGCCGCGGCGTGCCCGTCGTGATCGGAGGACCGCACGCGACCGCTCTTCCCGAGGAGGCCGCACGCCACGCCGACGCCGTCGTCGTCGCGGAGGCCGAGGACACATGGCCGCGCGTCCTCGACGACGCTCGCCGCGGGAAGCTCGAGCGCGTCTACGTCTCGACCCGGCAGGCATCGCTGGTCGGCATGCCGGCCCCGCGCTGGGACCTCATCAAGGGACGGCGATACGGGAAGTCGGTCACGATCGCGACGCGAGGCTGTCCCCACCGGTGCGACTACTGCTCGATCCCGCTCCTCTACGGTCCCGGGACCATGAGATACCGTCCCATCGACGAGGTCGTCCGCGAGGTCGCCACGAGCCCGACGCGCGCGGTCGTGTTCTGGGACGACAACATCGGTGCGAACCCGCGCTACGCGAAGGAGCTCTTCAGGGCCCTCACGCCGCTCGGGAAGTGGTGGACGAGCCAGTGCACCGCCAACGCCGCGCGCGACGAGGAGCTCGTCGAGCTCGCGGCGCGGAGCGGCTGCAAGGCGCTGTTCCTGGGCCTCGAGTCGATCTCGCAGGAGAGCCTCGAGGCGACGAACAAGGCGCACAACCGCGTCGACGACTACCGGCGGCTCATCGCCCTCCTGCACCGCCACGGGATCGCCGTCCACCTCGGGATCATGTTCGGCTTCGACCAGGACGACGTCGGGATCTTCCGCCGCACCGCCGAGTTCCTCGACGAGGCATGCGTCGACGTCGCGACGGTGAGCATGGTCGTGCCCATGCCCGGGACTCCGACCTTCCGTCGCCTGTACCGCCGACGGAAGAATCCTGACCACCGACTGGTCGAAGTACGACGGGAAGAAACACTGCCGTCTTCGAGCCCGCCCTCATGTCGCCGGCGGAGCTCGAGGCAGGGACGGAGTGGGTCGCGCGCCGCCTTTACTCGCCGCGATCGATCGTCCGCCGGCTCGCGGGCTCGCGCGCGGGGTCTGGTGGAATCTCCCGCGGAACGTGGGCTACATGCTCGCGGGTCTCTCGAACGCGGGGCCGTCGTGGGATCCGGCCGAGCACGAACGTTCCTCGGGTCGTCAGATCCGATTTGCGAACGTCCAGAGGTGAACGAGGAACGTGGGGCCGGGGACCGCGGTGCGTGTGACACCGAGCCGTCAGCGAGCCGATGAGTGGGCCGTCGTGCTGGCCGCGGCCGGCACCCCGCACTGGCTGCGCCGCCGCCTCGACGGCTGGGCCGTGATCGTCCCCCCGACGATGCCGCCTCCGCCCTGGCGAGTCTCGCCGCCTACGACCAGGAGAATTCCAGGGAGGGCACGAGCCGCCGCGACGAGACGACGTCGGCGCGCCCCATGACGATCGCGGGCGCCGTCGTGGCGCTCCTGCTGATCGGGTTCTTTGCGATCACCGGACCGCGCGCGGCGCGCAGCGCGTGGTTCGAGCGTGGCAGCGCGGATGCGACGCGCATGATGGCGGGCGAGTGGTGGCGCGCGATCACCGCGCTGACGCTGCACGCCGACGCGCCCCACCTGGCCGGCAACGCCGCCGCCAGCGTCGTGCTAGTGACCGCCGTGTGCTGGTACCTCGGGCCCGGCGTCGGGCTGTGGCTGCTCCTGCTGGCGGGCGCCGGCGGCAACGCCGTCACCGCCGCTGTCCACGGCGGCGATCACGTCTCCGTCGGTGCATCCACCGCCACGTTCGGCGCCATTGGCATCCTCGCCGCCCTGCGCATCATCGGAGGCCGCGCGGGAGCGGGCGGCAGGAAGTCATGGGTCGTGATCGCGGCAAGCCTGGCCCTCCTGGCGTTTCTCGGCACCGGGGAGCATGCCGATCTCCTCGCCCACCTCTTCGGCTTCCTCCTGGGCCTGGGACTCGGGCTGATTGCGGCGCTCACGATCCGATCGATCCCGCCGGCGCCGGTCCAGTGGCTACTCGCCGCCGCCGCCGGGGCGACCGTGGTCGGCGCGTGGCGCGCGGCGTTCTGAAGCGAGGACCGACGGGGCGTCGCCTTGCGACCTTCCCATCCATCCCATATGCTGCGTTTGTCACGGACATGAGATGGCCATCCCAGAGGAAGGCTGCCCTCCGACAGACCACGAAATAGGCAGGTCGATCCGATCACGGCTCATCCTCCTGGTGCCCGTGCTCCTGGCCTTCGCGGGATGCATGATCGGGCCGAACTACCAGCGGCCCAAGGTCTCCGTCTCGCCGAACTGGGGGAGACCGGGGACCAGCGTGTCAGCACCGAATCGACCACCTACCGGGATTGGTGGAGGGCCTTCAACGATCCGGTCCTGGATCGCCTCGTCGCGCGAGCCTACCGGGACAACCTCACCCTCCAGCAGGCCGGCGTGCGGGTCCTGCAAGCCCGCGCCCAGCTGGGCATCGCCGTCGGCGAGGTCTTTCCGCAAACGCAGCAGGCCATCGGGTCCGTCGAGTACAACCGGACGAGCGATCGATGCCGCCACCGGCCGCAGCGCTCAAGTGGCCAGCAGCTTCGCGTACTGGCAGTCCCAGATCGGGGCCCAGGCCACCTGGGAGCTCGACTTCTGGGGACGGATCCGGCGCGGCATCGAATCGGCGGACGCCAGCCTGCTCGCGACGCTCGCGGACTACGACAGCACGCTCGTCACGCTGACCGCCGACGTGGCAAACACGTACATCGCGCTCCGGACCGCCGAGGAGCGCATCCGCATCGCCCGCGAGAACGTGGACATCCAGGAGCAGACGCTCAAGATCGTCGAGGCCCGGTTCACGTACGGAACGGTGACGCAGCTGGACGTCGAGCAGGCGCGGACGGTGCTGTTCAACACCCTCGCGACAGTCCCCACTCTGGAGACGCAGCGGCGCCAGGCGCGCGACGCCCTCAGCGTCCTGCTCGGCATGCCGCCGAACGATCTGAGCGATCTGCTGTCCGGTCCATCGACGATCCCGGTCTCGCCGCCGCAGATCATCGTGGGCATCCCGGCCGATCTGCTGCGCCGCCGACCGGACATCCGGAGCGCCGAGCTGCAGGCGGTCGCGCAGTCGGCCCAGATCGGAGTGGCCAAGGCCGATCTCCTCCCCGCCTTCTCCCTGATCGGCAACCTGGTCCTCCTCTCGACCGATCTGGGGACCTTCAGGCTCAGCGACATGTTCCGCTGGGGCAGCCGCCAGATCCAGATCGGTCCCTCCGTGCAGTGGAACATCCTCAACTACGGCCAGATCTCGAACAACGTCCGCGTGCAGGACGCGAACTTCCAGCAGCTCCTGCTCGCCTATCAGCGATCGGTCCTCTCGGCCCAGCAGGATGTGGAGGACAACCTCGCCGGCCTTCCTCGGCTCGCAGGACCGGGCAGATCTCCTGGCCAAGAGCGTCACGTCGAGCCGGACGGCGGTCGACCTGGCCGTCTTGCAGTACCGGGAAGGCGTGACCGACTTCACCACCGTGCTGACCACTCAGCAGACACTCTTGAGCCAGCAGGACAACCTGGCCAGCACCCTCGGCAACATCTCGACGAGCCTCGTCGGGGTGTACCGGGCGCTGGGAGGCGGCTGGGAGATCCGGGAGGGCGACGACATCGTGCCACCGGAGATCAAGGCCGAGATGCAAGACCGCACGAACTGGGGGAGCCTGCTGGCCCCCACGACCTACAACCTGCCGGCATCTCGTGAGCCACAGTCTGGGCCCCGGCTTCCCGATTGGTGATGACCGTGCGAATGGAACGCCATCTGACCTGGCTCGTGCTGTCGGTGCTTCTGGCCCTGCAGGCCGGCTGCAAGGAGCAGCCGAAGCCACAACCGCCACCGCCCCCGAAGGTGACGGTTGCCCAGCCCGTGCAGCAGGCGGTGACCGACAGTCTGGATCTCACCGGTAACACCCAGGCCATCTACACCGTCCAGCTGGTCGCCCGGGTGGTGGGGTATCTCGAGAAGGTCCTCTTCCAGGACGGACAGCACGTCAAGAAGGGCCAGCCGCTCTTCGTCATCCAGCAGAACACGTACGAGGACAACCTCCGGCAGGCCGAGGCCGCCGTCCTGCAGTACCGGGCCCAGCTGCAGTGGACCGAATCCCAGCTGACCCGCTACTCCAACTTGATCCAGCGCAACGCGGCCGCCAGGTCCGACGTCGAAAACTGGCACTTCCAGCGGGACACCGCGGCGGCCAACCTCCGCGCCGCCGAGGCCCAGCGAGACCTGGCCAAGCTCAACCTGGACTACACCCTGGTCACCGCCCCGTTCGACGGCCGGATGGATCGACGGCTGGTGGACCCCGGCAATCTCGTCGGATCGGGAGGCAACAGCACGGTCCTGGCCCAGATCAACCAGATCGACCCGATTTACGTCTACTTCAACATCAGCGATCTCGACCTGGCGCGGTTGCTCAAGGTCACGCGCGGGATCCCCGGCTCCACGGACGGACGGAAGTGGCCGGTCCACGCGGGCTGCCCAATGAGGACGGCTATCCCCACCAGGGCTACCTCGACTTCGCCGCCATCAACCTGACGACCACCACCGGCACCCTGCTGATGCGGGGCGTCCTGCCCAACGCGGATGGCAAGATCCTGCCGGGCCTCTACACGCGGGTGCGCGTGCCGCTCGAGCAGCGCAGAGCCCTCCTGGTTCCCGAGGTCGCGGTCGGGCACGACCAGCAGGGCGACTATGTGCTGGTCGTGAACGACAAGAACGTGGTGGATCGCCGCCCCGTCACGACCGGCGCCGTGGTGGAGAGCCGGAGGGTCATCGCCACCGGTCTCACCGGCGGGAGTGGGTCGTCGTCAACGGCGTGCTGAAGGCCGCGCCGGGCCGGCCGGTCACCCCCGAGCGAGAGGGCGCGCCCGGGCCGGAGGCCCGTCCCTCGCTTCCGGTGAAGAAGGCGGCGCCGTGATCTCGAAGTACTTCATCGAGCACCCGATCTTCGCCAACGTCATCGCCCTCGTCACCGTCATCGTCGGGGAGTGTTCCTCTACGGGCTGCCCGTCGCTCAGTATCCCGAGATCGTGCCGCCGACCATCCAGGTGAGCACGCGATACCCGGGCGCGAGCGCGGAGGTGGTCGCGGCCACGATCGGGGTGCCGCTGGAGCAAGCGATCAACGGCGTCGAGAACTCCATCTACATGTCGTCGACCAGCTCCAGCGACGGCTCGTACACCCTGACCATCACCTTCGACGTCGGAACGGACCTCGACACCTCGCTGGCCCTGGTCCAGAACCTCGCCAACACCGCCCTGTCCCAGCTGCCCGGGCGGCGTCACCGCGCAGGGGATCACGGTCCGGAAGGTCTCCCCAACATCCTGCTGGTGGCGAGCCTCTATTCCGAGGACGATCGCTACGACGAGACCTTCTTCTCCAACTACGCGATCATCAACTTGCAGAACCCCTGGCCCGGATCCAGGGCGTCGGCCAGATCCGGATATTCGGAGCCGGCCCCTACAGCATGCGGGTCTGGCTGGACCCGAAGCGCCTGCAGACCTTCGGGCTCACGACCCAGGACGTGCTCAACGCCATCCGGGGACAGAACATCGAGGTGGTCGCCGGGCAGATCGGCGGCCCGCCGGTCCCCGAGGAGCAGCCCTTCCAGTTCACGATCAACGCCCTCGGCCGGCTCTCCGACGCCCGCGAGTTCGGCGCGATCACGATCAAGTCGGACCGCGGCACCGCCCCCAGCTCGTGCGCCTCCGTGACGTCGCCCGGGTCGAATTGAGCCAGCAGAGCTACAGCAACTTCTCGCGATTCACCGGGCACAAAGCGGCTCAGATCGTGGTGTTCGCCCTGCCGGGCGCCAACGCCATCCAGGTCGCCGATCGCGTCTACAAGGCCATGGCCGAGATGAGCCAGCAGTTCCCGGACGGGCATGAAGTACGCGATCCGGTACGACACCACGCTCTTCGTCCGGGAAGCCATCTCCGCCGTCTATCATCACCCTGTTCATCGCGGGCGTGCTGGTGCTCGTGGTCATCCTCCTCTTCCTGCAGAACTTCCGCGGCATGCTGGTTCCCGCCACCACCGTGCCGGTCACCATCATCGGCGCCTTCATCGCAATGGCCGGACTCGGGTTCACCGTGAACCTCATGACCCTGTTCGCCCTGATCCTGGCCATCGGCATCGTGGTGGACGACGCCATCATCATCGTGGAGAACAGCTCCTACTACATCGAGCAAGGGATGCCGCCCAAGGAAGCGACCATCCGGGCCATGGAAGAGCTCACCGGCCCGGTGCTGGGCATCACCCTGGCGCTGGTCGCGGTCTTCCTGCCCGCCGCCTTCCTACCCGGCATCACCGGGCAGATATTCCGCCAGTTCGCGCTCGTCATCGCCGCGACCGCGGTCATCAGCGCAATCAACGCGCTCACCTTGAAGCCGGTCCAGTGCGCGACGTGGCTGAGGCCCCGCGGCGACAAGCGGCCGAACTGGTTCTACCGCGGGTTCAACCGGGCGTTCGAGGGCGTGACCAAGGTCTACGTGGGCGTCGTCGCCTGGATGGTGAAGCACACGGTGCTCGATGATCGTGCTCTTCGCCCTCATCGTCGCGGTGACCGCCTGGGGCTTCGTCCGCCAGCCCACCGGGTTCCTCCCCACCGAGGACCAGGGGTACGCCGTCCTGGTGTCCATCCTGCCCGAGGGCGCCTCTCAGCCCCGGTCTCGCGCGGTCGCGGACAAGATCTCCGCGCTCCTCGAGAAGACCGACGGGCTGGCGGGATGGGTGACCATCGGCGGGTTCTCGGTCCTCGACTTCGCCAACGTCCCGAACGTCACCACGACGTTCATCGTGTACAAGAACTGGAGCGAGCGCGGCAAGGGGCTGACCCAGGATCGGATCGTCTCCGGCCTCAACCGCGACCTCTCCGGGATCCAGGAAGCGCTGGCCTTCGTGGTGATTCCGCCGCCCATCCGCGGCCTCGGCCAGACCGGCGGGTTCCAGATGATGGTGGAGGACCGCCGGAGCCTCGGCCTGAGCGAGCTCTCGCGCAACACCGCCGAGCTCGTCCAGAAGGGGAACGCCAGTCCGGGCCTGCGTGGCCTCGCCGCGACCTTCAGCACGCGCAGCCCCCAGGTGTACCTGAACATCGACCGGACCAAGGCGGAATCTCTGCAAGTGCTCCCGCAGAGCATCTTCGACACGCTGCAGGCCTACCTGGGCTCCTCGTTCGTCAACTTCTTCAACAAGTTCAACCAGGTGTTCCAGGTCTACATCCAGGCCGACAACGCCTATCGTCTGCAGTCCGACGACTTGCGGCACCTCTACGTTCGAAACCAGAACGGAGAGATGGTCCCGTTGAACGCCCTGATCCAGGTCCGGCAGGTGCAGGGCACCGAGCTGGTCACCCGCTACAACCTCTATCCGGCGGCGTCCATCTTCGGGGCGGCCGCTCCGGGCTTCAGCTCCGGACAGGCCCTCGCCACCATGGAGCAGCTGGCCGCGGAGACGCTGCCGGAGGGCATGTCGTACGACTGGACCTCGACGAGCTACCAGGAGAGAAAGGTCGGCTACCAGGCGTACCTCATCTACGCGCTCTCCATCGTCCTGGTCTACCTGGTGCTGGCTTCGCTCTACGAGAGCTGGACGTCGCCCGCCGCGGTCGTCCTCGTCGTTCCCATCGCCCTCGTGGGCGTCCTCCTGGCGCAGCTGAGCCGCGGCTACGACAACAACCTCTACACGCAGATCGGCCTGGTCCTGATGATCGCGCTCGCGAGCAAGAACGCGATCCTGATCGTCGAGTTCGCCCGCGACCTCCACCACCGGGACGGCCTCTCCATCACCGAGGCCGCCGTCGAAGCGACCCGGCGCCGGTTCCGGCCCATCGTGATGACCTCGTTCGCCTTCATCCTGGGCGTCGTGCCCTTGATGGTTGCCACCGGAGCGGGCGCAGCCAGCCAGCAGGCCATCGGCACCGTGGTGTTCGGCGGGATGATGGCCTCGACGCTGCTGGCCATCCCGTTCGTGCCGGTGTTCTACGTGGCCCTCGAGGGGATGAGCGAGCGACTGCGGAGCCGGCGGCCCCAGCCTGCATCGCACGGCGAGCCGCATCCGCCATCTCGCCCGGAGGTCGCCTCCGAGTAGCGAGCACGGCTGACGCGGGTGGCTTACGCCGTGGAGGGTACGGCCCCACACGCCCCTGGCCCTGCCTTACTTTTCTACTTGCGTCGTCGTACTGCCTTTCGCCGTCAAGGCGATGTGGGAGAACGCCGAGTCGTGCGTGGCTCCATGCCAATGTTTCTCTTCCGAGGGAATGTGCACGACATCGCCTGGGACGATGATCTGTTGCTCCGTTTCTGTGGCAATGATGCCCTTGCCCGCGGTCACGAACAGCACCTGATCACTACTATGAGTGTGCATTTTGTTACGCGCACCAGGGCTGAAGTTGACGATGCCCAAATTGAAGTCGTTGCTCGCCTCGGGCGTGAGCAGCGTCTGCCGCGTCACCGGACCACCGGTGAACAAGGGGGCGTTCACGGGTTGAGCTGGGATCTCGCTGGGTTTGTGTACCTTCATTTGAGCATTCTCCTGTCAGGCTATCGTGCCGTCCTCGTTTCTCGCGGAGTATACCCGCATCTCCCTCTTTTCAGAGCCGGCGAGCCTGATCAGATGTTGCGCGAGACGGCGCGAATCATGACATGAACAAGACCGTAATCTTTGTTCGCGCACCTCCGAGATAGCATTGAGTCGTCATGCTGATCTTCGTCGTAGCCCGCACGAGGCTGGACCGGTATGAGGAGCTACGTCGCCAGTTTGCGGACGGGCGTGATGTGCGGATCATCCTGGACCGGCGCGAAGGCGAACGGCGGGCACCACATTCAACCCACGCTGGAGTGGACCGACGCCGTGCCGAGCGACGCCGCCTCAATACCAGTATTGATTCCTACGTCAATCCGGATTGGTGTTACGGGAACCTGGGTTGGTGTGTTGTTGAGACGGAGGAGAGCGGATCAGCCTCTTGCGACACCTGAACTGAGCTTCATGATTCGTTCGCCCGCCTCAGCTAGACTCCCGGCCGTCCACCCATGCGACCACACGACCCGATCTTAGACTGGATGAGCATCGCTGAAGTCGTCGCTCGGCATCTGGCGGCCGGTCCCCTTCCTGGCGTGTTGCCCATGCAGCTCCAGCCCGGGGACCGCTTCAGGGATGCAGCGGGAGAATGGGAAGTCATCGGCCATCCGTTCACGACGGCAGCGGGGACGAGTGCCCATGTCCGGGTTCGGAGCGTCAACCCGCTCGGACTGACCGACTTGCGATCGTGGCGCGGCGCACGAGCACATCACGGTGAAGCGAACCGGCACCGAGCGCGCGTGATGCGCTGGTCGGGCCTGGAATACCTCACCGTCCCATAGTGGCGGATGGCATCCCGTGCTCAGCCCTGCATGAACGCGGCGAGGTCGGGGATCGGGATCGAGCGGTCGATGTAGCCGAACGTCCCCTTGTCCTTCACCTCGCGCGCGGCCTCGACGAGGTTCGTCATCGCGTAGCGGTAGAGTGACGTGGCCAGGCTGATGCGGCGCACGCCGGCCGCCTCGAGCTCGGCGACGGTGAAGGACTTGCCCTTGATGCCCGCCATGAAATTGACGGGCTTCGAGACGGCCGCGCACACGGCGCGCACGGCGGCGAGGTCGGGCAGGCCCGGCGCCATCAGCACGTCGGCGCCCGCCTTCTCGAACGCCTGCAGCCGCTTGATCACGTCGTCGAGGTTCGGGTTGCCGCGCAGGAAGCTCTCGGTGCGGGCGGTCAGCATGAACGGGAACGGCAGCGCGCGCGCCGCCTGGGCGGCGGCCGCCACGCGCTCGGTGGCCTGGCCGATGTCGTAGAGCGGCCGGTCCTTCTCGCCGGTGGCGTCCTCGACCGAGCCGCCCACGAGTCCCACGCCGGCGGCGAGCCGGATCGTCTCCGCCACGACGGCGGGCGCGTCGCCGAAGCACTTCTCGAGGTCGGCGGACACCGGCAGGTCGGTGGCCTCGACGATCATGCGCGCGTTGGCCAGCGACTCGTCGCGCGTCACCTTGCCGTCGCGCTTGCCGAGCACGCCCGCCTTGGCGCCGCTGGAGGTCGCCAGCGCCTGGAAACCGAGCGCGGCGAGCACGCGCGCGGAGCCCGCGTCCCACGGGTTGGCGATCACGAACGCCCGCGGCCCTTCGTGGAGCGCGCGGAAGCGCGCGGCCTTGTCGCTCTGGCTCGTCGTCATCTCTGGCCTCCTCGCCGTGCGATGATTCGCGCCAGGCAGTGTACAGGAGGAATCGCGATGCCGGGAGTACGTGACCGAGTCGCCGTCGTCACCGGAGCCGCCAACGGTCTGGGCCGCGAGATCGCGCTGCTGCTCGCGCGCGAGGGCGCGCGCGTCGCGCTGGGCGACCTCGACGCCGCGGGGCTGGACAAGACCGCGGCCGCGATCACCGCGGCCGGCGGCGCCGCCGTCGCCGTCGCGGGAGATCTCACCGAGGAGGCGCCGGCCAACCGGCTGATCGCCACGTGCGTCGAGCGCTTCGGGCGCATCGACATCCTCGTGAACGACGTGGGCGGCAGCCGCAACGCCAAGATCTGGGAGATGAAGGTGGAGGACTGGGACTTCGTGCTACGCCTGAATCTCCGCCCGACGTTCCTGTGCACGCGCGCGGCGGTGCCGCACATGATGCGCCGGCGCAGCGGCCGCATCATCTGCATGTCCTCCGGCGCGCGCGAGGGCACGCCGTGGACCGCATACTACGCCGGCGGCTCGGCGTACTCCGCGGCCAAGGCCGGCGTGCACGGCTTCGTGCGCGACGTCGCGCTCGAGCTCGCCGAGTACGGGATCACCGTCAACGCGGTGGCGCCCGGCCCCATCGACACCGAGCGCTTCGGCCCCGGGCTCAAGAAGCTGAACGAGACGGTCGAGTACAGCCCCAACCACATGACGCCGCTGAAGCGGCTCGGCCAGCCGCTGGAGGTCGCTCACGCCGTCCTCTTCCTGGCTTCCGACGAAGCCAGCTACGTCACCGGTCACACCCTGGCGGTGACGGGCGGGCGGTGAGCTCGGCGTGCACGCCGCGCTAGGTCCGATCAGCACTGCTCACGCGGCGAGGTCTTGTAGCAGACGGCCGAAGCCCTTGAGGGGCCGGCCGGAGACCGAGGGCGCGGAAGGACGCCCAGATACTGGCCTGGTTCGATGTGACCACGGGCTTGCCGGTGCGTCGTTCCAACTCGGCGACGGCCTCGACGGAGCGCCACGCCGTGCACGAGCAAAGCAGCGCGTCGGCATCAGGCCGGCACACGCGCGAGGCGAAGGCCACGACCTCGTCGGGGTCGTGGTCGTTGATGCCTTGGTTACCGGAGGCGGCGGCCTTGGGCTCGCCCTCGACGTTCAGCACCTCGAAGCCCGAGGCCTCGAGGTAGGCGCGCAGTCGTTGGTTGTTCCAATCGGGGTATGGTGTGGCGACCGACACGCGGCGCGCACCGAAGTGACGGAGCGCGTCCACCACAGCCGGGGCGGCGGCCACGGCGGGCACACCCGCCGCCTTCGAGATCGTCTGAAGCATATCGCGGTCGTAGCCGGGTCCGCGGTAGAAGCTGCCGGTCGTGCAGCCGTACGCCACCACATTGACGTTCGCGGTGGCCAGGTACTTGGCGCCGGATTCGATCTCGGCGTTCATCCGGTCCATGCCGGCGGCGCCCTCGTCGCCGTTGGTCAGCCACAGGCGTTGGCCGTGGATGGTTACGTCACGGGGCGCGACGAGCTGGAAGTCCGCCTCGAACGTCGTGTTCGTTGAGGGCACCATCACACCGATCCGCTTGCGTAGCGCCATCGCTCACCGCCCGTCGTCGACCTTGACGGTCTTCTGATAGTTGCAGCCAATGATGCGCCAGTAGCCGTTCGTCTTCCAGCCTACTCCTGGTTCTCGAACTCCCTCGAAAACCGTCACATATCAACTCGAATCGGTCAAGTCGGCGAAGGCGGCGCGCTCATCGCCGAGACGTGCGCGCTGACGACCTTCCAGCCGAGGTCGGGGAAGCGCACCCACGTCTGGCTCTGACGGCCGATCACGTCCTGGCCACGCACCTTGAACTCGAGGTTCACGGTGGCCAGGTCGCGGCCGAGCGTGAGGATTTCGAGACGGATCCGCTTCTCCTTGGTGCCCGGCCCCGGCGGGCGCGCCACGCGGTGCGCGTGGATCTGCGCGAAGCCATAGCCGTTCTCGTGGAATGCGTAGCGGATGGTGTGCGGGCTGTCCCAGAACGTCGCGTCCAGCACCTCGACGTTCTTGTCGATCAACGCCTGCTCGTAGCGCTCGAACAGCGCGCGCACCTCCGCCACGACCTCGGGGATGTTGACGGTCACGTCCATCATCGGGCGGCCTCCAGCGCCCTCGCCACCGCGACCAGCGCGGCGTCGCTGCCGTGGCCACCGACGATCGACAACCCGACCGGCAGGCCGTCCACCTTGGCGCCCGGCACGCTCACCTGCGGCACGCCGGTGAGCCCGCCGTGCGCGGCGAGCTCAGGATGCGCGCGCGCACCGGCTCCAGCGCCGGCAGCGGCTGGCCCTTGAGCGGCGCCGGGAACGGCGTCGTCGGCATGCAGAGGATCGTCCCCGGCGGCAGCAGCCACGTCATCCGCGCGCGCGCCTCGCTGCGCACCAGCGCGGCCCATTCACGCTCGCTCTCGGGAATCGCGGCGGCGCGCGCCAGGTTGCGCGCCACGCTGTACTGCAGCCGCGGGTTGTCGCGCTCGAGCCACGGCTTGAAGGTCTGCCACGCCTCCCACGGCTGCAAGGTCCGCTGCGCCCGCGCCCACGCCGTGAGACCGGACGGCGCGAGCAGGTCGTCGCGGACGTCCTTCATCAGGGCGGCGAGCGCTGCACCAGCGGCTGCAGGGCCGCCGCGGTCCCGGCGTCGGCGAAGCCGAACGCGTCGACGGCGACGACGAGGCGCGTGGGAAGCGTCGCCGGTATCGGCTCGCCCAGCATCACTTCCGAGACACGCGCGAAGGTCGTCGCGTCGCGCGCGAACCAGCCGGTGGTGTCGGAGCTCGGCGCCTGCGACAGCATTCCCGTGAGATCGAGCCGCCCGTGGGTGGGGCGGATACCGTAGAGCCCGCAGAAGCTCGCCGGCACGCGCACCGAGCCGCCGGTGTCGGTGCCGAGTGCTAGTGTCGCAGAGGCCTTGCGCGACGGCCGAGGCCGAGCCGGAGGACGAGCCGCCGGGGACGCGGTCGGGCGCCGTCGGGTTGAGCGGCGTGCCATCGAACGGGTTCTCGCCGAGGATGCCGAGCGACACCTCGTCGGTGATCGTCTTGCCGATCAGCGTGGCGCCGGCGTCCAGCAGCCGCTGCACGGCCCAGGCATGGCGTGTAGGCACCGGATTCTGCCGGGCCCAGTCCGGATTGCCGCCGCCCGTCGGGTAGCCCGCGACGTCGAAGAGGTCCTTGGCGGCGAACGTCAGGCCGGCCAGCGGACCGTTCGGCGCCCCGGGAATGCGCACGCTCGGACCGGCGACGAAGGGGCTGGTCACGGCGGGATTCTACGCGATCGAGCCCGACGCGTGAGTGAGAGCCGCGGCATCGTGTTGGCCTGCTGACGGGTAGAAATTGCAGGAGTGTCGTCATCGTGACGCCGGCTACGGCGATCATTGCAGGTGTAACTCCCCGAAATGCAGCGGAACACAGATCTGGGCACAGACTTCGCATTCTGTTCCCCCGTGTGGGGGCTCACGCCCGCCAGTTAGCCGGGTATGGCTTGGCATTCAGCGTTCGGCCGCTCAATCAGGAGGTAGACCCATGATGGCGGTGATCGTTGGCTTGGTGATCATATCGGTGCTTATCTTGGCGGTTCTGGTGAAGATGTGGGACCTCAAGCGCAAGCGCGAGGGCGAAGCCGTCATCGTGCAGTCACAGATCAGCGATGCGCTCTTGCGCGAACCCGCCCTGTTCAGCCTAGCGGTCACCCCGACAGCCCATGTGCCGCTGTGGAAGGGCTCGCCCGTCACAGTCGAGGTCGCCGGCCAAGTGCCCTCCGAAGACCTCCGCGACGCGGCGTTGCGTGCCATCGAGCGCGAAGCTTCCCGTCTGCGATCCGACGTTCGTATCGAGTCGCGGATCGGCGTCGTGCCGACCATGGCCCGAAGGTCCGCCTGAAGCCGCGGCGCAATCGCACCGTCGTTCAACTTGTCGAGGCCCGGCCCGGCGCGCTCGGTCAGGTGTTGGTCGCAGCAGGACTGATAGCAGTGCGGGCTCTCGATGACCCGCTCGAATCATCTCCGCGTTGCATTCCCACGAAAGACCCGATTGCGTCACGGCGCGGTCGGCTGGCCAAACGTCCAATCTGGGTCGACCGATTGTCCGATAGCGCGCCCATGTCCTTCTCAATACCGTTATCGACAGCAGCGAGTCAGGGCGCGCCTCGCCGATCCGGAGGGATGTGCGCCAGAGCTTAGGAGGCTCAAATGAGCACGGTTACCACGAAGGATGGGGTGACGATCTTCTACAAGGACTGGGGACCCAAGAACGCGCAACCCATCGTCTTCCATCATGGCTGGCCATTGAGCGCCGATGACTGGGACACCCAGATGCTCTACTTCCTCGGGAAGGGGTATCGAGTCGTTGCTCATGACCGGCGCGGCCATGGCCGGTCAAGCTCAGGTGAGCGACGGCCACGACATGGACCACTACGCCGCGGACGCGGCGGCGGTCGTCGCGCATCTGGATCTGCGCGACGCCATCCACATTGGCCATTCGACGGGCGGCGGCGAGGCAGCGCACTATGTCGCGCTCCACGGCAAGGGCCGTGTCGCCAAATTGGTACTCATCGGCGCCGTGCCGCCAATCATGCTGAAGACGGCGGCCAATCCGGGCGGCTTGCCCATCGAGGTATTCGACGGCCTCCGGCAACAGCTCGCCGCCAACCGGGCGCAGTTCTATCGGGAACTCGCGAGCGGTCCCTTCTACGGCTACAACCGGCCGGGCGCGAAGGTGCTGCAGAGCGTGATCGACAACTGGTGGCGTCAGGCCATGATGGGCGGCGCGAAAGCACAGTACGACGGCATCAAAGCCTTCTCGGAGACGGACTTTACCGAGGACCTGAAGAAGATCGACGTGCCGACCCTCGTCATGCACGGCGACGACGACCAGATCGTCCCGATCGCTGATTCCGCGCTGCTCTCCTCGAAACTGCTGAAGAAGGGTACTCTCAGGGTCCACCAAGGGTTCCCACACGGCATGTGTACGACACACGCCGACGTGGTCAATCCCGAGCTTCTCGCTTTCATAAAGAGCTGACCTGCAAGGCAGTGAGAATGGTAGGGCACGGCGTTCGGCTCGGGCGCGGCCCCCGGCACAGGTATCATCCGAGGGCCCATGGCGCAGTCCGCTGCTGGCGACCGACGGGTACAAGTTCAGCATGGCGGAGGCCGGGTGGCCCCTCCGCACCGAGACCTTCTATTACTCGCATCGCAAGGGCGGTCCCCAGGTGCTGCCCGTCGACGTCCCCGCGTTCCTGCGCTCGCTGCTGCCCAGGCCGGCCGACGACGACTACCGCTATCTCGCCGAGCACACCTACGAGATGGGGTCCGGCTTCAAGGCGGCCATCGTCCAGACGGACGCCCTCAAGATCCGCGCCCTGCCCGCGGCGCGGTCTTCTACGACCGCGAGCCGGTCTTCACGGTCACCGGTCCGTCCGCCCTCGTCTCCTGGCTGGAGCCGCTGGTCCTCATGCTCCACTACCGGATCCAGGTCGCCTCGCTCGCCGACGAGGTCCGCGTCGTGACCTGCGAGCGCCAGCGCGAGATCGTCCGCGAGACGCTCGACGCGGTCGGCCTTCCCGCGCCCGCGATCGAGGTCGATTCCGACGGCTACTACCGCCGGGTCCTCGCCGCGGCGAAGGCCCTCGTCGAGGCCGTCAGAACCCGGACCGGATCTTCGAAGTCGGCATGCGCTCGGCGCTCCTGCCTCGAGCAGCACGAGATCGCGCTCCGCGCCTGCCGCGAGGCCGGGATCCGGCGGACCAGCAACGTCCTGCTCGCCCGCACGCTGGGAATGATTCCCGTGGGCACCATGGGCCACGAGCACGTCCAGCGCTACGGCGCGGACGAGCCCGCGTTCCGCGCGATGCGCGAGCGCCGCCCCGGCCGCTCGAGCTACCTGCTCGACACCTACGACACGATCCGCAGCGGCATCCCCGCCGCGTTCAAGCTGATCCGGGAGGATCCCGGCCGCGGCGACTCCATCCGCTACGACTCGGGCGACAAGGAGAAGCAGTACCGCACCGCCGTCGAGCTCGCGAAGAGCCAGGGCATCCGCCCCGTCATGATCCTCGAGGACGGCTGGGACCTCAGGCTCACGCAGCGCTTCGAGGCCCTGCGCGAGGAGGTCGGCTGGAAGCCCAGGGCAGTTCTACGGCTACGGCGGGCATCTCGTCGCCGCGACCGCGCCCGGGACGCTGACGCGGGACCGCGTCGCCGCCGTGTGGAAGCTGTCGCAGACCGGCGGCACGCCGACGATGAAGTTCGCCGACGACGCGAACCGCGGCAAGGAGAGCGTCCCCGGCCGCCTCGTGCTCTGGCGCCGCATGCAGGGCGGCGGTCCGACCGGGATCATCGGCCAGGAGGGCGAGGTCGCACCCGCGGGCTACGAGGCCTGGGGCTCAGCCCCGGCCGATCCGAAGTACACCCTCGCGTTCAGCCCGGAAACCCGGGCGCTCCAGACCAAGCTCCGGAGGGCCCGATGACCTGGTGACACTCCGAGCGCCCGTCCAGTAGATTTCCGAGGACGGAGGCCGCCATGACGACCGGATGGGTGTCTCACGAGCGCTACATGTGGCACGACACCGGCCGGGCCACGACGATCTCCCCGGACCGGAAGTGGATGCAGGCCTGGGGGCACTACGAGAACCGGAGACCAAGCGACGGTTTCCGCAACCTCGTCGAGGTCGCGGGCCTGTTCGACGATCTCGTCGCGCTCGAAGCCGCGGATGGCCACCGTGGACGAGATCCTCCGCTTCCACACCCGGCCTACGTCGAGTCCATTCGCGCGATGAGCGACGCGTCGGGAGGAACGCCGGCGAGCTCACGCCGTTCGGGCGCCGGCTCCTTCGAGATCGCGCTGCTGGCGGCGGGCGGCGCGATCACCGCCGTCGACGCCGTCCTCGATCGGGCGCGTGCGCAATGCCTACTGCCCTGGTGCGGCCGCCCGGCCACCACGCCGAGGCCGACCGCGGTCGAGGGTTCTGCATCTTCGACAACGTCGTGGTGGCCATCGAGCACGCGCGGGCGACGCGAGGCGTCGGCCGGGTGGCCACGGTGGACTGGGACGTCCACCACGGCAACGGCGCCAGAAGGCCTTCTACCGCAATCCCCAGGTGCTCACCATCTCCATCCATCAGGATCGGTTGTACCCGCAGGACTCCGGTGCCATCGACGAGCGCGGCGAACGGCCCCGGCGCCGGCTTCAACATCAACATCCGCTACCGCCGGGATCGGGTCACGGCGCTCTACCTCGCGGCCCTCGACCGAGTCGTCGTTCCGGCGCTCCGCGCATTCCGGCCGGAGCTGATCGTCGTGCCGTCGGGCTTCGACGGCAGCCTCTACGATCCTCTCGGGCGGATGATGGCGTACAGCGAGACCTTCCGCGCGATGACACGGACGCTCGTGGCCGTCGCGGATGAAGCTCTGCGGAGGCCGGCTGGTCCTGAGCCACGAGGGCGGCTACTCGCCGGTGTACGTGCCGTTCTGCGGCCTCGCCGTCATGGAGGAGCTGAGCGGCGTCAAGACCGCCGTCAACGATCCCGATGGCCGGCCGCGGCGGCGTCGATGGGCGGCCAGGATCTGCAGCCGCACCAGGACGAGATCATCCGGCGAGCCGAGCGGTGCGCGTCGCTCGGTGATGCTCAGGATGCGCGCCTCCTCGGCAGAGCCTTGAGCGCGTCCTCGGCGGCCTCGAGCGTGCGCGCCACGTCCGCCTCGGTGTGCACGAGCGACATGTACATCTTCTGCGTGTTCTTGACCACGCCGCGCTTGATGAGCTCCGTGGTGAAGGCGCGCGCGAGGGCTCCGTCGGCCTTCTGAAGCGACCGGTAGTCGGTCACCGGCTCCTCCGTGAAGAGGACATCGAAGACGACCGGCTCGCCCACCACCTGCGCGGGCAGCCCCGAGCGCCGAACCAGCTCCGTGAGGCCGGCCATCAGACGTCGACCGGTGCCGTGCAGGGTTTCGTAGGCGCCGGGCTTGCGTAGCTCGGCCAGGGTGGCGAGCCCTGCCGCCGCGGCGATGGGATTGCCATTGAGCGTGCCGGACTGCGAGATGAAGTCGCCCTTGCCGTCCTGCTGAGGGTCGAACGGGCGCATCAGCTCCTCGGAGGCGCAGACCGCGGCGAGCGGGAAGCCTCCGCCGACGATCTTGCCCACGCACGCGATGTCGGGGACGACACCGTAGTACTGCTGGGCGCCGCCGTAGGCAAGACGGAAGCCGGTGACGACCTCGTCGAAGACGAGCAGGACGCCGTAGCGTCGAGTGACCTCGCGCAGCCCGGCGAGGAAGCCCGGCTGGGGCGGAATGAGCCGCTGGAACGGTTCGATGATGACGGCCGCGAGCTCGTCGGCGTGCGTGGCGACGATCCCCTCGACGGTGGCAAGGTCGTTGTAGGGCGCGATGAGCACCTCGGCCTCGAGGCGCGTGAGGAATGCCCGAAGAGTCCGGCACGGGAGCCGGGAAGGCCTTGGGTGAGCGCGGCGTCGCGCTCATCATCGAGTAGTCGTGAGCGCCGTGGTAGCCGCCCTCGAATTTCAGGATCTTGTCGCGGCCCCGCGCAGTGCGGGCCACGCGCAGGGCGAAGAAGGTCGCCTCCGAGCCCGTCGAGGTGAAGCGCACCTGCTCGGCGCAGGGCACCGCTCGGCAGATCTCCTCGGCCAGCTCGATGATCGGCTCGTTGACCATGAAGTAGGTGCTACCGCCCTCGATCTGCGAGCGGACCGCGGCCACGACAGCCGGATGGGCGTGGCCCAGGACGAGTGGGCCGGAGGCCAGCACGTAATCGATGTACTCGCGCCCGCTCACGTCGTAGATCTTCGAGCCCTGCCCGCGCTTGACGACGAACGCCGCCTCGTCGGCGTAGCGGGAGGTGCCCAGGACGCCGCCGGGCAGGCGCCGGCGCGCGCGCTCGAGCAGTGTGGTTTCTTCAGCGGATCGGGGACGGTTCGTCTCAGCCATGGGAGACCTCGCGTGGTTGAAGGAGCGATGAGCCGGCGTCGCCCACTATCCGCCGGGCTCACCGGACTGTCAACCCATGCTAGGGTGCCGCATCACCTGCTAGTGCCGGAAGGAGCGAGCAATGTCCGACCCGAATAGGCCGCTGTGGCAGTGGAGCGCCTGCGATCTGGCCGAGGCGATCGCGGCGCGCAAGGTGACGGCCGTCGAGGCCGTGGGCGCCGCGGTGGCCCGCATGCGCGCCACCAACGGCAAGATCAACGCGGTCGTGGACGATCTCGGCGACGCCGCGCTGCGCGAGGCCGAGGCGCACGACAAGGCGATGAGCGCCGGCGGTCCGATCGGGCCGCTGCACGGCGTGCCGGTCACGATCAAGGAGAACGTGGATCAGAAGGGCTGCGCGACGCCCAACGGCGTCGTCGCCTTCAAGGACGTGATCGCGCCGGACGATGCGCCCGTGGTGCGAAACCTCCGCCGGGCCGGGGCCATCATCATCGGGCGCACCAACACGCCGGAGTTCTCCTTCCGCGGGACCACGGTGAACGAGCTGCACGGCCGCACCTTCAATCCCTGGAACGCCACCGCCTCGGCCGGCGGCTCCTCGGGCGGCGCGGCAGCGGCGGCGTGATGATGGGCTACGGCCCGATCGCGCACGGCAACGACATCGGCGGCTCGCTCCGCTTCCCGGCCTACGCCTGCGGCGCGGCCACGGTGAAGCCGGGTCTCGGCCGGGTGCCGGCCTACAACCCGTCGGCCGCCGTCGAGCGCGGCATGCTGGCGCAGGTGATGTCCGTGCAGGGCGTGATCTGCCGCGAGGTCCGCGACGTGCGCCTGGCCATGCGCTCGCTCGTCGGCTACGACCCGCGCGATCCATGGCAGGTGCCGATGCCGTTCGACGGAACGCCCGAGCCGAGACCCATCAAGGTCGCCTTCACGCGGAACACCTTCGACTTTCCCCTGCACCCGGCGGTCGCCAAGGCGCTCGACACCGCGCGCGCCGCGCTGGCCGGCGCTGGCTACGAGGTGCGCGAGGTCGAGCCGCCGCTCCTCAAGGAGGCCGCGGTCACGGGCGCGCGCTGCCTCTTCGGCGAGGCCAAGGCGCTGATGGACGCGGACGTGCGCAAGTACGGCTCGAAGACCGTCGTCGCGATCTTCGACGAGTACTACCGCTACTTCCAGCCGTTCGAGGGCATCGAGTTCCTCAAGGCGATCGCCGACCGCAACCGCTTCATCCGCGCCTGGACCACGTTCCTGGCCGACTATCCGCTGGTACTCACCCCGTTCCTGCCGGCACCGATCTTCACCTGGAACCGCGACGAGCAGGGCGCCGAGGGCGTGCGCGAGGTGCTGGGCAGCGCGCTCTACAGCTACGCGATGAACTTCATGGGCCTGCCCGCCGCCATCGTGCCCGCGAACGAAAACGGGGGCCAGCCGGTCGGCGTCCAGATCGTCGGCCGTCGCTTCCGCGAGGACATGATCCTCGACGCCGCGGAAGCGGTGGAGCGGGCGGTCGGCGTGATGGCCGAGCGGCTCTGGCGGCTCAGGCCGTAAAGCCAAAGGCGCCGGCGGCTCAGCCGGCCTTGTACTTCTTGAGCGCGTCCGGGGTCAGCATCAGGCCGTGGCCCGGGCGCTCGGGCACCCGGAACCAGCCGTTCTCGCACTTCGGGAGATCGACGAAGAGATCGTCGGGCGCCCAGTTCATGTACTCGACCAGAAACGCGTTGGGCAGCGCGGCGGCGACCTGCAGCGAGATCTCGTGCACGACGTGCGGCGAGACCGTCAGGCCGTGGGCGGCGGCGAGGTGGCCGATCTTCAGCGTCTCGCTGAACCCGTTGGCCCGGCAGACGTCGGGCATGAGATAGCGCGCGGCGCGCCGCTCGCACAGCTCCCTGAACTCGAAGCGGGTGTAGTGGTTCTCGCCCGTGGCGACCGGCGTCTTGATGGAGCGCGCCACCTCGGCCAGGCCCGCGTAGTCGTCGGCGAGCACGGGTTCCTCGTACCAGACGAGGTCGAGGTGCTCGAGCATCTGGGCCTGCTTGATGGTGGCGAGCACGTCGAGCTTCTGGTTGACGTCGACCATCAGCCGCACGCCGTCGCCCAGCGCCTTCTTGACGGCCTCCACGCGCGCCACGTTCTTCCGCGGGTCGGGGTCGTGGATCTTCATCTTGTAGTAGCGGCAGCCGTGGCCGGTGTAGAAGCGTCCCTCGGCGATGATGTCGTCGACGGCGTAGTTGGCCCAGCCGCCGCTGCCGTACGCCTCGACCCGATCCGTCACCGCGCCCCACATGCGGAACAGCGGCTGGCCGGCGATCTTCCCGACGAGATCCCACAGGCGCGATGTCGAGCGCGGCCACGCCGTAGCCGGCCAGGCCCACCCGGCGGATGCCGCGGTCGGCGCGGAACATCTTCTCCCACAGCTTGCCGACCATCCGTGGATCCTCGCCGATGAGCAGCGGCTTGAGGCGCGTCTCGAGATAGACCTGGATCGCCTCGGCACCGCCGCCGCCGAACGCCAGCGTGTAGCCGAAGCCTCGCACGCCCTCGTCGGTGTCGATGAACGCCGCCACCATGCGGTGGTCCGTGAACTCCAGCGACATGGGCCGGGGACAGGGCACGTGCAGGACCAGCGGTCTCGATACTCGTGACTTTCATGGCTCGCGAGCATGCCACATTCGGTGTCCATCTTGAAGGGGCGGAGGCCTCGCGTTGGTTTAGCATTCGGCCATGGCGATCTACCACGTACACTTCGTCTGCGCGCCGGACTACATGGCTCGCCGCCTGCCGTTCCGACCCGCCCACCTCAAGCAGCTTGCGAGCCTCCGCGACGACAGGCGCGTGGTGGCGGGCGGCCCGGAGCCGGATGGCAGAGCCGCGAACATCTTCTATCGCGTCGTCGACCGCGCTGAGCTCGACCGCCTGCTCGCAGAGAACGAGTTCAACCGCGCCGGACTCTTCACGGCCAATCGCCCGCGCGCCTTCGCCGATTTCGTCGAGCCGCGTGAGCGACCACCGGTCGACGCCGGGCTCAGCGCGATCATCGTGGAAGGCGCGCCGGGTGATCGCGCGAAAGCCCGCGCGGGGCTCACTGGACTTCAGCGGGAAGGACGCGTGGCGTTTGGAGGCTTCTTTGAGGACGGCGCCGCGCTGGCAGTCGTCAGGTCAGGGAGCCAGGACGAAGGCGCTCGCGTGGCTGGCCCGTGCCGGCTGGGACCCTGCGCGTCTGGTCGCACGGGATTGGGGCCAGACGCCTCTAACAGAGCGAGCCGCTTCAGCCTCCTGAGCCGAGTCTCCACTCAGCTCTCCATCAACGCGGCGAGGTCGGGAGTCGGGATCGACGCCCGACTCTTCGCACCCGATCGCTCACTTCGACTGGCCAGAGGACCAATCCGGGTGTATCGATTGTCCGATGGCGCGCCCATGTCGCTAGCAGTAGCGTCATACAGGGCAGCGAGTCCGGGCGCACCGATAGCCGCGTGAACGAACTTGGACTGAGGAGGCTGGACATGAGCACGGTTACCACGAAGGACGGCGGTAACGATTTTCTACAAGGACTGGGGCCCCAAGAACGCGCAGCCCATCGTCTTCCATCATGGCTGGCCGTTGAGCGCCGATGACTGGGACACGCAGATGCTCTACTTCCTCGGGAAGGGGTATCGAGTCGTTGCCCATGACCGGCGCGGCCATGGCCGGTCAAGCCAGGTGAGCGACGGCCACGACATGGACCACTACGCCGCGGACGCGGCGGCGGTCGTCGCGCATCTGGATCTGCGCGACGCCATCCACATTGGCCATTCGACGGGCGGCGGCGAGGCGACGCACTATGTCGCGCTCCACGGCAAGGGCCGTGTCGCCAAATTGGTGCTCATCGGCGCCGTGCCGCCGATCATGCTGAAGACGGCGGCCAATCCGGGCGGCTTGCCCATCGAGGTATTCGACGGCCTCCGGCAACAGCTCGCCGCCAACCGCGCGCAGTTCTATCGGGATCTCGCGAGCGGTCCCTTCTACAGCTACAACCGGCCGGGCGCGAAGGTGTTGCAGAGCGTGATCGACAACTGGTGGCGTCAGGGCATGATGGGCGGCGCGAAAGCACAGTACGACGGCATCAAAGCCTTCTCGGAGACGGACTTTACCGAGGACCTGAAGAAGATCGACGTGCCGACCCTCGTCATGCATGGCGACGACGACCAGATCGTCCCGATCGCGGATTCCGCGCTGCTCTCCTCGAAGCTGCTCAAGAAGGGCACTCTCAAGGTCTACCAGGGGTTCCCGCACGGCATGTGTACGACACACGCCGACGTGGTCAATCCCGAGCTGCTCGCTTTCATAAAGAGCTGACCTGCAAGGTTTCGCCAAGGGCCCCCGATCAGGTCCAGATGACCTTATCCTGGGGGCCCATGGAGGCGTCGCTGCGTGGCGACCGACGGGTACAAGTTCAGCATGGCGGAGGCCGGGTGGCCTCTCCGCACCGAGACCTTCCACTACTCGCACCGGAAGGGGCGGTCCTCAAGTGCTGCCCGTCGACGTCGCCGCGTTCGTGCGCTCGCTGCTGCCCAAACCGACCGACGACGACTACCGCTATCTCGCCGAGCACTCCTACGAGATGGGGCCCGGCTTCAAAGCCGCCATCGTTCAGACGAGACGCTGTCGCGATCCGCGCCCTGCCCGCGGCGCCGTCTTCTACGATCGGCGAGCCGGTCTTCACGGTCACCGGTCCGTCCGCCGCTCGTCTCCTGGCTCGAGCCGCTGGTCCTCATGCTCCACTACCGGATCCAGGTCGCCTCGCGCCGCCGAAGAGGTCCGCGTCGTGACCTGCGAGCGCCAGCGCGAGATCGTCCGCGAGACGCTCGATGCCGTCGGCCTCTCCCGCGCCCGCGATCGAGGGTGGATTCGGACGGCTACTACCGCCGCGTCCTCGCCGCTGCGAAGGCCCTCGTCGAAGCCGTGAAGGACCCGGACCGGATCTTCGAAGTCGGGATGCGCTCGGCCTCCTGTCTCGAGCAGCACGAGATCGCGCTCCGCGCCTGCCTCGAGGCCGGCGTCCAGACGCACCAGCAACGTCCTGCTCGCCCGCACGCTGGGAATGATTCCCGTGGGCACCATGGGCCACGAGCACGTTCAGCGCTACGGCGCGGACGAGCCCGCGTTCCGCGCGATGCGCGAGCGCCGCCCCGGCCGCTCGAGCTACCTGCTCGACACCTACGACACGATCCGCAGCGGCATCCCCGCCGCGTTCAGCTGATCCGAGGATCCCAGCCGCGGCGACTCCATCCGCTACGACTCGGGCGACAAGGAGAAGCAGTACCGCTTCGCCGCCGAGCTTGCGAAGAGCCAGGGCATCCGCCCCGTCATGATCCTCGAGGACGGCTGGGACTCTCGCGCTCACGCAGCGCTTCGAGGCCCTGCGCGAGGAAGTCGGCTGGAAGCCCGACGGAGCAGTTCTACGGCTACGGCGGGCATCTCGTCGCTGCGACCGCGCCCGGGGCGCTGACGCGGGACCGCGTCGCCGCGGTGTGGAAGCTGTCGCAGACCGGCGGCACGTCGACCATGAAGTTCGCCGACGACGCGAACCGCGGCAAGGAGAGCGTCCCCGGCCGGCCTCGTGCTCTGGCGCCGCATGCAGGGCAGCGGCCCGACCGGCATCGTCGGCCAGGAGGGCGAGGCCGCGCCCGCGGGCTACGAGGCCTGGGGCGCAGCGCCGGCAGATCCGAAGTACGCCCTCGAGTTCAGTCGCGAAACCCAGGCGCTCCAGAGCAAGCTCCGGAAGATCCGATTGCTCACGGCGCGCGCAAAACTCGATGAAGAGCTGGATTGCGCACGCCCGCCCGTCACGGGCGGGCTCACGTCATCGCACGAGCGCGCCGCCCGCGAGCATGGCTCGAGAGAATTCGCGACCGCCATCAGAGCGCGGCGACGGATACCCGCCGCACCCCACCAACACGACGACCACGAGCAGGCCGCTCAGCGCGCCTCGAGCGCCAGAGCGCCGGCCCCGACCACAACGAGCGCGGAGCCGCGCCGATTTCGATCCGCCGCGCCCACGCGCGCGATTCCACAACGCCGGCAGGGACACCAGCGACGGCAGGACGGACGCCGCCAGGAGCGCGTCCAGTCGCCGGTCCACCACGAATCCGGTCATAGCAGCGCGAATCCGGCGGCGAGGGCGATCGCGAGTTGTATCAGCGTGTACGCCCGCGGCCGCGCGCGGCACCGCGAGGCCGTAAGCCGTGCGCGGACGGATGGTGCGCGTCCCACGGCGCCAGTCACTCCGGAGCTGAGCCACAATGCGGCGGCGGCCCGCAAGGTCGGCGCGCGTCCGGTACGCCGGGCGAAGGTCGGCGCGTAGGGATGCAGGTTGGCCCAGTACGGACTCCAGCTCCGGATGCCCGCGGTCACGCCGTAGTCCGGCTCGCGTGAGTACGGGGTGAAGGTGCCGAAAGAGCATGCCACACGATGAAGAAACCGCCGTAGTTCTTGTCGAGGAAGTCGGCGTCGCGCCCGTGATGCACGCGATGCAGAAGCGGGCTCGCGAGATCGCCTCGGCGGCCCGAGGCTCGGGATCAGCCGCGTGTGCGCGAAGAACTGGTAGGACCTGGTACACGCCGTGGACGGCGATGAACATCTCGACCGGGAAGCTCGGCGACCGCGAGCGGCAGATGAGAACCCATAGCTGATCCACGTGGCGATTGTGCCTTGGCGCAGCGGAGACCGCCAGCGTGTAGTCCTCGCTTTGATGGTGCACGCGTGCGCCGCCCACAGCGCGTTCACGCGGTGCGAGGCGCCGATGGAAGAGGTAATAGGGCGAGGTCGTGCGCGATCACGCAGGCGACCCCACCCGCGGCTGACGTCTCAGACCGGCACGAGGGCCCATCGCCCGCGCACCCAGACATAGAGGGCCAGGAACCCGGCGGCTGACGAAAACGTTCACGACGATTGGTCAGGCGTTCCGCACGGGCCGCTCACGAGGATCGCGCCGAGGCGGTAGCGACTTCCGGCGCGGCGACTCACCAGCGCCGCCTCGAGCGCGGCCAGCACGAGAAAGACGGGGATCGCGAGGAACGAGGCGTATCCACCGGCACGCCCACGCGTGGGATCGGGCCCGTGGATGGTCTCAGCGGACGTGTTCCGCTGTCAATATCGCCCAGGGCGCGGGTCAGTGGTGCTCCTCGGTTTGAGAGCGAATTCGCGCGTTCAGGGCTAGCCCGCGCTGCGCCGCGCGGGGCGCGAGCGCACGATACTCGGCCACGCCCATCGCGGCGAGCGACTTCGCGGCCGAGCGGCGTGACGGAGAGAGGCCCGGCTGTCGGGAATTCGCGCGACCAGCCGGCCGCGCGAGGAAGGCTTCCGCCAGCGCCGCGCCCACGGCACCGGAGATATGGTGGCGCCGCTCGGTCCAGTCGATACAGCTACGGCAGTAGTGGCGCTTCGCGCCTCGCGCTGTTGGCGAGGTCGACACCGAGTCCCTCGAGGAATCGTTCACCGGCCGGAGTGACTTCGCCGCCGCCGTCGACGAGAGCACCACGTGGTGACGGCGCAGGAGCATGTCGCACACGGCGACTCCAGGCGCCCCGCCATATGGTCGTAGCACATCCGCGCTTCCCGGAGCGCGGGCTCGACGCGATAGTGCGGCGGCCAGCCGTTGGACGGCATGGTCGCCACGGTCATCAATCCCTCGATGGCGCGTGCGACCTCCGCGGAGCGCAGACGGTAGTAGTGACAGCGACCCTGCTTGTCCATTGCCAACAAGTGGCCGGCGAGCAGGCGCGAGAGATGGCTGCTCGCCGTCGCCGCGGTCACCCCGCGAAGTAGGCCAGCTCCTTCGCGGTTAGCGCGCGGCCCGTGAGTAGCGCGGTCAGGATGCGGGTCCGGGCGGGCTCGCCGAGGAGCGACGCCACCGTCGAGAGCATGTCGGTGTCGCCCATGACGAAAGAGTAGAGGGCTCGGGCATTCGCGGCAAGCGCGGACGCTTCGAGCCGGATCGAAGCGTTCCGGCGTGGACGGCGCGCGTCGCGTGACGATACTCCGGAGAAAGGAGGGACGTCATGCTCACACTGTGCATTCGCTACACGCTGGACGCTGCGAAGGTCGCCGATTTCGAAGCCTACGCACGTGGCGTGGCCGGTCCCATCGAGCGCTGCGGGGGCAAGGTCGTCGGCTACTTCAGCGCCGACGAAGTTCGCCGGGCCCACTAACGTCGGGCTCTCGCTCATCGATTTCCCGAGCCTTGCCGCCTACGAACGATACCGCGAGGCGTTGGCCGCCGATTCCGAGCATGCGGATGTGGCGCGGCGCGCGCGCCCAGTCCGGCGTCATCCTGGTCGAGGACCGCTCGTTCGTACAGCGCGCGTCGTAGGCGCGCCCGTTCCGACGCCCGCCGGATCTTCTGCTCCGCGGGCGTGCACGACCAGGGGGTTAGCGGCACGTTGCCGCCGCTAACCCTGCTTCGCTCGTTCGCGCGGGCGCCTTCATGGCTGAGGCTCGCCGCGCCACGAGCGGGATCGCCAGCGGGACGATCACCACGAGGGCGGCGACGGCGTTGAGGATGAACGTCAGCGGCGTGCCCAGCCCCGCCGCCAGCAAGCCGATCGTCAGCGTGCCCAGGGGCTGGGTGCCGATGCACGCCGAGAGAATGCCCATCACGCCGCCGCGCACCCGGTCGGGCACGGACAGCAGCACGAGCGTGGTCTGCATCGCCGCGAACCCCGATTCGGCCAGGCCCATGAGGAAGAGCAGCACGACGCCGAGAGCGAGCCAGCGCGAGCCGGAGAGCGCGATGAGCAGCGCCGGCGCCACCAGCACCGATCCGCCGAAGAGCGTGCGGTAGGCGAGGCCGCTCCGCCCCGACGCGATCACCAGCGCGCCGAGGAGCGAGCCGCAGCCCTCGCCCGCCACCAGCGCGCCGAGCGCGACCGGGCCGACCGCGAGGACGTCGCGGGCGAACACGGGCAGCATGTGCTGGTACGGGAAGAACAGCGTGTTCATCGCGATCGTCACCAGCAGCACCGCCCGCACGGTCGAGTTTCCCACGCGGTGGCGAGTCCCGCGCGCAGGCTCTCGGCGACGGACATCGTTCTCGCGAGCCCCGGACCTTGCAGGCGTGGGCCGAGTCCCAGACACGCGATCAGCCCACCCGCGTAGCCCGCGGCCATCAGGGCGAAGCTCGCCGCCGGGCCTAGCCGGGCCAGGCACGCGCCGGCCAGAAGCGGACCCACGATCTTGGCGACCTGCATCGACACGGTCTCGAGCGAGACGGCCTGGGCCACCCGCGCGGCGCCGAGCAGCGAGTAGAGGGAGGTGCGCCGCGCGGGAAAGTCGAGCGTCCAGGTCAGCCCGAGCACGACCTCGCACGCGACCAGCACGCCGTAGCCGCCGAGACCGCTGCCGAAGACCAGCACGAGCAGCAGCGCGGTCGCGGCCGCGACGCCCTGGGCGACGACGAGCATGCGCGCGCGGGAGACGCGGTCGGCCACGATGCCGGTGAACGGGCCCACGACCATGAGCGGCGCCGTGCGCGCGAAGGCCGCGAGACCGACGAGGAACGGCGAGCCCGTGAGCTGGAGGGCCAGCCACCCGAGGGTGACGAGATCCACCCAGCGGGCGACGTTGACGAAGAGGCCGGAGACGAAGAGCCGCCGATAACCCGGGTCGGACAGCACGGCGGCCACCGGAGACGTCATTGTCGGCCCGGGCACATCGTCGAAGTATACGTTCACGGGCGATCGGGCGGTGGGACTCGACGTGGCCCAGTTGCGTTCGCGCCTCACGCTCGTGGATGGTGGGTCGACGCCGGCGCCATCCTGATCGTTGCTGACGACCATCCGATCCGGACATCATGCATTGTGTCCTTCGAATTCGGCTGCCAGGGCGTACTGGCTGGCGAAAAACGCGAGGAGACTCCCAACTGTTCCATCGGTTCCGACCGAAGCTCCTCTGATCGATCTCCGAAATGGTAGCGAACTGTCTCCGGCAGGTCCGCGAAGAAGACCCCAACGCGGCGATCATCATCCCCACCGGCGGCACCACGGACCACGACAGAGTCGAGACATCGGGAGAACTGGACCGTGGATCTGGGCGACTTGCACCGCCTCTGTTGAACGCGTGCTCAGGCCCCCAAGCCAGAACGGTCACCCCCGTTCAGACGCACACGTCAGTCATGCCGACGCCAGCCCTACGACCCAAGCCCGGCGGCTTTGCTGGGATACTTCGAGTACCACGGCAGGACTCAAAAGGAAGTTTGCGCGGGGTGCGGCCATCATTCGGCGGTGGCAGGCCATCGCCAGTGGGGACAGATCGCACCGAGTTCGATCACGTGGTACGCATCCTCGAGGCTGAGCAGTTTCCCGGCACTTGGATGGTTTCGAGTTGTGGGGCCGCGTCGTCCTCTGGGGCGCTCGAACAGGGGCTTGACGGAAGAACGACCGAATCCGTGGATCAACCTTGCTGTCAACCGCCACTCCGTAGCCGAGGCTCATGCGCCTTCCTCCTGACCTTTTTCCTGGATGCCTGCGAGGTAGCGGTCGAGGCTCGGCCACGCTCTCGAACACGTTCCAGCGACGGCAGGGGCCTGGATGATCGCGAAGACCTTGCGGATCTGGGGCTGCAGATTCATCAGCGCCACGTCGCCGCCAGCCGCCTTCATGGCCTTCTCTGGCGGCCAGGAGCACCCGGACGCCCGCGCTGCTGATGTAGAGTGAGGTCCGTCAGGTCGAGGACGAACGCGGTGGCGCCGTCCCTGCGGAGGCCCGCGAGATGGTCCTCGAGGATCGAGGACGTGTTGCTGTCCAGCGAGCCAGTGGGTAACGAGTGGACCCCTGCAGTTCCCTGCTCGGACACGACCGTTAGTGGCACGTCGCCCTCCTGATTCTCTTCGTCAGCGTCAGCGCGTTGCGCCCGTCGTCCATGCGATAGTCCACTTCGTCCATGAGCCGCGCGATCAGGTGGACACCCATGCCGCCCGCGGGCGCGCCTCACCGGGAACGGTCAGGTCAGCTCGGGGTGCTTCAGCGGATCGAATCCCACCGCGGCGTCCTCCACGGTGACGACGATCGACTCGCCGGTGGCGCGGAACGCGACGGAGATCAGGCCGTCAGGCGCTCCCGTAGCCGTGCCGGATGACGTTGGAGACCGCCTCCTCGAGCGCCAGCGTCAGGTCGGACACGACCTCCGGCGGGCAGATCGTGCTCGCGGCCGGGGCGCGCGACCTCGCGGCCAGCCGCGGCAGCTCCGAGCTGGCTGGCCAGCTGCAGTGCCGGCCGGGCCGCGGCGCAGGACGAGCAGGGCGATGTCGTCGGCCTGGGGAGTGTCGCCCGCGAGGCCGCCACCCGCGCGAGCACGCGCTCCGCGAGATCCCGCGCGTCGCGGAGGCCGGAGGCGGCCAGCTCAGTCTGCAGGCGGTCCTCCGAGGGCAGGCTCCTCCCTGGCGTCCAGCGCCTCCGTCACCCCGTCCGTGTACATGACCAGCACATCACCGAGCTCCAGCGTGGATCGTGCCTTCCCGGTACGCGGCGTCCGTCGTCTCGATCCGAGCGCGGGCGCGCTGGCGAGATCGAGAGAACTCGACGCTGGCCGTCGGCGCGCCACGCACGGCGGGAGGGTTGTGCCCGGCGTTCGCGTAGGTGATCCGCCCCGAGCCGGGGTCAGGATGCCGCACCCACACCGTCACGAACATGCACCGGTCGTTGTTGCTGGACCGTGTCGCGGTTCCACGCGCGTCAGGACGGCGGCCGGCGAGCCGGCCGCCGCCACCGCGGCGCCGAGCCGCGTCTTGGTGGCTGCCATGAACAGGGCGGCGGGCGCGCCTTTGTCGGACACGTCGCCGAGCGTGACGTAGAGGCGGCGCTCGTCCAGACGGCGCGCAGTCAGTAGAAGTCGCCGCCGACCGCGCGCGCGCGGGCTGCGGTACGCCGTGGATGTCCCAGCCCCGGCGAGCGCCAGGTACTCGTGGGGATCGAGCTCCATCCTGGATCTCGCGGGCGATGCGCAGCTCGCTCCGCGATCTTCCTGCGCGGCCAGGCTCGCTTTGAGCGCGGCCGTGCGCAGCCGGACCTGGCGGCGCAGCAGCAGATTCATGCCGACGATGAGGACGCCCACCGACGCCGCGCCGCCCACCACCCAGAACGGGTTGAGCCACTTCACGGAACACGAGCGTGCGCACGCCCTCGATCCACGTTCAGCGCGCGATAGTAGGCGGGCGCTTGTCCGCCTTCACGCGCCCAGCTCCCGGTCTAGCGTCGAGGCAGGGGGCCCTGCGCCCATTCGGGGCGGCGAAGCGCAGCTCGGTGGGACTGAACATGATGGTGGTCGCTTTTCCACCGCGAACAGCCGCTCGTGATACGCGCCGAAGATGCGGGGCACCAGGGCCGCCTCCGCGCGCGCCCCTCGGCTCAACGAGCGCAGCGTCTCGCGATAGGAATCGACCTCGACGAAGGTCGGGAACACCTTCAGGATGTCCTGCGTGCGCTTCAGCGACTCGTAGTAGAGCGTCGCCACCGCAGGACCGCCAGCGTCCGGCCCGTGAGGTCCAGCAGCGAGCGGATGGGAGCGCGGCGCCACGTAGACCTGGCCCCAGTTCACCACCACGAGCTCCGGCTGAAAGTCGAACGGCGGGGCCCAGATCGCTCGAGTAGCCATGATGGCGACGAGCAGGTCGATCTCGCCGCGCTGCAGCCGCTGCAGGCACTCGTCCCAGGTCCCCTCACGTAGCGCAGGCTCCAGCCCTGCTTGCGGGCGATCGTCTCCAGGAGGTCGATGTGCAGATGCCCTTCGCGGCGCCGCCGGCGTCGCGGAAGACGAGAGCTCGTGTGGCGTACGTGCCGACGCGGACCGGTCCCGCCGTCTGAGCGGACACGGGGCCGGCGGGGAGGAGGAAGAGCGACGAGCAGCCACCTCACGGCGGTATCATAACCAACCATGACACCTCGGCGGGCGCTTCCCCCTTCGGCCGTCGGAATCTCCCGGCCGCACCCGTCCCGAAACCGTGTGCGGGTTTGCGCACCGGCACGCAGAATGGAGGAAAGTTGTTCGCTTAACCGTTGATTCGTCGATTCTGGTCGCCCAGGTCCCCTTCACCGGGTCCCGTCCGGGGCCTGGCCCTGCGGAATCGCGCGTGCGGTTTCTATCGTGAATCGCCACGAGAGGGACCCGTCTCCCGCCCCCAGCACGAAGGACCCGTAGCGTACGCGAGACCTACTGCGTGGACATTCAGCGGGTTGGCTCGGTCATACTAGGATTCACGGGAGTATCGCCGGGCGCGTCGCTGCCTTCTGGCAATGGCGAGCGACCCACCACGCGGCAAGTCCGCCGACGAGTACGACCATGATGGAGTCTGATGCGATCAGCCGTCAGAACCGGGGTCAGCAAAAGCTGGACGGCGACCATCGCGACCCAACACGCCAGGCCCAGGGGCCATGCGAACCTGCCAATCCAGGCTGGTGCCCCGAGTGGCCCAGTCGCAAACCCTTTGATCGTCACGCCGAGAGCCACAATAGCTAGGCCATCGACGACCCCAGTTAGGAGTCCCGTAATGACTGAAACCAGCGGGCTCACCACGGGGAGACTAACCCACTCGCGGAGGTCACTTCAACGCACGCCTCTGCTGGACTCCCCGCCAAGCCATCCCCAACCATGCGGTGCCCGTCCGACGTGAGTAGCTTGTGAGGGCGAGTTATGGAGCACGAGAGGAATTTCGACGGCGGTGCGTTCCTCGACCTCCTGGGCGAGGTGATGAGCCATCACGCTACAGGCGTGGTGAGCATACGAATCCACCTCCGTGACGGTATGCCGTGGGCCATGTGCGTTCAGTTCGACAACGCGGCAAAGAAGGCCGCATGACGGCCCACCGCGTGTTCAGTTAGACTCCCGCCAGCCATCCTATACAAGAGTACCCATGCGGTCGGCTTCACGCGGGTGCTCGATGCCCCTCGCGTTGGGGCGAGGCAGCGAGCGCTGCAGTGGGCTGACATTGACTTTGAGGGGCGGAGATCTACGTCCGGCGATCGCTGTGCGACGAGACGCGCGAGGTCAAGGCGGTCAGGACAAGGACGACCGCTGGGTGCCGCTGTCGCCCCACGTGGCCGGAGTTGCTCAAGGCTCCACCACGCGAGGACAATGGACCTGGAGGCCGATCTGAGACGCTGGACTCCCGAGCAGCCGCAATGGGTCTTCCTGCGCGAGAACAGCGGGCTACCGCGCTACCCGAGGCTTCCTCGAGCACTTCTGGCAGAAACTCTTGGAAGCGGGCCGGCGATGACTTGCGGCGACCGCCTCTCCTCATCCCAGACGTGAAAGCGGGCGTCGTGGAGACGAATCGCGCTCAGCAATCATCCGAGCAAATCAGGCTCATCGTGTCGGCTGCTGCGATCGTGAGGGCGCATCCATCGCAGGGGTTGTCCGGAGCCGCGACATCCAGCCTGCTGCCGAGGGGCAACAGAACTCCCCTGCAGCTTGTCCCTCCTAAACTTCCACTCGGAACGGCATAGACGCTCCCTGAGACCCTCATGCAATCGGTCCGGCATTGCGTCTTGACGAGGGGTCCTCTTTTCTGATCGCTGCCACCAGGTCTTTTGACCCTGATCCCCATCGGGAGACCGACTTGATGGCCTGGGTGAATGGGATGTCGACGAGATGCACGCGCTCTCGGCTCAGGATGTAGACGGCTCCGGCGAACGGTGTAGGCACAGACGGCACGAATACCGTGAAGCGGCCGTCGTCGAGTTCCTCGACGATGAAGGCCGGAACGAGCGCATCCTCGATCTCGGCGAGCACCGGCTTCCACACGTTCTCGTCGCTCTCGCCCGCAAGCCGCTGTGTCAGGCTGCGAAACAGCGCGTAGCCGGGAAGTCTTCCAAAGAACGACATCTCCATCCGCTCTCGAACCACTCGTCCCGCCCGCGTACGCACGGCAGCACCGACCGCAAAGCAAACGATCAGCACTACCACCAGCGACCAGAAGTTCTCACCCGGCACCCAGTCCGGGAGTAACGCCGCAATCGGCCGCAGCAGGCCCACGACCGACTGCATCCCCTTGAGCAGCACCAATGACGGCGAGGTAGATTGGCAGCAAGACGAGTACGCCACCGACAACCGCGTTGACAACGAATTCGCGCGCATACTTCATTGTTCAGGCCTCCGTTGATCGCCAGATTGGCGAGCCGCTCGTCGAACCTGGTGAGACATATGGACATGTTCTCGCACGAAACGCCGTTGCGCGGCCATTCGCCGTCGCGGGCGCAGATTCACTATGGAAACTCTCCCGATGTCACGACTCACCGAGCGGCGCGCCGTGAACGGACGTGACCAGCCGATGCGCGGCGCGGTCGCAAGCGGGATTGGTGCCGCGGTGAACGAGCGCGGCGTCGTCAAGAGCTGCGCGACCTCGGTCGTCGCGCGTGTTGGGTGGCTCTGCTATTATTGCGCGCGCCATGCGGTCCGGACGGTATCTGCGCGCGTGGTCGCCGATGATGCTGCTCGTCGGCGTCTGGCTCGTGGTGCCGCCGTGCCCGCACGTGCCGCGCCCGATCACGCGTCCGTCCTCATCCTCCTGCCTGGCCAGCCTGGGTTGCCGGCTGCGACGGCGATCGCCTCCGGAATCCGCGCTGCACTCCTCACAGAGTGGTCGTTCCGGGTGACCATCGAAATGGAGCATGTCGACGTTGCTCGCTTCGCGTCGCCGGAGGCAGAAGAGCGTCGGCTCCGAACGGTCTACGGCTCGAAGTACGGAAATCAGCGCTTCGACGTGATCGTGGCGGCGCTCCCCGAGCCCTTTCAGTTCGTCCTTCGCGCTCGTGACGACCTGTGGCCGGGAACCCCAGTCGTCGTCTGCGGGGTGGACGAGCGCAGCGTGGGTGACCTGAAGCTACCTCCTGGCTTCGCGGTCCTCACGATCCGCTTCGACATGAAGGGTACGGTGCGCGCAGCGCTGGCGCTTCTGCCAGATACGCGGCACGTCGCCCTGGTCGGAGGCGCCAGCCCGCCGGAACAGGTCTACCACGACCTCGTCCGCCAGGCGGTGTCGGCGGTGGGCGGGCTCGACGTCATCGACCTGACAAAGCTGCCGATCGCGGACGTGATGGCTCGCGTGTCGAGCCTGCCGGAGCACACCGTCATCGTGCAATCCAGCTATCAGGTCGACGGCGCCGGGCGGCGCTTCCACGGTATCGATCTCGTCCCGCACGTCTCGAACGCGGCGAACCGGCCCGTCTTCACGCCGCTCGGTCTCGCGCTGGGGCGTGGAGTCGTGGGCGGGTCGATCCTCGAGTTCGAGGACATCGGCCGCGATGCCGGAATGGTGGCGTCCCGGTTGATACGCGGCGCGACGCCGCCCCCGGCGCCGGTGCCGAGCTACGCGAGGAGCGCGCCGCGGTTCGACGGCCGACAGCTCGCGCGCTGGCACCTCGACGAGCGGCGACTACCGGAGGACAGCCAGGTCATCTTCCGCCAGCCGACGCTCTGGCAGGAGTACGGCTGGCACGTCGTGAGCGCGGTCGGACTCATCGGGGCGCAGGCGGCGCTCATCGTCACGCTGCTCGTTCAGCGCCAGCGCCGCCGCGAGGACCAGGCGGCGCTACGGCAGGCCGAGACGGCCGCGCGGCGCCACCTGAGTCAGATTGCTCAGTCTCGACCGCGTCGCCGGCATGGGCCAGCTTGCCTCATCGATCGCGCACGAGGTGAACCAGCCGCTGACGGCCATCCTCGCCAATGCGCAGGCGGCGAAGCGCCTGCTGGTGGCGCGCAGAGCCGAAACTCGAGGAGTTGCGATCGTGTCTCGACGACATCGTCAGCGATGACAAGCGAGCGAGCGACGTGATCCGTCGCACGTGGCGATTGCTGAAGAGGGCCGAGGTCGTCAGCATGCCGCTCGCGCTCAACGACCTCGCGGCAAACACGATCGGCCTGGTCGCGAACGATGCCCTGCTGCATGCCGTCAACATCGAATTCTTCCCCGCGGCCGCCCTACCGGTTGCGTACGGCGATCCGGTGCAGATCCAGCAAGTGATCTTGAACCTGCTCACCAATGCGATCACCGCCGCGGCGAACGGAGGAGTCCCGACGCGGAAGGTGACCGTGTGGACCTCGGCCGGGACGGCGCCGTACCTCGAGCTCGGCGTGCACGACTCGGGCAAGGGCATCGCGGAAGCTGACCTCGGTCAGATCTTCGAGCCGTTCTTCACCACCAAGCTCGACGGGCTCGGCATGGGGCTGGCGATCAGCCGCACCATCGTCGAGGCCCACCGCGGTCGCCTGCTCGTCGAGAACGATCCGACCGGAGGCGCGACCTTTCGGCTCCGCCTGCGTACCGATCAGCCAGAGACGAGCTAGCAGGAGGCAGCGCGGCGGCCGCCTCCGCTTCGTGTGACCGTTTCAGGGATGGCCGCCTGGGGCGCGCTCCGGCACCAGGACACGCGATCGGGCGCCCGCCACGTTCACCACTACGCTCCGGGTTTGAAGAAGTGCCTCGTAACTACTCGAGAAGAAGTAATGGTGGAGGGTAAGGGATTGGTCCCAAACGGGACTCCAAGAGGTCCGAATCCTCGACAGCCCGGATCAGCCACGCGGCGATCTCCAGCCGTGCTACATTTCTCAGGCGCTACATTTTCGTAGGGTTACGCCACACCTGTGGCAGCCGCCTTTTCGAGGTGGGGCCGAGTATGCGATCCTGTGGCCCCGATGCGGACCTTGAGCCGAGTTATCGCTAGGGCTCGTCGTCTTCAGCTCTCATGGCCAACTCGGCCGCCTGGGCCGAGGCCAAGCGCGTCCTCATCGTCCACTCCTTTGGGCGCGCGACTCCACCGTTCGCGACGCAATCAACCGCTTTCCAGACCACGCTGACCAAGGAGCTCGGGGAGAGCGTTGATATGGACGAGGTCTCGCTGGACATGGCGAGTTACGGGCAGCCAGACCTCGAGGGCCGTTCATCGAGTTCCTGCTCGCGCGCCTATCGAAATGGCAACCCGACCTCGTGATTCCCGTCGGCGCGCCGGCCGGCCAGTTCGTGGTCAAGTATCGGGATCGCCTGTTTCCGCGGGCGTCCATTATCTACACGGCCATGGACCGGCGCACGCTGCCGGCCGACGCGTTTCAGAACAACGCCACCTTCGTCGGAGATTCGTTCGAGCTCTCAGGCCTGTTCGACGACATTCTCCAGCTGGCGCCCGATACGAACCACATCGCCGTCGTGATCGGCGCCTCCCGCTCGAGCGGTTCTGGACGAAGGCCCTTTCGGGACGCTGTCGAACCGTTCACGAACCGCGTGCGCTTCACCTGGTTCAACGACCTGTCGTTCGATGAGACATTGCGCCAGGTGGCCACATTGCCTCCGCACTCCTTCATTCTTGTTCGCGTCTGCTCCTCCGCGATGCGGCGGGCGTGACGCACAATCAGGACAACGTGCTCCAGCGGCTGCACGCAGCGGCGAACGCGCCCATCAACGGTATCTTTCAGAATCAACTGGGGCGGGAATCGTCGGTGGCCGCCTTTATCCGGCCGAAGCCGCGGGAGCCGCTTCGGCTCGCATCGCCATTCGGATCCTGCGCGGGGAACCGATCTCCAATTTACTCCGCAGGCCGTCCCGGCCCGGAGCCCGCGGTACGACTGGCGCGAGCTGCAGCGGTGGAATATCAGCGAGGAGCGCCTGCCGCCCGGCAGCACGATCGACTTCCGGCAGCCGACGGTCTGGCGGCGTTATTGGTGGTCCATCGTCGGCGCGGTAACGGTGATCGGGCTGCAGGCGTTGCTCCTGCCGGGCTTCTCGTGCAGACCGGGCGTCGGAACGCGGGTCGATGGCCGCGCTGCGGGACCGTCTCGACTTTGAGACATTGGTATCGGGTCTCTCGGCGACGTTCGCCAAACTGCGGGCGCCGACATCAATCGCGGCATCGAGGAAAGCCTGCGGCGGGTTGGGGAGTACCTCGGGCTGGATCGCGTGACCATCCTGCACAGTGATGGCAGCGGTGCGGTCCAGGTAGTCCATGGTTGGCGAAGGCCCGGCGGACCGCCGCCACCCCCGATGCGGCACGCGGACCTTCCGTGGTCAGTTGAGCGGATCGGGCGTGGCCAGTTCGTGCACTTCTCGCGACTGCGCGACTTACCTGATGACGCGGCCGTCGATCGGGAAACCCTTGCCCGCATGGGGATTACCTCGAGCATCGCCCTTCCGCTCATCGATGAACGGCAGCACGATCGGGGTGCTCACCCCTGAGCTTGCTGGGTCGCGAGCAGAGAGTGGTCCGATGACCTCGTACAACGGCTGGAGTTCGTGGCTGGGATCTTCTCGAGCGCCTTACTTCGCAGTCGCACTGAGGTCGAGCTCGAGGCGCTCCGCCACAACTTGAGCCATGTCGGCCAGAGTGACGGCGATGGCCGAGCTCACGGCATCCTTGGCCCACGAGCTGAGTCAGCCGCTCACCGCGATCCTCAGCAACGCCCAGGCGGCCCGGCGAATGCTCGACCGCGGCGTCGCAGATCCCCAGGACCTTCGCGAGATCTTTGGCCGACATCGTGGCGGACGACCAGCGGGCGAGTGAAGTCATCCGGCACGTGCGGAGGTTCATCAAGAAGGATGGAACGCATCGCAGTCCTGTTGACGTCAACGCCATCGTCCAGGACGTGCTGAGTCTCCTGCGAAACGACGCTATCATCCGCAACGTCTCGGTTGAGGTCGACCTCGACCCTGGACTGCCATCTGTGCTCGTCGACCGCGTGCAGCTCCAGCAGGTCTTCGTCAACCTCCTGATGAACGCGTTCGATGCTCTGGGCACCGCCACTGAGCGCCGCACCACCGTCACGACCGGCAAAGATGGCACCGCTGTCCATGTCTCTGTGAAGGACTCTGGCAGCGGGATCCCCGTCGGCGACATCGCACGTATCTTCGATCCGTTCTACACGACGAAGTCGTCGGGATTAGGCATGGGGTTGTCGATCGCGCGGTCGTTAATAGAGGCCCACGGCGGCCAGCTCTGGGCGGGAGAACAACAAGGACGGCGGCGCGACGTTTACTTTTCACCCGTGCCAGCGATGGCTGAAGCAAAGCCGCCAGCGCACGGGAACCAGTGACCGCGTTGGCTGACCTCCAGGAATTCGTCGCCGACCACCATCCGCATGGAGCGCTTTGCTCGGCGATGCCACTGAGCCCCCAGCAGCCTGCAGGTTGTCGGCGGCTTTACGACAGCACGGCGGCGCCATTCGATAGGTAGTCGACTGTAATCCCGGCAATTGGGCTAAGGGCTCCCCGCCAGCCATCCTCCACCGAAGGTGCCCATGCGGGTGATCGGGCTCGTTCTCCGCATTCAGTCTGACACTCTTACCGTTGGCGGCTCGCGCGCAGGAATCCAGGAAGGTCTACAAGATCGGTTGGCTTTTGCCGGCTTTCCGCTCGAGGTCAGGTGATCGAGTAGCCGTGCTCGACCAACGCGCGGTGGCCGTGACCACGCCGACGCCAAGCGCTGGCCCTGTGTCTGCGGCCCGCGCCCACGTCGCTTGCATCGGTACGAGCGACGTCAAGTCGCGGCGGCGGTCTGCTCCCGTGAGTGTCGGTGCGTGCGCTTCACGCCGCGAGATGAGCACGCGTGGAATCAATTACTCCCGCCAGCTCGAGGCGCTGGGGGCTGGAGTTCCGCATGCTCGACCGACACGGGCAGCCTTGCGTACGTTGAAAGCGGTCGCCCTCGGCTCGTGGGGGTGCGCCTTCGTCCTGGCGGCGACCGCGGCATCGCGAACACTTGCCTCAGCGAATCTGGCTGCTATGCCCGGTGGGCGAAGTGCAACTCGCCGTCCGGTACGCTCTGAAACGAGTCGATCTCGACGGTCGGATCGCGTTCGGAGTACACCACAGCCAGCGACCGGCAAGAGATCGTGCGATGCCTCGCCGAAGCCGGCCGCACCGGGCTGCCGCTTCCCAGCCCGTGGGCGTCCGCCCTGTGGGAGGCCCGTGATCGACCAACGCGGCCAGCTCCTACGTGCTGCTGTCGGCTTCGCCGGGTGCCCTCTGCCCTCGTATGACCGCGCCCTCTGCGCCCTCCCTGGCTCGATTCGTGGGCGCAGCCAATGGCAGGACACGAACCGTAACCACTCGAGAAGTGAAGTGGTGGAGGGTATAGGGATTCGCGTAAGATTGCGCGCTCGGTCGCCGACGATCGCGATGATTCGTGTCATCCGTACCCGCGCTTTACGCTCAGGTCGGGAGGGATTTGGATGAGGCGCGGGTCTGAGGCTCCTGACGATCCAGCTCCCGGCGTCCCTCCATGCCCGGCCTTGTGTCATCCGATGGATCGCTCGACGGATCGACGGCATCTGAAAGGAAGGGCGGAGAGGAGCAAGGCCATGTCCTACAGCATATCGACCTTACTGACCCGCAATCTTCACGACGTCTTCGGTGAAAACGACGGCGCGCGTCGGCGCGCGGCCATCGACGAGATCTACACCGAAGATTGCGTGTTCTACGACCCCACCAGGGGCGTCTACCGTGGCCGCGACGAGATCGATCGCGTCGCGGGCGCGATCAAGGCTACTCACCCTGACTTTCGCTATCAGCCAATTGTCGGGCCCGAGGAGTTGGGCAATGGTGGGCGGATCCAATGGGTATCGGGCCGCCCTGGTGAGGCGCCAGCTTACGCCGGGACTGATTTCATCATTGCCCGGGACGGCCGGATTGCCGCCCTTTATCTGTTTTTCGACAAGCTACCCTGAGCTAGCTGCGTGATCACGCGAATCTGCCTCGTGCGCTGATCCCACATCTGGGGATGGCGCCTAAACGAGCCTAAGGTTCTTTAGCACCCAAATGGATGCCCCTCCGTCACCTGCCTTTGGAGCCGACGGGCCCCTGGTGCATCGGGGCCGCCCCGCCTCGTAGAATCACAGCATGGATACCGGGCCGCCCGCTCCGGATAACGCATGACGCTGGACGCGGACGCGATCCGCGCGGTCGTCGAAGGTAGGCATGGTGACCCCTTCGCCGTGCTCGGACCGCACCGCGTGCAGACACCGGACGGCGCGGCCGTGGCGGTGCGCGCGATCGTGCCCGGCGCGGCCGCCGTCCGTATCGTGCCCGCCGACGCACCACCGACCTCGATGGAGCGGCTCCATCCCGTGGGTTCTTTGAAGCAGTGTTGTCCGACCGGCCCGACCTGTTCGTCTACCGGCTCGAGGTGACGCGGAACGGCCACGTCACCGAGATCGACGACCCCTACCGCTTCCCGTCGCTGCTGAGCGATTTCGATCGGCATCTCCTGGCCGAGGGCACACACCACCACGCCCACGACAAGCTCGGCGCGCACCCGGCCATCCTCGACGGCGTGACCGGCGTCGCCTTCGCGGTGTGGGCGCCGAGCGCGCGGCGCGTGAGCGTGGTCGGAGATTTCAATGACTGGGACGGCCGGTGCCATCCGATGCGTCTTCATCCAGCCAACGGCATCTGGGAGATCTTCGTGCCGGGGCTGGGGAGGACGAGCGTTACAAGTTCGAGATCCGCGGCCGCGCCGCGGAGCCGCTCGCACTGAAATCAGACCCCTATGCGCTCGCCTTCGAGGCGGAGACGCCGCGCACGGCGTCTGTCGTGGCGAATCTCGACGACTTCCGGTGGCGCGACGAGGCCTGGCTCGCCGAGCGGGCCCGACGCCAGCCTGCTTCGCGAGCCGCTGTCGATCTACGAAGTGCATCTCGGCTCGTGGCGGCGCGTGCCCGAGCAGGGCGATCGCTTCCTCGACTATCGCGAGCTGGCGGACCAGCTCGCGGACTACGTCGGCGAGATGGGCTTCACGCACGTCGAGCTCCTGCCCGTGATGGAGCACCCGTTCTACGGCTCGTGGGGCTATCAGACCATCGGCTACTTCGCCCCTCGCGTCGCTACGGCAGCCCACGGGAGTTCATGGCCTTCGTGGACCATCTCCACCGTCGCGGCGTCGGCGTGATCCTCGACTGGGTGCCGGCGCACTTCCCGCGTGACCCGCACGGGCTCGGCTACTTCGACGGCACCCACCTCTACGAGCACGCGGACCCGCGGCAGCGCGAGCATCCCGACTGGGGCACGCTCATCTTCAACTATGGACGCAACGAGGTCGCGAACTTCCTGCTCGATAGCGCGCTCTTCTGGCTCGACCGCTATCACGCCGACGGTCTCCGGGTCGACGCCGTCGCCTCCGCGCTCTACCTCGACTACTCGCGCAAGCCGGGCGAGTGGATGCCGAACCAGTTCGGCGGGCGCGAGAACCTCGGCGCCGTCGCCTTCTTCCGCCGCATGAACGAGGTCGTGCACGGCACCCATCCCGGCGTGATCGTCGCCGCGGAGGAGTCGACCTCGTGGCCGATGGTCTCGCGTCCAACGTACCTCGGCGGGCTCGGCTTCGGGTTCAAGTGGAACATGGGGTGGATGCACGACGTCCTCGACTACATGAGCCTCGATCCCGTGCACCGGAAGCACCACCACAACCGGCTGACCTTCGGCCTCCTGTACGCCTGGACGGAGAACTTCGTGCTGCCGCTCTCGCACGACGAGGTCGTGCACGGCAAGGGTTCGCTCCTCGCCAGGATGCCGGGCGACGACTGGCAACAGTTTGCCAACCTTCGCGCGCTCTACGCGTTCATGTGGACGCACCCTGGCAAGAAGCTCCTCTTCATGGGCGGCGAGATCGGGCAGCGGCGCGAGTGGCACCACGACCGGAGCCTCGACTGGCATCTGCTCGGCGAGGGCTCCTTACCACCGCGGGCTCCAGCGGCTGGTGCGCGACCTCAACCGGCTCTACGGGCGCGAGCGCGCGCTCCACGAGCTCGACGCCGACCCCGCCGGGTTCGCGTGGATCGACTGTGCCGACTGGGAGCAGAGCGTGGTGTCGTTCGTGCGACGCGCCCGAGACGCCGGCGACTTCGTGCTCGTCGTGTGCAACTTCACGCCGGTGCCGCGCCGCGCCTACCGGGTCGGGGTCCCGCGGCCGGGCTACTACCGCGAGCTGATCAACAGTGACGCGGGCGAGTATGGCGGCAGCAACCTCGGCAACGCGGGCGGCGCGTGGGCCGAGCCTACGCCGTGGCAGGGACAGCCGCACTCGCTCGCGCTCACGCTGCCCCCTCTTGCGGTTCTGGTCCTGAAGCCGTCCTGACGCTCACCGGCGAGCGTCGCTCTTCAGCTCGTAGGACTGCTCATCGTCTTGTCCGATGCTCTTGCAGGAAGGCGTAGAGGTCCAACAGTAAGGTCACGAGCGCACAGTAGCGGATTGCCGCTCAAGCTGGAACGCCAAAGATGGATACAGTTCCCTTCACCGAGCCTGCACGCTGCCAATAGTTCAGTCCTGCGAGACTCCGGCCAGCCATCCCCCGAGGTGCCCATGCGGGGTCTGGCTCGGCGTTGTTCTTGTCGCCATCGCGCTGTCTGGGTGCCTCGGCCTGCCGCCAAAGCCGACAGATTTGCACACCGTACCGATCGGGCCGCCGCCTCACAATTATGAGGGGCAGATCCGAGATTACTTCAAGCCGTCGCTCGATCCGTACTCAGCCGTGTATGAGTTTGGTGGACCCGTGCGTGGTTGGGAGCAAGACAACTACGGGACTACATGAAGGTCTTCTGGGTTGTCGCCGCACGCTGTTATGGCCATTCCGCTGACAAATTCGATGGCAAGAGGCATGAGCATTACGACCGCCAAACCTTTAGTTAGATTTACCAATGTGGGTTGGAAGAAAAGCGCCATCGCAAGCATCACGATGTAGCCCATTTGGGCGGCGAAGGCCGAGCTCATGGACGCGGCGTTGTCTCGCTGACTCGAGCCCACATAGGTCCACAGTCACTGTTGCCGTCCCGTAGGACCAAAGCAGCAACGGAATGAATGAGCGCGAATCCGCGTGCTGCATGCAGAGCTGGAATACACAGACGCACCAGACGGCGATCGCGGCGAACGTGTATACCGAGTGCAGACAGCGTCAAGGGATGGCCGAGTACAGCCCCGACTACCGAGCGCCGCGAAATCAGGTGGGCGCCCGGCATTCCAAACACAAAGCTGCCCAGCATGAGCAGAAACGACCGGCCGAAGGGTTGAGACAATAAGCAGGGCAAACCCGTATCCGAGTGCCCACCACTCGCCCAGGATCGTGAGCCAGACGCCCGCGATGATTCCAACGAACACGTTCAGGAGCATGACGGGAGTAAGGAAGAGAGTCATAGTGCCGAAGACGCTGACTAGAAGTCCGCGCGTTCTCATTGGGCTCTCCCAGATCGCTGCAGTGGCGTGAGAGCTGATTACTACGAAATAGTCAGCCCTTGTACCGCCGATCGTGGCGAGTGTCTAGCCCGAGGAACTTTAATTCCGGAATGTAGCAATACGTAACC
>ERZ1370068.2688-contig-1822_pt1 | contig 169438 bp, 236 predicted proteins | sample MGYA00561227_ERZ1370068 | MGnify/ENA primary metagenome ERZ1370068 (study PRJEB38410, sample SAMEA6850437) | metagenome | study: Metagenomic assessment of the ecological functions of the soil: analysis of the soil microbiota associated with the... | reverse complement strand
TTGTACTTCGTTCAGTTACGTATTGCTGCCATGGTTCTTTCTCGCTTTCGGAACGTCCACCGTGTGGGTTTTGCCGTTCACCAGCGACCGCCACGTTGAGCTGGTGGGCCGCGGCTGGCGGTTGCGGACTCTCATGGTAGAGCGTGGATTCGGCTCGTAGTTTGAGAAGCCCGATCAACACTCTGTTTTCCTCCTGGGCGAGGTTGATCGACCGAGCGCCCGGCAGCTTCCCGGAAGACACCGCTGATGACTTCCTGTTTGAGCTCGGGCGTGACGTTTGGATTGCCCAGGGCTTTCATCGCGGCTTCCATGGGCGGCATGAGATGGTCCATGAAATGGTCTATCCCACCCGCGCCCCCGCCCAGGTGCCATTGCAGGCTCTGGCCATCACGCCCCAGCGAAGCCCGGGCCCATAGCACACGGCCGCATCCGCGTCTTCCACGCTCAGGATGCCTTGCTCGATCACGTACAGCATCTCGCGGTAGAGCGCGATCTGGAACCGGTTCGCCACATGGCCAGGCAGTTCCTTCCTCAGCTGGATGGGTCGTTTGCCGATCGACGCGTAGAAGCTGAGCGCTTGCCGGACCGCCTCCGGTGACGTCTTACTGCCGCCAACCACCTCGACTAACGGTATGATGTGGGGCGGATTGAATGGATGTCCGATGATGACCCGCTCCGGGTGTCTGCACTGCGACTGAATGACGCTTGCCGTGATCCCCGACGAGCTCGACGCGAGAAGGAATCAACCGGGCAGTCACGTCGTCCATCGTCCGCGTAGAGCTTCATCTTGAAATCGGGACGTTCGGGCCCGTTTTCCTGAACAAAATCGGCGTCCCCGAGCGCTGCTTTCATGTCGGTCGTGAAGGTCAAGCGGTCCCGGGATGCGCCCTTGCTGGAGGCCGATGCCGGTCAGGTCCTTCCATGCCTCGTCGACCTGTTTGCGCAGATTCGATTCGGCGTTCGGCGCAGGATCGGTTGGCGACGACATCGAAGCCGCGGGCCAGGTACTCAGCGGCCCAACTGGCGCCGATGACTCCGGTGCCGACAACCGCGATGCGGCGTATCGGTTTGTCGTAGGGCATATCACGCCTCCTTTGCGCTGCTGTCGATGTAGGCGATGCCGGTGAGATTTCCTGCACGGCGAGCACCAGTTCGCTTGTTCGATCCGTCGAGCGTGGCGGAATAATCGAGACCGATCCCGATTCCCTCCATCAAATGCGCGAAGACAATCTCAGGCGGCGGACGCATGCCGGAGGCCGCGTCCATTGCTGCGCGGTTCACGGTGTTTGCCGCGTGGCGGATCGCCGCGGTTGCGCCGCGTCACAGCCGACGTCCATGCCGACGAGGTGCGGTTGTTCCAGGCCGGAATGCATCGGCAACGCGGACGACGAACTTCGCTCATCGCCCGCGGCGACATCAACGTCCCGGCGCTCGGGTGCCCGAAGCCCGGCAAGTCGATCGCCACCAGACGCGCGTGCTCCGCGAGGCGCGACCGAGGTCGGCTCGTAGGCGTAGAGGTCTCTCCGGCCAGGGGTTGAGCAAGAGCGCGTCGTCGGGCCGGGGCTCACTCTCGGCGAAACGAATCGCCAGGCCTTCGATCGTGCGGAACTGCGGCCGGATCGATTGGCTCAGCGTAGTGGCCATAAAATGCTCCTTGGTTCTAGCTACTGGCCTTCCGTGGTATTTCGCCGGCATCTGCATCACCAACTGGCACGCGTAGCGGGACCTCGGGTCAGGAGAACCCTGCTTACGACCACGACCCACAGGAGGAGGAGGAGCGGCGAGAGGAAGCGCGAATAGGCGCCGTCCGGTGCCCAGAATCCGCCGCTCAGCCACGTGGCGCCGCCCAGCACGCCGAGCACGACGACTGCGACCCCGCCGTGAAGAGCGCGTTCGAGATCAGCCCGGCCCGCCAGAGTCCGAACACCCCGGACATGATCAGCATCGCGCGCGGGAATGACATCAACACGACGAGGGCCCACGTGAAGTCGTTCAGCCCTGACATGAGCAGGATAACGCCAGAGCCGGCGATCGAGTACGCGAGGGCAGCGCCGACCGCGATCTGCAGGAGGAAGAGTGCTCCGAACGCTGCGCTGGCGGCGGTCGCCGCAGCGCCCCAACCGTCTTGGCCCGCATCCGCCAGGGTGGTCCTGAGCGCCGCCGTGAACCACAGAAGGTTGAGGAGGTTGAGGCCGGACAAGAACGCGGCAATCAGAATCCACGTGCGATGACCATGGTAGAAGGCTACGAGTGCCTCAGGCGACGCGCCGACCGGCGGCTGAGAGCCGTAGATGACGGACGCGATGATGAACAAGACGACAAACTGGAGGCCGCTCGTGCGCCAGAGGCGTTCCCAGAACGCGGGGGTGGTGTACGTGCTCATGAGGACCTCGGTTCAAGGGCGGCGTAGCCTCCGTCCCACCAGGCGCTGACGATCGCTGCGTACTCGTCGGCGGCGTCCTCCCACGCCCAGTGTCCCGTTTCAAGAACGGCGAGTTTGCTCAGGGGCAGCCGCTCGTGCAGGAAGTCCGCGTTGACCTGCGGCACCACGGGGTCCCGCCGCCCGGCGATGATCTGGACCGGCGTCTCGAATGGTCGGCAGCAGATCCCGCAGCACCGGCAGTTCCGTCGGGTACGTCTCGCATCGTAACGCATCGACTCGGCGAAACGCTCGCCCTGGTAAGAGACGAGGTAATCCTCGCGGGCGGTTTCAGTCGGCTGGTACCGCTCCAGTGTGCCCATCGCCTGCGGTGACGACCTGCCGCCCGTCGATGCGGCGGTAGGGCTCCAGGTCCGGAGCTTCGACCCATTCCTTCAGAGGGTCACCAACCTGGAGCGGAACGGCCGTGGCGCCGGTGCCCACGACGAGACTGCGGAACCGCCCCGGATGCAGCGCGGCGGCGAAGAGCGCGGCGCCAGTTCCCACGTCGGACCGATCACGTGGGGACTCTCGAGGCCGAAGGCATCGGCCACCCGGACGAGAAACTCACCCATCGCCCGCGGGCGACATCAGCTCGTTGCGACGTTCCGAACGCCCGAATCCCGGCAGGTCGATGGCGACGAGTTGGGCGTGCTCGGCCAGCCGTGTCCACATCGCCTCGTAGGCATATAATGCTCTCTGGCCATGGGCTGGTGAGCAGGGCGTGGTGGTCGCGGGGCTCGCTCTCGGCAAACGGATGGAGACTCCGTCAATGGTGCGGGATTGCGGATGGATGGCGTTCTTCGACACGATGGTCATGATACTCTCCGGTCACGGCGCGTAACGGGTCGAAGACAAAGTCTCGATCTTTCGCGTATCTCCGATCCAATCTGATGCGCTCCAACGAGCGGGGAATAATCTTTTGGAAGCCTGGCGGCCCATCCATTGGACTTTGGACTATCATCTCGATCGGGTATCGGAATGAGACACCATAGTCGGCCGTCAGAAAGACCTCCGAGTCAGTACGGCGCGAACGGCGAGTCGGAGGCGAGGAATGCGGTCGCTTGGCGGGTGAAAGAGTCGTGGAACTGGAACAAGGAACCGTGCCCGGCATCCGGATATGTCAGAAGTACCGCGTTCGGCAGGTTCTCACCAAGCGAAGTAGGAGTTGGCGACGGGGATCATCTGATCATGGATGCCGTTCACGACCAGGGTTGGCTGACGAATGCTCCTGAGGCTGCTTAAGCGATCTCCCGAGAACTGCTCCCATTCACGGAAAGCTGCGATTTGAGCCTGCGCGACCGCTGGCCCCGAGGCGGGCTCTCGATCGGTTTTCCGCTGGGAAAGCCGTTCGACAAACTGTTCCCCGCCGCCTGGCTCGATTGAGTTGGAGCAAAGAAGATCTTGACCAGGACGGCGTACCCTTTGAGCGCCGGATCCCGAGGTACCTGGCGAGACTGGGTTTCCAGGTGCATGATGTCCTGGCCGCCTCGTGGAGCGGTGCCCGCCAGGATCATCCTGCGAAATAGAGACGAACGCTCCAGCGCCGATCTGCTGCGCGATCATCCCGCCGAGCGAAAAGCCAAGGACGTCGCAGGTAGTCAAGCCCAGTCCGTCGAGAAAGGCCATGGCATGTTGTGCCATTCCCGCCACCGTGTTCGGCACCTCGCCGGTGGAGCGTCCCACACCGGCGTTGTCGAACAGAATGACCCTCGCGCCCCAGCGCGAGGGGGTCCGGACGCCGGGGTCCCAGTTGTCGAGGGTTCCGGTGAAGTGCTGCAGAGCAGAGCAGGGGAGCCCGCGGCTGTTCCCAAAGCGCCGGTAGGCATATCGCTGGTTCTCTGACCTCGAGGAACCGAGTCGGGGAGCTGATGGCGCTGGCACTCCGGCGGTTGCCATTTGGTTTCCCTGGCGTTGGAGAACCTATATGTGGGGCTTACACATGGATCCTGAGAAAGGCCGCGAGCGCCTGCGAGCGCTGCTACTCACTCAGAAAATCGGTCACCAGCTTGACCGTGACCGCGGTCTGCTCTTCCATCAGCCAGTGGCCCGAGCCTTTCACCACCTCGCCGCGCACATTGGTCGCCACGTTGCGCATGACGGTGGCTTCCATCTCCCCGAATGACTTTCGCCCCCGATCGCGAGCACCGGCATGGTCAGCTTGGTGGTGGCGGAGGCCTTGTTGTCTTCCCCGTCCTGAGCGAAGGCCGTGAACTGCGCGAAGCCGGCCCGCATCACGCCCGGCTTGGCGTACTGCGCGGCATAGTGAGCCCGGGTGGCTTCGTCGAGCTTGGAGGGATCGGCCGCGAAGTCGTTCCAGATCCGGTCGAGATAGATCCGCTCCCGCCCCGCGACCAGCCGCTCGGCGTCGGGACCGCGGAAGTTGAAATGCCACAGCCTCGGGTCCCGCACCAGCTGATCCCAGGGCTCGATGCCGGGGATCGGAGCGTCCATCACGACCAGCCGATCCACCTTGTCCGGGTACCGCGCGGCGTAGGCGTAGGCGACCATGGTGCCGATGTCATGCCCGACCACCGCGGCGTGATCGTATCCCAGTGTGGTGAGGACCGCCCTGATGTCTCCCGCCTGAGTCTTCTTGTCGTAGCCGCCGGCCGGGTGAGAGGATCCGCCCAGGCCGCGCAGATCCGGAACCACGACGGTATGCGTCTTGGCCAGCTCGGCGGCGAGCGGGCCCCACATGTCGCCGGTGTCGGTATAGCCGTGAATGAGCACCGCGACCGGCCCGGATCCTCCGGAGCGAACGTAGATCTTGACGCTGTCGTTGACCGCGATCGTCTGGGCCTTGAAGCTGGACGGCAGCGACTGGGCCGCGGCGTGTGTAGTCAGCGTGGCGCAAGCGGCCAGGAGCAACCGCAGACCGAAAGGGTGAGAGGCGAACCGCAGGGAAGCGCCGCGAGAATAGCCGCCTGGTAATGCTCTGCATCAGTGTTGCCTCGTTGTCTGGTTCACCTCTCACCCCTCACGGACCCGTCTCTGCTTGCCACTCTACTCCTGCAGGAACGCCAGCAGGTCGGCGTTGACCTGGTCCTTGTGAGTGGTGCACATCCCGTGCGGGGCGCCCTTGTACACCTTGAGCTTCGCGTTCTTGACGATCTTCGAGGAGAGCATCGCCGAGTCCGCGATCGGAACGATCTGGTCGTCGTCGCCGTGGAGGATCAGGGTCGGCACGTCGAACTTCTTGAGATCCTCGGTGAGATCGGTCTCCGAGAACGCCTTGATGCAGATAGTAGGAAGCAGGGAAGCCGGCCATCATGCCCTGCAGCCAGAACGACTCGCGCACGCCTTCGGAGATCTTGGCACCCGGCCGGTTGTAGCCGTAGAACGGCAGACTCAGGTCCTTCCAGAACTGCGAACGATCCGCCGCCGACGCTGGCGCGCAGGCCGGTCGAACACTTCGATCGGCAGGCCGCCGGGATTGGCTGCCGTCTTGAGCATCAACGGCGGGATGGCGCCGATCAGCACCGCCTTGGCGACGCGCTTGGTGCCATGGCGACCGATATAGCGGGTGACTTCTCCGCCACCGGTCGAATGCCCGACGATGGACCGCGTCCTTGAGATCCAGGGTCTCGATCGAGCGCCGCCAGGTCGTCGGCGTAGGTGTCCAGGTCATTGCCGTTCCACGGCTGACTGGAGCGGCCATGGCCGCGGCGGTCGTGGGCGATGCAGCGGTAGCCGCGCGAGGCGAGGAAGATCATCTGATCCTCGAAGGCGTCGGCGCTCAGCGGCCACCCGTGGCTGAACACCACCGGCTGCCCGGTGCCCCAGTCCTTGTAGTAGATCTCGACGCCGTCCTCGGTGACGATGGTAAACGGGCGGCACCCTGCGGGGCAATGCGCTCCGCGAGTCGGAGTGGCAGTGGGTGTCATGGTGCTGGTCATGAGACTATCTCCCTCGGTGCGTAATGATGAATGTGGATCTAGTGCCGATGCTGGACCCACAGGACGTGTACTGCAGCGCGGAGTGTAGGAGCGGGGGGCCGATCGAAGGGAAGCCGGGATGGCGCCGCCTGCCAGCATCGCCAGCAAGCCTAGCATTTGGGTACTCCTAAAGGAAGGCTATGCCGCACGGTTCAGGTGTGACATCGCAGGCCTGAAGGAGGTGGGTGAGGACTGAGGTTGAGAAAAGCGGAAAGGCATCTGGGAACGGGAATCAGACTACCTTAAAGCACCAACCCGGAACTCGGAACTCGACTCCGTCCGCTCCCTCTTCACCATGCTCCGCCTCGCGCTCGCACTCGCGGCCGTCGCCCTCTGCGCCTGCCACCCTTCGCCCTCTGCCCGCTCCACCGATGAGCCCGCGAGCCTCGACTACCCGCCGGCTTCCCACCGGAGTCACCCTCGATCCGGTCGGGCGAAGCAGCGAGATCGGCTCCTTCCCTCTAGCTCATGGTTGCCGCTCCGGGCGGCGATCGGGTCGTCGCGCTGCTGAATGGCCATCGGGAGCAGGGAATCCAGGTGATCGAGGTCTCGACCGGTCGAGTGGTGCAGACGATCTCGCAGCCGGCTGCCTTCGTCGGGCTCGACTTCGATCACGCGGGGCGGCGCCTCTATGTCTCCGGTGGCGACGGTGATGTGGTATACCGCTACGACTGGCAGGCCGGTGCGGCTACGCTCGGGGACAGCCTGATCCTCGCGACGCGCACAGCCAAAGGCGTACGGCACCCGCTACCCGGCCGGCCTCGCCATCTCGCGGGACGACCGTTTTCTCTATGTCGCCGAGAACCTCGCCGATTCGCTTGCGGTGATAGATCTCCGAGCGGCGCCGTGGTACAACGGGTCGCAGCCGGCCGCTATCCCTACGGCGTCGTGGTCGCTCCCGACGGGAGTGTGTGTGTCTCCGCGTGGGGAGGATACGAAGTCCGCACCTTTCGGCCGCGGGATGGCCGGCTCGAGCTGAGCGCCACGATTCAGGTCGGTCGCCATCCGTCGGCCCTCCTGCTCAATTCCAGCCGGCACCCGGCTCTTCGTCGCCTCGGCCAGCACCGATCGGGTTGCGGTGGTCGATCTCACCAAGGCGCAGGTGATTGCCCAGCTCTTCGACACCGTCCCCGGCGGAACCGGCGAAGGGAGCACGCCGAATGCCTTGGCGATCTCACCCGACGGACGTCGGCTCTCGATCGCCGAGGCGGATAACAACGCGGTCGCGCTGTTCGAGCTATCGGGTGAGAGCGCTGGCATCAGCTCCGGTGCTTCAGCTGCTGATCGGCTGATCGGTCGGATTCCGGTCGAGTGGTACCCAACCGCACTGCTGGTGCAACACGACACGCTTCTGGTCGCCAACGCGAAGGGACGGAGAACCGGGCCCAACCCGCTGGGGCCGGAACCCGGAATCCGCTCAAGGGATCCCCGGGGTTACACCCTCGACCAGACCAGCGGGACGCTGTCGCTCATACCGCTTCGCGGGTCTCGACGCGCCCGCGCTCACCAAGCTCTCGGAACGCGTGGCGCGCGCCAACGGGTGGGATCGCCGTCCTTCAGAGTGGGGCGTGGCCTCCGTTCGAACACGTGATCTACCTCCTCAAGGAGAACCGGACCTACGATCAGATGCTCGGCGATCTCCCCGGCGCCGACGGCGATACTGTCGCTGCTCTACTTCCCCCGATCGGTCACTCCCAATCACCACGCGCTGGCCGAGCGCTTCGGAATCTTCGACCGCTTCTTCGTGAACGCCGAGGTGAGCGCGGATGGGCACAACTGGAGCATGGCTGCGTATGCCACGGATTACACCGAGAAGACGCTGCCTCAGGTCTATTCCGGCCGGGGACGGAGCTACGACTACGAAGGAGAGAATCGCGACGCGCCGACCGACGATGATGCAGCCGAGCCGGCCATGGGGTATCTCTGGGACCTGGCCGAAGAGACGCAATCTCAGCTTCCGGAACTTTGGGGAGTTCGTGTTAGAGGAAGGGAAACGTGAGGGGTCCGGTGCCGGCGTGGTACCGCGGACTGAAACCGTTTCTCCAGGCGAACACCGATTCCAGCTTTCCAGGGTTCGATATGGATGTCCCCGACCAGGTTCCGTGCCGACATCTGGTTGAAGGTGCTGGAAGAGTGGGGGAGAAGCGGCGACATGCCGGCGCTGCAGATTCTGCGGCTGCCCAACGACCACACCGCGGGAGCCAAGGCCGGGTCGCCGACACCTCGCGCTTATCTCGCGGACAACGACCTGGCGCTGGGGCGGGTGATCGAAGGCTTGTCCCGCAGCCGGTTCTGGAAGAACACGGTGGTCTTCGTCGTGGAAGACGATGCGCAGGACGGTCCCGATCACGTCGATTCCCATCGGGCGCCGTTTCTGGTGATCTCCGCCTACAACCGCCCGCATGTCTGGCACCGGTTTACCAACACGACCGACGTGCTCGCGACGATCGAGGCGCATGCTGTCCCTGAGCCACCTCTCCCAGTTCGATACCTACGCCCGTCCACTTCGCGGCATCTTCGAAGAGCAACCCGATACGACACCTTATGTGGCGCTTGAGCCCTCGGTGTCGCGCACCGAGCTGAACCCGCCCAAAGGACCCGGTGCGGCGGAATCATCCCGCTTCGATTTCCGGGTCGAGGACCTGGCGGACGACGATCGCTTCAATCGGGTGTTGTGGCTCGCGATCAAGGGCGACCGGCCCTACCCCGGGCCGACTCGTATGACGGCGACGGCCGCGTTACCCCACAGCCAGGCGAATAGCCCGCCTGCTTGACAAGCGCCCGCGAAGGGTGCGACAACGAGGAAGCGGGAAGACACCTTTACGTCCGCAACGAGAACTCTCGATGACTCGGCTCGCCCACGTCGCTCTGCTCTCCATGATTTCGGTTCCGGGCCGCTCGACCCTTGCCGCGCAGGGTTGGGTCCAGCCACCGCTCAGTGGGTCGCCTCGCCCTCGATGCTGCCTCCGGGCGCTCAGATCGTCGTGGTGTCCGGCGATCCCGCTGCACCAGGCCAGTCCATCATCCAGCTTTTGATGCCGGACGGGTATACCATGCCGCCCCACCACCACCCCACCGATGAACGGGTGGAGGTGAAGGAAGGCACACTATTGGTCGGGATGGGAGACAAGCTCGATGCGAAGAAGACCCTGCCTTTGAGCGTTGGTGATACGATCGTTGCGCCTGCGGGCTTCCATCACTATTCCATTGCCGAAGGGGCTACCATCGTCGAAGTGACCTTCATGGGTCCCGTACACATCACGTATCGTACATGACTACCAAGCGCCTCGACAGCGTACTCCTCGGCAACTAGCTACAGGACTCAGGCCGCCAGTGTCTCGTCATTTGAATCCAGAGGTCGGTAAGAGGCGCGGCGCAGCCTGGCACTGCTCGCCGTGGGCATTGCCGCGCTCAGCGTCGTTCTCGACAGCTGCCGCAACAAGGCTCCCTCTGCTGGTCCGCCGGCCGCCGGAAGTGACGGTGCTGACTATTCAGCCGCAGACGATACCCGCCCTGCTCGAGTGGGTCGCCGAGGCGGCCGCGTCCAAGAGTGTACAGGTGCGGGCTCAGGTCTCAGGGGTGATCGTCGCGCGACCCTATGTCGAAGGTACGGACGTGCGCAAAGGGAACGATCCTGTTTCGCATCGATCCGCGCACCTATGAGGCCAACTTTCGGAGCGCCGAGGCGCGGGTGGCCGAGAGCGAAGCCCAGCTCGCGAACGCGGAACGAACCCTCAACCGGCTGAAGCCGCTGTTGGATGAGCGTGCGGTCGCTCAGCAGGACGTGGACAATGCCCAGGGCGCCTACGATCAGGCCCACGCGGCCGTCCTCGAGGCGCGGGCCACTTTGGACGCGGCGAAGAAGAACTACGACGACACCTTCGTGCGGGCCGAGGTGGACGGGCGGGCGGGGCGGGCCCTGATGGATTTGGGGGCCGTGACCTCGGGCGCGGGCGATCTGCTGACCACGGTGGATCAGGTGGATCCGGTCTACGTCTTCTTCAACCCGTCAGACCAGGACGTGCTCCAATGTCGTCAGGACATCGCGGCCAAACGCCTGGTGGTGCCTCCCGGCGTGCTTGACGTGCAAGCGAGGCTGTCCGATGGCAGCGTTCTCAGCGAGACGGGGAAGCTCAACTTCATCGATGTGGCGTTGCAACCCGGCACCGGAGCGCTCCAGCTCCGCGCCGTTTTCCCCAATTCACGGCATGCCCTGCTGCCCGGTCAGTTCGTACGGGTCCGGTTGCTCGGAGTCAAACGACAGGACGCGATCCTGGTCCCCCAGCGGGCGGTGCTTCAGGGTCTGAACGGCCCGTTTGTCTACGTCCTCGGCGACAGTGACAAGGTGACCGCGCGGAACGTCGGGGCGTCCGACTGGCAGGGAACCCAGTGGCTCATTGACGGCGGGCTTCGGCCCGGTGATCGGGTAATCGTGGACGGGGTCCAGAAGGTGGCACCCGGTCGCCCGGTGCGTCCGGTTGCCTACCGGCCCGAAGACGACTCGACCCTGACCGAGAAGAAGAGCGATAGCGTGTTGGTCGCCCCTCCGTCGGCGGCGCCTCCGATCCGGGACACCGCGCGGGTAAGGCCGAAGCCATGAGCCGAACCCTCCGAGATCCGCTACCTCTTCATCCGGCGGCCCATCCTCGCGGGCGTCATCGCGATGGTGATCGTTCTGCTGGGAGCGTTCGCCCTCCGGACCCTGCCGATCAATCGCTATCCCACGATCACCCCGCCCTCGGTCCAGGTCTCGGCCGTCTACCCCGGTGCAACCGCGGAAGACGTTGCGTCGGCCGTCGCGTCGCCAATCGAGCAGCAGCTTTCGGGGACTGGACGGCCTGCTGTACTTCAAGTCGTCGAACGCCAGCGACGGCACGATGAACCTGCAGGTGTATTTCGACCTCTCGCGCGACCTCGATCTCGCGGCGGTGGACGTCCAGAACCAGCTCAACGTGGCAGAGCCTCAGATCCCTCAGGAGGTGGTGCGGCAGGGGCTCACGGTGACGAAGGCGCAGACCGACATCCTGATGGTCATTGCTCTTTCCTCCGAGGATCCCCGGTACGACGCGACCTACCTGAGCAATTATTCCAAGATCTATCTGGAGGACGAGATCAAACGGATCCCGGGCGTGGGAAGCGCGGGCACCTTCGGGCAGCTGCAGTTCTCCATGCTCCTGAGCCTGGATCCTGATCGCATGGCCCAGCTCGGCCTGACCGTCGCGGACGTTCAGGCGGCAGTGCTGGAGCAGAACACGACCAATCCGGCCGGCCGCATTGGCCGGGAGCCGGCTCCTCCCGGCAACCAGCTCACCCTTCCGGTCACCACCGTCGGCCGGCTCACGGACCCGAAGGAGTTCGAGAATATCATCGTCCGGGCCCGGCCCGATGGATCACTCATCCGGGTGAAGGACATCGGCCGGGTGACGCTCGGGGCTCAGAACTACGACCTGGTCAGCAAGGTCAACAGAGTCACCACGGCGGCGGTGCGGGTGTTCCTGCGCCCCGGCGCCAACGCGCTCAACGTCAAGGCCGCCATCGTCGCACCGCATGAACCAGCTCGCGAAGAACTTCCCGCAAGGGGTCTCCTGGTTCATTCCGTTCGACACCACGCCCTTCATCAGCGCATCGGTTGAAGAGGTGGTGACGACCCTGTTCGAAGCGATGCTGCTGGTAACCCTCGTGGTCTTCATCTTCCTGCAGAGCTGGCGGACGACGCTGATCCCGGTGCTCGCCGTGCCGGTTGCGATCATCGGCACCTTCTTCGGACTGCAGGTCCTCGGCTTTACCATCAACCTGCTCACCCTGTTTGCCCTGGTGCTCGCGATCGGCATCGTAGTCGACGACGCGATTGTGGTGATGGAGAACGTCGAGCGCATCATGGCCGAGGAGGGATTGCCTCCCGCGCAGGCGGCGGACAAGGCGATGGGTCAGGTGGCGGGTGCGCTGGTGGCGATCGTGCTGGTGCTCTGTGCCGTGTTCCTTCCGGTAGGGTTCCTGGGCGGGCTGACGGGCCAGATGTACAAACAGTTCGCGATAACGCTGGTGGTGGCGGTGGTGATCTCCGGAATCGTGGCACTCACCCTCACGCCGGCTCTCTGCGCCGTCCTGCTCCGGCCGGAACACGCAAGCAACGGGTAACTGGTTCTTCAAGCGGTTCAACCGCGGGTTCGAGCGCGTCACCCAGCACTACACCGCCGCGGTGGGCGGAGCCATCGCGCGGCCGCGGGTATGGGTCGCCTGCTTCGTGGTCATGCTCGTCCTGATCGTCGTGCTGGTGCGGCGGGTGCCGAGCAGGTTCATCCCGACCGAGGACAAGGGCTACTTCGGCATTGTGGTCCAGCTTCCGGATGGGGCTTCCACCCAACGCACCGAACAGGTGGTTTCGAAGATCGAGGAGTACCTTCGCAAGCAGCCCGCCGTCCGCTACGTAGTCTCCTTCACCGGACTGAGCTTCGTACTCGGCACCAACCAGACCAACTCGGCATCCATGTTCGTGCTGCTCAAGCCATGGGACGAGAGGAAGAGCAAGAGGATCAGCTCAACGCGGTGCTCAACGGCACCAATGGGTTCATGGCCTCGCTCAACACTGCGGTGGCATTCGGCTTCAATCTTCCCGAGATCCCGGGCTCGGCACTACGGCTGGTCTCGAAGTCAACTTGCAGGACCGAGGCATCAACGACGTCCGGAAGTTCGCCGGGCTGGTGAACGAGTTTGTGCAGAAAGCGAATACGCTGCCGGAGCTGCAAGGCGTTCAATCTCTGATCCGGGTCAATGTGCCTCAGGTCTTTGTCCACGTGGACCGGGAAAAGGTCAAATCGCTCGGGGTCCCTCTGGGGGATGTCTTTCGGACCCTCCAGGCAATGCTCTCGACCCTCTACATCAACGACTTCAACCTGTACGGCAGGACGTACCGGGTTCAGCTGGAGGCGCAGTCGAGGTTCCGGGAGAAACCGGAAGACATCGGCCGCCTCTACGTGCGAGGGCCCAACGGTGCCGATGATCCCGATCTCCACCCTGATCCGCACCGAGTTTCAGGGCGGCCCCAGCCTGGTCCAACGGTTCAATGGGTTCACCTCCGCGGTGGTGAACGGTGCACCCAAACCGGGCTATAGCTCCGGCCAGATGCTCGACGCGGTGGAGCGGCTGGCGCAGTCCGAGTTCGTTCCTCGCGGAGTGGGTTACGGTTTTAGCGGACAGTCCTTTGCCGAGCGAGCCGCGGGTGGACAAGGGGCCCTGGTCTTCGTGCTCGGCCTCACCATGGTGTTCCTGGTGCTGGCGGCGCAGTACGAAAGCTGGTCGATCCCCTTCGCCGTGCTGCTCGGTGTGCCGTTTGGCGCCTTCGGAGCGTTCCTCGGAGTCTGGCTCCGCCACATGTCGAGCGACGTGTACTTCCAGATCGGTCTTCTGGTGGTGGTAGGGCTCGCCGCGAAGAACGCCATCCTGATCGTCGAGTTCGCCACCGAGCTTCGAGCGCAGGGTCGTTCGCTCGTGGAGGCGACGGTAGAAGCCGCACGAGACCGGTTCCGGCCCATCCTGATGACCTCGTTTGCGTTCATCATGGGTGTGGCACCGTTGCTCATCGCCAGCGGTGCCGGCGCCGAGAGCCGGCACTCGATCGGCACCGGCGTGTTCTTCGGGATGCTGTTCGCAACAACGGTCGGGATCTTCTTCATCCCGATGTTCTTCTATCTGATCAAAGCGGTGGGTGAGCGCGGGCTCTTCCGCCGCCGCGTCGCCGCTACCCCGCCGTGGCCGGTGCCGGAACGACTCCTTCCTCAGAGCGCGAAGGTTGAGATGCGTCCGGACCTGGCACTCGGGCTGCTCGGCCTTGCTGTCGCTGGTTGCGCCGTAGGACCGTCGTACAAGCGACCCAGATACAGGGGCGCCGGTCAATTGGCGCCCCGCCTCGGTCATAGCGGACTCGCTGCGCCCGTTCTACGACTCGCTCGCTACCCACCGTGACCACGATCGCACTCATCCCCGGAGAGGCGGCCGGTCAGGACACTAACGCGGCGATGGCGCTGCAAGCGAACACGGTTCCGGACCTCGCCTGGTTCGACCTGCTGGCCGACCCGGCTCTGCGTGAGTTGGTCGATTCGGCTCTCTTTGCGAACCGCGACATGCGGATCGCGGTCGCCCGAATCGATGAGTTCCGCGGCCTGGCTGGTGTGGCCAAGAGCGAGCTGTTTCCCAGCTCTTCCTGAACGGCGAGGGAGGGCGGGTCAAGAACCGGTTGGGAACCGCCGTCCACTACAACTATCTGCAGGTAACTGCCGATCTTCAGTGGGAGTTGGACTTCTGGGGCCGAATCCGACGTTCTAGCGAAGCCGCCAAGAGCGACCTGCTCGCCAGCCAGGAGAGCCAGCGGGTGGTGATCCTTTCCCTCGTGGGCGATGTGGCGATTGCCTACCTCCGTCTCCGCCAACTCGATCTCTCACTCGAGGTTTCCCGCCGAACTCTCGCCGCGAACCTGAAACGCTCAGGCTTGCGCGGCGTCGCTTCAACGAAGGACTCATCTCCGAGTTGGACGTGCGCCGGTTCGAATCAAGCGTGGCCGCACCGGCTGCGAGCGTTGCGCAGTTTGAGGGGCAGATCACCCAGACCGAAAACCTGCTCAGCCTCCTGGTGGGCCGGAATCCCGGCAGTATCGTCCGCGGTCGTCCATTGACGGAGGTGTTGGGGACCCTGACGGTGCCGGCACAGTTGCCGGAAAGCCTGCTCGAGCGCCGCCCGGATGTGCGAGAGGCGGAGGCCGCGCTCCACGCCGCCACCGCGCGAATTGGGGCGGCGAAGGGTGCGCAGCTTCCGGTGATTTCGGTGACGGGAGACTACGGTACGTTCGCTACTAGAACTTCCGACCTGGGCAAGGCCCAGAGTGAGACCTATCAGATCTTCGGCGGCGTCTCGATTCCGATTTTTACCGGCGGCAGGCTCAGCAGTCAGGTGGACGTGGCCGAGGCACGGGCCGAGCAAGCGCGTTATGGATACGAGCAGACTGTGCTAATTGCGCTCCGGGAGGCGGAGGATGCGTTGGCGGGAGTGCGCTCCTCGCGAAATCAGGTGATCGCGGAGCAGACCCAGGTTGATGCCCTGCGCCGGGCCCTGCACCTGGCCGAGCTGCGCTATCAGGCCGGGGCGTCGAGCTATCTGGACCTGCTCGATGCCCAACGGAGCCTCTTCGTCGCCGAGTTGGAGCTGGCGGACGCACAGGGGCAGGAGGCAACCGCTGCGGTGACTCTCTACCGGGCGCTGGGCGGTGGCTGGCCGGTGAGCCCAGCGGATTCAGTCGGAGCGCCCTGACCGATCGCTTACAGCTGGTGCGTGCATGCCGCTCTGTTACTGGAACGTGGCCTCCTATACACTCGGGCATTTCAGGGTACCTTTGGGTTTCGGCCGAGCAGCTTCAACTCGGAACTCGGAACTGCAGTCCTCAGTCCTCATCCTTTCACTCGCTACTGACGTCCAAGCAGGTATGTCATGACTCAGCTCTCCCATCCCTCCCCGCCGGAACCCCGGCTCCCAACTTCACCCTCTGGGCCACACCCGACCAGAAGTTGTCACTCGAGGAACTTCGCGGTCGCCTGGTGGTCCTCGTCTTCTATCCCGCCGACTGGAGCCCGGTCTGCGGTGATCAGCTGGGCCTCTATAACGAGCTGCACGCGGAATTTCATCGCCTCGGCGCCGAGGTCATCGGGATCTCGGTAGACGGGGTCTGGTGTCATACAGCGTTCCGGGAGGAGCGCCATCTCCACTTTACCCTGCTCAGTGATTTCGAGCCGAAGGGCGCGCTCGCGAGCCAGTACGGGGTTTATCGTGAAGCGGATGGTACCACTGAGCGAGCCCTGTTCGTGATCGACCGGGAAGGAATCATTCGCTGGTCTTATCTATCCCCCGTCGGGGTGAACCCGGGAGCGGACGGGATCCTCGAGGCGCTGGAATCACTCCAACATCCCGCGGTTGCCGGGAGACTCGGAGCGTCCCATGACCCGGCTCACCCTTCCGGTCAGCGACCGGGACCACAGGCAGGGAGATCCCGATGCTCCCCTGACCCTGGTCGAGTACGGGGACTACGAGTGCCCCCACTGCGGTCGGGCCTATCCGATCATCAAACAGGTCCAGGAACGCCTGGGCGATCGGTTGTGCTTCGTCTTCCGGAACTTTCCGCTCAATGAAATCCCATCCCCACGCCGAGCATGCCGCGGAGGCCGCGGAGTCGGTGGGGGCGCATGGTGGGGAGAAGGCGTTCTGGGCCATGCACGACCTGATCTTCGAACATCAACGGTCCCTGGAAGACGCCGCGCTCGCCCGGCTGGCCAAGGAGGCCGGCGTGGACGGTAAAGTCGGTGCTCGATGATTTGGCTCCGGTCGCTTTCGCGACCGGGTACGCGAGGACTTCATGAGCGGGGTGAAGAGCGGGGTGAATGGCACTCCGACCTTCTTCATCACTTTCATCAACGGCATCCGGTACGACGGCTACTGGGACGAGAAGAACCTCGTTGCGGAGTTGGAGGAGACACTCGCTCACTATCGTCTGGATGACTTCCCCCTGTACCTGGCACACCAGACTACCTTAGGAAGTCTTTCCTTTCCCATCATTACTGAACCGAGTGAGTCCTCCTATGGCCCGCACCACCACCGCAACCGAGCGCACGACCCGCGTGACCCGCAGGTCGACTGAAATCGAGGACGGCCCGAGCCGTCTCTATTCCACCAAGAACGATCTGCCCCAGGCGAGCCGGGTACAGGTCATCGAGCTGTTGAACCAGCGCCTGGCCGACAGCATCGACCTGCAGACCCAGTGCAAGCAGGCCCACTGGAACGTGAAGGGCCCGGCGTTCATCGCGCTGCACAAGCTGTTCGACGAGATCAACGAGGATGTCGAGGAGTACGTGCGATCTGATTGCCGAGCGCATCGTGCAGCTCGGCGGCATCGCCGAGGGAACCGTGGGCGTGGTGACGGGACGCACCAGCTCGTCGACTACCCGCTGGCGCTCTCGACGGGCGCCGAGCATGTGGCCGCGTTGTCGGACGCGCTTGCCGCATTCGGGCGGACCGTCCGGGTCGGCATCGAGGAGATGAACGAGCTGGAGGACGCGGGCAGCGCCGATATCCTGACCGAGATCTCCCGCGGCGTCGACAAGTGGTTGTGGTTCGTCGAGGCGCACCAGCAGGGCGGGTGAGACCGACAGGTTCTGCGGTAGCGTTACGGCGGCATGACTGAATTCAGCATCGCGGTCGAGATCGCAGCCCCCCGGAGCGGGTGTGGGCGGTTCTCGCCGACGTGGAACGCTGGCCCGAGTGGACGGCCAGTGTCACGAGGGTCGAGCTGCTCGAGCCCGGTCCGCTCGCGGTGGGGACGCGGGCGCGGGTGATTCAACCCGCTGAAGCCAGCGGTCTGGGAAGTAACCCAGGCGAAGGCTGGGCGCGGCTTCACCTGGGTCACTCGGCATCCCGGCCTTCTCGTCACCGGCCTCCACCAGCTGGAGCCGATCGAGAAGGGCACCCTCGCCACCCTCGCCGTCCGCTTCTCCGGTCTACTCGGCCCCTCGTCGGCTGGCTCACCTGCAACCCTCAACCACCGCTATCTGGCGTTCGAGGCGGATGGGTTGAGGAAGCGGAGTACGCTGGTAGGAGGGATCGGGGAAGGGCTGGGGAAAAGCTTACCGCGGAAGACGCGGAACACACGGAACACGCGGATAGTTGCTGAGGTACTCTAACATCATGCGTTCCGCGCACCTATCTGCTCCAAATTGACGTTCGAGAGGTACCTCAAATCACTTCCGCGTAATCCGCGTGTTCCGCGTTAAGCTTTCAATCCCCGTGCGCTCAGCCGGCTCCACATTGACGTTCGAGACGAACATCAAATCATTCCGCGTTCTTCCGCGTAATCCGCGTGCTCCGCGGTAGGCTTTTCAATCGCTGCTCCCACTCTGAACACGTCGGTAACAACCTGAACCCTTGACGACTCACGCATGAAGCTGCATTTCAAATCCGTAGGCTCCCTCCCCAGTTCCTGATCATCGAGGTCATCTCTTGCGCACTCTCACCGATGCGGATGGCGTAGTCTGGACCGTCATCGAGGATGAAGTGCTCGGCGGCCAGCCGATGCAGCAGCACGCCGCCGTCTTCACCGCAGCTGACGGCAGACGGCGCTGGGTGCCGATGGCGCGCGGTGGACTCACGAAGCTGCAGGATGCCGAATTACGCTCTCCTCCTCATGACGGCGCCGGGGACGCAGGCGGAGAGGAGGTAGTGGTCGGACGTCAGCCGTCAGCCATCAGCCATCAGCCGTCAGCCTTCAGTCTCAGACTGCCCTCACTTCGTTCGGGATGAGGTGTTTCGGCCCGCGCCTGATGGCCGACGGCTGACGGCTGACGGCTGACGGCTGACGGCACCTCCAGCACAACAACACTCGCCCATTTCCGCCCATCTTGACAGGCAAGCAAATACTCTTGCATATTCACCCCGTGACCGATCGGGACAAGGTCTTCAAGGCCCTGGCGGATCCCACGCGGCGGGAGCTGCTGGATCGACTCTCTGCCGAGAGCGGGCAGACGCTGTCGGCGCTGTGTGAGGGGCTCGACATGTCCCGGCAGGCGGTCACCCAGCATCTCGAGATCCTGAGGCGGCCAACCTGGTAGCCTCGCTCATGCAGGGGCGCGAGAAGCTGCACTATCTCAACCCGGTGCCGATTTACGAGGTGTTCGATCGCTGGATCCGGAAGTTCGAGAAGCCTCGACTCCGCGCCCTGGGAACTTCAAGAAACAGCTGGAAAGGGGACGAACGTGACAAGCAGCCTGAAATCCACCGTGGCCACATTAAGGCGGAATTCGTCTACGTGACCTACATCCAGACCACCGCGGAGGAGGCCTGGAAGGCCCTGACCCAGGGCGACATCACCCCGGCAGTACTGGGGTTACGAGAACCACTCGGACTGGAAGCGCGGATCCAGCTGGGAGCACCGCAAGGCCGGCGAGGATCAAGGTGATGCTCGTCGGGAAAGTTGAAGAAATCAATCCACCGCAATCGTCTCGTGCTGACTCTGGGCCGAGCCCAAGGACGCGGGCGATCCGGCCAAGGTGTCCCGTGTCAGCTTCAACATCGAGCCGCTGGAGAATCAGAAGCTGATTCGGCTGACGGTGATCCACGATCAGCTGGAGGAAGGCTCCAAGATGGCGAAGGACATCTCCCCAAGGCTGGCTGCGCGTGCTGTCGAGTCTGAAGAGCTTCCTGGAGACGGGGCGGGCGCTCGAGACGTGGAGCAAATAGCAAAAGCGGGAACAGTGGTCAGGTGTCAGGTGTCAGGTGTCAGGTGTCAGGTGTCAGGTGTCAGGTGTCAGTGTGAGGTGGTTGTCATTCCGAGCGAAGCGAGGAATCCCGGTGCCAGCCTTTCGTTGACTGATTGGCATCGAGATTCCTCGTCGCTACGCTCCTCGGAATGACAGCGGTACGGCAGCCCGTTTAGTTTGTCGTGTCGTACCCTCACTCCTGATCCCTGACACCCTTTTCACTGCCTACCCTGTCCGACACGACCACACGCTTCGCACCCGCCCCCACTGGCTACCTCACCTCGGCCATGTCGCCAATGCGATCTATGTCTGGGGCATGGTGCGCAGCGGTCCGGCGGAAGAGTGCTGCTGCGAGTCGGAGGACCACGATCGTCAGCGCTGCCGTCCTGAATACGAGGCGGCGCTGCTGGAAGACCTCGAATGGTTGGGATTCACCCCTGATCAGCCGTCCCGTGCCGAGCTGAGGCAGGGCCCATCGTCGTTTCGTCAGAGCGACAACCAGGCGGCGTACGAGAGCGCGTCTCGAGGCGTTGCGTGCGCGACATCGCGTGTATGCCTGTGAGTGTTCCAGGCGGGACGAAGCGAAACAGGACGGACGGAGACAGCGAGAAGCGAGGAGGGCGAGACGGCCGGCGAAGTTCCTTATTCCGGTCGCTGTCGAGATCGGGGACTGGCGCTTGGTCCGGGACGTGAACTCCGCGTAGTAATCGACCCCGGCGAGGAGACCTTCACCGATCTCCCGCTGGGCGAACAGCGGCAGGATCCCTCACGTCAGTGCGGCGATCTGTTGCTGCGAGATCGGCTGGGAAACTGGACCTACCAGTTCGCGGTGGTGGTGGACGACCTGCGGCACGGTGTCACCACCGTGATCCGGGCGAGGACCCGCTCGCCTCAACCGGGCGGCAGATCTGGCTCGCGCGGATGCTGAGTCGAGGGGAACCTCTAGTGTTCGCCCACCACCCGCTGATCCTCAAACCCTCGGGCGACAAACTGAGCAAGGCCAATCGGGATACCGCGGTGCGCGAACTCCGGGCGAGCGGTCTCTCGGCTCCGGCCGTGATTGGCCGCGCGGCGCTGGCGGTGGGGCTGATTCGCGAGTTTCGGCAGGTGCAGGGCCAGCGAGGTGGAGCGAGTTGTTCTCCCGTCTGACATCGCTTCTCGATCGCTTTCTTCAGCAACGCCACCTGCCCCAGATGATACGCGTCGTGCTGCAGCAATCCCTGCATCATCGCCGCATACGACACCCCGGTCCCCGCCGCCGGATCCCGCACCGGCCCCACCATGTCCTCCAGCTTTTTCTCCGGTGTCCGGAATAGCTGCTCCCGCAACTCGGCGTGGGCTGTTTCCAATTCATCCAGCGCCTGCCACCAGTTGCCCTCGGTGGGATCGGGGACCGGCGGCCAGTCGCCGTCGTCAGGCTCATGCGGATTGCCCTGCTCCAGCCGGCGCTTCACCTCGCGCACCCAGCTCGTCATGTGGAGGATGATCTCCCAGATCGAGTGCGCGTTGGGAATCGGCCGAGCCGAGGCCTGCTGGGAAGTGAGCCCCTTCGACCACTTGGGTAATGGGAGGTCCGTACCAGGGATCGCCGGACTGGGTGGCCTGGATCTGCGTCGCGTAAAACGATGTTTCAGACATAGCAGCCAAAAGCGGGAACGGGGAACAGGGAACAGGGAACAGGACCAACATAAAGGCGGGAACAGAGAACTGGAAATGCAACAGAAGGCTGTCATTCCGAGGGCGCAAAGCGACCGAGGAATCTCAATGCCGACCTGGCATCGGGATTCCTCGCTACGCTCGGAATGACAGCCTCTGTTGCAGTTCCTGTTCCCGTTCCCTTTCCGCTTTGTCCGTCCTGTCCGTCCTGTCCGTCCTGTACGGCTACTCAACCGTCCCCGTCATTATCCCATGCCTTATCCCCGCCGCCTTCGCACTCGCATTCGGATCCGCCTCCAGGTGGGTCTCGATGTTCGGGACCAACCGGACCTTGCCGTTCAAGGTCATGGTCGAGTCTCCCCGCTTGATCACGAAGGGAATCGGGAGGCTGTCCTTGCCGGCATACATCTGCCGGTAGGCGGGACCGAAGTCATTGGTGGTGATCTTGAGATCGCCGATCGAAAGGAGGACGTCTCCAAGCTTGAGGCCCGTTCCTTCCGCAGCACTTCCGGGGACAATCTGCGTCACCCTGGCGCCGCCGCTCGCGGAATCGGGATCGGTGCTGACGCCGAGCCGTGGGACCTGAGTCGTGTCGGTACGGAGGCGGAGACCGGCGAGCGGGAGAATGCTGTCCCAGGGATACGGTTCTCGGCCATCGACGTACTGCGCGTTGAACTGCTTGAAGTCCTTCCCGCCTGCCGCCTTGCTCACTGCTCCCCACCAGTCGGTGCCGGTGAAGCCTTTGCCGACCTTGTAGGTCGAGCGGTAGACGCTCCGCATCACATCGTCGAGCGAGCGCTTGTTGTCGCTCGCGTCGCGGATCAGGATGTCGAGCATGAAGCCGGCGAGCGAGCCCTTCGGGATAGTAGATGTAGCCGGTCCCGTCGGTGGGATGGATCCAGGTGGAGAGCGACGCGTCCTCGAGTGCCACCGGCACGGTCTGCTGGACGTTCGCGATCTTGTTGCCGGTCTCCTCGAAGAACGCGGCTGAATCCACGATCCCGCTGCGGACCAGGGTGAGATCGGCGTAGTAGTCGGTGATCCCTTCGCTCACCCAGAGCCACACGGTGGGCTGCGCCTGGTCGTAGCGGTAGGGCACCATCTCCGACGGCCGCATCCGCTTCACATTCCACGAATGGAACATCTCGTGGGCAGTGATCGAGGGCAGAATCGGCGTGCCGATCAGCTGCGGAGTGTAGACCCCGACGTGTGAGTTCTGGTGTTCGAGCGCCGACCCGCCCGGGAAATCGGGCGAGAAGATCATCATGACGTTGTAGGTGTCCCACTGCGTCTCCTGGAACACCGCGCCCTCGGTGGGGATCATGCGCTTGATGTCATTCCAGGTGGAGTCGCGCGCCGGACCGAAGAGGGTTCCCACGGGATAGGTCGCGAGTCGCGCCGTCTTGCCGTTCACCATGTTGCTGTCCAAGCTCGAACTTCCCGATGAAGAACGGCATGTCTACCAGGTCGTGATAATTCTTCTCGCCGTAGGTTCCGGCTTCAGTACCTCGATGCATCCCGGTCGCGACCAGCCAGTCCGATTCGGTATGGATCCGCACCGTTGCGGGAAAGGTGAGGCTGCGGCCCTCGGGGTACATGAAGACGTTGGTGCCGTTGAACAGAAGGAAGTCGGGTCGGGACCAGGCCATCGCGTTGTCGAGCGTATCGGCCTGGAAATCGAAGGCAACGGTGATCGACTTGGCGCCTGCGGCACGGATCCGCCAGGTATCGTAGTCGAGCTTGTCCCAGCCCAGCTCCTTACCTTCGGACGTGGGCGTGAAGTTCGATACCCAGCGGGCGAAGTTGGTCACCTCGTAGGCGCCCGGGGTCCAGCTGGGCAGCGAGAGCAGGACATCCCCGGGCCGGTGACGCCGAACTGCATCGAAACCTTGAGCGAGCGGTTCTTCGCCGTGGCCGTATCGAACGTGACGTCGTAAGTGATGTGGGAGATGGGGGCCGAAACGGAAGCCTTCGAAGCCTGGGCCGGAGCGGGGTTGTGAGCGCCAGGCCGGCGATCATCAGGACGGGTACAGCCTTCAACATGGGTGATCCGGGTTGGAGACGACGGAAAGACGTGCCAAGTCGGCAAATGGTTGCAAGCGTGAATGGCCGTAAGCCATAAGCCTTAAGCCTAAAGCTGCATCGCTTAAGGCTTAAGGCTTAGGGCTTACGGCTGCTGTCTGCCGGCTGACGGCTTACGACTTAACCCACCGCCTCCGCCGCCACCGGCTGCGGCGCCACCTTCAATTCCCCTCCCACCTCGCCATCACCGCCGACGCCAGGCAGTTCCCCAACAGGTTCACCGAGGTGCGGGCCATGTCCATGAAGGCATCCACGCCCAGGATGACGGCGACGCCTTCGAGCGGAAGGCCGAAGGTCGAGAGCGTGCCCGCGAGAATGACCAGCGAGGCACGGGGCACGGCGGCGACACCCTTACTCGTCAGCATGAGGGTCAGCATCATCACCAGCTGCTGGCCCAGCGACATGTCCACCCCGGCGGCCTGGGCCACGAACACCGAGGCGACGCCGAGGTAGAGGGTGGAGCCGTCGAGGTTGAAGGAGTAGCCGGTCGGCAGCACGAAGGAGACGATGCGGCGCGGTACCCCGAACTTCTCCATGTTCTCCATCGCGAGCGGCAGGGCCGCTTCGAGGAAGCGGTGGAGAAGGCGATGAGCCAGGGTTGCTTCGCGTGGTTCCAGAAGGGACGGATCGGGATCCGCGCGATCATCGCGGCGGGCAACAGCCCGATGAGGATGAACACGATCAACGCCCCGTACAGCGTCGCGACGAGCAGGCCCAGGTTGCCGATCACCGCGAGGCCGTTCTTGCTGATCGTGGCACCGATCGCGGCCGCGATGCCGATCGGAGCGTACTTCATCACGATGTTGGTGAACTTGAACATGATCTCCGAAAGACTCTCGCAGAAGGCGAGCATCGTCTCCCGGGGCGGCCCTTCACCTGGGCCAGTGCCACGGCGAAGAGCAGCGAGAAGAACACCACCTGAAGGACTTCGTTCTTGGCCGCTGCGTCGAAGAAGCTGGTAGGGACCGTATGTTCCAGCACGCCGGCGAGCGTCGTCTTGGTGCTGGCGAACTGCTCTCCTGCCTCGGCGCTGACCGCGAGCGAGATCCCATCGCCCGGACGGACCAGGTTGACCGCCGCCAGACCGATGAAGAGCGCCATGGTGGTCATGACCTCGAAATAGATCAGTGACCGGAGGGCCAGCCGGCCCACCTGCTTCAGATCATCGCCGTGCCCCGCGATGCCGACGACCAGGCTCCCGAAGAGAAGGGGAACCACGATCGCCTTGATCATTCTCAGGAAGACATTGGACAGCGGCGTGAAGAACGGAATCAGGTCGGTGCTGGTCCACACATCGTGGTCGAGCCAGCCCAGAAGGGCGCCGACCACCGTGGCGATGATGATCCAGCCGGTGAGGGAGATCCGCCTGAGAGTCGAGAGCATCGGGGTTACCGAGCCCCCGCCAAGGCTCCCATTTTCGCCTCGATCCCCGCGAGCAGCGATGCGTAGGACGCGGCGAAGCTCGCGACGCCCTCGACTTCGAGCGTCTGCGTGATGGTGTCGAGGTCAATGCCGAGTTTCTTGAGTGCGGCAAGCTGGGCCGGAGCGGCACGCTGGCCCGCGGCCATACGCAGCTCGGGCTCGCCGTGATCCCGGTAGGCGGCGAAGGTCGCGGGCGGCAGGGTGTTCACCGTCTGCTCCGCGATCAGCGCTTCGACGTAGTAGATGTCGGGGAGACGCGGATCCTTGGTGCTGGTCGAGGCCCAGAGCGGCCGCTGCACCCGGGCGCCCTTCTCCGCGAGCGCCTTCCAGCGCTTGCCGGCGAAGGTTTCCTGGAAGGCCGAGTACGCGGCACAGGCGTTGGCAATCGCGGCGGTCGAGCGGAGCGATTGGGCATTCGACGCGGGATTCTTCTCCAGCAGCGGATCCACCTTGCCGTCGAGCCGGCTGACGAAGAAGCTCGCCACCGATGCGATCCCCTCAATCGAAAGATCCTGCGCCGCCCGGCGCTCGAGCCCGGCCATGAACGCGTCCATCACCTCGCGGTAGCGGGCGACCGAGAAGAGCAGGGTGACGTTCACGTTGATGCCCTGGGCCAGACACTCGGTGATCGCGGGCAGGCCTTCCTGGTGCCCGGAATCTTGATCATCGCGTTCCCCCGCCCGATCCGCTCCCAGAGCCGTTCGGCCTCCGCAATGGTCCCCGCCGTGTCCCGTGCCAGGGTCGGTGAGACCTCGAGCGACACCAGCCCGTCGTGTCCCCGCTGGGCCCGATGCACTGGAGCGAAGACATCGCACGCGGCTCGCACGTCGCTCACGGCCAGCGCCTCGAATACCTGGGCTGGTGTCTTCCCTCGGCGGCCGAGAGCCCGGATGTCGCTGTCGTAGACCTCGCTCCCCGACACCGCCTTCTCGAAGATGGTCGGGTTGGTGGTCATCCCGCGGAGACCATCCTGCTCGATCAGCCGCGCCAGCTCACCCGAGGTGATGAGGTCGCGGGTGATGAAGTCGTACCAGGGGCTTTGCCCGAGGCTCGCCGAGGCTTCAAGAGGGGGTTGGCGGATGTACGTGTCAGTTGGGGTCTAGGTGATTGAAGAGTTGAAGATTGGACGATTTCGAGATTGAAAAGCCGCTCTGACGTTAGGCAAGCTCAATCTGAAATCTGCAGATCTTCAATCTGAGACCACTTCAAATCTTCAATCTGAAATCTTCAATCTGAAATCAGCTTCCTTACTGCCTCCACTATCCTGTCCGACCGTAAACCCAAACTCCTTGAACAGCACCTCCGCCGGGGCCGAAGCACCGAAGTGATCCAGTCCGATCGCGACACCCCGGTCTCCCACCCAGCGGCTCCAGCCAAACGTCGCGGCTGCTTCGACCGAGACTCGGGCAGTCACCGAGCTGGGGAGTACCGATTCACGATACGCCTCCGGCTGCGCTTCGAACAGCTCCCAGGAGGGTAGCGAAACCAGTCGCACCTTTTTCCCTTCGCTCTGCAGGCGCTCCACCGCGGAGAGGGCGGGGTGCACTTCGCTGCCAGTGGCGATCACGATGGCTTCAGGAGTCCCTCTGCAATCGAGCAGCACATAGCCGCCGCGTCGAGCTCCTTCGGCGGGTGCCAGTTTCGTGCGGTCCAGCACCGCCAGCTTCTGCCGGGTCAGTGCGAGGACGGTGGGCCCATCCTGCTTCTCGATCGCCGATCGCCACGCCTCGACCGTTTCCGAGGCATCGGCCGGGCGGATCACAGTCATGTTGGGTGTCGCTCGCAGTATGGCAAGATGCTCGACCGGCTGGTGCGTCGGCCCGTCCTCACCCAATCCAATCGAGTCGTGGGTGCCGATGAAGATCACCGGCAATTTCATCAGCGCCGCGAGACGGAGCGAGGGACGGCAGTAGTCGCTGAAGATGAGGAAGGTGGTGCCGAAGGGGCGGATTCCTCCATGGGCCGCCATTCCATTCAGGCTCGAAACCATGGCGTGCTCGCGAACACCCCAATGGATGTTCCGGCCCACGGCCGTCGCGCTCGAAGCTGCCCCCGTTCTTGATCTCGGACCCGGTGCTCTCGGCGAGATCCGCAGATCCACCGATCAGGTTTCCCAGCTTTCCGGCGAGAACGTTCAGCGTCTTAGCCGAGGCCTGCCGGGTAGCGAGCTTTCCGTCAGCGGGTGTGAAGGTGGGGAGACCGTCGGCCCAGTTCTTCGGCAACCGTCCCGCCTGCCAATCGGCGAATTCCGACGCCAGGTCGGGGAACTCGCGGCGATAGCGATCCCAGAGCGCCTGCCATTCGCCGTAGCGCCTTGCGGCCCTTTTCGAGACAGCGAGAGCGCCACTGCGCCGCTTCGGGCGCCACAACAAACTTCTCCTGCTCCGGCCATCCCAGAATCGCCTTGGTCTTCGCCACCTCTTCAGCGCCGAGGGGAGAACCGTGGGCTGCAGCCGTGTCCCGCTTGGTGGGCGCCGGATCGCCGATGTGCGTCCGCAGGATGATGAGTGAGGGCCGGGTGGTTTCCGCGGCGGCAGTGTCGAGCGCCCGCGCGATGGCGTCGAGATCGTTGCCGTCTCCCACATGCTGCACCTGCCAGCCGTAAGCTTCGAAACGGAGCCCGACATCTTCGCTGAAGGCGAGACTGGTGGATCCGTCGATCGTGATGTGATTGTCGTCGTAGATCAGCTTGAGATTGCCCAGCCGCAGGTGACCCGCAAGCGATGCAGCCTCGCTGCCAACGCCTTCCATCATGTCGCCATCGCTGACCATGGCCCAGACTCGGTGCTTTACCAGTTCGAGGCCCGGCCGGTTGAAATGATTCGCCAGGAACTGCTCGGCGATCGCCATCCCCACCGAGTTCCCGACGCCCTGGCCCAGCGGACCGGTCGTAGTCTCGATGCCGACGGTGTGTCCCCGCTCAGGATGGCCTGGAGTTTTTGAGCCGAATTGCCGGAAGTGGCGGATATCATCGAGGCTGAGATCGTAGCCCGAGAGATGGAGCAAACCGTAGATCAGCATCGAAGCGTGCCCGCACGAGAGCACGAAACGATCGCGATCCTCCCACTGGGGATGGGCCGGGTCGAATCGCAGCATCCGGTCCCACAACTGGTAGCCGGCAGGCGCCAGGGCCATCGGCGTGCCAGGATGGCCGGATTGGGCCTGTTCCACCGCGTCCATCGCGAGGACGCGAAGGCTGTTGATGGTCCGCCAGGCGGAGTCGGGAGAGGTGGTCAGCTGATCGGTCTCGGGGAGTGTGGCGGGCGCGGTCAGAGCGGTCTCCAGTGGAGGCGCAGAGAAGATAGTAGTGGAAGGCCTTTCAGTCACCCGTCAGAATTGTCCATCCTTGCCTGACTAAACATTTGACGTTCCTCCCATCGGCCTGCACCTTCTCCGGCCATGCCGGCCAACCGGAACTACGAGATCAAGGAAGTCGCCGAGCTCACGGGCCTGGCTCCCGCCCGGCTCCGGGCCTGGGAGCGGCGCTACAAGGTGGTGAGACCTCGCCGGCTGGAGAATCGCTACCGGGTCTACACCTCGGAGCAGGTGGCATTGCTGCGCGCGTTCGCCCGGCTGATCGCGGGGGAGAACGAATCGGTGAACTGATGCAGGAACCGGTCGAGTCGGTGCTGAGCCGGGCGGAAGGCTCGGTGAATGACGGCTCCCCCTGCCGGGCATGCTGGACGCGCTTCGCCATTTCGACCGCGAGCGGCTGGCCGCTCTGTTGGAAGAAGAGCATCGGAGCCGGCCGCTCGAGAGTTTCGTCCGCGAGGTGATTCTGCCGCTGGCCGAGTTGATCGGCGATCAATGGGCGCTGGGCAAGCTTTCCGTCGCGGTAGAACACCTGGCGAGTGATGTGGTGATCGCGACCCTCAAGCGAGAGCTGGAGCTCGAACGCGGCAAGGGACCGGTCCTGCTCGCGGCCTGCCTTCAGGGCGAGCGTCACGAGTGGGGCTTGCTCTGTCACCTTGTGCTTCTCGCCCGTGCCGGCTGGAGAGTCCGCTACCTCGGCGCGGACCTGCCGCTGCATGACCTGGTGGATGCGTCGTGGACCGTCCATCCCGCCTGTCTCGCGATCAGCGCCTCGGATCCTGCCAACGTCGAGGCGCGGCTCCCCGATCTGCGCCGGCTGCCGAGGCTGGTGGCGCCGGGGTTGGTCATTGTGATGGGGGACAGGGCGCCGATGCGTTGGGCTCGCGGCTGAGGCGCTATGGGTTCAGAGTAGGGGATAGCGCGGTGCCGCCGGTGGACGTAGCCGGATGGCTCCTCGACGCGGGAGGGATTCCTGACGACTCGCTTACCGCGGATGCACGCGGATACGCTGACACGCGGAATACTGCTGGAAAGTGATCCGCGTCTTCCGAGTGTTCCGCGTCTTCCGTAGCATGTTCTGGGATCTGTCCCGCGCCTTTCGCAGGCACTTTCCTATCCCGAGCCGCACCGTTCTCCCCTTCATCCATTCTACCGTGTATCTTCTCCCCGAACCCGTCCCACCGCTGTCTGGAGCTGTTACCGTGTCTGACGAACCCGAATACCTGAAAGCGCTTCGCAAGAGTCGCGAGCTGAGAAAGCCCGGCGCCGGCGCGGCCGAGGCTTCCACCACGGGAAGAACGCGCCCTCTCCCGCCGAGCGTGAGGCCACCCGCTGGGCTCGAGAAGTCGGAGGCCGCGATGTCCGGCTGGGTCCCACGCTTCGAGGGGCCAAGATCGCCATCCTGGTCCAGCCGATCACGCCTTTCGGCACTCCACCGGTGTCTCTGGAGGGGCTGCCCGACCGCGAGGCATTAGCCGAGCGGGTCGAAGGCGGCACAGGGCGCGGGAGAAAATGTGCTGGGCGTCTTCGAGCTGACCACCGGCCGGCCGCTCACCGTCGAGACGGTCGAGGGCAAGGTGAACATCGTGCCCGGCAAGCCGCGCACGATCATGAAGGCCGAGAGCCCGGAGCGGATGATCCGCAAGGCAGCCGCCGAGGCAGCGCTGCTGGCCAAGACCCGCAAGCCCGATGAGGGACGAGGCGGGGTCGGGGACGTCGGTAGGAGTCACAGGCCTTAAGCCAGTCGGTCCAGCAAAAAGCCGTAAGCCAGAAGCCGTAAGCCATAGGCAAAGCGCCTGTTGCTAAGAGCTTAAGGCTTACGGCTTAATGCTTGCGACTAGGATGCCCCGGTCCTCTCCGAGATTCGTACTACATGAGCACAGAGAAGCGCTTCACCAAGCGGACCATCTTCCTCCTCGTCTTAGCGGCGCTGGTCCTGATTGGTCTGTTCTGGGACGGGAGTCCACTGGGCTCCATGGTGCTGAGGCAGGCGGTGAAGGCGAAGTTCTCGTCAGTTCGCTCAGTGACTCCGGCCGAACTGGTGGCGTGGAGGTCGGATCCCAACCGGCCGCCGGCGCTCCTGGTTGATGCGAGGCCCGAGGCCGAGTTCACTTTGAGCCACATAGACGGGGCGATCTGGATCGATCCCGCGGCACCCGATCTGTCCGTCATCGCGAACGTTCCCAAGAACAATCCGGTAGTGGTCTACGACGCCGCGGGCACCATAGCTGCCGCGATGGCGCACGGCGCTTCAGGGAGTGGACTATACCCGGGTCTCGTACTTGGAGGGAGGCCTCTTCGCCTGGGCTAACAGCGGCCAGCGGCTGGTGGACGCCGGAGGTCCAGCCAAGGTGGTTTACCCGATCAACTGGAAGTGGGGACGGCTGCTCAAGTCCCGCTACCATCCTTGAGGCCAGTCTGGCCAGGCTCTTGCTCAGCTCGCCCCATGTGCGGGCCTGCTAACCCTCTTGTCCGAATGGGGTTGCGGGTCTGGGGAGAAGGCGAAGCCGCGGGGAATTGGGGGCTGGGACCTCGGCAGGATACCGTTTCGGGGCCTGACTCGTTACGATTAAGTCCGTTCCTGCGGCCACTTTAGGCCGCCTGATCATAACCTGAACAGAAAAAGTAGATAAAGTTTTGACGGATCTCCACCACGTGCCACGTAACTCCCGCAAACGTTCCTCTTCGAATTCGCATCGTCCGGCTCGCAATCTTGGCCGTCGCTCCATGGATAGCCACCGTCAGTGGCTGATCCAGCAGTACGGATCGATCTGTGCCTATTGCGGCAGTGAAATCGCCGAAGACAGAACTACCCTCGACCACGTTTACCCCGCAGAGGCCAGACAGCCTACGACCGGCCCGACAACCTGGTCCTCGCCTGCCGCCCTGCAACGCAGCCAAAGCCGACGTCCCCTTCATCTCCTTCATCGCGCAGCGCCGTTCCCGCGGAGTCTTCCTGCTCCACTACGGGGACCATCTGTCCGATTTGGTGAAGGACATGATCCGCCAAGCCAGCGAGCGCGCGTTCCTGCCCTCGAACCGGCCCCGGTTTGTGGAGCACACAACGGAAACGGGAACGGCAACGGGTCGGCAGCGACGATCTGAAAAGCGGGAGCAGGGACAGGAAAAGCAGAGGCTGTCATTCCGAGCGAAGCGAGGAATCCCAATGCCAAGGTTGGCATCTGGATTCCTCGTCGCTGACGCTCCTCGGAATGACAGCCTTCCCGTTCCCCGTTCCCGTTGTTTTAACTCAGTCCTCGCCCCTCACCCCAGTGCTTCCTCCACAATCCGCTTCTGCTCCGCCGCGTGCGCCGCAGGATACCCTTCGGCGGGACTCGCCCGTTCCGGGCGACCCACGTAACGGAGCGGGATTCCGGGCTTGAGAGCGTGCCGTACCCGCTGCTCCAGGAAATGCCACGCACCCATGTTCCGCGGTTCCTCCTGAACCCAGGTGACTTCGCGGACTGACGGGTACTGAGCCAGCAGCGCCGTCAGTTCCGGGGCGGGGAAGGTGTAAAGCTGCTCGACCCGCGCCACCGCCACCCGGCTTCGATCCTTGCTGGCCGCTTCCGTCATGATGTCGTAGTAGACCTTCCCGGAGCAGAGCACGAGCTTCTCGACCTGATCGCGGTGCTGGGCCGCCACCGGATCATCCAGAATCGCCTGGAACGTCCCGTTGGTCAGCTCTCTCGAGCCGAGAGGAAGCCTGCGGCAAGCGCAGCAGACTCTTCGGTGTCATGATGATGAGCGGACGCTGTCGAGACCGGCGGGCCTGCCGGCGAAGGAGATGGAAGTACTGCGCCGGCGTGGTGGGATTGGCGACCCGGATATTTCCTTCCGCCGCGAGCTGGAGGAACCGCTCTAGCCGGGCGCTGGAGTGCTCGGGGCCCTGGCCCTCGTATCCGTGGGGCAGCAACAGGGTCAGCCGGGTGGTGAGTCCCCACTTGGAGAGCCCTGACACGATGAACTGGTCCAGGACGACCTGGGCCGCGTTCACGAAGTCTCCGAATTGCGCCTCCCAGAGTACCAGCGTCTCGGGCGCGGCGGCGCTGTATCCGTACTCGAATCCGAGCGGGGCCAGTTCCGAGAGCGGGCTGTTGTGCAGCTCGATCGTGGCGAGGGCGCCGGGCAGGTTTGCGATCGGCGCGTACGACACGTCGCGTTCCCCATCATGCAGTACCAGGTGACGCTGGCTGAAGGTGCCCCGCTCGGTATCCTGACCGGTTAGACGGACCGGTATTCCCTCGACAAGCAACGTGGAAAGCGCGAGCGCCTCGGCGTGGGCCCAATCGATTCCGCCCTCGGCGCCCAGCACGCCCCGGCGGCGCTCCAGTTGCTTCTTGAGCTTCGGATTGATCGTGAAGTCGGCGGGCCAGGTCAACAGCTGCTCGTTGATCGCGGTCAGCAACTCCGCCGGTACGGCGGTCTCGACCTCCATGCCGCTGGAGCGTTCCGCCGGCGCCGGCTCGGCCGGTACCGCCTTGCCCATCCCCGCTTTGAAATTCTGCTGCACGTCTACCAGCCGCTGGTAGGCAGCTTCGGCCGCGCTCTTCGCGGCGTCGGCCGAAACCACGCCGCGCTCCGCCAGGCTTGCCGCGTAGATCTCCCGCACCGTCGGCAGCGCGCGAATCCGCTCGTACATCTGGGGCTGGGTGTAGTTCGGCTCGTCGCCTTCGTTATGCCCATGCCGGCGGTAGCCTACCAGGTCGATCAGCACGTCCTCGCGGAACTTCTCCCGGTAGGCCATCGCCAGCCGGACCGCCGTCGACACAGGCCTCCGGATCGTCGGCGTTCACGTGGATGATCGGCACGTCGAACCCTTTGGCGAGGTCGCTGGCGTGCCGGGTCGAGCGCGCGTCAACCATGTCGGTGGTGAATCCGACCTGGTTGTTGGTGATGAGGTGGATCGTTCCGCCGGTGCGATATCCCGGCCAGCGCTCCCAGGTTGAACGTCTCGGCTACAACACCCTGACCCGCGAAGGCCGCATCGCCATGGATGATGACTGGCAGTGCCGCAGTCGCATCGTGGTGCGCTTCGCGCCCGCGCCGTGAGGTCTGTTTGGCGCGAGCCCGCCCATCTACCACCGGTCCCACGAACTCGAGATGGCTCGGATTGGGAGACAGGGTGACTGTGAGACTCTTCCCGCTCCGTGTGCGGTACGAGCCCTCGGCGCCGTGGTGGTATTTCACGTCTCCAGTGCCGCCTTCAGGCGTCAGCTTGCCCGCCTCGACATGACGACCACCCTCGAACTCGGCGAAGATCGACTCGTAGGGACGTCCCACGGTGTGTGCCAGCACGTTGAGCCGGCCCGCGATGGGCCATGCCGATCACCACCTCGCGGGTCCCCTGCTGGGCCGACAGCTCGATGATCAGATCGAGCATCGGGACCAGCATGTCCACCCCTTCGATCGAGAAACGCTTCGCGCCGAGGTAGGCCTTGTGGAGGAATTTCTCGAGGGTCTCCACCTCGGTGAGGCGCTGGAGCAACCACTTCTGCTCCTCGACCGGGAGTGGTGTGCGATGGGCGCCCGACTCGATCATCTGGCGCAGCCAGACCCGCTCATTGTGGACCGCGATGTGTTCCAGCTCGTACGCAATGGTGCCGCAGTAGGCGTCCTGCAACGCGGGGATCGCATCAGCCAGCGTCTCTCCCGGTGTGGCGACCCGCAGCACCGCCGCGGGTATCGACGACATCACATCCGGGGTGAGGCCGAGCGGTTCGGGATCCAGCGAAGGATCGCCCCGTGGCTCGCTGCCCAGCGGATCGAGATGCGCCGCGAGATGTCCGTGAGTCCGGTATGCCTTCACCAGCGCCATCGCCGCGGCGACGTGGTAGAGCGCGACGGTAGACTCCCGGACCGGCATCGAGCCACGACCCAGTTTCGCGGTCGGCGCCTCGGCCAGAGCTGGCTGGACGCTCGGGCTCGGCAAGCCCAGACTCGCGAAGATCTCCTCATAGAACTTGTCCTCGCCCTGGATCAGGCCATCGAGGGTCCGCAGGAACTCACCTGATTCGGCTCCCTGAATCACTCGATGGTCGTAGGTGCTGGTGACCGTCATGACTTTCGAGATCCCCAGCTCCCGGATCCGGTCGTCGGACAGCTCGGTGAATGCCGGCGGATAGCCGATCGCTCCTACCGCGATGATGCTGCCCTGACCGGCCATGAGCCTCGGTACTGAGGCTACGGTTCCCAATCCGCCCGGATTGCGTGAGCGTCATGTTGCCGCCCGCGAAGGCATCGGGCATCAGCTTGTTCGCCCGCGCCTTTTCGACCAGCGACTCGTAGGTGCTGTGGAACTGGGCAAAGTTTCCGGACGCCGCATCCTGGATTACCGGGACGACGAGTCCGCGGCTCCCGTCCTTCCGCTCGACGTCCACTGCGAGACCGAGGTTCGACCTTCCCGGTGTTGATCCGCGCCGGCGTGCCGCCGGAATGGTCAAACACCGTGGTCATCACCGGATGAGCGTGAGCGGCCCGAACCAGGGCAAATCCGATCAAGTGGGTGAAGGAGACCTTCTCGGGCCGGCCTGCATTCCGGAGCGCGTTGTTGAGCTCGCGTCGTCTGGCTTCCAGAACCCCGACCGGCAGCTCCCGGAACGTGGTGGCCGTGGGGACGCGGAGGCTCTCCTCCATGTTGCCGACCAGGCGAGCAGCGGGGCCGGTGATCGGGGTGGCATTGGAGGAGGGCCGGCTGCGGGGCCGGTGGCGCTGCGGCCGCGGCGGTGGGCTTCGAAACCGGCTCCGCAGGCACGGGCTGGGGCTCGGCCACGGGCATGGCCGCACTCTGGGTTTGCCCATCGGTACCATGGCCCGAAGGCTCGCCATTCTCCGGTCGGACCCCTACGACTCCACTCTCGAACAGCCGCCGCCACTCCGGTCCTACCGAGGAGGGATCCCGTAAGTACTCCTCGTACATGACCTGGGCGAAGCCGGCGTTGGCGGTTTCGAAGACATTGGGATCGGCTGACATACTGCCCTTTCTGACTGCGAGCCTGCGTACCACGGGAGCGGCTCCCGTGCCCGATTGAAGATAGCCAATCGTCCTATACCACAAATGCGCTCGGCGACCTCATCAATCAACCCGCTGCTATTGACCTGCCTGGTGTCCGGGGCCTGTGCCGACCAAAGCCCCGCAACACTCATGGTCCGCCAGGCCGATTCGGCGAACGGTAATGGGCAGACGCAGCTGGTGGATACATATCTGCACGATCCCATCCGGGTGGTTGTTACGGAAGAGGGCACCCCGAAGGCGGGGGTCTCGGTAGTCTGGGAGACCGTCGGGCCAGGGAGCCACCGTGGGCCAATCCACACTCACAGGCCAGGACGGCATGGCGCAGACGTTTTGGAAGCTGCCCAACACCGCAGGCCCCCAGCGTGGCCACAGCCACGGTTTCCGGTGCTCCAGGATCGCCGGTGACGTTCGTGGCCACTGCGCTACCAGGCCCGCCCAGCAGGATTCTCATCGAGTCGGGCGATGGTCAGAACCAGACTTCAGGTTTGGTCTTTACTGAGCCGCTGGCGGTAAGGGTGACCGACCGCTTGAGCAACCGTCTCGCGCAAGTTCCGGTGCAGTGGCAGGTTACTACGGGCTCGGTGATTCTCGACGCAGCGGTCACCAATAGCGGCACGGATGGGATCGCTGAACTAGAGCTTACGAGCCGGCCTACGTTGGCGGTGCGGCGACAGTCACTGCCGCCCTGGCGGGCGGCTCCCGTCCGTTGTGTTCCATGTCACTGTTGAGCCCCCATGACCCTTGATGTGCCCCTGTATCCTGATTGATCCGCTCCTGATTGGGTCGCTTTTGTCAGCCAACGTCCTACGTGTTTCCCGGCTTGCCCGGTTCCGTCTTAAACGTATGCTTACCTGGTCCTGCTCGGATTGAAACGAGCCTTGCAACAATTATGAAGGGAGGGTTTTGCGGTGCGCGTGCACGTTCCCCTTAAACTCATCGCCTGGGCGAGCCTGCTGGTTGGCGGGCTGGCTCTTGCCTGCAGTAGTAGTGACAGCGGTGGTAGCCCCAATCCAACTACGGATATAGCCAAGACTGCAACCAACAGTGGTGATGCCCAGACCGCCACGGTCGGTCAGCCGCTGGCGTTGCCGTTGATGGTCATTGTGACGATGAACGGTGCTGCGCAGCAGGGTGTCGACGTGACTTGGGAGACCCCATCTGGCACCATCGACGCGACCTCGACCACCGATGTGAACGGAGTGGCCACGGCCGACTGGACCCTCGGCAACACCTCCGGTGCCGGTCACCGCGACGGCCACACTGGCCGGCGCCGGGGCTCCCCGTCACCTTCACGGCGACCGCCGATCCCGATGCCCCGGCTGAACTCTCGATCGCTGGTGGAGACGGCCAGCGACGGAGCGCTCAACTCCACCCTGCCACCGCTGCAGGCGAAGGTCGCGGACCAGTTCGGAAACGGTGTACCAGGAGTGACCGTCACCTGGACCGTGACCAGCGGAGACGGGACCGTGGCGCCCGGAACCTCAGACACTGACGCCAACGGGATCGCCGAGACGGAGCTGACGTTTGGTGTCCACCGCGGGCGACGTGACGGTGGATGCAGAGGTGACCGGCCTGACCGGCTCGCCGCAGACCTTCACCGAGACCTCGATTGCACTGCCCGTCAGCCATCGTGATCGCCGTCGGATCCGCCAGGCTACCTTCACTCCGAAGGTGGGCATCGGTTGCGGTGGGTGGAACGGTCGACCTGGAACTGGGCTGCGGCGTATCGGCCACAGCGTTATCTCGGATGGGCCGCCGTCGTTTACCTCAGAGCCCACGCTGCAGAGCGCCCCTTTGCTACGGTCCGCTCACGTTCAACACGGCGGGGACATACCGATATCACTGCAGCGCCCACGGTACTGCGGCCGGTGGGGGCATGGCGGGAAGCATCGTGGTGCAGTGATCCCTAGGACCCGACATGGAGACCGCCATGCGAACAGCAGTAACTCCAGTTGTTCTGGCCGTAGCAGTTGCGGTTGGCCTTTCCTGCAGCAGCAGCGATAGTGGCGGCGGGGGTGGCGGCCCCGCCGGCCAGGTCCTCGAGTTGGCGCCGGCGCCGAACGGCAGCAACCAGACAGCACTCGGTGGACGCGCTGTTGCCGCTTCCGCTTCGGGTCGCTGTTGACTGAACTCGGTGGTTCCCGTCGAAGGCGTCACCGTCGAATGGGCGACGTCGGATCCCGGCTCTGCCATCGGCACCTCTGCGCTGACGGATCCCGAACGGGATCGCCCAGACCACCTGGAAGCTGTCTCAAACCGCGGGACCTCAGGCCGCGACCGCGACAGTCGACGGCGCGACCGGTTCTCCCGTCAACTTCTCAGCCACTGCCGAGACCCCGGTAGTCCCACCTCGATCGAGAAAACAGCGACGGCGACAACCAGTCGCAGGAAGTCGGATTGTCGTTCCGCACTTGCCGATGTCGCTCCATGTCACCGACGCACTTCGGTAACGGAGTGCCGTCGATCGAGGTGGAATGGTCGGTGACTTCAGGATCGGTGGTACTGGATGGTCTCGTCAGTATTACGCAGGCCGACGGCGCTACCTCCCTCTCCGTTGCGGCCGGTAACACCGTCGGACCGGCGCAGGTTACCGCGGAGCCGGTCGGGGGTTTGTCCTCGGTGACGTTCGATCTCGAGGTGACCGGTCCGCGAGTTCCACATCATGCTGGGCAACAACTTCTTCCGTAGTCTCCACAACGGCACCGAGAACCCCGCAATCGATACGGTCACGGTGGGGACCACGGTCATCTGGGATAAGGCGAGCCCCGTACCTCACACCGTCACATCGACCAGCGGCCCGGTTGCGTTCGACAGCGGTCTACTGACCGGCGGTGCCAACCCGAACTACGAGTTCACTTTTACGACGCCGGGCACCTACACGTACGAGAGCACGCCCGACGGGCCGCCGATGACGGGGAGTCTGGTGGTGCAGTAGACGGAAGACGGGAGACGGGAAGAGAGGAGAACGTCATTCCGAGCGAAGCGAGGAATCGATGATGCCAGGATCGAGATTCCTCGACCTGCTTGGCGTCTCGGACGACTCCGCTTCCTCTCCTTGCGCTCTCGCGCTGGCTCACTGCCGTCTCCCGCTGTCCCATCTACCGTCTCCGGTCTACCGTCTCCCGATACCGCCCCGCCTCCGCCCCCACCCTCGCCTCATCCCACCCCAGCTCCTTCCCCATCAACTCCGCCACCCGGTGAGCGGCCGAGGCGCCGTGGTCCCGCGTCTCGTAGTACAAGTGCACTCGCCGAACCAGGACGTCCTCTACCCGCTGGGCCATTTCGCGTCGAGTCACATGAACCACTTCGGCTTCGATCGCGGGATGGGGCGGTGCGAGCGGGGTCATGAGTGAGCGGTTCTCGCGCACCAGGTTATTGATGGCCGCGGCTTCGGTGCCGTAGTGGGAGAGCAGGTGCTCCACCGTCTTGTCCGAGAGACCGAGGTCCAATCCGGTCTGACGGAAAGTCTCGAATGCTCTCGCTTCACCGCCGGGCAAGGGCTCGATATCGGTCTCCGCCTTTTCGCCGCGGGCGCGTCCATCCATCCGGTGCAGTTCTTCCTCCACCCGGTCCACCATTTCCGCCGCCATCCGGCGGTAGGTGGTGAGTTTTCCGCCGATGATGCTCAGCATTCCCTTCCGGGCCGCGGGTGATCTGGTGTTCGCGGGGAACTTCCGACGCTCCCATCGCCGATGTGGGAGCGACCATGGGGCGGAGTCCGGCCCAGGACGACACGACGTCGGATTCGGTAAGGTGAGCGTTGGGGAAATAGGCATTGGCCGAACGGAGGAGGTAGACCACGTCCTCCTCGGAGACGCGCGACTCGATCGCCTGACTCCGCGGTGTCGGTATCGGTCGTTCCGATGTAGGAGAACTCACCCCAGGGCAGCGCGAACATGACCCGTCCGTCGATCGGACTCGTCATGGTGATTGCGGATTCATGGCCGATGCGAGACCTGGGCACCATCACGTGCGCGCCCTTGGTGATGCGCAGCAACGGTTTCGCGTTGGGATCTTCCAGCCGCCTGAGCAGATCGCTCCAGGGCCCCGTGGCGTTCACCACGACCTTGGCCTGGATGGTTCCGGTCTCTCCATTCAGAACGTCTCTTACCTTGGCGCCGTGAACCACGCCGCCCGCCTTCTCGAGGGCGTCTACTTCCATGTAGTTCGCGACCCGGGCGCCGTGGCGCATCGCTGAGCGGATTGTGGCAAGCACGAGGCGAGCGTCGTCACACTGGGCGTCGTAGTAGCGAGTCGCGCCTACCAGGCCCCGCTCCCGCAGGGCCGGTTCGGCGGCGAGCAGGGCGCGCTTGCCGAGGATGCGGATGGACCCCACATTGCGGAAGAGTGCGAGGAGGGCGTAGAGGCCCACCCCGGCCGTGAGCTTCCAGAAGGGCACCCGGTCACCCTGGTGCACCGGAAAGACGAACGGCAGGGGGCGGACTAGGTGTGGGGCGATGTTGAGCAGGATCCGGCGCTCGTGCAGTGCCTCGAAGACGAGGCGGTAATCTCCCTGCTCGAGGTAGCGCAGTCCCCGTGGACCAATCGGCTCGATCTTGAGCTGGTCCCCGCGCTGAAGTCCGATTGATCCACCAGCACGGTCGCGAGCCCCGCATCGCCGCGTCTCTGGCGATCCCGGCGCCCGTGATCCCGCCACCGATCACCAACAGGTCGGCTGGTTCGCTGGTCAGAACTTGCAATGAGGAACGATGCCAGATCTCACCCGCGGTGCTCCCCGCCTGTGCTGTATCTCCCGCGTCCCAGCGCCTGGCTGCTCTGGCATGACTACTTGTTCGGACCGGGAAAGCGGGTGCTGGACATCGCCTGCGGCGAGGGGCGGCATGCGCTGAAAGCGGCGCAGTGGGGAGGACCGTCACCGGCATCGGACCACGATGATTCAAGCTGGACACGGCGCGCGAAGCCGCATCACGGCTGGGCGTGACGTGTGGACTGGCGAATGGTGGATCTCGAGGGCGAGTGGCCGCAGCTTGGCTCCTTCGATGCGGTGATGGTGTTCAATTATCTGGACCGCGGGCGCATGAGCCGACATTGTACGAGCTGGTGGCGCCGGGCGGACTCCTGTTCATGGAAACCTACCTCGACTGGCAACGCGGACCTGGGCTGGGGTCCCACTCGCGATGAGCATCTGCTCAAACCCGGTGAGCTGTCGCAGCTCATCGCACCGCTCGAGGTGCGTGCACGGCCGGGAGGTTTTCGAGCCGAGTCGACGCGACGAAAGTCCGCGCCGTGGCGAGCGTCGTGGCTCAGAAGAGGTAGATCGCCTGGCCTACCAAGGGCTAAGGGCGGACTGGCTCAAAGACAAGGTGCCGCCCGTTTCCCGGTCCCACTACCTTTCCCGCATGTCCCACCCTGCCCGCCGCCCGGTCATCGTCGCCGGCCTGCGCACTCCCTTCGCCAAGAGCGGCACTGTATTCAAAGATGTGACCGCAGTCCAACTCGCCCGCGCGGGTCACTGAGGAGCTGCTGCACCGCTCCGAAGCTGGACGGGTCGCTGGTCGACGAAGTGGTGTTCGGCCAGGTGGTCGCTTCCCTCTGGCACCGAATGTGGCGCGCGAGGTGAGTCTCTTACCGCAGTTCCCCGCCACGGTTCCCGCCTTCTCCTCAATCGCGCCTGCGCCTCCTCGGGACAGGCCATCAGCTACGCCGCCGATCAGATCGTCCTGGGCAACGCCGACGTGGTGCTGGCGGGCGGAGTCGAGTCGCTCTCCGATATTCCGATTCTGCACTCCAAGCGGATGAGCCAGATCCTGATGGATGCGAGCAAGGCGAGATCCCTGGGGCAACGGCTCGGCCATTTTCTCCAAAATCCGGTTCGAGGATCTGACTCCGGTGGCACCGGCGATTGCCGAGCCATCCACCGGGGAGTCCATGGGTCAGTCGGCGGAGAAGATGGCGAAGGAGAACGGCATCAGCAGAGAGGAGCAGGATCGCATTGCTCTCCTCTCCCATCAGCGTGCCAGCGCCGCGACTCAGGATGGCCGGCTGGGACGGGAGATTGCGCCATGGTTTGGCGGTCGCGCCATGGATCAGATCGTGACTACCGACAATTTGATCCGGGCCGACACGTCGCTCGAGGCGCTCGCCAAGCTCAAGCCGGTATTCGACAAGCGTTACGGCTCGGTGACCGCGGGCAACTCGTCACCGCTCACCGATGGCGCCGCGGTCACGCTCCTCATGGAAGAATCGAAGGCGCGATCGCTGGGCTACCAGCCGCTCGCGGCGGTGCGGAGTTACGCAGTGGCCGCGGTGGATCCCGGCTGGCAATTGCTGATGGGTCCGGTCTGGGCGGTGCCCAAGGCCCTCGATCGCGCGGGAATCAGCTGGAAGCGATCTGGGCCTGGTCGAAATCCACGAGGCATTCGCGGCGCAGGTACTGTCCAATGTGCAGGCCTGGGGATCGCAGGCCTGGGCGGAGCGGCTCGGTCGCAAGGCTCCGGTGGGACAGGTAGACTGGGATCGGACCAATGTGATGGGGGCTCGATCGCGATCGGCCATCCCTTCGGCGCCACTGGTGCGCGACTCGCCACCTCGCTCGCCAACGAAATGCGCCGCCGCGACGTCGAGTTCGGCCTCATCTCGATCTGTGCCCAGGGAGGGATGGGGTTTGCCATGGTGCTTCAGAATGTTAGGTGAGCGCGAAGCAGGTAGGGGTAGGAGTAGTGGGAATAGGGCCCTACTCCCTACCCCCTACTCCCTACCACCCTGTCGAGTCATGACTGCGATCTCGCTCATCTACCTCCGGCCCCACCGCCGTTCTCACCCTGGATCTCCCGGGCGAGCCGGTGAACAAGCTGAGTAGCGCCGTGAAGACGGAGCTCGAGGCGGCGTTCGAGGAGATCAGGGGCAATCCGGCCTGCAACTCGGTGGTGATTCGCTCCGGAAAGCCGGACACCTTCATTGCCGGCGCCGACATCGAAGAGTTCACCCGGCTCTCCACCCGGGACGAATTCGAGCGGCTCTCCCGCGAGGGGCAGGAGATGCTGCAGCGGGTCGCCGACTTTCCCAAGCCGGTCGTCGCGGCCATCAATGGCGCGTGTCTGGGCGGTGGACTGGAGCTTGCCCTCGCCTGTCACTATCGCATCGCGACCGATCACCCGAAGACCGAGCTGGCGCTTCCCGAGGTTCGGCTGGGACTCCTGCCCGGCGCCGGCGGATGCGAGCGGCTGCCCCGACTGATCGGTCTGCGCGCCGCGCTCGAGATGATTCTCTCCTCGCGTGGCAAAGCGGGGATCCCAGGCGCTGCGCCTGGGCCTGGTGGACGAAGTGGTTCCTCCGAGCATCCTGCTCGACATCGCGCTGCGTGCCGCTGCTCGACTCGCGGCGAATGGTCTGCCCCGGCGCGAGCCACCGGGCGGCTTCATGGCCTGGCTGCTGGAGAAGAATCCGCTCGGGCGAAAGCTGGTCTACGCCATCTCGCGGCGAGGAATCGAAAAGGAGACCCGCGGCAACTACCCTGCTCCCTCCGCGGCACTCGAGGTGGTCCGGACCGGAATGGAGGAGGGCTGCCGCGGCCGGATACGAGATGGAGCATCGGAAGTTCGGGGAGCTCGCGGTTACCGACGTCTCCCGCAAGCTGGTGCAGATCTTCTTCGCCACCAATGCGCTCAAGAAGGACGACGGGATTCCTCCCGGCAGCGCCCAACCCGCGATCAGTCAAGCGACTCGGCGTGATCGGCTCCGGCTTCATGGGATCGGGCATCGCCGGGACCGCGGTGACCACCGCGGGCGTGGACGTGCGCCTCAAGGACACCGACCTCACCCGCGTCGGCAAGGGACTCAAGGCCGCGGGCGACATTCTCAACCACCGGCTCAAGCGTCGCCGGATCTCCCGCTTCGAGTATCAGCGACTCTCGGCCCTGCTCTCGGGTGGAGCGGATTATTCCGGCTTCGGCCTGATCGATCTGCGTCGTCGAGGCGGTGTTCGAAGATCTCGAGCTCAAGCGCCGGGTCCTGATGGAAACAGAGGCCGCGACTCCGACCACTGCCGTGTTCGCCACCAACACCTCGACCATTCCCATCTCGGAAATCGCCGCGGAGGCTGCCCGTCCCGACCGGGTGGTTGGCATGCACTTCTTCTCCCGGTGGACCGGATGCCGCTGCTCGAGATCATTCCGACCGAACAGACCAGCGCCGAAACCATCGTCACCGCGGTCCACTTCGGCAGGAAGCTGGGGAAGACCGTGATCGTGGTGCGGGACCGTCCCGGCTTCTGGGTCAACCGGATCCTCACGCCCTACATGAACGAGGCGGGATTCTGCTGCGGGAAGGCGTGCCGATGGACGTGATCGATCGCCTGATGACCCGATTCGGGTTCCCGGTCGGTCCGTTCACGCTGCTGGACGAGGTCGGGATCGATGTCGGCGCCAAGGCGGGAGAGGTGATGCACCGTGCCTTCGGCGAGCGGATGATCCCGTCTGATGTGGTGGAGCCGATGATCAAGGCCGAACGCTACGGACGGAAGAACGGCAGAGGCTTCTACCACTATCACAACAACCTGCGGACCGGTCCCGACGAGGCGGCCTACGACCTGCTCGGCATCCGACCCGTGAAGCCGCACGACACCAGCCAGATCGAGCAGCGACTGGTGTACATCATGCTCAACGAGGCCGCGATGGCCGCGGGAGAAGGCGTGGTGCGCTCTCCAAGAGACGGTGACATCGGCGCCATCTTCGGCTTCGGCTATCCTCCCTTCCGCGGCGGACCGCTGCGTTACATCGACGACCTGGGCGCGGCCAACGTGGTGGGCGTCCTGCGCCAGCTCGAGAGCCAGTACGGAGCACGGTTCAATCCTCGTCCCGACCCTGGTGGAGCTGGCGGAGCAGGGCGGCCGGTTCTATCCCGCATGATCGTGTGAGGATCGCCCGCCGCATCGTGCTCTCCATTCTCGCGGTGGGTCTCGCGCTCTACCTGCTGATTCTTGCCTGGTTCTGGGCCAAACAGGACAGCCTCGTCTTCTTCCCAGAGGGCGGAAGGATTCCCGACCCGCCGGCTTTCCTGGGCGGCGAGGCCAGGGCCGCGCGCTTCGCTGGTCAGGGCGGCAGGCTGGTGGCCTGGTGATACCCCCACCGGGTCCCGCCGATTCCGCTCGGTGGGTTCTCATCCTTCATGGGAACGCCGGCAATCTCGCGACGCCAGGCCGCCCCGAGCATGACCGTCAGCTCCACGACCTGGGCCTGGGCGTCCTGGCGCCGGACTACCGGGGCTACGGTGAGAGCGAAGGCAAGCCGAGCGAGGCGGGACTCTACGCCGACGCACGCTCTGCCTATGATTTTCTGCGGGACAGCCTTCGGATTCCGCCAAACCGCATCCTGATCTACGGCCACTCGCTCGGCTCCGCCGTCGCGACCCAGCTCGCGACCTCGGTTGACGCAGCCGGCCTCATCCTCGAGGGCAGCTTCACCTCTGTCGCCGATCTGGGCCAGGAGATTTACCCCTGGGTGCCGGTCCGCTGGCTCTCCCGAAACCGGTTCGATTCCAAAGGCCGTATTGGAAGCCTTCGCATGCCGTTGCTGGTGATCCATGGTCGCAACGACATGACGGTTCCGCTGGCTCAGGGCCGGCGGCTGTTTGCGGCGGCTCCCGAGCCGAAGACGTTCCTGGAAGTTCCGGGCGGGCATGACGACGCATTCGAAACGGGTGCCGAGGCTTACGAGGCGGGTATTCGACGCTTCCTCGGCACCCTTCGGGGCCCGTGAACACGAGGCAGGGCGCGCGGTATACTTGAAGGCCTGACTCTTAGAGGGCTGGGGCAGTGTCCGACCCGATCGATCGCCTCAACGCCACGCTCGGAGCGCAGTATCGCTTCGAGTCCGAGTTGGGACGCGGCGGCATGGCGACCGTCTACCGGGCCGGAGGACCTGCGCCACCTCGCCCGGTCGCCGTCAAAGTGCTGCGGCCGGGCCAGCGAGGCGGGTACGAGCCGGAGCGGTTCCTCCGCGAAGTCCGCATCGCCGCACGGCTCACCCATCCCCAGATCGTTCCGGTCCACGATTCCGGCGAGCGCGACGGCGTGCTGTACTACGTCATGCCGTTGATCGGTGGCGAATCGCTGCGCGACCGGCTGACTCGCGAGACTCGTCTCCCGGTAGACCAGGCCCTTCGCATCGCTCGCGCGGTGGCACAGGCTCTGACTACGCCCACCGCCAGGGCATCCTGCACCGCGACATCAAACCGGAAAACATCCTGCTCCATGAGGGCGAAGCGCTCGTCGCCGACTTCGGCGTCGCCGCGCGCGATCTCGGAGGCGAGCGCCGACATCGTGACCGAGCCGGGCCTCGCCATCGGCACGCCGGCCTACATGAGCCCGGAGCAGGCGAGCGGAGACCGCGAACACCGACGGCCGGAGCGATCAGTATTCCCTCGCCTGCGTGCTCCACGAGATGCTGGCGGGACAGCCTCCCTTCGCCGGGCACCAGTCCCCGGGCGACGATGGCGCGTCATTCGGTGGAGCCTCCACCTCCGGTTCGCCAGCTCCGCGCCGGAAGTCCCCGTGGCGGTGGAGCACGCGTTGCTCGCGCGCTCTCGAAGGAACCGTCCCGCCGTTTCGCCACCGCCGCGGAATTCGCCGAGGCGCTCGTCACCCCGCTGTCCGGGCTGTCGGCGCCGACCTCGACTCCCTCGTCCATCTCGGGCCCGGTCCGTCGCGGTTCTCCCCTTCGTCAACGCCAGCGCGGATCAGGAGAACGAGTACTTCAGCGACGGGATGACTGATGAGCTGATCAATGCCCTGGCCAATGTCGAGGGACTGGTCGTGGCCTCACGCACGTCGGTGTTCGCGCTCAAGGGGAGGCGGGAGGATATCCGCACCATCGGTGCGATGCTCAACGTCTCGGCGGTGCTCGAGGGGACGGTACGGAAGGCGGGCTCCCGTCTCCGAATCACGGCGCAGCTCATCAATGTGAACGATGGGCGGCTGCTCTGGTCGGAGCGCTTCGACCGGGAAGACACGCGATGTCTTCGCCATCCAGGACGAGATCGCGCGGACCATCGTGAACACCCTGCGGGCCAGCTTCCTGGGCGAAATGGGAGAGCCGGTGCCCCGCCGGTACACCGCAGAATCTGCAAGGCCTACAACTTCTACCTGCGCGGGAGGTTCTGCTGGAACAAGCGCACACCCGAGGGCATCAGCGAGGCCATCGAGTATTTCGAGCAGGCCATCGCAGAAGATCCTGCAATACGCCCTGGCCTACACCGGGCTGGCCGATTCCTACGCCCTGCAGCTCGACTATCGCGCGGCGCCGGTCGATGGAGGGCATGCGGCGCGCGAAGGAGCAGGCGCTGCACGCCATCGCCCTCGACGACACGCTGGCCGAGGCGCACACCTCGCTCGCCTGGGTCATCTTCATCCACGACTGGGACTGGAGAAGGCCGCGGTACGCACTTCGAGCGCAGTATCGCGCTCAATCCGCGCTATGCCACCGGGCGGCAATGGTACGCCTGGTACCTGGCGGCCATGGGCCGTACCAGCGAGGCCCTGATCCAGGGCAAGATGGCGATCGAGCTGGACCCCGCCTCGGTCTCCATCCGCCGGGGCATGGGATGGCTCCAGTACTACGCGCGCGAGCCCGAGCTTGCGATCGAGCACCTGGAGCGGGCCCTCGATGATGAATCCGACCTCGTTCGAGACTCATCATCATCATGGGGCTGTCGCTCTGCATGGCGGGCCGCTACCCGGATGCCGAGGCCGCTTTCCGGGAAGCGCTGGTACTCCAGCCGGGGATACCCACGCGATGGCCGCTCTCGCTCGCGTGGCGATTCTCCAGGAACGGCCGGAGGACGCCAGGGCCACGCTGGATGAGTTCCACCGGATGACCACCTACCGGTACGTCTCTCCCACCGACTTCGCCAAGCTGTTCCTCGCGCTGGGCGAAATCGACGAAGCCTTCCAATACGCGGAACAATCCATGCTCGAGCGTCGCGGTTGGCTTGCCTACATGCGGGTTGAGCCCTCTTCGATGGACTGCGCCAGCACCTCGGTATCGGGAACTGCTGGTCCGGATGGGACTTAGCTAGCGTCGCATTTCTGGGCAGGCAAATCTGGCGTGGTTCGGGAACTCGATGTGGCAAGGCAACTTACCATAACGCATTGCAGTGTAATGGTATCAGCCATTGCGCCGGGCGGCCGATTATCTACCTTAGGCATTGCTGCAAGTGCTGAAACGTGCAGTTGTTAGACGGGTTAACGGAGGTGGAATGCCCGTCCCCAGCCAAATCCCGCTTCGCAACTTCCCTTCGGCAATGCGCACCCGCGATCCAGGTGGCGCTCGCGCTTTACTGGGAAACGCTGGTGGATTCGCACACGGGACAGGCCCAGCAGTTCATCGGAGAATTCGCCCATCGCGTGTCGGCCACCCAGGCACTCGAGCTCTATTGCGCCGTTGTGCCGGTGCCCGGCGAGATGCAGGAAGCAGTCTGGACCCGCACGCTGGCTACGCTCGATCTCGACAGCCTCTCGGCTCAGACTCCGCTTCCCACGCTCAGCGGGATGCGCTGGCTGCGGCTCGATCTGATCCTCAAGCTCGCTCCAGTACCGGCGCAACTACAATGAGAAGACTCACGAGCTGGCCCGCATGGTCGGCGCGCGATCGTCCGAGGTGGTCACCGCCACGCACGTCCAGAACGCCGCTGATTTCTCTGAGCTGCTTCGGGGAGTGATGCCGGTGGAGCGTGCGACGGCGGAATACCTGAGGGCTTCTCGCTGCCGCTTGGGGCGGCGCAGACGGTACTGCAGCGGGTGAAGGCGGCGGTGGCGGGGAACATCTCGCGGCGCAGTACTCCCAGGATCCCGAGCTGGATCCGGAACTCCTGGCGACCGAAGAGACCTATCCCCCAGAGGACATCCACCACCGCTCCTCGACGGGGCACGCCACGGCCTGAGGCTTACTGCTTGGTCTGGCTCTGCTGGTGAATGAACTCCAGTACCGCAGCTTCCTCTCGACGAATCGCGGCTCCCGGTCTTTCCCGCTTGGGGTCCTTGGGCTTGGGTGGGATCGGGGGAACGATTCCGCGCAGGTACGCTTCGATGACCACAGGGTGCACGTAGTACTTGCGGCACACTGCGCGGGTGTTACCGAGCCGCTCCGCGACCTGATCGATCGCCTGGACCACATTGCGCTTGGCTTCCCGCTCCGCCTCGCCGGGCCCCAGGTCGCGCAGCGCTGCGCGCGGCGTGCATCGTGCCGGCCCAGGTGCGGAAGTCCTTGGCCGTGATCTCGCGGCCCGCGATCTCCCGGAGATAGGCGTTCACGTCGCCTGAGTCCACCGTCTGCCGCTTGCCGTCGTCGTCCAGGTACTTGAACAGTTCCTCGCCGGGCAGCGTCTGGCAGTGCTGCACGATGCGAGCGAGGCGGCGGTCGGAAATCCTGACCTGGTGTACCACGCCGCTCTTTCCCCGGAATTCGAATGCCATCGTGTCGCCGCTGACGTCCACGTGGCGCCGGCGCAGGGTGGTCAGCCCGAACGACCGGTTGTCTCTCGCATACTCCGCGTTGCCCACCCGGATCAGCGTCTTCTCCAGCAGCCGGACCACCGTGGCGAGGACCTTGGCCCGGGGATGACCGGTCAGCGTTATGTCCTTCTCGACCTGTTCCCGGATCTTGGGTAGCACTTCGCTGAATTCGAACATCCGGTCGAACTTGGTCTCGTCGCGGATGGCGCGATATCGCGGGTGATAGCGGTACTGCTTCCGGCCCGCGGCGTCCCGGGCGGTCGCCTGGATGTGGCCGTCGGGAGTGGGACAGATCCAGACCTCGGTCCAGGCGGAGGAATGACCAGCCCGCGGATCCGGGTCAGGAGTTCCGGGTCCTTGATCGGCTTCCCCTCATGGTCGAGATAGCGGAATCCTGAGCCGGAGCTGATGCCGCCGGATTCCTGGCTGCGAATCGGAGACATAGCGCAGCCCGGCCAGCTCGGCGGCCTCGATGTGTTCGTCTTGCGGGCTCACCGGGCTGCCCTCACCCGTTCACTTCCTTAACCAGGTCGCCATTCGAAGGGGATCGCTTCATCAACGTCAGCGCCTGCTGCATGGCATCGATGGCGGTCATTGGAGCGAAGCGTCCGCGGAGCGTCTGAGATACCGCGAGGAGCGGGGGCGGAAGTAACAGCTCTTCCTTTCTCGTGCCGCTGGCCTTGAGGTCGATCGCAGGGAAGATCCGCCGCTCCGCCAATTCCCGGCTCAACACCAGCTCGCTGTTGCCGGTTCCCTTGAACTCCTCGAAGATCACCTGGTCCATCTTGGAGCCGGTGTCGATCAGCGCCGTTCCGATGATGGTGAGCGAGCCTCCTCCCTGCGCCGCATCGATTTTCCGGGCGCTGCCGAGGAAGCGCTTGGGCTTCTCGAGTGCGCTGGAATCGAGCCCGCCGGTAAGAGTGCGGCCGGTGCCCTCGTTCGACCGTATTGTAGGCCCGCGCCAGCCGGGTGATCGAATCGAGGATGAGAACGACGTCCTCTCCCTGCTCCACCCGGCGGCGTGCCCGCTCCAGCGTCAGCTCCGCGACCTCGACGTGCCTTTCGGCGGGACAATCAAAGCTCGATGAGACGACCTCGCCGAAGCCGCACATCTCCATCTCGGTTACTTCCTCGGGCCGCTCGTCCACCAGAAGAATCAGCAGCATGGCGTGCGGATAGTTCTTCGCCACGCCCTCCGCCACGGCCTGAAGCACCATGGTCTTTCCCGCTTTCGCCGGTGCGACGATCAGGGCGCGGGTTCCCTTCCCGAAGGGACAGAGGAGGTCGATCACCCGGTTGGTGTAATCCGGCTGGCCGAACCGCCGGAGATTGCAGTCGAGGGTCAGCTGTTCGTTGGGATGGATGGCGCCGAGGTTGCCAAAATCGGGTCGCTGACGCGCTTCGGAGGCGGGGCGGCCATTCACCTGGTCGACCCGCTCGAGGGGTGGCGCCTTCCCTCGGCCCGGGAGCGTCCGGCCTGGCCGGTAAGCTCGTCGCCCGAGCGGAGCCCCAGCTGACTGATCAGGCGTGGAGCGACGTAGAGGTCGCCGTCTTCCGGCAAATAACTGAACTGGCGGCGACGGACGAAACCCGCACCGCGATCAGTTACTTCTAGGATTCCCAGGGGGTGGTGTCGTTCATGCAGCAGATACAATATAAGACGGTAGGCCCTTTGACGTCCTGCGTACCCAGGAACTCACGTCCGCCTCGATGTCCTCGTCGCTCTCCCCAGTCCCCGACCAGCCCGATCGTCTCTTCTACGACGGAGAGTGCGGCCTCTGCCACGGAGCGGTCCGGTTCGTGGTCGACCACGATCCCGCCGGTACCGCGTTCCGATTCGCGCCGCTGGGCGGACCGACCTTCCTTGCCGCCTTCTCACCCTCGGCCCGCAGCCAGCTGCCCGACAGCATCGTGATTCGCACCGCGGATGGCCGCACCCTTACCCGCTGGCCCGCGGTGCTGCATATCGGCCAGAAAGCGGGCGGACTCTCCGCTCGCCTGGCGGACGCCGGCTGGTTGCTGCCGAACTGGCTGGGAGATCTGGCCTACGATGCGGTCGCGAGGATTCGGAAGCGGCTCTTCGCGACTCCGTCTGATACCTGTCCGGTGGCGCCGGTCGAGTTGAGAAGGCGTTTCGATCCATGAACTAGCCGTCAGCCATCAGCCGTCAGCTATCAGTCTTAGCTCCCTACCACCCACAACCCACTACCCACCACCACTTCCCGTCTCCTGTCTCCCTGTCTCCCGTCTCCCTTCTCTCACGCCCCCACCACCACCGTCCCCTCCCGCGCCGTCAACTCCCGAAACAGCGTCTGCAACCGCTCAGTCATTGGGGTCGGCTTGCCCGCTCCGATTGCGCGGCCGTCAATCCAGCTTACGCCGGCTATCTCTCCCATCGTTCCGGTACAGAACGCCTCATCCGCCCGGTAGATCTCGGAGGGTGAAAGGTCGCGCACCTGGTGCGGAATCCCATGCTCCAGACAGAGCTCGAGAACGGCGGCACGGGTGATCCCTCGGGACAGGCTACGGTGCGGCTGGTGCTCACGACGCCCCCTTCGACGAAGAAGAGATGGGTGGCGTTGGTCTCCGCCACGAAGCCGTGAACATCGAGCAGGATCGCGTCATCCGCGCCCGCGGTATTCGCCTCGATCTTGGCGAGAATCGACTGAAGCAGGTTGTTGTGATGGATCTTGGGATCGAGACAATCGGGCGGAAATCGCCGGATCGAGCTGGTGATGAGCCGGAGTCCGGCCCTCGCGTACACCGGAGGCTTGTGCTCCGCCAGCACGATGAGCGTGGGGCCGGACTGGTTGAGTCTGGGGTCCATGCCCGAAGTGATTTTCACCCCGCGGGTCAGGGTGAGCCGGATGTGGACTCCGTCGGTCATCTTGTTGGCTTCGAGCGTGCGGCGGATTTCGGCGGTGATGGCTTCGTGCGAGGGGACTTCCTGGAACGCGAGCGCCGTGGCCGAATGGCGGAGCCGGTCGAGATGCTCAGTCAAACGGAAGATGCGTCCCCGGTAGAGTCTCAGCCCTTCCCACACCGCGTCGCCTCCCTGAACCGCGGAGTCGAACGGGCTGACTCCCGCCTGGTCACGATGCACCAGCCGGCCGTTGATGCTGACGACCAGATCCTTGTTCCGCGGATCGAAGGCCTGCAGCATGGGCGTGGTGCCTCGACGGTTCAGGGTGCGCTGTTGCCCAGATTGGCCAACGCGAAGGCGAACTCATCGGCGATCTCGGCGATGATCCGGTCGGTCGGACGATAGCCGTGACTTCCCGAGGTCTCGATCCGAATGAGGGCCGGCTTCTGGCGCAGGCCTGAGCCGCCTGCAGCGTCGCCGCGAATTTGAACGAGTGACTGGGGACCACCCGGTCATCGTGATCCGCGGTCGTCACCAGCGTCGCCGGATAGCAGGTTCCCGGCTTGATGTTGTGCAGAGGCGAGTAGGCCAGAAGATACCCCACCGCGGTCGAATCCTCCGACGAACCGTACTCCTCGGCCCAGAACCGGCCGCCGGTGAAGTCCTGATAGCGCAGCATGTCCATGACGCCCACCGCGGGCAGCGCCACCCCGAACAAGTCGGGGCGTTGGGTCATCGCCGCGCCCACCAGCAGGCCGCCATTGGAGCCGCCCTGAATCGCGAGATTCTGCGGGGTGGTGTAGCCCTCGTGGATCAGGAACTCGGCGGCCGCGATGAAGTCGTCGAAGACGTTCTGCTTCTTGTCCCGCATTCCCGCATGATGCCACGCTTCACCGTACTCGCTGCCACCTCGAAGATTGGCCACCGCATAGACACCGCCGAGCTCGATCCAGGCCGCGCTCGCCGGTGAATAGAACGGCTGGATGCTGACGTTGAATCCGCCGTAGCCGTAGAGCAGGGTGGGGTGGCTCCCGTCGAGCGTGATTCCTTTCCGGGCCGTGATGAAGATGGGAACCTTGGTGCCATCCTTCGACTGGTAGAATGCCGCCCGGGTTTCGTAGGCCGATGCGTCGAATGGAGTGGCGGCGGCATGGAAGGGTAAAGTGTGCCCGCCTTCAGGTCGTAGCGATAGATCGTGGTCGGACGGAGGTAGGAGCTGAACGCGAAGAAGAAATCGGTCCCGTCGTTCCTGCCGCTCAACCCCGCGGCGGTTCCCGGCTCCGGCAGCTTCACCTCGCCCCGTGGTGCGCCCTTCAGATCGAAGAGACTGAGCTTGCTCTGGACATCCACCAGGTACACGATCGCGATCCGGTCTCCGACGACGGATGCTCTCACTGATGGCGTTCTCGCCCGCGGGAACCACATCTCGCCACCCGGTGCGGCTCGTGTCTCCTACCGTCGCCGCGACGATGCGTCCATTCGGCGCGTTCCAGTGGTAGTGTAGAGGTAGAGGGTTCGGCCCTACCACGCCCAGCGGGTTGTAGATCGCGTCCTCATCCGGCGCCACCACGGTGAGTGGCGTCCGAGAGATTCGGCTGCTTTGGCTTCCCAAGGTCCCCGATCCACATCCGGTTGTTCGAGGTTCCGCTGGAGCTGAAAGCGAAGAGCCAGCGGCCATCGTCGCTCACGCTGATACCAACCCCGTCCCCGGGTTGTCGGGTCGCTCGAAGATCAGGCGATCGCTGGCGGAGCCGATCGTGTGATACCAGACCTGGTGGAACTTGTTGGCCGCCTGGAGGTCGGCTCCTTCGGTCGAGCCTTTGAATCGAGAGTAGTAGAAGCCCTTCGCGTCATAGGTCCAGGTAATTCCGGTGAACTTGACCCGGGCCACCCGCTCATCCAGGTCCTTGCCGGTCGTGAGATCTCGCAGCCTGATGTCCTGCAGGTCCGAGCCACCTTCGGCCGTGGTGTAGGCCAGATATTTCCCGTCCGGCGCCACCGACCATCCCCGCAACGGCGAGTGATCCGTCGGGCGAGAGCGTATTGGGATCGAGGACTGCTCCGGGTTCCGCAGCAAGCATCTTCTGGCGAAACAGGACCGATTGCTTCTGCAGGCCCTCGTTGCGCCGGTAGAAGATTTCTCCCGCCACTCGCACTGGAACCTGGGTTCTCGGATAATTCCACAGCTTGGTCAGCCGGTCGCGAATGGAGTCCCGCTGCGGCAGCTTGCCCAGGTAGGCGAACGTGACTGCGTTCTCGGCCTCGACCCAGCTCTTGGTTGCGGGACTGTCCAGGTCCTCCATCCAGCGATATGGATCGGGGACGGAACGGCCGAAGTAGTTGTCGGTGACATCCTGCCGGTTGCTTGGCGGGTAGGCGATCTGCTGGGAATGGGCCGTGGCCGCCGTTGCCAGCAGCAGGACCAGAGTAGCGAAGCGCCTCATCGAGTGAATCCTTTCAGGCTGAAACCAGACGGTACTGAGCGAGCTCCTCGTAGTGAGGCAGGCATTCCGCGAGAAGCGGCTCGAGCGACTTGGGCACCTCGCGGGAGCGTGGCTGATAGGGCTCGAAGCCGGTCGAGCGCTCCACCGCGTCGTACCAGTACTTGCTCCAGACGCCGTCGGTTTCCCCGGGGACCGGCGGGCCAGCTCAGCATTCGCTCGCTGAAGCCGACCCCGACCGCCGCGCAGAATTTCTGGAGGGCGCCCCTGGGGTCCCGCAGTACGTCCTCCGCGTCCAGCACCGGTGGTGATCGTTCCCAGGCGTTCGCGGACCAGCCGGAAAATTTCCACCTGTTGCGGCAGGCCGGTGTCCCGAAGCGCCGGCGGTCCCATTTTCGCGGCGAGAGACACCAGCATTTCTGCCGGGTGCCTGATCAGGAAGGCGTTGGTCAGGCTCAGGACCCAATCCCCCGCAGGTGTGGCAGGTAGTGATGGGCCATGTGCTTCTGGTAGTAGATGACGCGGTCCCGCGGAATCTCTCCAACCAGGCCGCTCACCACCCGTCGCCAGTCGGTGTCGCCCGAGGCGATGACCTCATCAACCCCGGATGATTGACCTGGACCTGGGTGAGATAGTGGGCGTATAGCGGCTCGTCCACCACCCAGGTGTCCGGCCGGTTCTCCCAGGCTCGCATCATGGCGGTCGAGATGTTGCGAGGCCCTGACCACATGGCGATCCGGGTCATCGGCCGGGCGGGGAGCCGCCTGCATCTTTATTCAAGCTTGTTGGGGTCTCCGGGGAACGTTACGTTGACCTCGCCCAGTCGTTTCCGACTCCCCACAACCGTTTCCGATGCGCAAAGGCCTTCTCTGGCTCTCCGAGCAGCCGAAGATCTTCAACTTCGTCCGCAAAAACCCCTCGCCCGCAAATTCGCCTCGCGTTTCGTAGCCGGAGAGACGGTCGAGTCGGCCATCGAGGCGGTCCGCTCGGTGAATCCCAAGGGCATCACCGCGTCGCTCGATCTCCTGGGCGAGAGTGTGACCCAGGAGTCCGAGGCCGCCTCGGCCCGGGACACCTACCTTGGCATGCTGGATCGGATCGCGGAAACCGGGGTGAATTCCAATGTGTCGCTGAAGCTGACCCAGATGGGTTTCGATATCAGTGAGGATCTCTGTCTCGCCAATATGCGGACGATCCTCGACAAGGCCAAGGCCCTGAATACCTTCGTGCGCCTCGACATGGAAGGGTCGGCCTACACCCAGAAGACCCTCGACTTCTTCTCCCGGAAACTCTTTGGTTCCTACGCGGCGGTCACCGGGGTCGTCATCCAGTCCTGCCTGCGCCGATCTCCCGAGGACATCGATCGCCTCATCGAGATGAAGGCTCGGGTCCGGCTCTGCAAAGGGGCCTATCTCGAACCGCCTGCCGTGGCCTTCCCCGACAAGCGCGACGTGGACCGGTCCTATGTCGAGCTGATGAAGCGGCTGATGGCGAACGGCAACTATCCCGGAATCGCCACCCACGACGAGCACATCATCACCGAGGCGAAGGACTACGCCAAGCGGGAAGGCATTGACCCGTCGCGCTTCGAGTTCCAGATGCTCTACGGGGTCCGGCGCGATCTCCAGGAGCGGCTGCGCCGGGATGGTTGGAACATGCGGGTGTATATCCCATTCGGAACTCAGTGGTACCCTATCTCATGCGGCGGCTTGCCGAGCGGCCCGCCAACATCGCGTTCATCATGGGCAGCGTCGTGAGGGAAGCCGTATCCCGGTCGTGAGCAGCGAGGCCACCCTGGGCGGCTACATGGCGAAGCACGGCCGTGCAGCGGCCTTCACGGGGCAGGACGGGCAACCGTATTCGGTCGGCATCTTCGTCGAGGAGCAGCCCGACCAGCGGGGACGCTATGGCGCCTCGCTCTTGTTCGTGCGCTGGTCTCCGGCCGGCGACCGTCCGGTCGGACACGTCGAAACCGAAGTCCTGGCCTGGGGCCGGAACGCGAGCGAGGCGGAGGAGCGGATCAAGGCGCTTTCGCTCTACGACGTGAAAAGCGCGCTCGATGAAGCCATCGCCCGCGGTCCGGGAGTGGTGACTCTGCTTCGCGGCACGGTGCTGGAGCGCGACGGTTCCGTCTACCGGGTCGCGACCGAGCAGGGAGTCGTTCGGGCCATCCTGCGGGGCAAGGCGCAAAGGGGCGAGACTCGCGTGGTGGTTGGCGACCACGTGCGGCTCGACGTCGAATCCGGCGTGGCCGATGCCTTCGGGATCTCACTGGTCGAGGAGCGGCACGAGTCTCCTCGCGAGGCGGGTCCCCTGATGGCCGCGGAACCCGCCCGGTGGCCGCGAACGTGGATGAAGTTCTCGTCGTCACCGCGACCATCAATCCTCTCCCATTCCCCAGCTGATCGATCGACTTCTCGTCGTCGCCGCGGCGAATGATATCGCGGCGGCAGTCGTCCTCAACAAGACCGATCTCGATCCGGGAGATGAGCTGGCGGCCCGGTTCCAGCGCGCCGGCTATCCGGTGTTCCGTACCAGCGTCCGGACCGGCGCGGGTCTCGAACTGCTGAAGGAGCGACTGGCAGGCCGGGTGACCGTCGTGGCCGGGCCCTTCAGGAGCGGGGAAATCGAGCCTGCTGAATGCGCTCGAGCCGGGCCTGGCGCTTCGAACCGGAGAAATCAGTGCCCGGATCAAGCGGGAGCCCACACCACCGTCTCCGCCGTGATGGTCCCGGTCGGACACGATGGCTTCATCGTAGACACACCCGGCTTCAGCGACGTCGGGCTCTGGGGATCGATCCCGGCGATCTGCCGCGCTGCTTTCCAGAGATGCAGCCGCTGCTGGGATTCTGCCGGTATCCTGATTGCCGCCACATGGGCGAGCCTGGCTGCGCGGTGACCGCCGCAGTGGAGCGGGGAGAGGTCAGCGCCGACCGGATGGAGAGCCTACCGGGTGCTCCTCGCCGAGCTGGACGAGGCGCCGACGACATTGGGAATGAGGAGATTTCAGATTGCAGATTTCAGATTGAAGGATTGAACTGCCTGCAATTCACATCGATCCCTCAATAAATCTTCAATCTGAAATCTTCAATCTGACTCATTCTTCGCGCCTTGCGCACCGGTTTGACCACCTCGCCCCACTTCTTCCGGTCATCCGAGAGCGCTTCCAACATTTCGGCGAGGACCTTGGATCGCACGACGCTGTAGAGGATGATCGCCACAGAGGGCACCAGCACCGCCACAAAGATCCCCAGTTTCACCAGCCAGGGTTGGTCCGCGTAGGCGAAGAGGTTCATCCCCAGGATTCCCGTCGCGACTGTTCCGACCAGGCCGAGTGTGGTGACGACCGTGAGCCGCACCACGGTATTCGCCTGTCGCCGCAGGCTGTCGCTGTCCAGGTACTCGTTCATGTCCTGCACTTCCTCGCGAACCTCGGCGAACAGCTGGTCGGTGCCGAGGTGGCTGGCCCACATCCGGAACAGCGCCCGCGCCTGGTCCTGGGTGGACACCTCGTGGAACCAGTAGCGATGAGTGAACCGGAGGAAGGTCTCCATCGTGCGCCGGATGTTCGCGCTTGAACCGCTTGACCGATTCGACATCGCGGATGTTTAGCCGGCTGATGGCGACGACCAGCCGGTCGGACAGCATCAAGCAGTGACGCCCGGTGGAAGTGGCTCAGCAGTCCGATCTTCGCATACTGGTGGCGGAACTGGCCGAGCAGACCGCCCTCCGGATCCATGAAGAAGCGATCACCGGCACTGCCCACCATGGCGAAGGCATGGCCGGAGCAGAGATACCGCGTGTTGGTGTCGTTGGGTCGTTCGGCGGGAGCCCAATACCGGTCGTAGCAGTAGCGGGACTCGAAATCCATCAGCGATCGGGCCGAGAAGGGGAGACTGTCCGGATCGCCTGGAGGGGCGCCGAGGGCGAGTCGGGCGAACGTCGCGCGAGTGAGCAGCGCCGGGTTGTCGAGCGCGAGATACGCCATCCATGGCATCCGGTAGTACTCGATCTGCCGGTAGCGGAGCGGTCCTGACTTGTCGCTGTCGTGTCCCACCAACGGCTCGAGCAGGTACTCCCAATGGGACGCGATGCAGGCGGTCCGGTGCTCCGCCACGAAACGGAGATAGCGCGTCCCGCTGCTCGAAGTCCGAGGTGGCGAGGACAGCTCCACTCGGTGAGATCCACTCGACCCGCTCGAGGCAGTGACCGCCCCGCCCATCGGTGTTCCAGAAGGCAGGGAAGGCGCGGCCGAAACGGAAGAGCGTGTCCTGGACCGTAGGAAGCGGCAAATCGTCGGCGTGGATCTCGACCGCGAGGACGACTATTTCCACGTCGAAGAAGAAGTAGAGCTGGACGTTTTCCACGGCGAAATCGATCGGCGGCGCGCCCCGTTCGAAGGTGACGCGGGCCGTCGCGATATCGTCGCGCTCGAAGATGCGGATGGGAGATTCCGCCGGCGTTCCCACAGCGCCCTGCGGCTCGCCGTAGAGGCAGCGCTGCACGTAAGGGAGAAAGCTGACGAACTCGCTGTATTGCCGTTCGCCCGAGAGATCGGCACAGCCGGCGTCGCGGGTCATTCTCCAGGGCCGCCCAGGCGTTGCAGCACCTCCCATGGAGGCGCACCACCGCTTTCCCGCACCGGCACCAGCTGCAGCGGCCAGAGCAGAATCGCGTGGAAGCGTCGGACCTGAGGAACCGATCCAGCAGCAACGTTTGTCATGAGAGTGATCCGGAGATGAACTCCATATGCACCGCCGTTGCCCGGATCGGCAAGGGCGGGGGAATTGCAGATTGAAGATTGCAGATTGAAGATTGAACTGCCTGCAATCTCTATCCCCAATCCCTCAATAAATCGTCAATCTGAAATCTTCAATCTGCAATTTCAGTTCTTCGGCTCCCCCGTCACCCGCATCAGCCCATCCTTCGCCTGCTGCACTCTCCCTGGACCGTGGGATCCGCCTTGTCCCAGAGCCTCAGGAATTGTGAGTAGGCATCCGCCGCGGCGGGCGATTGCCGGCTGCCTCGTACGCGCGACCCAGCGCGAGAAACGTGAGGGGCGTAAGGAGGAGGTCGTTGTCGAAGCCATTTTCGAGAAGCCGAATTCCTTCTTCGCGCGTGGCTGCCTGGGAGGCCAGACCGAGCGCGAACTGGAGGCGGACTGCGCCGCTGATGATCGGCCCGCCCTGGAGGCCCAATGCCTCGATGCCCCGCCTCATCTGTGCAATTCCGCCTGCCGTATCCCCGGCCGCCATCCTCTTCCAGCCCTGACCCGCCACCAGCGCCCCGCGGAGGAAATCCGGGTACTTCGTGGTATCGCTGGCCAACAGGCTGTCGATGATTCGGCCACCCCGCGCTACATCGCCGTGACCGAGATAGGTCTCGGCGACGACGAAGCCCAGGAAGGGGCTGTTGATCGGAATCTCGTGACATGTGCGCGATCGTGGAATCGGCGTAACCCGGTGGAGCGATACCCAGCACCACGGGAAAGACATAGATGGCACCGGCCGTTTGCAGTGCCGCCGGACCCGTCGCGCCCATCGAGTCGGCCAGGCGTTTCGCCTCGGCAAACCGGCCGAGACTGGTCAGGAGCATCCCCGGGCGGCGATCGTCTGCAGCCGATTCTGATCGGTCGGCTGCGCGACCAGGGCTGTCTTCGCGAGCGATGCCGTAGCGGTCCAGCACCATATCGGAGCTGGTCTTGGGATCGACCTGCGCGGCCGTGAACGTGGCCATCAGCGCGCCGAAGTGGCTGGCCAGATGCTTGATCGCCTGGCTGTCGGGCGGGATGCCACGCCAGACCAGATCGCCCGCGGCCTTGAAACGCCTCGGTACTCTTCCGGAGTCGCTCCCGAGCGAAACAGCGCCGAGGTACCGGCTTGAACTTGACGGAGTCCCGGATCCCCAGCGCCAGCTCCATCGGATGGATCATCGACGGAGTGAGCGATGAATCCGCCGCGATCACCTTGTCGAACGGCTGCTCCAGCGTCGCTGGGTCGAGGCCGTTCCGCTCCCGGGTGTGATACTGGGTTTCTCCCAGCAGGTTCCAGCCCTCGATGTCGTCCGGCCACGCTGCGACATACTTGCGCATGCTGTCCACAGCGGCGGTACGCCCATAGGAGAAGAGCTGGTAGGCCGTAACCAACGCTTTTCTCTCGGTGGCAAGCGGGTCGCGAAGCGGAGCGCGGCTTCGCTGGCCGCGCGGGCCTGGGGCAGGGCGTACCCGCCCTTCCAGCCGAGCGCCATCGCCAGCCGGAACTGCGCGAGGGCGAACGTCGAATCCTCCTCGACCGCGGCGCCGAACGCGGCGGCCGCGGAGTCCCATTCGGCGCGGCGGTAGAACTGCTCACCCGGTCAGGTAGTCTCGCATCGCGGTGAGGGAGCCGGTCGTCGAGTCCGCTCACCCGGAGTGAAGGAACCGGCTCCTTCGATCGCCAGATTTCTCTGCACCAGCTCCCGACTCAGGCCATCTACCAGCGGCAGCACGCTGTCCGCCGCTCCGTCTACCTGAGCGTGGGCCAGCGATTTCCCATCCTGGCCGTAGAGGTCGGCGCTGATCCTCACCGCATTCCCGGTTGCCACGATGCTTCCCAGCACGACCGCCTGTGCCTTCACGTCGCGGCCGATGCTGAGTCCCGGTTTGAAGGTCTATGCCCGACGTGGCACCGGCCTTTTTCACCCGGGTCATCACGGTACGGGGATCCACCGCACGGATGCCGCCCACGGAATTCAGGTTGGTGGTGAGGAGATCGACCATCCCCTCGCCCATCAGGTCTACTCCCTGACCCGACGCGGTGAAGGGAAGCACGGCGATGCTCTCCGCCCCCTGCATCACCGGTCCGCTGCGTCGGGGTCCGAAGAGGATCCACCCCAGCGCCAGCAAGGCGACGCCCAGGGGCAAACCGATCACCAGCCGCTTGAGCCGGCGACGCTCCTCGACCGCGCCTGCGCCACCGCCGGCGATCTTCTCCAGCGCCGCGGCGAACTCCTGAACGGTGGCGATAGCGGGCAGCCGGATCGGCGGCCATCGCTCGCTGTACCGGCGCGTCGGCTTCTTGTGGAGTCTGCTCGGTTGACCTTGCTGACCCGCGGCCTCGGCCCCGTGAGGCTCTGGGTGATGACGGCCTGGACCTGGGCCCCGCGGAACGGCGCCTGGCCGGTCGCCATCTCGTAGAAGACGCAGGCGAGCGAATACTGATCGCTCCGGGCATCGACCTCGCTGGCGGTCGCCTGCTCGGGACTCATGTAGGCCGGCGTCCCGATCGCGAGGCCGAGGCCGGTGAGTTGGGGTCCCCGTCGGTGGCGGCGCTGAGCGCCCGGGCAATGCCGAAGTCGGTCACCACGGCGTGCCCGCCCGACAGCATGATGTTCTCCGGCTTGATGTCGCGGTGGACGATGCCGTGAGCGTGGGCGTAGGCGAGCGCGCTGGCGACTTCGCCGTTGAGGCGGACCGCTTCTTCGAACGGCAGCTTCCCTTCCCGGGTGAGCCGGTCGCGCAGCGATTCTCCTTCGACGAAGGGCATCACATAGTAGAGGACGCCGTTCGCGTCTCCCGAGTCATACACCGGCACGATGTGGGGATGCTGCAGGCGGGCCGACATGTCGATTTCGCGCAGGAAGCGCTCGGATCCGACCGTGGCCGACAACTCGGGACGCAGCACCTTGATGGCCACCAGCCGGTGATGCTTCTGGTCCATCGCCCGGTAGACCGTGGCCATTCCGCCCTGACCAGCCCGGCTCTCGATCGTGTAGCGGCCGGCCAGGGCGGCTGAGAGTCGTTCGAGCGAGTCGTCCATTCAGCGCCCTTTTTGGTCCAGCGCGTCGTGTCCCGGTGCTCGACCTTCGCCATCATCCGGTCGAACGCTTCCTGCAGATCGATCCCTTCCCGGTTCGCCATGCAGATGATCACGAACAGGATGTCGGCCATCTCCATGGCGAGTATCGCCCTCGGGCTCGTCCTTCTTCTTGGTCTTCTGCCCGAAGCGATGGTTGATCTCCCGCGCCAGCTCACCCACCTCCTCGCTGAGGCGGGCCATGTTGGTGAGCGGCGGGAAATAGCCTTCTTCGAACTGGCTGATCCAGGCGTCGACCCGGGCTTGGCTGTCGCGGAGAGTCATGGCGTGTCGGTCTTGAGTCGTGGAGTCGTGAGTCATGGGTCGTGAGTCATGCGACGCTTGAGGAGAGACCGAACTCAGCCTGAGACTTCACGACTCACGACTCACGACCCATGACTACTCCACCTTCCGCTCCTGCAACCGCCGAGAGATCGGCGTCACCATCCACCGGGGGCTAAGCGCGATCCCCCACACCAGCACCTTGTTCAGCAAGCCTGGAATGACGACGGCCTTCCCGCTCATACACCCGCGGTAACCCGCCTCTGCCACGGGTGCGGCGTCCATGACGCCGGGAGCGTTGAACAAATTGGTGTTGGTCACACCCGCCGCCGTCGCGAAACCAGTCCGGGTAGGCCCGGGACAGAGCGCCGTCACGGTGACGCCGGTCCCCTTGAGCTCGTTGCCTATCGCCTCGGAGAACGAGAGTACGTACGCTTTGGTTGCGTAGTAGACCGCCATGAGGGGGCCCGGAGCGAACGCGGCCGTCGAGGCAACGTTGAGAATCCTCCCCTGCTTGGCGGCGATCATGCGGGGCAGGATGAGCCGGGTGAGCTGGGTCAGCGTCGTCATGTTGAGCTGGATCATTTCCATGATCCGCCGGAGATCCTGCTCCACGAACGGCTTGCTCTCGCCGAACCCCGCGTTGTTGACCAGCACGTCCACGGTGAGTCCCCGAGTCTTCAGTTCCTCCACCAGCGCCTCGGGAACCTCCGGCTGGCTGAGATCGGCCGGAATGACCTCGACGTTGCAGCGGTACATCTTGCCGAGATAGAGCGCGAGCTCGTTCAGCTTGGCCTCGTTCCGGGCGACCAGGATGAGATCGTGGCCGCCCTTGGCGAAGAGCCGGGCCAGCTCGAGCCCGATGCCGCTCGATGCACCCGTGACAAGAGCTGTGGGTCGTGCTCGGTCATCGTTTTCTGGGTTTGAGTGCCTTAAGCCTTAGGCCCTAAGCCGTAAGCAATGACCCTGGGCTAACAGCTAACAGCTTATGGCCTACGGCTTATGGCTTAAGGCTTCCGAACTATCCGCCCGTGAGCTCGCAGCGACTCCACGACCCTCTCCCTCGGCAACGCAAAGACCCGAAGACTGTTGGCGCCGGTCATCGTCTCCGCGGCTACCATCGCGTTGGTAATCGCTTCTTCGGTGGCATCGACCGTCGCTTCGAAAAGCGAGTTGATCCGGTCGTTGGGCCACAGCTGCACCGTGCGGGCGCCGCTGTCGGCGACCGCGGCATGGAGATTGGCAGTCGAAAATGCGATGAAGATGTCTCCCGAGGAATCCCCGCCCAGTCCGCCCATACGTCCCACGCCAAGTGCCGCCCGCTTTGCGAGGCGCTTCAGCTGGTGGGGCAGGAGCGGCGCGTCGGTCGCCACCACGATGATGATGGAACCGCGTTCGGCCCCCGGGTCCTCGGGGATGAGCCCGGTGGCTTTCCCGCCGCAGGTGGGATACTCCGGACCCGGCGACTCCACCGGCGGCCCCGCGACGTAGCAGGGCATCAGATCTGAAATCTCCTGACCGATCGGCACTCCCGCGATGCTCAGCCGGCGGCGGATGCCATAGTTGCATTGCACCAGTACGCCGACCGTAAAACCGCCGGCCGCGCTGCTCAGCTTGCGGGACGAAGTCCCGATCCCGCCCTTGAACTCGTGACAGACCATCCCGGTCCCGCCGCCGACATTGCCTTCGGTGACCGGCCCGCCTGCCGCCTTATCCAGCGCATCGAACGCGTGCTGCTTGGTGATGTGAAAGCCGTCGATGTCGTTGAGCCCGCCATCCCAGGTCTCGGCCACGACCGGGAGCGCCCAGAGAAAATCGTCGTAGCCCCGTTCGATGGCCCATTCGATTACCGCGTCACGCACGACGCCGACGCTCATCGTATTGGTGATCATCACCGGGCCCCACAGGAACCCGGACTCTTCGACCCACGTCGTCCCGGTCATTTCGCCATTGCCGTTCAGGGTCCACCAGGCGGCGAAGACCGGATCGGAATCCTTCTTTCCCCTCGGCAGAATGGCGGTGACCCCGGTGCGGACCGGACCCTTGCCCCGCTGCAGCTTCCCCTCACCTTCGATCAGCGTCACCTGACCGACCTCGATACCCTTTACGTCGGTGATGGCGTTGAGCGGACCAGGGATTCCGCCGAAGGGAATGCCCCAATCACGGGCTCGCGGCTTTGTCTGCTGGGATAGGACGACGCTCGGCAGCGCGAGCAGCAAGCCGAGACAGAGTGTCCTGACCGGAAAGCAACGCGCCATGGTCCTCGGAGGTTGGCGGAAGGCTGGGGATGCTTTAAGCTACTGCGCCCGAGTATCTCCCGCACATTCATCCGACGACGACCATGCGCCCCCGAGATCGCATTCTGGCCAATCTCGAAGCCGCCTATCGCGAGCAGTACGATCGGGCCCGAACCGAGCAGCAGACTGGCCGCATGGCGGAGCTCGACGCGGGCTATCAGCGCGATCAGCTCATGCTGGAGATCCTGCTCGACATCCGTGACCTGCTGATGACCTCGCGCGTGCTTCCGCCGGCTTCTTCAATCCCCGGATCAAAGAGTGATGGTTAATCCTCGTCCCATTGCCTCGTGCCGGTCCACCATGTCCGCCATGTCCATCCTGTTCGCCCTGTTCGCCCTTTCATGCGCCCCCTCCCGTCCTGCCGACCTCGTCGTCTTCGGCCGGATCTGGACCGGGGATTCCGCGGCACCGTGGGCTCAGGCGGTCGCCACTCGCGGTGACACCATCATCGGGGTGGGTGACAGCGCGGACATCGCGCGGTACGCGGGAGACGGCACTCGCATCCTGTCCAACGGAAAAGCGCTGGTGACTCCCGGATTCATGGACGGGCACGTGCACTTCCTCGACGGAGGCTACCAGCTCGCGAGCGTGGATCTGCGGAGCGCCGAGACGCCGGCCGAATTCATCACCCGCCTCAAGAATTTCGCGGCCGAACGCCGCCCCGGAGAATGGATTCTCGGCGGAGACTGGGATCACGAGCGCTGGCCCGGCACTCCACTTCCGCGCAAGGAGTGGATCGATTCGGTCACGCCCAGGAATCCGGTGCTGGTAAGCCGGCTCGACGGCCACATGGCGCTGGCAAACAGCCTGGCCCTCAAGGCGGCAGGGATCAATCGCAAGACTCCTGACATCCCAGGTGGCGTCATCGTGCGCGACCGGCGTACCGGTGAGCCGACCGGCGTGCTCAAGGATGGGGCAATGGATCCGGCCTATGAGGCCGTGCCGGACAACTCCGCCGAGGAAGACGACCGTGCTGTGGCTCGCGCCATGGAGTTTCTCGCCTCGAAGGGTGTCACCGCGATCGCATCGGTGAGCGCCGGATGGAAGCAGGTGGCGGCGGTGAAACGCGCCCGGCACAATGGCACGCTGACCGTGCGGGTGGCTCTCTTCCCGGCCCTCGCCGACTGGCACCGGGTAGCGGACACCGTCGCGGCTGACGGTCCGGGAGACGACTGGGTCCGTCTGGATGGCGTGAAGGGATTCATGGATGGTTCGCTGGGTTCGACTACGGCGTACTTCTTCGAACCCTACAGCGACGACCCGTCCACTTCAGGCCTGCTGACCAATCCCCCGATTCGATGAAAGCCTGGATCGGTGCCGCGGATTCCGCGGGCCTGCAAGTGGTCGTGCACGCCATCGGCGAGCGAGCCAACGCGATGCTGCTCGACATCTACGAGAGCGTGGGCAGCGCGCACGGAACCCGGGACCGCCGGTTCCGCATCGAGCACGCCCAGCACCTTCGACCCCAGGACGTCGAGCGGATTGCGCGACTCGGCGTGATTGCCTCGATGCAGCCGTATCACGTCATCGACGACGGCCGCTGGGCGGAGAAGCGCCTCGGCCCCGTGCGGGTGCACGACAGCTATGTCTTCCGCTCCTTGCTGGACAAGGGAGCGCACCTCGCCTTCGGCTCCGACTGGACCGTGGCGCCCATCGACCCGATCCTCGGCCTCTATGCCGCCGTCACTCGCCGGACACTGGATGGGAAGAATCCCGGTGGCTGGCTCCCCGATCAGAAGATCTCGCTCGATGAGGCGCTCCGTGCTTACACCGGCGGGAATGCCTACAGGGTGTTTGCCGAGAAGACGAGGGGTATGATCAAGCGGGGTACCGGGCCGACCTGGTGCTGCTGGACCAGGATCTATTCTCCATTCAGCCTGAAGCGATCGAATCGGCGCAGGTCCGTGCAACGGTAGTGGGGGAAAAGTGGTCTACGAAGCGAAGTCCGGCGGTCAGTAGGAGCTCGACCCTCAGCAAAAATCTGACACTTGAGGTTGTGTCGTCGTATTTCTTGACGGCGCAAGAAATTTTCAGAAACCCTCGCTAGCGCCACGCGGGGTTCTGCGCATAATCCCTCATCCCATTTTCAGCGAGCCTGCCCAGATGTTCCTCAAGAGAGGGATGCTGGCGTGTGTGTGCCTGCTTGCGGCGACCCCGCTTCAGGCCCAGAAGGCGAAGCTGTTGGTCCCGTTGGATTCTCTCATCGCTCGGGTGCAGCGCGATTCCAATGATGCGCCCGCCCACTACGAAGTCGCGCTCGGCTACTGGCTCGCGAAGAAGTACGATCTTGCCGAAGCGCATTTGCGCGAGGCGATCGCGATCGAGCCGAAGACGGCGACGGCCTATCTCGCCCTCTCCTACCTCCCCTTCGCCCGCAACCCGGGGCTCTGGGGCGATGTAGAGAAGGAGAAGGTCTCGGCGGAGTGGTTGCCGAAAGTGGTGGAGGCGTACCACCTCCGTCAGCAGGCCTACCTGCTGGATCCGCTGGTGGATCTGAGGCCACTCGCGCTGATGATTCCGCCAACCGGCACCTTCGGCTTGTCGCGCCGCGATGCCGCGCTCTACACCTACATCATGAACGGGCTGGGCAGCTTCTGGACCGGTGACTACAGCAAGGCCTACCAGTTCTTCAGCTCCATTGTGGAAGGCTCGACGGAGGAAGAGCGCAAGAAATTCTCTGACTGGTTCCTCTGGTACGAAGGCCTCTCCGCAACCCACACGCTTCAGTATTCCCGCGGCGTCAGCGATTTCCGCATTCTCCTCGACCGGTCGGTGGCGCGGGAGAATCCCGATTCCAACGAGTTGGTGGCCTTCGCTGACGCCAACGAGTTTCGCTATGCCCTGGCGGTGATCCTGGACAAGGCGGGGCAGCAGGCGGAGGCGATGAAGCTGCTTCAGGAGGCGGTGACCAACGACCTCGGCCTCTACATGGCTCATGTGAGGCTGGCCGAGATGTACGAGGAGCAGCATCGCACCAAGAGCGCGTTGCAGGAGCGGCGTCGCGCGCTCGAGGCGAGTCCCGAGGATCCCGGCCTGCTGTACGACATGGGCGAAGCCCTCTACCGGGCCGGCGAGCTCTCCGAGGCGTATGGGTTTCTGGAGAAAGCGGTTCAGGCCAATCCGAGAAGCGCACGCGCTCTCTACATGTTCGGATCGGTCGCGCAGAAGCTGGAGCAGACGGAGGAGGCTAAAGCGGCCTACACCCGGTTCGTCGCGATGGCGCCCAGCAGGTTCCAGGAGCAGATCGTGGAGGCTGGCCACCGACTGGAGACCATGAAATGAGCAAGCTACGGATTTGGATGTCCGCCTCTGTCGCCATCCTCATGGTGGCGGCACTTCCTTCGAACGGCTCCGCGCAGCGCATCAAGCTCGGACTCAAGGTTCCCGAGCTGGAGGCGCGGGTCAAGCAAGACTTCAACGACGCCGCGGCCCACTACAACCTGGCCCTGGGTTACTGGAGCGAGAAGCGCTACGACGACGCGGAGAAGCAGCTCAGAGCCGCGATTCAGGTGGAGCCTCGCTTCGCGGTAGCACACTTGGGTCTTGCTTACCTGCCATATGCGCGGCGATCCAAGCTGTTCGTTGAGGCTTATGAGGACGAGGTACCCGCCGAGTGGAAGCCGAAGCTCGAAGAGGCGGACCGGGAGTTCCGTCACGCATTCATGATCGACCCGCTGGTGGATTTGCGGATCATCGGCGCGGTCACTCCATCGAGCCCCGATTTCGTCGGCATTACCAAGGCCTGGGGTGAAGAATGGGGCCTGTACCTCCAGGGCTATGAGGACTGCCAGGAAGGGAAATACGAGGACTGCAACGGCCGCTTCGCCGCCTTCATTAAGTCCATCGACGGCGACCACTACGACGACCGGGTCCCGGATGCCGTGTTCTGGTATAAAGGGCTCGCCGCGGCGCACATCGCCAAGTACGACGACGCCATCGCTCATTTCCGCACCCTGATGAGCCGCGACTCGACCCGTGCCAAGGAGCGGGAAAGGAAGGGATACGATCCGCCGCTTTCACTGCGGACCAACGAGTATCGCTACACCCTCGCCACCATCCACCAGGCCGCCGGGAAGCTCACCGATGGCGCGGCAGCTGTACCAGGAGGCGCTGGCCAACGACATCGGGCTCTACATGGCGCACGTCCAGCTGGCCGGGCTGGCGGAGATGGAGCGTGACTTCACGACCGCGATCGTCGAGCGGCGCCGCGCGGTGGATGCCAATCCCGACGATCCCAGCCTCCTCACCGACCTCGGCGTGACCTTGGGCAAGGCGGGCCAGATGGAGGAGGCGGTTGCGATGCTGGAGCGTGCTGCGGATGCCAACCCCCGGATTCCCGCCCGCTTTACTGGCTGGGCATCGGATACGTCCAGTTGAATCGCATTCCTGACGCCCGAATGTCGTTCACCCATTTCATCGAGATGGCCCCGAGCCGGTACGACAAACAGATAGCGTCGGCCAAGGATCGTCTCGCCAAGCTTCCCCAGTGAGCCCGGAGCAGCGTCGGCCCCATGCATAGACAGTCTCGACTGGTTCAGATCGCCGTCGTGCTGATCGGTCTTCTCGTCGGACGCGCGCCGTTGGCGGCGCAGTCTTCCTACGAGCAGCTCCAGACCTTCTCCAGCATCATCAACCAGATCCGGTTGAATTACGTCGATTCGGTGACGTATGCCGAGTTGGTCCATGCGGCCATCGATGGTGTGCTCGCGTCTCTCGACCCTCACAGTCGCTTCGAGACGCTCAGCGAGGACGAGCGAAAGAAAGCCTACGAGGCGGGGAAGTTGCCGGTACGGGCATCGTGCTGGAGGACGTGGACGACGTCCCCACAGTCCTGACAGTGCTTTCGGGAAGCCCCGCGGCCCGGGCCGGAGTCCAGGCGGGAGACCGGCTGCTTTCCATCAACGACACCTCCGTCGCGGGTCTCCGCGCCGAGGCCATCCAATTGCGGCTGCTGGGAGAGAAGGGGAGCAAGGCGCGGATCGCGATCGAACGCGGCCCGAGACTGTCGCCGCAGACAATCACCGTCTCAGTGAAGCACGACTTCATCAAGCCCAGGTCGGTGAGCAGGGTGCGGATGCTCGATGCGTCCACCGGGTATCTCCGGCTGGAAGGTTTCGAGGAAAAGGGCGGGCACGAAGTGAGCGACGCGTTCCGCAAACTCAAGGGCGATGGCGCCCAACGTGTGGTCCTGGACCTGAGGGGCAATCCGGGTGGGCTCGTCTTCGCTGCGGTGGACATCGCATCTCTCTTTTCAAGAAGGGCACGCTTGTCTTCCGGACCGAGGGCAGGATCCGCAGCGCCAACCGCGAATACAACACCGAGAAGGACGGCGCGTTCAGTGACATGCCGCTCGTGGTCCTGGTTGATCACGGCAGCGCCTCGCGCGGCGGAGGCCCTGGCGGCCTCACTCCAGGATCACGATCGCGCGCCTATTGCTCGGCCGCCGGACGTTTGGAAAGGCTTTGATGCAGCAGGCCCTCCCGGTCCCACCTCAGGGCGACATGGTGTGGCTCACCGTTGGCCACGTGGTCACACCCAGTGGCCGCATCATTCAGAGGGCGTATCACGGTCTCAAGACCGAGCAGTACTACAGCTTCGCTGGAAAGTCCGGTGCCGAACAGGACACGCTCAAGACCTACCAGACCGAGCATGGCCGGAGCGTGCGAGGCGGAGGGGAATCGTTCCCGATATCACCCTGCCGGAACCGGTGATGCTGCCACCCTGGTTCTTCGCCGCCTCTGACAGCGGCTTCGATACAGCGGTCTCCGACAGTGTCGCCGCCACTCTGCCCAGGATCCCGCCGCCCGGGCGAAATGGTCCGACGCGGTTTCCGAGTGGCGAGACCAGCCTGGTCAAGCCCTTTCCTGACCGGGTCCACTCCCGACTTCAGGTCACCGCCGAGCCCGACTCCGCCCTCGCTGCTCGACTCGGCCGGATATTGGCCTATCGCGTCACCGAAGTACGCTGGGGCCCTGACGCCCTTGAGGACATCCTGCTGCGGAATGACCCTGATATCCGGGCGGCCTCGAATTACACCAACCGGATCAGCGAGAGCTGAGCGGGAGGCATTAGGGATTGAGGGATGGAGATTGAAGGATGTAGGATGTGGGAGATGGGAAGGGCGTGGGACGTGACGCGAAGCAGGTCCTAGGTCCACACATTCCTCGATCCTCAATCCTCACATCCCTCAATCCTCCATCCTCAATCCCCTCCATCCCCTCCTGTCCCACCCCGCTGGCCTTTCATCTTTGTGGCATGGCCACCCGTTCCCGCAACGCGCCGAAGACCTCCCGAATCCTCTCCAAGGCCGATCTCCTCGACATCTACCGCCTGATCCTGCTCTCCCGGCGTCTCGACGACCGGGAGATTCAGCTCAAGCGGCAGAACAAGATCTTTTTCCAGATCTCCGGTGCCGGCCACGAGGCGGTCCTGGCGGCGGCTGCCAAGGTCTTCCGTTCCGGCTACGACTGGTTCTACACCTACTATCGCGACCGGGCGCTCTGCCTCGGCCTGGGCATGACCGCCACCGAGCAGCTGCTTCTCCGCCGTCGGCGCGGCCGATGATCCCAACTCGGGCGGCCGCCAGATGCCCTCTCACTGGGGGCACAAGGACTACAACATCGTCAGCGCCTCGAGTCCGACCGGCACCCAGTTTCTCCAGGCCGTCGGATGCGCGGAGGCTTGGCTCCGCTACAGCAAGGTGCAGGGCCTTCCCGATAGCGTGACCGGTCCCTACGGCGACGAGGTCGTTTTCTGCTCGTCGGGAGACGGCACCACCAGCGAGGGCGAATTCTGGGAAGCGATGAACTCGGCCTGCAATCTCAAGCTGCCGGTCGTGTTCCTGATCGAAGACAACAAGTACGCCATCTCGGTTCCGGTCGAGGTGAACACGGCCGGCGGATCGATCTCGAAGCTGCTGACCGGGTTTCCCAACCTGTTCATCGAGGAAGTAGACGGCTGCGATCCCATCGCCTCGTTTGATACCCTGCTCCGGGCGGTGGACTATTGCCGGACCCGGAAGGGTCCCGCGCTGGTTCATGCCCACGTGATCCGGCCCTACAGCCATTCGCTTTCCGACGATGAGGTGCACTATCGCAGTGCGGCGGAGCGGGAGGAGGACGCGAAGAAAGACCCGGTCACCCGCTTCCCCGGCACCTGGTCGAGCAGGGGCTCGCGACCGAAGCCGAGCTGGAGGCGATCCGAGCCGAAGTAGAGGAAGAGGTACGGATCGCGAGCGAGACCGCGCTGGCCTCCCCCAGCCGGCGCTCGATACGGTCTACCAGTACGTCTACTCCCCCGATGTCGATCCCACGTCGGAGCAGTTCGACACCGAAGACGATCCTCGTTTTACCGGCGACCCCACCACGATGGTGGACCTGCTGAACAGCTGCCTCAAGGACGAGATGGCCCGGGATCCCCGGATCGTGGTGTTTGGGCAAGACGTTGCCGACGCGAGCCGCGAAGCGCCAGCTCGCCGAGGTGAAGGGCAAAGGGGGCGTCTTCAAGGTGACGTGGGGACTGCAGAAGGCCTTCGGCTCCGATCGGGTGTACAACTCGCCTCTGGCGGAAGCCAACATCGTGGGGCGGGCCATCGGCCTGGCGACCCGCGGGCTAAAGCCGGTGGTCGAGATCCAGTTCTTCGATTACATCTGGCCGGCCTACATGCAGCTGCGCGACGAGCTGGCTCTCATGCGCTGGCGCTCGAACAATGCTTTCAGTTCCCCGGTCGTGGTGCGGACCACCTACGGCGGGTATCTGAAGGGCGGCTCGGTCTACCACTCGCAGACCGGGGCCGTGGTGTTCACCAGCGTGCCCGGCCTCCGCGTCGTGTGTCCGTCGACCGCGCTCGATGCCAACGGTCTGCTACGGACCGCGATTCGCTGCGAAGATCCGGTGCTCTTCCTCGAGCACAAGCACCTGTACCGGCAGACCTACAACAAGGCGCCGAATCCGGGACCCAACTTCATGATCCCGTTCGGCAAGGCCAAGGTTGTTCGAGAGGAACCGACCTGACACTCGTGACCTACGGTGCGGTCGTGCAGCGCGCGATCACCGCGGCGAAGGAAGCCGAGGAAGCGCACGGCTTGAGCGTGGAAGTGATCGACCTGCGGAGCCTGACGCCGGTCGACTGGGATGCCGTCATGGGCTCAGTGCGGAAGACCAACCGGGTGATTGTCGCCTACGAGGATTCTCTCTCCTGGGGCTACGGAGCCGAGCTGGCGGCCCGCATTGCCGATGAGGCCTTCGAGTGGCTCGATCGCTCCGGTCCGTCGAGTGGCCTCGACCGACACCTTCGTAGCGTATGCCCCGCAGCTGGAAGACGTGATCCTGCCGCAGGTCGAACATCTCCGCACGGCGATGATCGAAATCGCGGGTTACTGAGCCGGGCTAGGCACGCCCGGCGCCGGTACCTCGATTCCTCCGGCGGGTATCCGAGCCGCTCCCCGAGTCTGCCGTAGGTAAATCCTGCCACGAGGTCGTAGATCGCATGCACCGCCATGGCGATGTAGAGCGACCCCGACCAGATCACCAGTCCGTGCATCGCCAGCGCCACGATTCCGATGATCACGGCATTCTTCCATCCCTGCAGAATGTGAGAGAAGCCGAATACGGCTGAAGCGATGATCGCCGCTGGCAGTGGCCCTCCCAGCAGTCGCGATAGCAGGATGAACATCACCCCCGGTAGGTCACTTCTTCTCCAAACCCGCCGCCAGAGAAACTCCGCCCCACAGCCACCGCTCCCGAGGCGTTCGCGGCATGCACATGTAGAGCCTTCGTTCCCGTTGCTCGACGGCGTGCCGCCAGCGGGGTCCCAGCAACGCGAATCCCACGGCGAGCACACCCGCACCCAGCGCCAGGGCGCCCGGGCGGAAATTGAGCGGTGGAAAGAGGGGATGTTCTCTCCCAGGCGACCAGCAGCGACAGCGCGGCGAACGCGACCTGCTGGACAATGATCGAGAGGAATAGCCGCGGCCGCGGCGGGGAGGATGGGTGTCGAATTTCCGGCCCGAGCGGAATGCAGCCCAGGGCAGGAACAACCCGAACCAGACCAGGTGGTAGATCCCGGCGAAGCCGATCGGCACAGTGGATTCGGTTTAACGCAGGGCCCGGCCCTGCGTCTTCCTTGCGTGGTTTGGCTGCACCGTAGACTCACTCATGACAGAGAGGAAACGATGCGAGGCATGACCCTCGGCCTGACCGCCATGCTCCTCCTGGCGGTTGGCCACGAGCTCAACGCCCAGTCGGTCACCCCTGACCGCGCCCTGCGCCAGGGGCGGATGGAAATGCATGAGCGGCGGGAATTGCGCCGGGATCGCCACGAAATCCGAATGGATCGACATCAGCTGCGCTCGGACCATCGTGAGATTCGCCGAGACATCCGGCATCGGGCCGGGCGGGTGAGCTTCGCCACGATCGTCGCGACTTCCGTCGGGATCATCGGGATCTGAGGCTGGACAGGTGGGATCTGGAGACATGACAAACACTAGTACTTAGTACCCAGTACCGAGTACCGAGTACCGAGTACCATGCCTGGACTGGTCTCACTCGGTACTCGGTACTCGTTACTTACCTAAGACTTCACGTATCTCGCTCGCCGCCACAATCGCGTTGTCCACGTCGCGCGAAAGCGCCCGGGCCTGCTGGGTCGCCATCGTGAGATCGCCGAGTGCCGCGGCCGCATCGGCCGAACGGAGCCGCAGCAGATCGAAGCGCACATTCTGCATCGCCAGACAGCAGGACTCGAATTGGCCGGCGATCTGCTCGCGCCGTCCGCCCAGGTCACGGATCGCTTTCTCCTGCCGCTCCAGCAGCGCCAGCCTGCGGGCCCGTTCCTCATCATCCGGCTCCCGGGAAAGCGCCACAATCCGCTCCCTGATTCGGCCGAGGTCCTGAGTGGCCACATTGCTGTCCATGGCCTGAAGGGTCCGCGCCAGCTCTGGAAGCGCGGAGGTAGAGCCCGTCCACCGTTGATGCCACATCCTCGGGAAGCATCTGCCGCTCTGCCGGCGTCATGCGATCCAGCAGCTTGTAGATCGCCGTCCGGTCCCCGAACGCCTGAGTGACCGCCTGGTGATGGGTGCCGAATTCGTCCCGGGTCGGCGCAGCGATCTGCTTCACGCCCTTGTGACCCTTGCCCCGGGAACATGCAGCGCATCGGGTGCTGCGGGACGGCTCAACACGTCGCGCCAGGTATATCCCGCCTGCCAGAGCTTGGAGTAGTGCGTCACCAGTCCGAAGCCCATCCCCATCATCGGGAACAGGAACCAGGGCTCGCTGATCCCGGTCGCTATGTTGACCATGAAGCAGCCCGCCGAGATCGCGGCCCAGCGCGCGAAGTAGGCCCGGGTCTTCTGGACGATCTTCGGCTCGCCTGTATCGGGCACCGGGAGCGGAGTGTCGTCCCGCCGCTTCATGCGACGGCTTGCCCGCTCCGTGTGCCGGTCGAGTCTGGCGCGCCAGTCGTCGCGGCCGCGGGGCGGACCGGGAGTGGCGGCGCGGGCTTGGCCCGCGAGCGGACGGCCCGCGCTCGGCCGGGATGGACGCTCCAGTCCCGAACGCGACTGCCCCCTCGTCTGGCCCGTAGGCCGGTAGCCGGTCACGGTACGGCTCTCGAGGGCGCGACGGAGGGCATCGGCCGAAGGCCATCTGCTCTCCGGATCCTTCTCGAGACACCGGGTCACTGCCAGGTCGAGGTCCTCGGGCACCTCGGTTCGCAGCGTCTTGATCGGCTCGGGCATCTCGCCGATCTGCTTCATCAGGATGCCCGCTACCGTTGGTGCATTAAACGGAAGCTCACCCGTCAGCATTTGATAGCTGACGATGCCCAGACTGTAGAGGTCGCTCCGGCCGTCGATCTCTTTTTCCCCGCGGCCTGCTCCGGGCTCATGTACTGGGGTGTGCCGATCGCCACGCCGGCGCTGGTCAACGTGCCACTGACCGACCCGGACATCGCTTTGGCGATGCCGAAATCGGTGACCATGACTCGACCCCGAGTGCCTTCGAGGAGGATGTTGTCCGGCTTGATGTCGCGGTGAATGACCGACATGGCATGGGCGGCGCTCAGGGCATCCGCCGTTTCTTTCATGATGCGGCGGGCTTCTTCCACCGGAAGCCTGCCCCGGCGTTTGAGCCGGGCGCCCAGTGACTCGCCGTCAACGTAGCCCATGACGAAGTAGACCAGGCCGTTGCCTTCTCCGACCGAGTGGATGGGGACGATGTGCGGATGGGACAGCCGCGGCCGCGGTTTCGGCCTCGCGCGTGAAACGAGCCCTGATTTCCTGTTGGAAGGCCAGCTCGGGAGGGAGAACCTTGATGGCGACGCGGCGTTTCAGCCGTTCGTCACGCGCGCGATAGACGACGCCCATGCCGCCGCGCCCGATTTCGCCCTCGATCGTGTAGGCATTGCCCAGCGCTTCGGCCAGGCGTGGAGCGAGCGGCGAGGTCGGATCTGTCATTAGGTATCGGTAAAAGCCTCATAGATTTAGCAGACCAGAGCAAGAGGGACAAGGCACGGCTTCATGTTGGGCTTGGTGATTCAGACAGTTCGGCAGGTCAGGCCCCTCAAGGAGGCGCGATTGGCAGGCGACGCTGTTCCGATTTGGTTCGGACCCCCAGATTCCCTAGCGCAAGGATTTGGCACACCCGGTGCACCTTGAGGGTGACTTGTTTGGCAAACCTGCCAAATTGCCTGTAAAGGAAGGAATAGGAATACGATGAGTGAACGTCTGACGCTTCCCGTGTTGCCTCTGCGCGAAGTGGTCCTCTTTCCGGGGATCACGGCACCCATCGGTGCCGGTCGCCCTGGAACGCTGCGCGCCATCGAGGCTGCGTTGGCTACCCCTGACCGGCTGATCTTCGCCGTTTCACAGCGCCAGAATATCGAGTCGGTTGCCCCAGAGGGCCTCCACACCATCGGTACCATTGCGCGCATCGGTCAGCTGCAGCGCGGGCTCGCTGGCATGCAGCTCGCTGCTGCACGGCGAGCGGCGTGGCATCGCGATGCACGTGACCGAAAAGGACGGCTATCTCCACTCCATCGTCCGCGACGCCGAGGAGATGTCCCCGCTCAACGCGGAGGATCCGGCTTTCGTGGGCCTCTACCGCGAGGTGCGTTCCCGCGCGGCCGAGCTGGGTCAGAAGTCGGGATTGCCCGAAGAGGTGGTGCAACAGGTCCTGGCTGGAGTGCATGAGCCCGGCCGCTTCGCCGACCTCGTAGCGGGCTACCTCGACATCTCGCCTCAGCAACGCCAGGTCCTGCTGGAGACTCTGTCGGTCGAAGAGCGTCTGCGCCGGGTGCTGGTGCACGTCCAGCGCCAGATCAGCGTGCTCGATGCCCAGGAGGACATCAAGTCCCAGGTGCAGGAGGAGCTGGGTGAGCGGCAGCGCGAGATGTTCCTCCGGGAGCAGATGAAGCAGATCCGGAAGGAACTGGGCGAGGACGACGAGGGCTCGAACGAGCTGGAGGAGCTGAAGCAGAAGCTCGAAGCGCTGAACCTGCCGCCCGAGGCTCGCAAGGAAGTCGATCGCGAGATGGGCCGCCTGGGCCGCATGAGCCGCGAGTCCATGGAGTCGCAGGTCATCCGGACGTTCCTCGAGAACATCGCGGAGCTACCCTGGAACGAGCGCAGCCAGGAGCACCTCGACCTGGTCGAGGCCCAGCGCATTCTCGACGAAGATCACTACGCCCTGGGAGACGTGAAGGATCGGGTGCTGGAGTTCCTGGCTGTTCGCGCCCTGAAGGGCGTGCCCACGGCGAACAAGGATGAGAGCGAGCACTCCGCCTCTCGTCTGAGGGCGACGGTGCGCCAGCGACCAGTGCAGCGCCGACCCCGGCCGAGGAGAAGGAGCGGAGATCCCGGGCAACCCCGACGACAAGGTCGCCAAGGGTCCGATTCTGCTCTTCGTTGGCCCTCCCGGCGTCGGTAAGACCTCGGTGGCCAAGTCGATCGCCCGGGCCATGGGACGGAAGTACGTTCGCATCTCTCTGGGCGGCGCCCGCGACGAAGCTGATATTCGCGGCCACCGGCGCACCTACGTCGGTGCGATGCCGGGACGGATCATCCAGGGCATGAAGCAGGCGGGAAGCAAGAACCCGGTGTTCCTGCTGGACGAAGTGGACAAGCTCGGCGTCTCCTTCCAGGAGACCCGGCCAGCGCGCTGCTCGAGGTGCTGGACCCGGCCCAGAACGACACCTTCGTGGATCATTACCTCGGCGTGCCGTTCGATCTGAGCGAGGTCTTGTTCATCTGCACCGCCAACTTCGTGCAGGCCATTCCCGCGCCGCTGCTCGACCGGATGGAGTTCGTTGAGTTCACCGGCTACACCGAGCGCGAGAAGCTCATGATCGCGCGGAATTACCTCATCCCGCGGCAGCGAGCGGAGAACGGGTTGTCCCCGGAACAGATCGAGTTCCAGGACGAGGCGGTTGCCGAGGTGATTACCGGCTATACCAGGGAGTCCGGAGTCCGTCAGCTCGAGCGGGAAATCGGCAAGCTGGGGCGGAAGGTGGCACGCAAGATCGCGGCGAAGGAGTCGGAGCGGGTCACCGTGACTGCCGCGCTGGTGCCCGAGCTGTTGGGGCGGCCCAAGGTGCATCCGGAGCGCGCTGCGCGGGAGGATCAGATCGGCGTCGCGACTGGGCTGTATTACACCCCGACCGGTGGCGACATCATGTTCGTCGAAGCCTCCACCATGCGGGGCAAGGGCGAGCTGGTGCTCACCGGGCAGCTGGGTGACGTGATGAAAGAGTCGGCCCGCGCGGCCTGGACCTACGCCCGCTCCCACGCGGCCGGATTGCACATCAAGGAAGAGATGTTCGACCGCGACGTGCACATTCACGTCCCCGCGGGTGCGATACCCAAGGAAGGTCCCTCGGCGGGCGTGGCGATGGCCACCGCGCTGGTGTCGGTGCTGTCAGGCCGGCCGGTGCGGAACGATATCGCGATGACCGGCGAGATCACCCTGCGGGGTCACGTGCTACCGATCGGTGGAGTGAAGGAGAAGGTCCTGGGCGCGGTGCGAGCCGGCATCACGCGGATCGTACTGCCGAAGAAGAACGAGCCGGATCTCCAGGATCTGCCCGAAGAGGTGCTCAAGATGGTCGAGGTCCACCCGGTGGAGAATCTGGGCGAGGCACTCGCCCTGACGCTCCGCGGAGCAACCTTCAGGAGGGTCGCCTGCTGTTCGGCGAGGAGAATCCGAGAGACGTCACCCCGCTGGCCCAGTTCCACCACTAATCGGCCAGCCAGCATTAGGAACTCCGGTCAGGACCACCTGGCCGGAGTTCTCTTTTTCAGAGGGTCTTCAGGTACAACCACACCGCCTTGATCTCATCGTCCGTCATCAGGCGGGTCAGTCGCCACGGCATGAACGGGTTGATGACGCTGTCATCGGGCCGCATTCCGGTTCTGAGGGCACGGCGGAAATCGTCTTCACTCCAATTGGCCAGTTGTCCGGTAGACGTCAGGTCGACGCTGGCCGGAGTTCCCGGCGGTCCTTCCTTGAGCCCGCCCTTCAGATTGTCGCCATGGCAGTAGGTGCAGCCGCTGGTAGTGGCGAGATAGCGTCCGTATTCCGTTGAGGGCTGGTGCGGCACTCCGGCGGGAATCGCCGCCTCGTGATCAATGCCTTCCGCCTGAAGCAACCGCCCGGGTTTAGAGACGATGAGGAACCGGCCCAGCAGTCCGACCTGGGTTGGTGGAAGTTCGCGGTCGACCGGAGGCAGTTGCTTGAGGTACGCGATGACGGCCGCCAGATCGGAGGCGTCCATGGCGGCGAACGCGCTGGATGGCATGAACACGAGGGGTCGCCCATCCTTGCGGACGCCGTGTCGGATGGCGCGAATCCACTCGGCGTCGCTCATCGGCGCGACACCGCCTTTGCCACTAGTCAGATTGCTCGGGTGGAGTTTTCCCACGGGCCCGAGATCCATCGTCGTCCCACCGAAGTCCTCGCCGTGGCAGTCCACGCACTTGCTGATGGCGGTGACGAGATGCTGGGCCTGCACCATCGTGGCGCTGTCGCTCTTGAGGTCCGAGCGTCTCGGCTTTGATCACGTAGGTGCGACGCATCTTCGACCTGCTGATCCCGTAGATGCCGAGCAGGAGGATGAGCAACAGTCCCACCAAAACGGCGGCGGCGATTCCGATTCGGCGCAGAGCGGTGCCGGCCATTCGAAGCCTCCAGTTTCAGTCTGGTTTCGAGCCTACCAGGTGCAGCCACGAACCACGAGATCGGCGGCCCGGTCCCGCCAGAGTACTCGATCGCCCCAGGCCGAGGTGACCGGTTGTATCGCGAAATATCCCAGCTGCAGCACCAGCGCCTGCCGCGCATGAGTGAGCGGGTCTATGTCGTCCCGGAAGAATCCGGTGGCCTGCCCCTCGGTGAGTAGCTCAACCACGGGTCGGACAGCCGCATCGGCCCATTCCTCGCCCGATTCCGCCTCAAGGAGGACCCGGGTGTGGGCATCGTGCTGGGCGAAGAAATCGAACTGTCCCCGAATGAGCCGGCGCAGCCGCTCGACCGCCGTGAGGCCAATCAGGGGCAGGCTGGTGAGTGCCTGAGCCGCCTCCTGTGCGACGTGTACCAGGACGGCCGAGTAGAGGCCATCCTTGTTCCCGAAGTAGTAATGGATCAGCTGCTTGTTGACCTCCGCCGCCGCAGCGATGCGGGAGGTGCGGGCCCCGGCTCGCCGAAAACGGGCGAATTCGGCCACGCCGGCCTGGAGCAACCGCTGAGTCGCGGGAGGGTCACGATGGGTCATGGATGTGCCATTTCAACCGTTGGGTTGAAAATAGCTCATCCAAGCTGACGCGCTATTGGCGCACCGGCTCCGGACTGGCGAAGGCGATCTGGTCCCGGCCCGCGCTCTTGGCGCAGTAGAGCGCCCGGTCGGCGCTTTCGGTCAGGGAGCCAGCCGTGAGCGCGTCATCCGGGAAGCAGGCGATTCCGATGCAAACCCGGATCGAAATGTTCTCTCCGGACCCTACCGCGGCCGGATGCTCCGCGAGGGCTTGGCGCAGCTTGTTGGCGAGTACCCCGGCGCCCTGCCGATCGGTGCGGCGCAGGATCAGGCCGAACTCTTCACCACCGTACCGGCCGATCAGGTCGCTCGCCCGCGCCGTAGTCTGAAAGACCTTGGCTACGTGAAGCAGGGCCTGGTCTCCGATCAGGTGACCGTACCGGTCGTTCACCCGTTTGAAGTGGTCCACGTCCACCATCATGAAGACGAAGCCCTCACCGTGACGGCGGGAGTACTCGATGGTGTGCTCCAGCTCCGCCATCAGGGTCGCGTGATTGAGCAGGCCGGTGAGCCCATCACGGTGGACCATTTCTCTGAGACGTCTTCCCCGCTCGGCCCGATTGATGACGAGGTGGGCCAGCAGGTCTCGATCTACCGGTTCGATGAGGAAATGGTCGGCGCCAGCCCGCAGAGCTTCGATCTGGGTAGCGACTCCATCCTGCGCGGTCAGGAACACGATCGGAGTGAGACCGAATCGTGAGTCCTGCCGCATGAGCCGGGCGAGGGAGAGGCCATCGAGACCCGGCAGACGGGTGTCCATCAACACCAGGTCCGGCGTCTCGCGGACCAGCGTCTCCCGCGCCGTGAGCCCGTCTCGGCAGTGAGTCACCCGAGCGTTCACCTGCTCGAGCCACGAGGTGATGAGATGCGCCTGCTCGATGTCTTCCTCGATCAGGAGCACTCGAGGCGGCGGGCTTCCAATCCTGGCGAGCGTCTTGGCGTACTTGGGAAGTTCGACTCCTACCCGGGCCGCCGGCATCACCACGTCGATTCCTGCTGCGAGAGCGCGGACCCGGTCGGTCGTATCAGTCTTGTCTACCAGCACGATGGCGCGGGGTCGCGCTACTCCGGCGCGTGACCACGCCGTCGCTGTAGCGTAAGAGTCGGTATCCGGCTCTGCGATGATCACCACCAGGTCCGGGCGCTCCGAGAGATGGGTCTCCTTCGGCTCACCCAGGCCGGTTTCGGTTCGCACGAGAAATCCGCTCAGCCGCATCGCGGTCTCGATCTCCTCGCGCAGCTTCCCGGCTGGCCGATCGCCAAGGCACGCCATCCAAACTCCGCCATCGCCGGACCGGCGTCGGGCAGGCCCATCTCGATCGCCGCGGCGTCGAAGGCCGCCGAGAGACGATTGACCGCGTCGTCCAGCCGGGCGGCGTGCTCCGGCGTGGGGAGGGCCGCTCAGCCTGGAGCCAGTGTTCGGTCTGCTTGCTGATCTCGCTGATTGAGGGGAATCCGTAGGAACCGCCCGAACCCGAGAGGCGGTGGAACCGCCGGGTCAGAGACTCAGCCGCATCGGTCTCTCCTGAGCGGAAGGCCGCGAGGTCCTTTCGCAGCTCCGCGAGCCGGCCCGGCGCTTCGAGCAGGTACTCGCGGCGCAGCTGACCCAGGGCCTCGTCGAGCTCGTCCGTCATGCCGATCCCCGCAGACCGTCAAAGGCCAGTCGGGCCGCCGCGATGAAGGCTGGTGTCATGCTCCAATGCCCGCGCACCTCGGAATTATCGCGCGAGGCGATGACCGCGGTTCGCTCGTCGATGATGGCCACGAGGGGAATTCCCGGCCAGTCAAATCCGCCGGGAATCGCTTCGATCCGTGCGAACGGAAGGCTCACCTGGACCTGGGCGTAGAGGAGACCGAGAGCTGGGCCGCAACGGCGCGCCGGAGCACGAGGGCCAGCAGCGGATAGGCTTCGGCCGGGGCGATCAGATTCACCGAGCGCTCGGCCCGGCCGATGTCATGCGTGAGCAGTTGAAGAGCCGCCTTCGGCGATTCGATTTCCACGATGGCGGCGGATGCCGGGGCGCCGAAGGAGTCCAGCGCCCGACTCAATTCCTCGATGGCCTGCCCCTGGGCGCTGGAGATTCGGGCGAGGACTGCCTGGGGCGGCTCGGGGCGGAATCGTTTGGGCTGCCCGTCGTCGTGCCTCGCTGCGCCCTTGGCGACCAGCCCTTCCAGCGCGCTGTAGGCATTGGCCCGGGCGAGTCCCGCCGAGCGGGCTATGGCGTACCCGGTACCGGGGCCATCCGCCAGAAGAACCTCATATACCCGGCTTTCGGTGGGAGTAAAGCCGAATGGTGTGAGATCGATCGGCGGAGCCGGCATGGTAGTAGTATGGGCTACTTTCTGCGCCGGTGCAAGAACTCTGAAGCCCAGTTCAGAGATTTCGAGTAATCGGAGAGATCCCAAAAGCATACCGCGGAGCACGCGGAAGAACGCTGATCACGCGGAATAGCTTTTGAATTTCCGCGGCCATCTGCGTGTTCGGCGTGTTCCGCGGCAAGTAGTTACTTCTACACGTACTCGAGCTGCCAGCCCAGGGTCTTCGCGATCAATGCCAGCCGGAAGGTCACGTCGGTCTGCCGCGAGTCCGGTTCCTTCGCATCGACGTCCAGCGGGAAACAGTGATACGTGATCTTGTTGAGAGCCTTCGGGGCCCCGCGCAGCCCTTTCGGACTCCAGATCCCGAACTCATCGCAATCCTTGAGCAGGCGAGCAAGAACCTTCGTGGCGACCGGAGCCGTGTGCAGCGCCCCGATGCGGGCGAGCAACTCGATGAAGTGCAGGGCGAGGGGCAGATCTTTCGGCATCCCCTTGCCGTCGGCTTCGATCGGATCTCCCAGGAGGAGATGCTGCGGCTTGATGCGTTTCTTCCCCAGCGCGATGGCGTACGCCTTCTTGGGCGCCGGTTGAGCCAGGTAGTGCCCCAGCCGCTCGGTGAATCCCGCCCGCTCCCGCTGGAGGTTCGGCATTGCGGCGATCATCGCCACCGAATACCAGGTCGGCGGATAGGCTTCGGGATGAAGCACTGAGGCGCTGCCCGAGCGCACGAATGGCTTCTCGGCAATCGGACTGCGAAGGAATTGCGATACGTTGGAAGCGATCTTGTGCGCCGCGCCCCGCAAACGAGGATCGTCTATGTGCCCGCCCTCGGCTAGTGCGGCGGAGGCAGCTTCACGGAGGACGTTTCGCGCCCACTCGACGGCGCGAGGCTCCGACTTCGCGAACTTTCAGGAACTCGAACAGCAGATTGGGATCCTCGTCCCGCGACAACAGCCGGAACAGGACCCGGTCCGCCAGCTTGAATGGCCTCTGCGACGGCGGCAAGGAGAGCTGAATCAGGCGCCGATACTGAGGAATGGTGCCTACATCCCTGATGCCCTGTGCCGGGGCCGCTGGCGAGGCCGAGCATGTTACCGCCCCAGACCCCTGTCTCCTTTTGCTTTTTGGTGACGCCTTGTGCCGCCTTCCCCGACTCGATGGCGGCGCGTTCGGCTTCAAGGGTCTCGAAAGCCACCGTTCCAGGCGGCGCCAGTTCGGCATGTGTTCGGTAACGGATTACCTCTCCGCCATGGGCCAACAGCCATGTCAGAGGAACCCGGTGGTGGTTCGGTAGCTCCAGAAAGCCCCCATGATGGGAAATCGGGGCGTGAAAATAGTCGGAGGGTTGAAGTTACGCCACGTTTGCGGGTCGGATTGTCACTACCTTCCTTGGAAATAGCCGTAACAAGTTACCCTGTAAGGTCTTACGAGTTAACCTGCTGAGCAGCAGTTTTGGCTTACTCGGCAGGTGGCCTGGATGACTTGTCGCAGGTGGGGTGATCGAGGAACCGTAGCATCTCGGTCGCGACAGTGTCGGGCCTGGTCTGCTGCGGACGGTGCAGCGTCGCGTTCAGGACCACGAATCGGCGGCAGGGCAGCAGACCGGCGATCCGCTCGCCGATGCCCAGCGGGATCGTCGGGTCGTTCCGGCCCCAGAGGAGCAGCACCGGCTGATGCAAATCGGCATATCTCTCGTCGATCGCCGAGAAGTCGAATTGATCAAGGATTTTCGCGCCGCAGCAAGCGCCAATGAATCCTCGCTGGGGATGTATTTCGCGTTCGCCGCTCGTTTCGCCGAGCCACCGCTGATCATGCACCGGAAGGACATAGCCCGCGGCGCTCGCGACCCACCGCGCGGCGGCGAATGCCACGCCGGCCGTGTCTCCGAATAAGGGGCTGATTCCCGCTCCTCCCGGCGCGATGAGAACCGCAGCGATGACGCGGTCGGGATGATCGAGGGCCAGCTGTGCTGCGAGTTGTCCACCCATCGAGTGGCCTACCACAACGAGCGGACCCGATGTGGAGCGGGCGATCAGATCCGAGAGCACCGACTCCATGAATTCTGTCGTATAGGGACCATCCGGCTTGTCGCTAAGTCCGAACCCTGGCAGGTCCACGGCGAGTACGCGGAAGCGAGAGGTGAAACGGTCCAGTACAAGTCGCCAGCTGAGGAGCGATTCTCCGTATCCGTGGAGGAAGAGCAGCGTGGTATCGCCGGTGCCGGCCCGAAGCGCACGAAGCCTGAGGCCTCCAGCCTCGACATATTCCGCCTGGTGGACCGAATGTCGCCGGTTCGGCTGAATCCAGGCGATCCACGCCGCAAAGGCGACGAGCACCACCGCGACCCACCGCTTTGCTCGGCCCGAGAGAGTCTTCATGGCTCGGGACATTCGGCGATGCTTAACAGCGGCGTGGGATTGAATCCCTGCACCGTGCTGATGATGAAGCGACGGCTATCGAGCCAGTCAACGCCGAGGCCACTCTGGTCGCCCGCGGGGAGCTCGCACGTGGGGCGTGAAGGGTCTGGAGCCATTCCGCTCTGGCCCCGGGTAAGGAAGGTCAGGCTGTTCGCCTGCCGAGTCACGAATCCTCCCGTGGCGGTCCGCGTGATTCCCGTCAGGGGGCCATGGCGATGGATGTCGACGGCTACGGTACCTGCGCTGCGAGCATCGACTCTGGTGCTGCCTCTGAACCAGGTATCCGATGGGACGGAGTAGAGTCGGGATTTCCCGTCGAGACCGCTGGTTAGAATCAGCACGGTTCCATCGGAGGTGACGCTCAGCGCCCGGGCGTCGTGCGCGCCGTCGGGATAGCCCACGATGATCTTCTGCACTCCGGTGACACTGTAGGTCCGGGGAATCCGGTCGAATGCGACCAATGGCTCCTCGAAGCGGTACAACTGGACCGTGCCGCGCCGCTTCAGACTATCGCCCAGGTCACCGATGTAGATGCAGGTCTTCTGATCGCAGCGGCCCACCGCCAGCGCCGTCCACTCGGTGTAGAGTGCATCCACCCGCCAGGTTCCCAGGTCACGGCCCGTGGTGTCGGTGGCATAGATTTCCGTCTCATCGCCCTCGGCTGCGAGGACCCAGAGCACGTTGCGTTGCTGACGACTTACGATGACCGGCGGACTTCGGTGGACCGTGGGAGCTGGAGGCGAGGCCTTGCTCGTCCCCGAGGAGGGGAATCGGAGGTACAGGGAATCCTCCTCGTCCACCTGCTGAAGCGGGGACGACTGGGCCGCCTGCGGCCGTTGCAGGCCCATGATGCGCGGGTTTCTAAGCGTGCCCGACTGGTGAACTCGCGCATGAACGGACCCGACACTGTCCTGTGCGGATGCGGACGTGGCGACGAGCAGCGTCAACAAGGCGAAGGACCAGGCGGGCATGGCTTCAATGGTAGCGGTGACCGATGGGCGGTCCAATCCTTGCTCCCGCTGACTGGTGGTTCCATCTTTCCCGCCTGATCAACCGAGTCTTCCTGAATGCTTGATTCGCTCAAATCCCGTCCCATCCATCGTTTGCCGGACCAGGTGCGGCTCGACGGCCGAATCCTGTTTCTGACCACCGACCCCGAGCTCATCCGGCGGCAGCTGGCAGGCGAGGATCTCAAGTGGACTCCGGAGATTCCTCTTCGCGACGACATCTCCACCGACGAGATCACACCGGCCTACATCTGTTACTACTACGACGAGACTCTGGGCGAATTCCCTACCTCGGGCTCAAGGCCGGACAGGACTTTCCCATCGCTCGCGGGTTGGTGAAGCAGGGCGGCTTCGTGGCCTCAGTAAGCGGCAAGCGCCGGGGCAAGGGGTCGAGCCGGGAGCAGTCTCCTATGCGGAGATGATGGCCGGCATCCGCCTCGTGATCGCGGAGAACATCGAGCGCATCTACCGGGAGAACTGCCAGAACCTCGGAATCTTCACCAGCACCGACTTCACGCTGATCGACCGGATACGCCGGGGAGAGGCCATCCCGCTTTCCGTCTTCACAGAGGGTGAAGGGGGCATCACCCGGGGCATCATCGAACACGGCGGGCTCTTCAACTACAACGTTGCCCGCCTCCAGGGAAAGTTGTGGTACCGGTCGTCACGACACCGGTCCGCCCCATGACGCTGGCCGAGAAGATCATCGCCCGTCACTGGGTAACGGATCTGGCCTCGGGCAAGATCGGGGTGCCCGCGGTTCGCCCGGGAGACGAGGGGTTCATTCGCACCGACATTCGGTTCAGCCACGAATACGTGACCCCGATGTCCGCCATCTTCTGGCGAGACTACGTGGGACCCGATGAGAAGGTGGTGGATCCCGGATCGATCTTCTTCTTCAGGGATCATCTCACGTTCCTCGATCTGGCGATGACCCCCGAGCGGAAGGCGGAGGGCCTGCTCGACATCGCGCTCGAGCTCAAGAAGAAACAGGAGGAGTTTGCCGCCCAGCAGGGCATCAAGCTCTACGGGGAGCTGCCGCGTTTGGGTCGCAACATGGTGGCACCCGGCTCCGAGGCGATCTGTCACTCCAAGATGCTGGAGCAGCACGCTCTTCCGGGCGAAGTCATCATCGGCAGCGACAGCCACACTCCACACAGCGGCGCGATGGGCAGCCTGGCCTTCGGAGTCGGCACCACGGCGATCTTCAATTCCTGGCTCACACGCGACGTCCGTATCACGGTGCCCGAGGCGGTACTGATCCGAGTGCGGGGCGCCAAGCCGGCCAACGTGACGGCGAAGGATTTCATGCTCCAGATCCTCCGCCATCCCTATGTCAAGACTGGAAAGGCGATCGGGAAGATTGTCGAGTACGCTGGAGAGGCGGTGCAGGCGCTCTCGATCGACGAGCGGGCCACGATGACCAACATGGCCGCGGAAGTCGGGGCCTTCACCGGTATCATCAAGCCCGACGAGAAGGCCGTGGAGTACCTGGTACGGGAGCGGGGCATGCCCCGTCGGGACGCGGCTGCGCTGCTCCAGGATCTCGAGTCCGATCCCGATGCCGAGTATGCCGAGGTGATCGATATCGACGCCGCAACGCTGCAGCCGATGGTCGCGTTGCCCGGTGACCCCGGTAACGGCCTCTACATCAGCGAACTGGGCCGGATGGTGAAGGTGGACATCGCGTACGCGGGAAGCTGCACCGCCGGCAAGAAGGAAGACATGGACATGTACGCCGCGGTGCTGAAGGAGGCGGCGGACGCGGGAGAGAAGGTTCATCCCGATGTGCGGTTCTACATCCAGTTCGGCAGCCAGGATGTGAAGCGCTATGCCGAGCAGCGGGGCTACGTCGAGGTCTTTCGGGCGGTGGGGGCGGAGATCATCGAGCCGTCTTGCGGCGCCTGCATCAACGCGGGTCCCGGCGTCAGCTACGATCGGGAAACGGTCACCGTAAGCGCCATCAATCGGAACTTTCCGGGGCGCTCGGGACCGGGTCAGTTGTATCTGGCGAGTCCTTACACCACTGCGGCGAGTGCTCTGGCCGGTTACATCACGGCCTGGGAAAGTCCGGCCGTGGTTGGCGGAGGCTGATCAGCCTCAGTGTTCTTCGGGCTGAGGCGGGGCGGTGCGCGGGGGCTCGACCTCGCTGACCGCGCGCACAATCGACTTGCGGTTGGCCGCTTCGAAGATTCTCGGGTCGTAGGCCGCCCGCGCGTTCCACAGCACCCACGAGTCAATCCCGGCGTCATACGCCGCCCGGATCTGCTCCCGCACGTGGTCGGGCGTGTAACGGGGCAGGCCCAGCGTGAACGCCTGCAGGTAGGGCCGGATTGCCGCGGTGGGCCCACCGACCTTCTGATTCCGGCGTATCCCGTCCTCGAGCGCGTTCTTCACGATGATATACGGCTCGGTGTTGGGCCGTCGCACGCCGTACATCGAGTTGTAGTAGTGGCTGGGATAGACCATCGGGAGCACCACGTCCGCGGTGCTGACCAGATCCTCCCACACCTGCCCGATTCCCATGTCCACTTCGACGTTGGTCGTCATCCCGAACACGTCGATGGTGAAGGGGACCTCGAGCGGCTTTATCCGGTCCCGGAGCAGCCTGAGGTTGCGGCGCACTCCATCCCGTGTGGTCTCTCCGCGCGGCGAGCCGGAAACATCGCGTACGCCATCCGGGCTTTCGGCTCATCGGGGAAGCGCACGTAATCGAACTGCACCTCGGCAAATCCCATCCGCACTGCCTCGGCCGCGAGCTGCGAGGCGTAGACCCATACTGAATCGTTGAAGGCATCGACCCAGGCGAAGTCGAGCCGGTCACGCCAGAGTCCGCCGCGGCGATCCTGCACCGACCACGCGGCCTTGTGTGATGCCAGCAGCGGATCCTTCGCCACCACGATCCGGGCAATGGGATGGATCCCGTGCGCCAGCATATAGCGGATTCGAGCCGCTGCATCGCGTGCGCGGAGCTGAGAGTTGGCACCGATTTGAATGGCCGTGGGGACCGACGACTTGTAGGTCAGGTACCCGGTGTCGTCCTTGACGTCCACCACGAAGGAATTGATCTCGGTCGAGTCGGCGAGCCGGACGAGATCGTAGAAGCGCTTCCCTCCGAAGGCCCAGGCGTTGAGGTAGATGGCGCGAACGGCAGATGGGGAGGTGGTCCTGGGTGGCGCCGGCCAATCGAGGGGCTCCAGCTGGCGGGGTGCCACCGGAACCAGGCGCTCGGGGGACGGCACCAGGCGGAGCTCATCTCCCCAGGAGCGGTTGACCTGCGCCTCGGCAACCGGGGCGCCCAAGGCCAGAGCCAGGATCAGGGGACTCAAACGAACGCGCATCATGCTCTATCGCCTTGCAGGAAAGAGGAGCCGACGGAGCGGAGCCGCTAGCTGCGGCTAGGGCTCCGCAAGGTCCGTGCTCGCCTTCCCGGTGGAGCCGGTGGTGTATCTCGCTATGGCTCCAATGGTTGGAGCTTGATCTCGACCCGTCGATTGATGGTCCGTGCCGCCTCGGTCGTGTCGGCTACAATGAGCGATTGCGAACCGCGGCCCACCGCCGTGATCCGCCGAGCCGATACTCCCTTACCCATGATGTAGGTGCGGACTGCGTCGGCCCTCTGCTGTGAGAGCCTGGTGTTGTCGCCTGGCACCAGACGATCCTGGGCAAATCCGGAGACGGTTGCCTTGAGGTGGTGTCCGCCAGCATCGCCGTGGCCACCGAATCGAGCACCGGCTGGGCCTTGGGCGAGAGTGCTGCGCTCCGCATCGGGAACATGGCCCCCGGCACCGTCCAGGCGTGACTTGCGCCGACCGGAGGCGGCTTCCGCACCGGCGCAGCTGCGACCGGACAGCCATCCTGGTCTACGCCTGTGGCTGGCGGCGTATTGGGGCACTTGTCCAGCGCGTCGAGCACGCCGTCCTTGTCGGTGTCCTGACCCGGCGGGCATCCCATCGCGTTCACCTTCGTTCCGGAAGGCGTATTGGGACACTTGTCGATCCCGTCGAACACGCCGTCGTTGTCGGAATCGCTGGGGCAACCCAGAGAATCGACCTGGGTGCCCTCGGGGGTCGCCATGCAGCGATCCAGGCCGTCGTATACACCGTCCTTGTCGGCGTCCAGCGGGCAGCCGTTATCGCTCACCGTGGCGCCGACCGGGGTATCAGCGCACTGGTCGATCCCGTCCAGCACCCCGTCCGCATCGCTGTCGGCGGTGCAGCCGGCGGCGTTTACCTTGGCGCCTTCCGGACTGTCCGGACACCGGTCGAGTCCGTCAGCTACACCATCCCCATCGGTGTCGGTCGGGCAGCCGTGTTTGTCCACCAATGCGCCTGCGGGTGTCCCGGCGCATTTGTCGGAGTTGTCGTAGACCCGATCCCCGTCGGCGTCCACCAGGGGCTTGCTCCCGATCATGAAGCTCAGACCGCCATGCACCGCGATATTGGAAAATTTCAGGAAGGTCTGGCTCTGATTGACCATTCCCTCGTAGCGCATCATCAGGGTCGGTGTCAGAGCGATGCGTACGCCGGCGCCTCCCTGGATCGCCCCCGCCGTTCCGCAGGGCCCCGCTCCGGGAACCGAGACCGAGGGACAACCGCTCCCATAGGTCACCGAAGCGTAGCCTCCCTTGAGGAATCCCGAGGCCGATTTTCCTATGGGGAGGTTGAGCAAAGCCCAACCTCCGAGGCTCTTCACATCCACGGCATTGTTGAGGGAGCTCGTGGTCTTCGGCTTGGCATAACTGCCTTCGACTTCGACCGACAGGGGGCCGATTATCCAGTAACCTGCCCGAAGCGATCCACCGAAGGCATTGTCGAGTTCGGTCTTGCTGTCGAAGGCGTAGTACCCGGCGGAGGCTCCCAGCTCGAAGCGGTATTGCCGCTGGGCATGAGCGGGATGGTGGAAGAAGATCAGTGCGACGGCGCATGTGATGTATGACCGCATGACGTCTCTAGTAGGTAAGCACCGTCCCAATATACCCCGCTCCCGGGAAGTGGCACTGTGACTCAGCTTGGCAGAGGGACGGGTTCGGGATAGGTTCGTCCCCATGCATATCACCATTGAATACTGCGTGGTCTGAAACTACGGACCCCGGGCTACCGGTCTGGTAGCCGAGCTCAAGGAAACGATTCCGTACGCGCAATTCAGCCTCGAGAAGTCTTCGGGGGCGCGTTCGAAGTTACGGTCGATGGCGCCCTCATCTTCTCCAAGAAAGCAATCGGCCGACATGCCAAGCCGGGTGAGGTGGCGGGTTTGCTGAAGAAACACCTGGGCGACAATCAGTGATCGGCTTGCTCCCATGAGAATCGCCATCTCCACCGGGGGCGGGGACGCCCCCGGCCTCAATGCCGTCATCCGAGCCATTGTGCTGTCGGCCCATGGACGGGGTTGGCAGACCTATGGAATCCGCCGGGGCTACGGCGGGCTCCTCGGGGACGATGGGATCATGACGCTCACGCCGGAACGGGTCCGCGGGATTACCCACCTGGGCGGCACCATTCTCGGCACGACCAACCGCGGCAATCCCTTCCGCTGGGTCGTCCAGGATGCGGGCGGCAAGGATACCGAGGTGGACCGATCGAGCGATCTGGTCGACGCCTTCAACGCGAGCGGGTTCGATGCACTGATTGCCATCGGGGGCGACGGCAGCCTGTCTATCGCCCACGATCTCTGGAAGATGGGCCTGCCCGTCGTCGGCGTGCCCAAGACGATCGACAACGACGTTGTGGGCACCATCGCCACATTCGGCTTCGACACGGCGGTGAGTACCGCGACCGATGCGATCGACAAGCTGCACTCCACGGCCGAGAGCCATGAACGGGTCATGGTCGTCGAGCTGATGGGGCGCCATGCCGGATTCATCGCGCTCAACAGCGGAGTCTCAGCGACCGCCGACGTCATTCTCATCCCCGAAATCCCCTTCCAGATGGACAAGGTGCTGGAGAAGATCCGGAAGCGTGACGAGGCCGGACGCCGCTTCAGCATCGTGGTCGTAGCGGAGGGCGCCAAGCCCAAGGATGGCGAGCTGATGCTGCTGGAACGGCGCTCTGCCGGAACCGCCGACCGCCTGGGAGGTATCGGGTCCCTCGTGGCCCGCGCCATCTCGGAGAGGAGTGGCAAGGAGACCCGAAGTCTCGTGTTGGGCCACATCCAGCGCGGTGGATCTCCTACGACTTTCGATCGATTGCTGGGTTTGCGGTTTGGCGCAGCAGCGGTCCGCGCCGTGGCCGACCGTGCATTTGGAACAATGATCGCGCTAGCTCCACCTTCCATCGCGCGGCTACCGCTGAGCGAAGTCATCGGCCGTGCCAAGAACGTCCCGCTCGACTCGGATACGCTGATGACCGCCCGGGAGCTGGGGATCTGCCTTGGAGACTGAGTCGGTAAGGAGCAAGAAGTAAGGAGTGAAAGGTGTTCTTCACGCAATTCCTTACTCCTCAGGCCTCACTCTCTCCTCCTCACTCCTCACTCCTCACTCTCACTCCTCACTCCTCACTCTCTTTCATGCCCTCCCCTCCACCTTCTCCGACGTACGGCGTCGTCGACACGCTCCATGGCGAGCGAATCCCCGATCCGTTTCGCTGGCTGGAGGACGGCGAGAGCGGCGAGACCCGGTCCTGGACCAGCGAACAGAACCGGTTCACCCGCGACTATCTCGATCGGGTACCCGCCAGGCCTTTCATCAGGGCCCGGCTGGAGCAACTGCTCAAGATCGGTGCGCTGAGTGCTCCGCACGCCGGCTCGAGGACGCTACTTCTATCAGCGAAGGGAAGGAACTCAGAATCAACCTGTCCTGTATGTTCGGGACGGAGTCGAGGGCTCCGACCGCATCCTGCTGGATCCCAATGCGCTGGATGCCGCGGGCACTACCGCACTCGACTGGTATTTCCCGAGCGAGGACGGAAAGCTCCTGGCCTATGGTCTTTCCGAAAACGGGAGCGAGGAAAGCGTACTTCACGTCCTCGATGTGGATAGCGGTGAGGTCAAGCCCGATCGGATCAGCGGGACTCGCGCAGCGGACCTCGCATGGCTGTCCGGTGGCAATGGGTTCTACTACACCCGTTACCCGCTTCCGGGCTCGGTGCCCGAAGGGGAGGAGCAGTATCACCGCGCCGTCTTCCTGCATCTCCTGGGAGACGATCCCGCTGGCGACCGGCTCATCTTCAAGCCGTCACAGAAGGAGCATTGGCCGAGCGTCGACCTCTCGCCCGAGGGACGCTGGCTGCTGATCGGCGTCGCTCGAACTTTCGATCAGACCGACCTTTTCCTGCAGGACCTGGAGCGCGGCGGTCCCCTCGTCGCCGTCGCGGAGAATCTGCCCGCATCATTCGAAGGGCAGGTCGTTCGCGGGCGACTCTACGTTCGCACCAACCTCGATGCTCCCAACTACCGGCTCTACCGCGGCGATCCGGAGCGGCCGGAACGCTCCCGCTGGGAAGAGCTGATTCCCACCAGAAGCGATGCAGTGCTGGACGGCGCGATGGTGCTGGGCAACGCGCTGGCCCTCAGCTATCTGGAACGCGCATCCTCTCGTCTCCTGGTGACGGATCTCGAGGGAAAAACCCGAGGCCGCTCGAGTTGCCCGCAATCGGAAGTGTGTTCGGCTGGGGCGGAGAGTGGGATGGGGAAGAGTTGTTCTACGGATTTTCGTCATATACGGTTCCGCCGAGTGTCTATCGCGTGGACCTGGATTCGGGGGCCCGCTCACTCTGGCGAATGGTCGAGGCAGACCTCGATCCGGCGGACTACCAGGTGAGCCAGGTGACCTACCCTCGCGCGATGGCACGGGAGTCTCCATGTTCCTCGTGCACCGGAACGGGCTTGGCCTCACGGGAGACAACCCGACCTATCTGACCGGTTACGGTGGCTTCAACATCAGCATGACTCCGGGTTTCTCCCGGTCACTGCTGCTGTGGGTAGAAAGCGGCGGGGTAGTAGCGGTGCCAAACCTGAGAGGGGCGGGGAATACGGGGAATCGTGGCATCAGGCCGGCATGCTGGCACGCAAGCAGAACAGTTTCGACGACTTCATCGCCGCTGCCGAATGGCTGATCGCTCAGCGCTACACGAGGCCGGAACGCCTGGCGATCGCCGGCGGGTCGAATGGAGGGCTGCTCATGGGGGCCGCTCTCACCCAGCGCCCGGAGCTGTTCCGTGCCGTGGTCATTCAGGTTCCGCTGCTCGACATGCTACGGTATCACCGGTTCCTGATCGCGCGGCTCTGGATCCCGGAGTATGGCGACCCCGATGATCCGGAACAGTTCGGCTGGCTCGGGGCCTACTCGCCTTACCACCGAGTGGAAGCGGGCACTGCGTATCCTGCTGTCTTGCTCGCCACGGCCGAGAGCGATACGCGGGTAGATCCCATGCACGCGCGGAAAATGACGGCGTTGCTGCAGGCTGCATCTTCCTCAGGGCGACCCGTTCTGCTCCGGTTGGAGGAAAAGGCAGGACACGGCGCGGGGAAGCCGGTTTCCAAGGTGCTCGAGGAACTGGTAGATACCTGGTCTTTCGTCTTTCAGGAGCTGGGCGTGGCAGTGCCATAAGCCATAAGCCGTAAGCCATGACCCTTAGCTTAAGGCTTAAGGCATATGGCTTAAGGCATCCATGAACGGAGACAACGAGTGAATTCGCCCACGACTGTCGACATGTCGCATCCGAGCCGCTGGCTTGCCGTGCTGCGCATCCTGGTCGGGCTCTATTTCGTGAAGGCGCTGTGGACCAAGCTGGATCTGGTGCTCCTCGGCGGGTTCTTCCCTGGCTCGGCGTCGAGCCGCGCTGGATCGAGGCCATGCCGCAGATCGTCACCCGGCAGGCCGCGGAGAATCCGATTCTGTGGTACAAAGCGTTCCTCGAGCACACGGTTCTGCCCAATTCGGTCATGTTTGCGAAGATGATCGCGTGGGCGGAGACGCTGGTGGGACTCGGACTCACGTTAGGACTGTTCGCCGGGCTCGCTGCACTCGGCGCATTCTGGCTGAGCCTCAACTACGGTCTGGCCTCTCAGCACATGGCGCCGGCCTCATTCGGATTCCACTACATGCTGCTGAGCGTGTTGCCGGTGCTGTTCCTGGCGCGTTCGGGGCGGGCGTGGGGATTGGACGGATGGCTGGCGTGGAGATGGCCGGGGGCGTGGTTTACCCGAAGGCCTTTTGCGTGATTGGTAGCCATTAGCCATAAGCGGTAAGGCCGTAAGCCGTAAAGCTAGACGCGCTTGGCTTACGGCTTAGGCGCTCTAATGGCTATGGCTATTACCGCTTACGGCTGTCCCTTCACCGCCGGTCCGATCGCAATCCCCCACGGCACACTCCCCACCGGAATTGTCTTGACGACCTGCATGGTCCCCGCGTCAATCACCGAGACGTCGTTGCCGGGGCCGTTCGCCGGTGTAGAGCTTCTTCCCGTCCTTCGTGACCCCCACTCCCCAGGGACGGGTGCCCACCTTCGTGGTGGAGAGGATCGAGTCGGTAGCGACATCGAGAACCGACAGTGTCCCGCCTCTCCCATTCGACACGTAGACCTTCTGGCCGTCGGGGCGACCGCCAGCCCCATGGGCTGTGGAGCCCTGCGGCATGGTGATCGTTTTCACCGTCTTCTGGGCATTCATGTCGACGACGGTGACGGTGCCGGCTACTTCATTGGTCACGTAGGCCTTGGCTCCGTTCTGCACGAACCGAATGGAGCGCGGCCGCTGGCCCACCTCGATGGTTCCCACCACCTTGCCGGACTGAGTGCCGATGCCGGTGATGTTGTGATCGGTTTCCCGGTGACCCACACAGTCTTGCCGTCAGGCGACAACGTGACGCCTTCGGGCTCCCGGCCGGTCTTCACGTTGGCGATGACTTTGCCGCTCTGGAGGTCAACAATGGATGCGGAGTCGGCGTCTTCGTTGGAGACGTAGAGCCGGGTTCCGTCGGGGCTCACGTCGAATGTTTCGGGGTCCTTGCCAGCGGGGAGAGTCTTGACCGTCTTCCTGGTCGCCACGTCGACCACGGCGACTCCGTCCTTCGAGGGATCGGTCTTGAGCTTCTCGCACTCCTCGTCCGGCATGGTGGGCGGGCACTTGGGTGATCCGCTGAGCGCCACGTAAACTGTGCGACCATCGGGGCTCACCTTCACGCCGCGGGGGCGAGTACCTACTTCGATCGTGCTGACGACACTATCGGTCGCCGCGTCGATCACCGTGATGTTGCGGGAATCCTCATTGCTGACATACACGTATTCCCCGGTCGCTTCCTTTCCGCCCGCTGCACCCTCCTCTTGAGGGCGGCGCTGCCTCACGCCGGCCGCACCCGGCCGCCAGAGAGAGCGACCGCACCCAGGAAGAGAGTCCCCCGCATCCCGTCAGTTCCGTTCATCGAAAACCGCCTTGTCTTTATTGCGTGCCTGGTCGAGTCCCCTGAGCGTGGAAACTCCCTTGGCTTTGGTGAATATGGTTCCGTTGAGGTCCGCCGAGGCGACGTTGGCTCCGGTGACGTCGGCTTCCGTCAGATCGGCCTGGATCATCTCCGCGTTTCGCAGATCCGCATTGACCAGCTTGGCACCGATCAGCTTGGCGTAGCCGAAGTCGGCCTTGAAGAGATTGGCCCCGGTGAAGTCGGCACCAGAGAGATCCGCGCTTCCGAACTGGGCCCGCATGACGCCCATGGACTGATTGCCCGGATCGGCGCCGATGTTGGCGTTCTGCAGGTTGGTTCCCCGCAGCTTGGCCGCCTTCAGGTACCCGATAATACGCGTGTCTCTGAGATCCGCCTCACTCAGGTCGGCTGCTTCCACGATCGTCGCAAAGAGGCTCGCACCCCGCAGGTTGGCGTGCTGCAGGTTGGCGCGACGCAGGGTGGAGCCGTCGAGGTTGGCCTTACTCAGGTCGGCGCCGATGGCGGTCGCGTCGGTGAGATCGACGGCGAATAGCTTGGCACCGGAAAGGTTTGCGCTGTCCAGCCTGGCCTTCGTCAGGTTCGCCTGGCGGAAGTCCAAACCACTCAGGTCGAGCCGTCTCAGGTCGAGGCTGGAGAGATCGGGGATTGCCGATCCGGTGGTCTTGGAGAGGCGCTCCTGGACCGCCTCGCGGGTCAGTGCTTTCTGAGCCGCTGCCGGCGGGTTTTGCGCGGCGAGGGAAAGTCACCGCCAGGAACGCCCAGGCGGAAAGGCCGCGCATTCGCTGGTACATGGTGGGAAGCGGAGGTGCCCGCTAGCTGTTCTCCCTCAAGGCCGGTCGTCCTATGCCGATTTTTCCGTCCGCTCGCCCCTTCAGATACATGTAGATCCGCTGGATCTTGTCCATTTCCAGGCCCAGCGCGCACCAGGACGGCATCCCCTTGTCCGGCCGGCCGGCGCAGACGGTGGTGATGAACACTTCCTTGGTGGGGATGGTCCCGTCGTCCTTGAGGGACACGATGAGCGCGGGAGCAAAAGAGGTCCCGACCCCATACTCCCCGTGACACCGGGAACAGTTCAGTCTCGAACTGCTTCCATCCCTGGTACACATCGTTGGTGACGGTATCGCGCGGGGCTGGATGGTATTCGTCATGCACCTGGGCAGCGAGAGGTGCCGTGAGGACGAGCAGCAGGGCAAGGAGAGCGCCGGCGGTCAGGGCGCGAGGATTGACGAACGAACGGCTCATGCGGGTGCGCGATCCTTTCGAAGGCGAGGGAATGCCACCACGTGGCGTCGAAGTCACTGACCGGCTGTGCCTAGATTTCGCCGAGTCGGGGATGAGCGGCAACATCGGGACGTTGAACTGTTCCAGAATCTTCTGAAGCTCGGGACGCTTGGCGTCGACGAACTTTTGCAGGCTGTCCCGCATCACTGTCTCCCGTTTCCGGGTCGCCAGGCCCAGGCTGAAGGAGAAGGGGATACCGCTCAGGGAATCGTCGGGCAGAGGGCGCAGCACCAGCGGGGCGCGGGCGGTCTTGGCGAAGTAGCCCGCCACCGGGCCCCAGACGATGGCGACATCGATAGTACTGTCGACCACCGCATTGATGATGTCTTCGGGACGCAACCCGCCTTCGCTGTAGAAGGTGCCGAATCCGACCAGGGTGCCGACCACCCCGTGCGAACTCAGCGCCATCGCGGGCGGAGTATTCTCGGCGTCCGCATTGAGCAGGTTCACGCCGATCTTGAGCTGCTTGAGCTTCGGGTCATCCAGGCTCGAGATGTCGAGCCCGCTGTCTTTGCGATAGACGATGACGTAGGACGACCGGAAGTAGGGTTCGGTGACTCCGGCCATGTCGAGACCGGCTGGAGCGGTAACGGCCACATCGCAGTAGCGGCCGTTCAGCCCGCGGCTGAAGAAGCCGCGGCGCACCGGCCACCAGACGTATTCGAGCTTGGAGTTCCAGGTCTGGGCCAGCAATTCGGCAATCTTGTTTTCGAATCCATCTCCCGCCTGGTTGGAGAAGGGCATGTTGTCGGGATCTGCGCACACCCGGAGCACTCCCTCGGTCAGGGGCTGGGTCGCTGGGCCTGCGCCGGCAGGAGATCCCCCGGCCAGGGCGACAGCGAGAGCGGTATGGCGCAGCATTGATAAACGCATCGGATATTCCGCCTGGGCACATACTTGCATGATTAACCTGGCGGCGAACCGCCGCCGCCCGGACAAACGGCGCCGGACACTGCAGGGCAATTGCCTTGAGCCCCGGTGGTGTCCGGCGCCGTCTGAACTGACTACGCGGGACAGCCGCCCGGGAGCAAGCCCCCGGACGGCCGTGTGTAGCGAATTACAGCCCGAAGACAGTCAGCACGCCACCCTGGGTGGAGAACTGACCCGCGTCACCAAACGCGCCCAGCGCGCCGAGACCGGCGGTGGGATCTTCTGCGCCGATGCCCGCGGCCACGCCGATACCGGCCCAGCCGCCAATGCCCGAGAGAACGGCGACATACTGCTTGCCATCCGGGGCCTTGTAGGTCATCGGGTTGCCGATGATGCCCGACGGGGTCTTGAACTTCCACAGCACCTTGCCCGTCTTCTGATCAACGGCCTTGAGCCAGCCTTCCATCGTGCCGTAGAACACCACGCCGCCAGCGGTCGTGAGGACGCCGCCGTACGCCGCGAGGTTCTCCTTGATCTCCCACACCTGCTTGCCGGTCATGGGATCCCAGGCGATGAACCGGCCGCGATTGCCGCCGGGGCCGGGAACATCCGCACGATCGCGCCGACGTACGGCTGACCGGCGGTGTACTTCACTTCCACGCCTTCATAGTCCATGCAGATGTGGTTCGCGGGAACGTAGAACAGGCCCGTGATCGGCGAGTAGGCCGAGGGCTGCTGATCCTGAACCCGATGGCGGCGGGGCAGATTCCCTCGCCGTTCTTCTTGGAGCTGGTGCCGAACTTGGGATCCTTGACCGGGACGCCCGTGGTCACCACACCTCAACCGGGGTGCCGGTGCCCGCGTTCTTCGCCCAGTTGATCGGGCCGAACGCATTGGCGACGATCACTTTGCCGTTGGTCCGGTCGACCGTGTAGGCGATGCCGTTGCGGTCGAAGTGGGCCAGGAGCTTCTGGCCACCCTTCTCGAACAGGACGTTCTCGTTGACGCCGTCATAGTCCCACTCGTCGTGTGGCGTCATCTGGTACACCCACTTCGCCTTACCGGTCTGCGGATTACGTGCGAACATCGACATCGACCACTTGTTGTCGCCCGGCCGCTGGTCAGGATTCCAGGTGCCCGGGTTGCCGACGCTGTAGTAGAGCAGGTTCAGCTCGGGGTCATAGCTGTACCAGCCCCAGGTGGTGCCGCCGCCCCGCTTCCACTCGTCGCCCTGCCAGGTCGAGACCCCGAGGTCCTTCCCCTTGTGGGACGCGTAGTTCGCGTTGGCATCGCCCTCGATCATGACTTCGCTGTCCGGGCCGGTGCTGTACGCGGTCCAGATGTGCTTGCCCGTGTTCGCGTCGAACGCCGAGACGCGGCCGCGGACGCCGAACTCACCACCCGAGATGCCGGCGATGACGATGTCGCCGATCACGATCGGGGCGTTGGTCATCGTGGCGCCCTGCTTGTAGCCGTTCGCCTCGACGCCGCGCGTTGGAGTGATCCGGGTGCTTCGCCTTCCACAGCTCCTTGCCGGACTTGGCATCGATCGCCGCCAGCTCACCCTGCAGCAGCTGGATGTAGATCTTGCCGCTCGGGTGATAGGCAGTGCCGCGGTTCACGAGGTCGCAACAGGCGATTGGAATCGCGTCCGGCGACTGGTTGGGCAGCGTACTTCCAGATCTGCGGCGCGCCTTCCTTGGACAGGTCGAGCGCGTACACGATTGTTCGGGAAGGACGTGTGAACGTACATCACGTTGCCGACGACGAGGGGGTTGCCCTCATGTCCGCGCAGCGTGCCGGTCGAGAACGTCCAGGCGGCCTTCAGGTTGGCCACGTTGGAGGTGTTGATCTGCGCCAGCGGGCTGAACCGCTGGAGACTGTAATCGCGACCGGTCATCCACCACTCGCCCTCAGGCGCATTCAGGGTCCACTTCCCCGAACGTGCCTGGGCGTGAGCCGACGCCGCGAGGATCGTCAACCCCGCGACCAGCCCGCCAGACAACATCCTGCGGGTAATACGGTTCATAGCTGACCTCATGATGAAGGGTGCACTGCCCTACTGCTGCGCTACTACAGCACCAAAGGCTTTCGGTGGGCCCGCTCCGGCGTGAGCGCACCCGCTCCGTCCGTCCTCAGTGCCAGGAAACAACTTCCCTACAAACACCAACGGTCGTCCGACCCGTCTTGCTATGGCCGAACGACCGTTGCGATGTCTGTCTCCGATGCTCCCCACCACCATCCCGTATACCCGCCGCAATTATTGGGGAGACCGGCGTGGATGGCGTCGCTCATTCCCATCCGATGTGGACGGGCCGAGCGATTCGAATAATCGCGAGTGCAGATACCAGACCCAACGCCCATGAAGTGCCTCAGAGCGCCGCTGAACGGCTTCGATCTCCCATTGAACCAAGGAGTCGAGACATAGGCTAGAAAATGTCGGTGTGAAACCAAGGCCAGGGAGGTTACCGCGATCCCTGTAGAGACTTGGGGTACACGACTTCGGTACCCGCAGCCTCGGGGAAGGTTCCCGGCCAAGAAACCCGCCCGATCAGAGAGGCACTATGTTATCAGCCGTCTTAAAACCTGTCAATCACGTCCCACGGCTGTCCAATCGGTATGCACCAGCGCACCGCGCTGGGCGAATCCGGTCTGGTAAACCACCCCGGAATCTCCTAGTCTTGCCCGCACCCGGCTGGCCAGATCGCGGGCCGAATCGGCGTCTGGCGTAAGTCCGTAAACTGTTGGGCCCCAAGAGCTTTGGCCGACACCCTGCGCTCCGAACTCGGCCAGGAGTCGAACCAGCTGGGCGCTCGGCCCCGCGGCGAACGCTCCCCCTGCGCTCCAGAGAACCAAGTTCCGGTGATCTGCTGGACCTCCGAAAGTGCCGCGCCGAAGCCTGCCAGATCGGCTTCCGCGAGCGCCGGCAGCAGCTGCATCAGGACCAGATGCGCCACTCGCTCGACCTCATGCTCCGATGGGGGTGGCAACTTCGCGAAGGCTTCCGCCTCGGTCTCTCCGCTCAAACCGGGTGTTCCTTGCGGGATCGCGATCACCGCCTGCCAGGCGGATGGCATCGGGAGCCTCGAGATGAGTGGGGCGACGCCGTCACTTCCCGGCCTCCGGCCTCCTTCGAGAACGAAACCACCCAGCGCGAAGACCCAGGTGCCGATCGCCGAGCGGACACCTCTCCCTACGGCACGGGCCAGCGCCGGTGGTTCGACCTGAATGCCGTGTAACTCGGCGAGGGCGCGGCCCACAGCCAAGCCGAGCTGAGTGCCGGAGCCGAGTCCGACGTGAGGGGAATGGTTTGCGCGACGCAAAGGTGCGCGCCGCCCTTGAGCCGGTAGCTGGCGAGAAAGCGGCGGGCAAACTCCAGCGCTCGCCCAGCGTCCGGCCCCTCAGCGGTAATGGACTCGTTCCGAGTTACCTCGAGCCGCACCGCAGGAACCGGAATCGCGGCGCCGATCCCTCCGAATCTGCGGCCCAGGTGACCCCGCAGATCCAGAACTCCGAAGTGGAGGCGCGCCGGGGCCTCGACCGTGATCCGGGTTGGGAGCTGCTCGAGCGCACTCATCCGGTTGATGCGACGGCGCCGAGCCGGGTGGCAACGACAGACTTGAGGAACGACATCGCCTCTTGCTCGCGAGGACCCGCGGTCTTGTCCACGATGATCTGAAGCCGCTCGTACTCGCGCCGAATTTCCTCCGCTGGAATCAGGTGGGTTCGGGTGGCGAGAATGGCCGCCTCCAGTACCGCATGGCGGGCCCGGTTGAAGCCGAGGAACTCCCGGCGGAATCCGTGGTGGACGACCCGGGTCACGATTCGGGAGCGGGGAGGCGTGTCGTCGATGGAGACGACCTCGACCTCACGCCAGGAGCAGGCGGCGTCGATCACTACTCCCTTCACTGCGGCCGCCGGTCCCGAGGGCAAGGTCACGTTCTCGATCGCCCCGCGGGCGAAGAGCATGACGTCATCGGTGAGATTCACCACGGCGACGCCAGTCGCCTTCAGGTTCCGGAAGGTTGTGGTCTCGAGGAAAGGCTTGATGACGATCGTCTCCTCCCCCACTCGACACCCATGGGCGCGTAGTTGACGACGCCCGGCGGGTCCATGGTTGTGAGGATGGATTCGATGATCATAGGTGTCAGGGGTCAGGAGGTTAGGTGTCAGGAGTCAGGGTTGTCGGATTCGACCGCTGTTCCCTGACACCTGACACCTGATACCTGACACCTATTCCTTCAATACCGACACGGTCACATTCGACGAATACTTCGCACTCCGATAGATCCGGTGCGTCTGAGCCTTGAAATCCTCCGGCTTCGCCAGGAAGATGTTGGGTACGAAGGTCTGCGGATTCCGATCGTACAGCGGGAACCAGGTGCTCTGGACCTGGACCATGATGCGGTGCCCCTTGAGGAAGCGATAGCTCTGCTGGTGCAGATCCACTGTGTACTCCGCCACCTTGTTCGGCGCGATAGCGACCGGCTTCTCGAAGCCCTGCCGGAAGCGGCCACGGAGGATGTCGCTCGCCACCATGAACTGATATCCCCCATCGGCCAATCGTCGGGCACGCTGTCGGGATAGACGTCGATCAGCTTCACCACCCAGTCGGCATCACTGCCCGTTGTCGAAGCGAACAGGTCCCCGGTGATGTTTCCCGCGATGGCTACATCCTCGGTCAGCGGAGGAGTCTGCCAGGTGAGCACGTCGGGCCGGCCCTGCACGAAGCGCTGGTCCTCGGTGAGCCACACCCGCCAGTTTGAGCCCCGCTGATCGTAGGTCTGCTGAACCGGCCGCCGCCGATACGGCACCGGATGAGCCGGGTCGGAGACATAGCTGTCCACCAGGCTCGAAGCTGGCTGCTTGCCGTCGGGGAGCGGCGGCGGCGCGAATGACAGCAGACCGTTCTCCCGGAAGTAGAGGCGCTTCTGCAGCGTCTGCGACTTGGGCGGCCAGGTATCGAAGGTTCTCCACTTGTTGGATCCCGACTCGAACACCAGCGCCTCAGGGAAACGGCCTTGGCCTTTGCCCTTGAGCCAGTAGGCGAACCAGGGCGCCTGGACCGAATCCCGGTAGAACTCGCTCGTGTTACTCCCGAACGAGATGTTGCCCAGCTTGTCTCCCTTGCCGCGGCTCCAGCTGCCGTGGTTCCAGGGCCCGAGCACGACGGAGTTTCTGCCAGCGCTGTCGAGCGGCTCGAGCGTGGCGTAGGTCTTGATCGCGCCGTAGAAGTCTTCCTGGTCCCACCACCCGCCGACCGTGAGTGTCGGTACGCTCAGCCGGGTCAAATAGGCTGGCAGCGAACGCGCCTTCCAGAAGTGCGTCGTAGCTGGGATGGGCGACGAAGTTGGTCCAGGTCTGGCACTTTCCTGCAAGCAGGTCCGGTCAGCTTTGAAGCGGGCTGTGAGCGAGATAGAAGTCGTAGGTGTCGTAGCGATCGATCGGGAGTGGAACCGACTCATCCTTCGAAAGCTCCAGATCTGCGGCGTACTCGAAACCGTACGACTGGCGGAACGCGCCCTGGTGAAAGAAATCGTCTCCCATCCAGGTGTCGGTCATCGGTGCCTGAGGCGAGACCGCCTTCACGGCAGGATGGGGATTGATCCCTGCCATCGCGGCCAGCCAACCGGGGTAGGAGATTCCCAGTACTCCTACGGCTCCGCTGTTGTTCGGCACATTCTTCAATAGCCACTCGACGGTGTCGTAGGTATCGGTACTCTCATCCACTCCCGTGGAATCGGCCGGGTCGTGCAAGGGCCGGTTCATCAGGAATTGGCCTTCCGAAGCGTAGCGGCCTCGTATGTCCTGAGACACGAAGATGTAGCCCTGATCCGCCATGGTCTTGTACGGGCCCTTGAGCGCCATCGAATCGGCTTCGATTCCATAGGGCGTTCGCACCATCACGAAGGGCAGCGGGTCCTTCTGACCCCTGGGGAGCGTAGATGTGGGTATTGAGACTGCACCCCGTCCCGCACCGGCACCATCACCGAGGTGAGCTGGTACCGCAGGGTATCGGTGGATTGCGCGGCGACGGGTGACGAGTTCAGGTGGGCGCAGCAGACCGCCGCGACCAGGGCAAAACACTTCGACATGCGTTGCGACTCCTTGAGGGAAGGACTATCGAACCAGATCGGCGGGCGGAGGTGCGCTGGCCAGATCGGCTGGCACTGTCGCCTTGGGGCACGGACGCCCGGTCGGCCCGTTCCGGCACATTCAGTCCCCGGCCGCCGGTCAGGAACTGATCCAGTATGCGATACCCGTGTTCGGTGAGTACCGACTCGGGATGGAACTGTACACCGACAACAGGGTGAGTGGCATGGGCGACGGCCATGATCTCCCGTCTTCCGCTGTCGCCGTGACCCGAAGCTCCGGAGGCACCGATTCTGGAGCGATTACCAGGGAGTGATAACGGGTCGCGAGGAATGGGCTCGGCAGGCCGGCGAAAATCCCTCACCCTGGTGATGGATTCGAGAGGTCTTGCCGTGCATTGGCCGTTTGGCGCGTACAATCTCTCCGCCGTAGGCCGCACCGATGCACTGGTGGCCGAGGCACACGCCGAGGATCGGAATCGAGCCGCCGAACCGCTGGATCAGCTCGGTGGAGATTCCCGCTTCAGCAGGTGAGCAGGGCCCCGGGCTGATGATGATGTGGCTCGGCCGCAGGGCGGGAATCTCATCGAGGGTGATCGAATCGTTCCGGCGGACGACCGCCTCCTGGCCCAACTCCGCCACATAGCGAGCCAGGTTGTACACGAAGCTGTCGTAGTTGTCGATCAGCAGGATCATGGGGTGGTGACTCCGCCGGCGAGCGCGTTCACCAAGGCACGTCCCTTGTCGAGCGTTTCCCGGTATTCCTGCTCCGGGTCGGAATCGGCCACGATCCCTCCGCCTACCGAGAAATAGGCTCGGCCGCCCAGAGCTACCAGCGTCCGGATCACGATGCTCGTATCCATGGCGCCTGTGATGCTCATGTATCCGATCGAGCCGCAGTAGACGCCTCGGCGAGACGGCTCCAGCTCGGCAATGATCTCCATCGCCCGCACCTTGGGCGCTCCGGTGATGGACCCGCCTGGAAATGCCGCTGTGAGGAGGTCGGTGGCACCGGTGCCCGGCCGCATCCGGCCGGTAACGGTCGAGACCAGATGGTGCACCGTGGGATAGTGCTCCAGCGCGAACAGCTCGGGAACCCGGACCGAACCCGGCGGGCAGGTTCGCGAGAGGTCGTTCCGCAGCAGGTCCACGATCATCAGGTTTTCCGCCCTGTCCTTTTCGCTGTCGGCGAGCGATTGAGACAGGGCGGCGTCGTGCAGCGGCGAGAGACCCTCGGCCGAGTGCCCTTGATCGGACGAGTCTCCACTTGTCCGGCCTCATCCAATCGGAGAAATCGCTCGGGCGACGCGCTGGCCACCGCGACACCGTCGAATTCCAGATACGCGGCGAAGGGAGCGGGGTTCACTTCGCGAAGTCGTCGGTAGAGGTGCCAGGGGTCTTCTTCGAGCGGCACCTCGAGGCGCTGGGAAAGGTTCGCCTGGAAGATGTCGCCCGCGATGATGTAGTCGCGAACTCTGCTGACCGCGTCGAGATACCCGCGGTGAGTGAAGGAGGAGCGGAGTCCGATCTGTTCGGCATGCTCGAATCCGGCGACCGGATATGAGGGCGCGGGGGCAGCGATGCGGTGGGAGTGGAGGGCTCTGCCTCCGGCGCCCGCTGCCGGTCCCGCGAGTTGGCGCTTCACCCAGGCGAGCCGTTCCGCCGCGCGTCGCGGCGTGCTGCACCTTCTCCGGGTATGCCGGTCGAGACGATCCACGCCCGTCCCTGCCCGTGATCCCACGCGATGACCCAGTCGTAGAGACCAAGTGCCGCATCGGGAAGGGCGAGGTCGTCGAACCGTGGAGCGGGGAGCCGTTCCAGCACCGCGCCGAAGTCGTAGCCGATGTAGCCCGCCAGCCCACCCTGAAAGGGCGGAAGCCCGGGCACCGGTTCCGCCTGATGCTGAGCCAGCAGCGCACGGGCCTGTTCCAGCGCATTCGGGCCCGGCGCGCGACCCTTGCCTCGCAGCATCATCGCCGGTGCGGCGGTGAGGTAGGAATGCCGCCCCAGGCGTTCCCGGTCGGCGGCGCTGTCGAGGAAAAGCAGGTGGGGCTGACCCAGCAGCCGGGCGCAGGTCGCGACCGGATCGGGGCAGGGCACCAGCTCTTCGACCAATGGCAGCGTCATGCCTCGCCTCCCTTCCTGCCTTTCCCGCCTCTCGCTCGCGCATCTTCACATGCTCCCGCTTCGGCTCATCCGGTGGCGTGAGATAACCCCACTCGAGCTGTCCCTCCTGCCGGTATGTCTTCCCCAGGGTGATGGCGAGCTTCGCCTTCATCAGCTCCTTGCCGAGGTAGAACGCGTGACTGGCATCCTCGACGCCGAGTTGATCGAAGATCTCCTGGATGTCGGTGCCGCGGATGAACAACTCGTCGTTGAAGACGGTGATGGTCTCCCGGTCGGCGAAGATGCGGAAGTTGGGGTCGGTCACCTGCGGCCTGCAGCTGTGCGCAGCTCGGCTTCATCGTAGGTCAGGATCTTCGGATCCTTCACCGTCACCAGCCGGTCGTCCACGCCTTTGGGAAGGGTCTTCCGGGTGACGGCGTGGTACATGAGGCGGCGGGCCACGTCGATCTCGCGCACCACGCCCCGGGCCCACGGTATCACCTCGGTGGTGAGAATCGCCTTGACACCTACCTCCTGGCAGATCGCGATGAGGACCGCGTTCACCCCTGTCGTATCGGCGCTGGTCGAGCTCGGTCAGATTGCCGATCCCCATCATCTGCGGGACTTCGGGATACCGGCGGTGAATCTCGGCATAGCGTTCGAGCGAGGCCATGAAGCCGAAGCCGATCGGTTCGATGACCGGATCGATGAGATAGGAGACACCCGCCTGTTCCAGCGCGTTGAGTGTCGGCTCGAGGGTCTCGAATCCAGCTCCGAAGTCGGGAATCGCGACGACCTTGGCGCCGGTTCCGCGCAGGTCGTTCACTACTTCTTCGCGGTTGGACCCGTTGACACTCAGCACCAGCTCGGCGCCGGCGCCTACCGCCCTCCGAATTTCGTCGGCGTCGAAGGAATCGATGCTTACCCGCCGGCCCGCGGATCTGAGATCCCGCACTACCTGTTCAAGAGACGGGAATGCAAGTCCCGGAGTGCAGCCGATGTCGATGACGTCCGCCCCTGAGCGGTGGTAGTAATCGGCTTCCTTGAATAGAGCCTCACGGCTCAGGCGCGGAGCGTTGTTGATCTCTGCCAGGATTTCGATGTCGTAGCTGCCGTATTCCACCGCGGAGCGCGGCCCGGCCGAAGTACTGGGGAATTTCGCGCAGGTCCTTGGGTCCCTTCTCTACTTCCACTCCAACCTTATCGCTGATGAGTGTGGTGTCGCCCTCACAGAGTCCCGGGATCAGCACCAGCTCGGTGCCCTCCGGCACAGAGAGGAATCGCGCGATCCAGGCGGTGGTCATGAGGGCGGCGACGGTGATCCGGAGGACAGCCACCTGCCAGGCGAACTCGGGCCGCATCTCCTCCAGCACTCGCCGGAGCGCCGGTTCGGCGAGCTTGCCGGTGACGAATAGGATCTTGCATGGCTCCGGCATGCGACGGATGGCGGTCAGGGCGGTCGGGGCGGATGCGTGGGTTGACCGCCCTGTCCGCCGAGTCCGTCCATGTCCGCCCTACTTGGGATCCCCGGCCCTTACCCACTTGTTTGGGGTTCCCTCGAGCGCGCCACCAGTCGGTCTTCCACAGCACCACGTCCTCGATCTTTCGCGCCAGCTCGAAATCCTTGTCGGTGATGCCACCGGCCGCATGGTTCTGCAGCTTCACCCACACCTTGGCCCACGTCACGGTGAGATCCGGATGGTGATACGCCGCCTCGGCGAGAAACCCAATCGTGTTGACCAGCGCCAGCGTGGTAAGCCAGCCATCGGTCTTGTACTGCCGCCGGATCCAGCCCTCTTCCAGATACCAGCCGGGAAGATCCTTCAGCTTCTCCGCGATTTCAGCTGTCGTTGTAGGTGCGTTCCTTCGTTGCCATCGGTGCTCTCCTTGCATTCAGCCGCCAGCCGTCAGCTGTTAGCTGTTAGCTCTTGTCGCCTGTCGCCCCGTTTCTCTGCCCGCCCTGTCCGCCCTGTCCGCCCTGTCCGTCTTGTCCGCCCGTCCGCCCGTCCGCCCTCACATCACATCCCCCCATTCACCATGATCAGCTGGCCCGGTTACATAGTTAGCCAGGTCTGAGGCGAGGTAGACCGCCGCACCTGCCACATCTTCCGGCCGCCCCCAGCGCCCCAACGGAATGGCTTGGCGCACCTTTTCCTTGAATCCGCTCGGTGCGATCTCGCCGAAGGCCGTCTCGATCCAGCCCGGCCCGAGAATGTTGACCCGGATCTTCGGGGGCCAGTGACTTGGCCAGCGAGCGGCTGAAGCTGAGCACTCCTCCCTTGGCGGCAGAGAAGAGTTCGGGATTCTCTCCGCCGAGCCCGCGTACCGCCCCATCCCAGGACATGTTGATGATGGTGCCGCCCCTGGGCTGCCCTCGCATCAGTTCCGCCGCGACCCATGAGGCGGCGATCGTTCCTCTCAGGTCTACTTCCAGGAGCGCGTCGAGCTTCTCGGAACCGATCCTGGTCCGCCGCCTGGCCGGTCAGAATGTCGGCACCGGCGTTATTGATCCAGACATCAACCCGGCCGAAACGGTCTCGAACCGCGCCGACCAGTTCCGCCAGGTCTTCATCATCGGTGACGTCCACCTGCAGCGTGATACACTCCCGCCCCAACGCTTTGATCTCCGCGACGACCTTGTCGGCTCCGTCCCGGTTGGCGCGGTAGGTCGTCGCGATATTGGCACCGGCCGCGGCACAGGCCAGCGCGATTGCCCTTCCGATCCCGCTCGACGCCCCGGTCACGACGACGATCTTGTCGCGCAACAGCAAGTCAGGGCCGGTGCGGGGTTGTCTGGGGCCATGGGAGTCGTAACATACCGGGCACTGCGGCGCCGAACAAGGGAGGCCAGGTGAAGCTGCTGGTGAGTGTTGCAGATGCGGCCGAAGCACGGGCGGCCATCGAAGGTGGCGCCGACATCATCGACGCCAAGGATCCCACGACTGGTGCCTTGGGGCCGTGTCTCCCGATCCGTGCTGCAAGCCATTCGCGAGACAGTTGCTTCATCGAGTTCCACTGAGCGCTGCGCTTGGCGACGTGCGGCTTCCCGGCGGCAGGTATCGCCTCAGTTTGATGGGATCGACGTTCCGCTCTCCTTCGTCAAGCTTGGACTCCATGGTTTCGACGCGTGCCAGTTGTGCTCGGAGCATTGCCGCTGGAGTCGCCCGTGCGTCGCGACTGCCCGGCGAACCCGGGTTGGTGGTCGTCGGCTTTGCCGACACTGCAGAAAACCGACGGCCTGACTCTGGCCCAGATTGCGGAGTTGGCGGTCAGGAAGGAGCGGATGGCTTTCTGGTTGACACGGCGAGGAAGGCGTCGGGATCTCTGTTCGACTACTGCACGACGGGAGACACTGAGGACCATCCGCTCGAACCTGCCCGCGGCGTTCACCTTCGCGGTGGCCGGCAGTCTGAGAGTCGAGGACATCGCGGCCGCGATTGAGACCGATGCGGACGTCGATGGGGTGCGAGGCGCGGCGTGCGAGTCCGGCCGCGCTTCACGGGTAAGCTCCGCCGCGGTCGCTCGGTTGGTCGAGACGCTTGATCAAGCCGAGCTCAGCCGGCGAGCAGGTCCTCCAGCTGGTCGAGTTGTTTCGGCCCGAGCACCTCGAGCTCCATCCCGTCGGGCAGGGCCCGCGTGAAGTGGGCATCCATCAGTTCCATCCCGCCTTCCTGAGGTTTGATCACCACCAGACGGTGCGCGCCGAGCAGAGCAGCGATGTAGGCGGCGAGACTGTCGCTGGTTACCGACCAGGTGTGCGGCAACTCGTCGGCGCTCTTGAGCCAGCGATGCGGCGCCAGCACCGGCACTCCGCCGCGCTCGTGAACCTCGGCGATCCCCGCCGATCCGTCGACGATCACCGCACCGGCGATCTGCTCTGCCAGAACGTGGGCGTACTGATCCATGCCCAGGATCGCCATCCAGTGGGCGGATGATGGAGTAAGTCCGAGCTTCCCGTCGAGATCTCGGACCGTGTCCGCGAAGGGACCTCCGCCGGGGAACACCACGAGGCGAGCCGTTTTCGAAGCCATGGCAGACGGCGCCGGTCACCCGCTCGAGAGCACCGGGGATGCCAAGAATCCCGCCGCCGATCTTGACGACGGTGAGGCCTCCCTCTGCTGGTTTGATCTCTCGTGAGATCCTGCGAGCGGCGGGACGGATTCCGTTTGACTCACTCAACAAGAGTGCAATCGCCGCCGCCGGTGCCACGCGCGAAGCATCGGGCCCGAGATGTTCCGCGAGGGAGCGCACCTCGAGGCCGACTCGACGGGCTGCGGCGCCACCCAGAAAATCGCCGATTCCGGTCACCACGGCCTGGCGGATCGCGGGATGCCGCTCCAGGACCGAGCGCAGCGAGGCCGCCACCCGCTCGACCTGCGCCTCGGCGATGCTTCGAGCCAGCTCGGTGATCTCCTCGTCCTCGAGCATCTCCCGGTCGGCGCAGATCACCCGGGCCAGTCGCTCACCCGCGAATGGGCGAGTTGCCGGGCGGCGATCGGGTGTCGGCGCGGTGTAGTCCTCGGTCGCGATCTGTCCCAGCCAGAGATAGACGTCGCCACTCAGGGCGAATCCCTCGGCCGAGACGCCGACAGTGCCACCGCGCCAGGGCAGAGTGCTGGCGATCGCTTCCACCGGAGTACGAACGACACCGGTGTACACCAGTTCACCGGACGCGAGGCGTTCGGGATCCGTCTTCCCCAGCGCCGCGACATGGCCGGAGACGATGGGGATCAGGTCGGTAGTGGTTGATCCTGTGTCGATGACGATGGCATCGGGGCAGATGCGTGAGACCACCATCGCCGTGGCGACCCAGTTCGAGGCGGCCACCGCCAGCGGGTTCTGTCGAGCTTCGGCAATCGTGAGGAAATCGCCCGTCGGTGGCGAAGATTCCGGTCTTTGTCTCCGAGCGTGCGCCGCAACCGCGTCGAGAATCTTCTCGACCCCTGCCCGCTTGGTCCGGAATGACCTGGGACAACTCGGCGGTCATCGTGACCCCGTGACGATCACCCTCTCCGATGCGCCGATATTCCTGCTTCATCTGCTCCAGCATGACCGCGAGCGAAGCGACCTCGTGCTCTATGGCGAACGTGCGCGCTCTCGCCGTCAGCGTGCCATCTGGCGTTCGGCGAACCACCTTGGTGTGAACGCCACCGATGTCCCAGCCGATCGTCGGTAGCGTCAGTGACATGTATATTCCAAGTCGTGTAGGTAGTAGGTGAGTAGGCAGTGGGTGGTGGGATGTACCTCAGACCTGAGGCCGCAGAAACCCTACTCCCACTCCCTACCACCCACAACCTCTTTCTCATTTCCGACCAATGTCCACCAGCACCCCTCATCCCCGTCCTCGACCTCGCCCACGGCCAGGCGGTCCACGCCATCGGCGGACGGCGGGAAGAGTATCGGCCGGTCGAATCTGTACTGACTCCGGGGCAGAGCTGGCGACGCGATCGGCGCTGGCCCGTGCCTATCGAGAGCGGCTGGGTGCGACGCAGTGCTATGTCGCGGACCTCGATGCGATTCAGGAGAAAGGCCTGCAGTCGAAGCTGCTCCGCGCATCTCGCCAGATCCTGTGGAGGGATTCGGCCCCGGACTGCTGGTGGACGCCGGCGCCGCTCGGCATTGCCGGTGTGAAAGATCTCCTCGATTTGGGGATAGGACAGGTCATCGCCGGCCTGGAGAGCCTCGATGCCTGGAGCGACCTCGGGAAAATGGTCGGTCTGGCGGGGAGCGATCGGGTCCTGTTCAGCCTCGATCTTCACCAAGGTCGTCCGTCCACCACCTCGACACCGGACCTCGCCTCGAGCGAATCTCGCCCGAGGAGCTGGTCGATCGTGTTGTATCCATCGGAGTCGCCGGTCTCATCGTGATCGACTTGGCAGACGTGGGCTCGGAGGCCGGACCCTCGACCGGACCTCTGATTCAACAACTCCAGGCCGAATACGAGCTGCCACTCTATGCCGGAGGTGGCGTACGGGATCGGCGGGACGTGCAGGCGTTGTTGATGCCGGGAGCGAGCGGGGTTCTGGTAGGGACGGCGATCCATCAGGGGATTTCAGATTTAAGATTTCAGATTGAAGATTTGAAAGACCGTACTGTCGTTCAATCTTCAATCTGAAATCTTCAATCTGAAATCACCTAGTCCATCACCAACCTGAACGTCGCCGACTGGCCAACTGACTCCTCAACCTCGAGCTCCAGCGCCGACAGGTTCCGCATCCCTATCGCTTCCAGATCCTTCCGCACCCGGCCTGCGAAATATTCCGCGATCGCCTCGGCGGTGGTGTTCTGAATCGGCATCATCGCACAGTCCACCTTGGGAAACACATAGGTTGGCGTGCCGAAATAGGACACGGACGAGACTGGTCGCCGTTTTCGGCGAAGCTCAGCTGGGGTTGTTGAAGCGGGAGCAGAACCTTGTGGTCGATTTCATCGACCAGCTTCCTGCACCAGTTTCTTGAGGATGGAGAAATCCACGACGAAAAGGGTCTCGTCATCTACCGCCCCCTCGACAGTGACACCGAGCCGATAGTTGTGCCCATGCAGCGTCTCGCACTGGTGGCCGCGAAACGTGATGAAGTGGGCGGACGAGAAGACCAGATAGTCTTTGCTGACCGACACCTTGAAATCACTGCGCACGGTGTCAACCTCTAGGTGGGGTTCCAACCATCCTCCAGCAGGGTCACGAACGTAGCCGCGGCGATCAGGTCGGCAGTCGTGCCTGGATTCCGTGAATTCTGGGGATCGCGGAGGCTGGCGTCAAACTCCGCGAGTGCCTTACGCCCCGCCGGGCTGCGAACCCCTCCGGCCTCGAGAACGCGCCCGGGCTCCGGCAGAGATCTGAAGCGCAACCTCGCTTCCCGGCTTTCCGGGCGATCAGCGTGTCGGGCACCTCGGACAGACAGTTTAAGGCCGGCTTCGGTCTACCGCGTCGAGCCATCCGAGCCCAGCCTGCCGCGCAGCTCTCAGCGCCGGCACTCCGCAATCGAAGGTGATCTCGAAATCGGTCGCGTATTCCCGCGCGACCGAATCCCGTTCCCTGGCCAGGTCCATCGCCTTCAGCAGCGTCACCTTGGGCTGCTCTCCCAGGTCTTCAGTCGGAAACCTTGCCCATCCCGCCGGGGTTGGCGCTTCGAATGGCGTTGTACACCAGCCGGGCGTCGTCGATTGTGGTAGCCCGAAGCACCCGCTGCGCCCGCTCTCTGAGGGTACCTGCCGTCAGAATTGAGGCAGCCGCCAGCGGGAGTCAGCAGAAGAACCAGTCCGAGGTTGGTGTTGGCGCGGGTGACCTCTCTCGTCGCAGCCAGTGCCCGTTCAATCGTGATGCCGAGTGGGACCTTCCCCGCCTCGCCGATGGCGGGACCGATGGCGAGTGCGCTGACCAGAAAGTCCTCGTAGCTCATGTCCCGGAAGCGCATTCCGGGACAGACGTTGCCCGGCTTGGGCGCGCTTACCTCGAGGAGGCAGGAGAGCTGCGCGAGGGTGGCGATGTCGAGTTGAGCCGTCACAACCGATCCACGATTGCGCCTGCTACGTCGGTGCCGGTCGCTTCGTGCAGCCCCTGCCATCCGGGGATCCCGTTCACCTCGAGGACATAGACCGTCCCGTCGTTCGCTGGAAGCAGATCCACGCCGGCGTACTCGGCCCCGACAGCCTTCGCCGCCTTTACCAGCAAGATTCGCCAGCTACCGGGTCGATCGAGCAGGGCGCGCCGTGCCGCCGCGCGACACGTTGGTCTTCCATCCCGGAGCGCTCCGGTAGATGGCTCCGATGACCCGGTCTCCTACGACAAACGCTCTAATGTCTGCTCCTGGTGAGGAATGAATCGCTGCAGGTAGAAAACACCGCGGGTCATTTCGATCGCCCGGAAGACCCGGAAGGCAGTGTCCTCCTCACTGACCCGCATCATGCCCAGGCCCATGGATCCGAACAGCGGCTTCACCACTACGTCCCCCATTTCGCGCAGCGCGACGAATGCATCCTCGCTGCGTTCACACACCACCGTGTCCGGAGTCGGCAGTCCGGCCTGCTCCAGCAGTGCCGAGGTCCACGCCTTGTCCACCGAGCGCTCGATGGCGCGAGCCGAGTTCATTACCCGGGTCCCTTCGGCCTCGAGGCGATGCAGCAGGTCCACCCGGAAGATGATCTGTTCCAGCGAGCCGTTCGGAATGATGCGAGGAAGGATTCCGTGGATGTCGCGCAGCGCGATTCCGTTGCCAATCACGCCGCTGGACTGATCCCAGCCGTGCGACGAGAGCTTCCCAGGGCAGAATGACCGGCTCCATGCCTCGCTTCCGGACGGCTTGCTCCAACTGGTCGGTGTGCCAGCCGGTTTTGGAGGCGAGGATGATGATAGTGGACATGGAGACGGATTTCAGATTGCAGATTTCAGATTGAAGATTGTTCCGTCTTCCAATCTTCAATCTGAAATCTTCAATCTTCAATTACTTACTGGTCAGATGCCCCACCAAGCGCCACCAATCCCCCGTCGGCGAACTTGGGCAGGTCGTCCGCCACCGCCTTGAACGCCGCGGTTCCGGTGCCCTTCTTGAGCGCGTCCGCATTCGGGAAGTAGAGCTTGGCCTGGCGGTAGAGCGACGGAGCCGATCCATCGAGGTTCTTGCTGTACTTGGTCAGCTCGGCTCTGGTGAATCGCGATCTCTCCGGCTCCCTGTACCACCAGGGGAACGTGGGTCGCCGAGTAGTACGATCTCGAACGCCGTCGGATCCTTCGGGATTGTTGTAGATGACCGTCACGAAGGCAGTCGAGTCTCCCTGCAACAGATCGGTGTGGTCGCCGGTTTCCTCACCGACCATCGCGAGTGAGCCCGCCGGTCGCGAAGTTGGCGAGGTCGTCTCCGATGGCCTTGAAGCCCGGAGTCGCGATGCCCTTCTCCAGGTCTGCCATGTTCTTGAACCAGAGTACCGCCTGCCGGTAATAGGTCGGCTTCTTGCCATCCAGCGTGGCGTCGAACTTGGTCAGCTCAGCTCCCACGAAGCCGACTTCCGGCCTGCTTCGCGCACCACCAGCGGGACGTGAGTCCCCCAGTAGTACTTCTCGAAGGCGGTGCGTGCTCTTCGGCTGGTTGTAGATCACCGTGACAAACGCCATCGGCTCCGGCTTGGTCGCGGCCGGGGCCATGGCGGTCGGTGTCGGCCGCCGGCTTGTCCGCCGGCTTGCTGCAAGCCGCGACAGCCAACATGGCGAAGGCGCTAACGAGGGAGATACGACGCATGCGTTACATCCTTTCCGCGATTGAGGAGAAAGTCAGGGATACAGCGACTGTTTGAGTACATCGGGATTCACGCCGCCCGCGTGATACGTCTTCCCCGATGCCACACTGGTCAGCCAAACCTCGGCGGGACTGAAGAGAAGCGGGTCGATCTTGTAGAAGTCCTTGTTATACCGCTCGAAGATCTCGTAGAACGGCTTGCCATAGTCTCGTGACGCCGACGCTGGAACCTTGGGCGCGAGTTCGGCCAGCTCTCCGTCGTCGGCCCGAACCAGATAGTGCGCCTCGCCGCCGTAGAGGATGCAATCGTTGGTGCGGCCGATTGCCCTCAGGTCGTTCTTGGCCGGCGGGGCGAGCGGAGCAGTGCCGATTCCGCTCACGATCCGCTGCACGTCGAAGCCCAGGGTTTCGATCTTGTGCAGGCCCGTCTCCAGCACCCGAGCCGAGATCTGGCTTCCGCCCGCGAGGCTCGCCGTGGGCGCGATGACGATGGTGAGCTGCGCCGGCTTGAGTCGCGCCCTGGTGGCGATCCATTCGGCCACCTCTGCCGTGGGAAGCTCCCGTCCTTCCAGCACCAGAACGCCGTGATCGGCCTCTTCGGCGTAGCTCAGCTTCGGAGAAGAGCTCCTTCTCAACCCGCGCGTGTGACCGGATCGGTCCCGACCCCATCGCGAAATACTTCCCGGTCGAGATCGCCCAGCCGGCATACTGGGACGCCATGCAGGAGATCGCCGGGTGATCCGTGGTGACCTGCACTCCCGGCCAGTTTTCTCCTCCGATCGAAATCGTCGCATTGACCACTCGGCCGAGGCCGCCCATGCAGATCTCGCTCAGCAGGAGTCCGGCTTCAAAACCCCATCCACCTGTGCTCCCGGCATCGATGACCCGGGTTCCGTTCTCGAGGGTGTGCACCGCAACCCGGAGCCGATCGGCCTCCGCCACCATGCGCTCCGCCAGCTGGCGAGCGCGCCCATTCATGCCCAGTCCGGTCATGCCGTGCACCATTCGAGGATTTCACCCTTGCCCAACTCGGCGAGGTCGCCGCTGTGGCGGCGGTACAATCCATGGACCTGCGCGTCCGTGACGGCGTGCGCCAAACGCCGTTTTGAGGCGAGTAAGAATGAGGGGGACATGCGGTGGACGGTAGGTGCAGGCTAGCGGAATCCCTCGGGAGGCTTGATGGAACCGAGCGCCACCAGGCTTCCTCGCTTGATACCTTCTCCCGTTCCCGCGCCGGGCTGGCCGCCGATCACCAGCGTTCCCGCGATCATCCCACGTCCTGCAAACTCTCCAGTCGACCCGCCGACGTAGACCAGCCCACGGCGCATCCGCTCGGCAACCCAGGTACCGGCGGAGCCGAGGACGACGATCTCTCCGCCCACTACGCCTCGTGATGCCCCGGGCAACGCCCCGCCAGATGATCGCCAGCGTCTCCGGTGACGCGGATCGTGCCGCCCTGCATCGCCGTGCCGCAGTGGGAGCCGACGTTCCCTTCGATCTCGAGCGCACCACCGCGCATTTCCTCTTCCCAGCCCTTCTCCTAAACGGCAATCGCCTTTCACCTGTACGGAACTGGAGCGCTCTCCCTCGATCGTGAAGAGGTCTCCCAGGCGAAGCCGGGTCCTCGGCGCCGCCGCACTCCACACCGGCAGGTTCCCCAGATCGCTGCTCGACAACTCGGCGAACTGATCCGGCACGACGCACGAAAGATCAGTCGCGTGCGTGAGGGCGGTCTTCAGAGTCAGGACAATCTCAGCCATTGCTCCGGATCACGCCTTTCGCTTGTATCCGTCTCCCATCTCCCGTCTCCTTCCGCCATCTCCCGTCTCCCGTCTCCCATCTCCCGTCTCCCGTCTCCCGTCTCCCTACCCCATGATCTTTCTTAGATGAAAATGATGGGGCCCCAACTTCCCACCGTAGTTACCCGCCGTGATGCTCGGACGCCATCCCGGCACGCCGCATCGATGCCGAGTCGCATCGCTCCCTCGATGGCCGCCCCGTCCAGCCCGTTCAACACGATTTCCAGCACCGAGTTCACCCCTTCGGGGATCTGACTCGCGGTCACCGCCCTGAGCGTAGGGCAAAAGGCATCGTTGGTTGAGGCAATCATCGTCTTGGAGGTCCGGCTTCCAACCTTGCTTCCGCTCCGCACGATTCCTCCCGGAAACGGCATGATGACCCCGGCGCGTCCTGTCATCGCGGAGACGGCCGCTTCCGCGGCGGACAGCGCCGTCTCCGCCGTCTCGGCCAGAATCAGAAAATTTCCGCCCGCCACCGCCTTCTGCATGCCGAATTTTTCCTGGACCAGGAACTCCCCTTCCATCACGGGAATTCGCCAGAAGCGCTCTCCGTTGATCACCTTGCTCGCCTGAAAACCGTCGCCGAAGAACTTGAGCGAACTGCCTACCGCCACCCGGTCGGGGACCTCGGGCAGCCCGTCGAAGCACGCCGTGGTGGGGCAGGTGAGAACCGTCTGGCCGATCCGTTCGACCAGGCGCTTGGGCATGTCATCCTTGCCCATGGTCATGAAGCAGCACGCTCAAGCCGGGCCGTCCGTCCGGCGTCTCCTTCGGATCCAGCTCCACGATCCACGCCCGCCTCGCACTTGCATTGAATCACCGAGGTGGCGAATCCGGTGAGCTTGCTCGCCGCGTGGCGGGCCCAGGTCAGGCTATGCGCGGTAATGATGATCCGCGCCGCCCGCATGGTGAAGCGCTTCGGCGAAGGTGTCCTCGATGAAGGTGCCCCGGATTCGCACTAGCCTCTCCCTCCGTAGTTCGCCAGGAAACCGAGGAGTACTGCTCGAAGTGCCGCTTCAGATGGCTCTCGATGGATCTGTCGTATTGTGGGCTGATGGAGAATCGGGCTCCCGCCGGTGCGCGCCGGAGTTGGCCTTCCTCAACGATGAGCTGGCCGGCCTTCACCACGTAGCGCGGTGTGGCGAACATTGCGGCGATATCGTCGTTGCGGCTGTAGACCGTCACATCGGCGTCCGCCCCGAGACCCAGGTGGCCCTTGGCGCCCAGTCCAAGCAGCCGGGCGGGCGCGGCGCGGGTAATGATCGCGATCTCGTTCAGGGTGTATTCGCGAGCGAGTCCATCCAGCAGCGCGCTGCCGGCAAGGAGCCGCAGGTTGATGCTCTTGAGCTTCTCGTCCCGGTAGGTTCGATCCATCAGCAGTCGGATCAACTCCGGATAGGAGAGAAAGGTTCCGCCGTTCGGGTGATCGGTGGACAGCACCACCCGCCACGGATCGGCCGAAAGCAGGAACAGCTCGAGACCGACCGCCCACTGAAGGCGCCGCGACTGCGGCCTTCTCCCGGTACGAGTAGGGCACGATGCCGCAGCCACTTTCCAGCTCGATGTCCACGTTCACCCATTTGCGGCCGCTGCTCGCGTGCAGCAGGTACTCGACTGCGCTGTCGGCGGTGACCGTGGTCGCGGCTCCGAACATCACCTGCCCCACGTCCACGCTGACTTCCGAGTGTTGATTGACGTACTCGATGAGTTTTGGCGCGGCGGAGCTCCAGCCCCCGGCGCTCCACCACCGGGTCCGTCTCCGTAAGCATGGAACTGGAGATGGGTGAAATGCGCGCGCCGGCCGGCCACGGCCTTCATGCTCTCCAGCGTTACGGCCGCATTTCCCGGCCGCCCCAGGTTGTTGCAGTGAATGTGGACCGGATGGGAAGGCCTAACCCGTTCCCTACATCAGCCAACGTCTCGAGAATGCGTCGGGGCGTGACGGTGCTGGACCCTACCGCGTCGTCGAGTCCGTTGACATTGCGGCCACCATTCTTCCACTGCTCGACACCGCCTGGGTTCACGATCTTGATCGCGTAGCCGCCGGTCCGTTCCAGCAGCCAGGCTGTGTAGTCCCGAGCACGCGCCGGCTCGCCGGCGGCTATCTGGCGCAACAGGAAGTCATCGTTGCCCAGCAGGACGAAGAATCCCGCGTCAATGCACGGCGTGTCGTCCAGCTCGAGATGGGTGTGGAGGGCGCCGAGCGGAGCCACCGCCGCGTCAAAGGCTGTGGTATAGCCCAGCCCCGCGTAGCGGTAACCGGTCGTGAAGGTGCTCGGAACGGTGCCACCGGTGCCGGAGCGCGGGCCGTCCTGTTTTTCCAGGAGCCGCGGCGCTGGCGCCGGATCCCTCAGGTGCTCCTCGGGCAGGAGACGCCTCGCGTGATTGCAGCTTGAGCTTGCCACGTGCGAGTGGATATCCACTCCTCCCGGCATGACGACCATCCCGCTCGCATCGATCTTCCGGGCGCCCTGCGGCACGCTCTTCACGATCTTGCCGTCCTCGATGCAAATGTCCTGCACCTTCCCGTCAATTCCATTGGCCGGATCGTAGACCGTGCCGCCGGTGATTCGCAGTTGGGTCATCGCGAACCTCCATTGGCGAGCACGCGGGCGTTCAGCGCCTGAAGGACCTCTCGGGCCGAGGGAGGACCGCTGAATGCCAGACGCAACGGAATCGGGACGTCGTCCATCCGGTAGGCTGTGCCCTCCTCATGAATGCCCGCGACTCCGGTGTCGACCGCGACGTCATAGCCGGGCGATGCTTCGCTCACTCGCGGTCCGATCGCGACAACCTGCGCTGATCCCAGCGCGGCGCGCACCGGCTCCGGCACCGTAGCTGGTGATCCGGCAAGGAGCACCAGGTCGATTCCACCCCCGTGAGCAGTCGTGAGGCGCTCTCATCAGGAGATAGCGCGGGAAACCTCGAGAAAAATCCACTGCGAAGGGGAAACCGGTCTGCCAGGTGCTGAGCGCTTCGATCCCGCTTCGGTTGCCTCCCGCTCGCAGCGGAGTCAGTGCCGCTCGAGACGGTCCGTTCAACGCCTGCGTGAGCGCGACCAGCGCTTCGGTTCGAAGCTGGCTGGCCGGAAGCCCCGACGGCTCCGCGTCGTAGACCAGACTCGAGTACCTGGCCTTCATCAGCCGATCAACCAAGTCGACGAGCGGACTCTCTTCGGGTTGTCGCCGCCCTGCGACCCCCGCGCGGAGGGCACCCAGCGCCGCGATCTCACGGTCGGGCGCCAGCGAGACCCGGTGATCGGCATCCTTCGGCCCCTTATTCGGACCCACATCAACCGCGATCAGAGTACGGCTCGCTCTCCCTCTGGCGCCGCGAGTCCCTTTCGATCCGCTGAGTAGCGCTCCCTGAATCGCGGGTAACGTTCGGCCGGATCAACTCCCCAGAACACCACGACGTCGGCACGGTTGAACAACTCGCCCAGGGTGGCAGTCGCCCTGCCCCGCGTCTGCTGGGCGACGAGGCCCGCCGCCACCGTGTCGGAAGCTGGACTGTCGAGCCGTGCCCGAAGCCGGTCCGCGATGGCCAGACCGTGCCGGGCCGCTTCGATCGTGAGATCCCCGGCGAGATACACCATCGGATTCTTCGCCTCGGCCAGAAGCGCCCCCGCTTGATCCAGCGCCTGTTCGAGCGTCGCGGTCTTGCCCCCGATCAACACTTTCGTCGGGACCACCCCGTCACCGAACCAGGCCCGGCCGAGATCACAGGCATTCGCTGCCTTGGCGATGCGTCCGTCCACCACCTCTAGCGCGATGTCGTCGCAGGCGCAGCCGCAGCCAAGGCACGTCCGGAAGGGCAGCGTGCCCTTGTCCTTCGTCACGCTGCCCGTCCTTTCGCAATCGTCAACTCTGGAGTACACCCTCTCGGCCTGAGCACGAAGCCTGATCTCGCATTCGGCTGCGGAGCGAGCGGAGGCGAAGACGGTACAGATCGGATGGCCGGGTTGGATGCGCTCGCCAGGCCAGGGAATGTCCGCGATGCTCGGATCATCCAGCCAACGGCGAGTCTCTCCCGCAATCACGGCGCGGCGGGCGTAGACAATGGCCTTGCCTGTCGCGGGGAAGCGGCGAGGGATTTCGAGGGAGGCTGGCAACTTCTTTCGACAACCGAGCACGTGGAGCTGGAATGCCGAGATCCCGAAGGCCCGCTCGACCAGCTCGAGCGAAGCTGAGTAGCGCGGATTCACCTCGATAGCGATGGGGACTCCGTCCTGGGCGATGAAGTCCACGCCATTCACGCCCTTGAGACCGCAGCTCTCGGCGATAACCTCAGCTACGGCCTTGGCTCGTTCGAAGAGCGCCTCGCCTTGGGGAGATGGGAATCCTTCGCGGGCGCCAGAATGTTGCCGCTGTACCAGTACGCTGCTGCTCCCAGCCATCGAACTCCAATGAGTTGGCGGGTGATCGCGAGGGGAATAATCCGCCCACCATCGGCGCTGAAGACGATTGATGCGGGTATCCCGCGAATGCGCTCCTGCAGGTAACACGAGCGCGGGACAGGCGTGCCCTGTCTCCAAGTCATTATTGCGCGCCCGCCACCCGAACGCCGCCCTTTGAGCAGCCATTCTCCAGTGGAGGGAGGGGTCGTGCGAACGTTTGCCAACGCGAGTCGGTACTTGCGCAGAATCTTCGCCAGCCTGATCGGGTTGCGTGCGAGGCGGAGCTCGGCAGCTCCATTGCCCAGGAGAGTCCGTCCCTCCGCCAGTCTGCCGATTGCCGCAGGGTGGTTCTCGAGATTGGCACCGTAGGCGAATGAATCTGCCGTGACCAACTTCGAGAGGGTGACCAGGCGTTCGATACTGTACGGGCGATTGAGGTCGCGCCGCGGGGTGAGAACGCGATCCGACGCTCGGATTGTGTCCAGGTCTCCGAAGCCATCCACAGCCGTGACCCGGTAGCCGTCCTTCGCCGCCGACTCCGCCATGGCCCGCACCGACATGCCGGCCAGAAGAACTGAAGGGAGAGATGGGCGCATCAGAGCCCCAGCCGCTCCCGGGCGCGGGCGGGAGTGATCACGCTGAGATGGTCGAGCGCCGTGCCCGAAGCCTCTCGCAATCGCATGGTGTCCACCAGCTCAGCCCAGCGCCCGCCTGCCAGACCATCGGCGATGAGCGCCGCCCCCTGCGCTCCCTGTTTGGTGACCTTGGCGAAACCGCTGAGCTCCCGAACCGGCGCTACGTCTTCCAACCGGGCGACCAGGGGATCACGTACTCGAGGATCCCGGGCCCGGCGCCCCGCGAGCAGAATCTCGGCCGGCTGGGGCAACGACGCGGTGAGAGCCAGCACCCCTTTCATCACGCCTTCGACGTATCCCTGAATCGCAACTGCGCCGGGGTCCGCCTCACTACTTTCCGCCGCGGCAATGGACTCGACACCGCCCGCGAAGAGCATGGTCTTGTCCACCGTGCCGGCGAGGAAAGCGACTTCACCATCCCACGCGCCCGACGAATGCCAACCCATAGGTCCGCTGGTGCCTCCCATCCCATCCACCACTTGCCCATCACTCACGGCGATGAGTGCCGTGAACGCGCCCCCAAGATCAACCAGAATGAACGAGGTGTCCCTGGGAGGAAGCTGCCTCCGCTGGCCCTGATCCCACACTCCGAGCGCCGCCGCGGCGACTTTCTCGGCGGTACCCAGGTCCACCCGGTTGAGCTTGCGATGTCGGGGCACGGTCGGCAGGTGGATCACCGCCGGGGTGAACACCACCGGCAGCCGGCTCTCCGCGAGGGCGCGGGCCAGGCGGCTCAACCCTCCGATCCCTCCCGGTTCGCCGGGTCGAGAAAGGTAGGCCAGACGAAGATCCTCCTCGCGCAGCTCGTCGGCGGGGACCATGGGAAGACCGTAGCCTGACGGGCCGGCGATGAGGTCCGGACCCGCTTCGCGTAGCAGCTCTATCAGTGATTGGGGTGACTCCAGCGCCGAAGCCGTAGGCAGCGATTGATCCAGCCACACCTGTTCGCCGTCCAATCCGCAAAGATCGAGGCTCACGGTGCCGGGGTCGATCCCGATGACTCGGACCATGGTGAAGCTCTAGACGGACTTCATCAGGAGCCCGCCAGCATCTCCCGCGCGATATCGGCGATCCCCTCGGCGTCCAGTACGAGGTCATTCTTTTCAAACAGTCGTGCTACGCACCGCTTGTGCAGCTTGGTCTTGAAATTCCCCACCCCGAAGGCGCCGAAGACCACGGCACCGCCGCGCTTTTCTCCCGCGTCGTTGAGCTCGACTCCTTCAACACCGACCGGCGCAACGGCGTTGAAGTCCACCACCACCTTTACTCCACGGTCGAACCAGCCGGCCTTGGGAACCATCATCACCCCAGCCGGCCCGGCGTTGACCAGAATGTCCGCCTTGTCCAGAACCTTGCTCGCCTGATCCGGGCTGCTCAGCTCGGTGATCTCGACCGGAATCTCGAACCGCTCGCCAATGCTGCGCCGGGCCTTTTCTCCCTGTTCCGGCTTGCGCGAGGTGATGACGACCTTGGCGCCACCCTTGCCCAGCAGTCCAGCGACCCGCTGCCCGACCGGTCCGGTTCCGGCGACGACCACGACTCGTTTGCCTTTCACGGTGTCCATGGCCTGCTCGATCTTCACCACCGCGGCGACCGCCGTGGTGTTGGACCCGTTCGAGTCGAGCATGATGGAAACGGTGAAGGGTTTGAACAGGGCATCCTGCGCCATGGCGAGGAGCTGTTCGCCCTGCGACATGTTGTTCCCGCCGATCCAGACCGCCGTGTTGTGCAGGTCCTTCGGTCCGCGGGTGAAAATGCAGCCATGAACCAGGTCCCGGACGTCCTCCGGGGCGACTCCGCCGTAACTCAGGACCTGGTCTGCACCGGCATCGTAGGCCACGATTTTATCAAACACGCTCGCCAGTCTGGAGCTGTCGAGCTGCAACAGAAGCTTCCGCATCATCTTCTCGCCACGAAAAGTCTTGGACAGTGAGCGGGAAACACGAAGGGGCGGGCCCGGCCCGCCCCCTCGTTGATTCCGTCTTGGCCGGCCGGTGAATCAGACCCCGTCGACCCCCGAGAACGGGTGCCGGGCGGTCTTGGCGCCACTCAGGACCGAATCGACCGTCGGCAGGCCCTTGAGCGCCCGCTCGATGGACTGCTTCGTGGCCTCGTAGTTGAACTGGTAGATCTTCTTGTTGTCTTCCGCCTGCCAGTGGATGAACACTCCGACCAGGACGCACCAGTCGTTGGCCTTGTCCTTGGGAATGACTCCCGAGGCCACGCTGTCCACTACCGCGCGGGCCACCGCCGTCTGGGCCGGGCCGAACATCTGGACCGCCTGCTTGGCGCCCTTGATGGTGACTTTGTTGAACAGAATGGTGTCGGGCTTGCACGGCAGATTCGGGGTGACCACTGCGAGCAACGTGCTGAAGCCATCCTTTTGGTTCGAAAGCGCGTTAACGAAGGCGGCACCGGCAACGCCGCTCTTGGAGCCGATGATGAGGTCGACGTGGGCGATCTCGTTCCCATCCCCTACCAGCGACTCGCCAATGAAGAAATCCGCTGCCATGTCTACCTCCATCTGCGTTTTAAAGAAAGAAAGGATCTGCTGCCACATAAGTGTGCTCGACAGATCGGGAGCTGGGGCACAGGAGCGACGTGCGAGCGGATGAACTCCGCTGCACGCGGTCCCGCCAAGGCGGGTAGCTCGAGGCTCGTAAACGGAACCTCAGGGGCCCCTAGTATGTCCGCCACCTCTGGGGCTGTCAAGGCGGCAGGCAACGCATTCGAGGGCCGCCGCGCTCGGTGGACATTCGCCAGCTCAACGTCCGGCTCAAGGGACGGTATCTCCTCAGGTGATCCGGCGCAAGTCCTTGTTCGATGGACACTTTCCGCACGGCATGGGGCTCGCCTTGGCTTCCGGCGTCCCCTGTCCAATCGAACGAGGTCAGCATGAAGGCCAAATTGTTTGTCGCCGTCATCGCGCTGGTCGTTCCTCAGGCGCTCAGAGCTCAAGTCGTCAGCGCGGAGATCCTGATTCACCAGGGACCGGTCGCTGCTCGGGTCGCGGTGAATCCCTACTACTACCCTCGCTACCATGTTGCCCGCGTGATCGTGGTTGAACGGAACCACGGCCATCATCGTGGCTGGTACAAGAAGCCGCGACACCGGGTTGTCGCCTGGTATGACCCGCGCGGCGACCGGTACTACGATCGCCACGACGACCGGCATCCCGGGCTGCGCGAGGTGTACGTCTATGAGTGTGATGGTCGGTACTTCCGGGAGAGCGACTGACTCGAACTGAAGCCGGCCGGTCCTACCTGCGGCCAGTTGTAACAACGGCCGGTTTCACAGACCCGTGGCTCCCCGCCCGGGTTCGAACAACCCCGCGCGATGCGGGGTTGTTTGCTTACCGGTCTGTGGCGAAGTAGAGCTGAACCTCGAGACCTTCGGCCGCACCACCCTCTTCGTTTGAGAACCATGGTAAACGTCACCGGCTCGGCTGCGGCCTTGAGGACCTCGAGGCACTTGGGGTCGACCGTGAGTTCCCAGTCGCCGGGGCGGATGCCGATGCCGTAGAAGGTCCCGTCACTGAAAGTCGTGAGAATCCGCTGCTCGCCCGAGGCCTTGTGCTTGAGCCGCAGGGTAATGCCGCCCATGGCCTGGCCAGTCACCCGTCCTTCCACCACGCCGCCCGGGAGTACTGGGATATCCAGGGTGCGGTAGCGATTGGGCGACGGTTCAACCGATGCGGCGGCAAACGCCGGCACCCAGAGCGGAGAAGCGAGAGTGCTCGAGTCCACGGCCACGATCGTGGGCTCGTAGGGCAGGAGGTCCCACGCCCGGTACCGGCCGCTCGAGTCCGACGTGCTCCAGATTGGGCCGACCACGATGCGAACACCGGCCAGCGGCTGCTCGCCGCTCATCCATTCGCCCGTTGGCGTTCAGGTCCAGAAACACTCGACCGGTAACGCCGCCACGGGAGAGGGCCGGGCTACCCGAGAAATCCATGCTGCTTCGGGTCGGATTGTAGATGGTCGAACCCGAGATGTACTGGGTCCCCATCGGCTCGGCTCCTCCACCCGCGGTCACTGTGGTGTAGGAGCGAACGGTAGGGAGTTCGGCTGCGATGAGCAGGGAGAATCCGGGACTCGCGACTACCTCGGTACCAGGTCATCCCGGTCTCCGCCCGGAGGCCTTTGAGGATCGGTGCGCCGACGTAGGCGGACGCGTTGACCGGTCCGACGCCGGGCTGCATTTCGAACGTCGTCCTGGCCGAGAGGCTGCCGAGCACCGGCCCGAGGCTCCGGCGAGGGAGTATGAACGTGTTAAACCCGAGGAACGTCTGCGCTCGTTGCGGGGCTGAATCCAGTCTCCTGACGCTGGAAGCGGACTGCCGGGAGAATCCGCACTTCAGTCACCTGGAATGATGCACCGAGTCGGCCGCTCGTCAGTCTTCCTGGTCGTGGTATTGATCCGGTCCAGACTTGCTTCCAGGTAGTTGGAGCCCATCCGGCTGATCGGCCGGAGGAATGCCGAGAGCGTAACCTGGTCTGTCCTGTCCCTCCGGGGTCAGGATCGGGTCCCGCACCGCTGAAGCAAAGCGATAGACGTCGGCCTGGAATTGAAAGTCGGTGGACGGCTCGAACCGGAGCGCTCCCGCACTACGGCATCTCGCACCGCCTCGGCTTCGAGACTCACGGAATTGGTCAGCGAGCCGAAGAGACCTGCATACGGGTGCAGGAGATTGCCGGGACGGGTCCGCCAGAATCCGTCGAAACCTGCCCGCGCGCTCCAGCGGCTAGAGATGCCGTAGCGGAGATCGACATTCCCGGTGGCGTCGCACTGGGCGGTCCGGCACTGGCCAAGGGACAGGCCGTACTCGAATCGGCGGGCTGGCAGCGCGTCGGTGCGCAGGCGATAGGTCTGGTTGAATTCCCGAATCTCGCCGAATGGTCCATAGGCGATGAAATCGACCGGGTTCTCGCCGTACTGGATCGGCAGGTCAAACGAAAATTGGCCCAGCGCGTTCACCGAGTCGAAGCCGATCAATCGCCCGCCCCGATATGCCTCGATGCTCCAGCCGGTGCCGAGCTGACCCGTGAAGGGGAGATTGCCGACGGCCATCGGGCGAACGTACGGACTGTTCGAAATGGAGAAACCCCGCAGGCTGCGGGCGCGCGGACCACTGCTGATCCCGTCGCCAAGCTGGGCCTGGGTCAGCCAGCGGTTCTCCCGCCAGATCCCGTTCCAGCCGATATCGGCGCTGGGGCGGGCGACCAGTGCCGTTCTGGCTCTGCAGTCCCAGCCCGAACGAACCGCCAAAGACATCGAGCCCGAGCATCGGTGGAGTACGCGCCGGCGTCGAATCCGGTGGTGGGAGTCAGCAGGGAGTAATCGAATACCATCCCGTTCACCCGGGGACGCTCCAGACCGAGCCTCAGGCCGGTGTATTCGGGGGTGCTGGAGCTGGCGAGCCGGGCCCGCATCATGGATTCCCGCTGTAGCCGCCGCGCCACAGGCAACGACCCTGGTTCGAGCACCGTGACCTGCAAGTCCTGCCAACTCACGTCCCAATCGAGTCCAAAGGCGCGGCCCAGGACTCGCGTGTCGAGGTAGACATCGGTGGGTCTGGATTGAGCTGGTCGGCAGTCAGGACGATCCGTTCCTTGCCCAACGTGAGCTTCTTGCTTGCGGGATCGAGGACGAACCGCACATTCCCCGGCTGGACCAGCGCCTCGAGGCTGCCATCGGCCTACGGCGGGCCGTGTGAATCTCCGCGAGGTCGAAGAACGGCTCCGACCGGGATCAGCGCCGCGTCGCCGGCCCGAAACGCCTCCACCGTCCGTCCGGTCAGGCGGCCCAACTGCAGCTCGATCAGCACCGGCTCCGCCTGTTGCGCCGCGAGTCGCGAGCCGAACCCGGCCAGCGAAAGGAGCAGCGCCACGAAGCGGACGGTCCGGGTCATGGCAAGGTCACGTCAATCGAGTCGCGGGTTACTGGTGCTCGAAGCAACAGCTCGGGAGCGATGTCCGTCCGTTCGGTGGAGAGTTCGAGACGCAGTCGATAACGCCCCGAGGTTCGTCCCGCGAGCGAGCATCATGAACGAACGGCTCGGCGGTGTAGTAGATGGCGATCGGCTGCTCGAACTTGCTGACCTGATTGCCCTTCTCGTCCAGCAGGGCGCCTTTCGCAGTGCCGACGTAGGCGGCTCCGCCCTGGCGCTCCATGCGGACCCGGACCCGCAGCGAATCGCCCTCTCGGCCGGCGCGGAGATCGGTCAATGCGAGGCCGGTCTGCAGCTGGCCCTTGCGATAGATGAGCGGCAGGATCGAACGCACCTCGAGGTTCAATCCGACCGAAATGCCGCTGGAATCTGCCTGTGCGACCTGGAGCACCCCGCCCTTGGCGGAAATGAGAACGCGGGACCAGTACTCCCGTCCGCCAGGCCCTGCGGCGGTCGAGCCAGCAGGCGAACCGTCTGCCGCTGAAGCGGCGCGAGCGTCATCCGGCGGGGAAAGGCATCGATCCATTCCGCCGCCGATGGCATTCCAGCTTCGACCGAGTCGGGCGTGACGATGGTGAACTGACCGAGGGAATCGGTCGATGGATAGCCGAAGAAAGTACTGACCGTGATTTCGACCGGATCGGCGCCGGGGTTGTACAGCGTCAGGGACCCGCTGCGGGTGCGATGGTCGAGATAAATAGCGTGCGGTGCGACGAGAACTCCCTGGGCGGCGGCGACGCGGGTGAATCCCGCGATGACGGCGACAAGGGCGAACAGCCGGCGCACGGTCAGAAGAAGACGCAGGTAAGCGTGATGGTGCCGATGTAGGTCCCGGTCGGCTGATTGGCAGCCGGGGAAACCTGGCCTCCCATATTCAGATAGATGTCCGGGCTGGTGTCCAGCTTGTAATTCTGGTTGCCGTGGGGATTGAAGAACTCGGGCACCGAGTTGCTCGCGGTGCCCTGAATCATCAGATCGTTCGCGCCGAAACTGATCGGCATCGTCGCGCCACCGCCGACTCGGTCGAGCCGACTCGGCAGCGTGAAACGAAGGCCGACTTGTCGATTGAGGATGTGCTTGACGTAAAACCTCCCGCGCCGTACCGGATCGGTGGGTGCCACCGACGTAGTGACTCCTCGGATCACGATGCCAAAGTTGAGATCCTGTATGGGAGTAACGAACGACTGACCCGCCAGCGGGCGGGCCACCAGGAAAGAACCAGGAGCGGGAGAACGCGAACGCATCTGGGCATGTGGGAATCCCGGGCGGGCCCCACGGGTGGAGGACTCGAGCAAGATAGCCGAGTCACTGATCACCCGTGAGACGCCCGGAAAGCCCTTCGGTCGATGTTAGTAGTTCGCCGTCAGGGTAACGGTGCCGGTGTAGGCCCCTGACGGCCTGCGCTGGGGTCGGCGAGACGGTGGCACCCACAAACACCGACAGGGCACCCGCGCCGCTGAACGCGGTCGAAGTGGCCGTACCGGACGGGGTGAACGCGGTGCAGCCTGCCGAGCTGGTGGTCGGGCTGGTGCACCCGGTCCACGTGGCGATCGCCAGGCTGTTGGCGCCGCTCGTCAGATTGGTCGGCAGGGTGAACGCCACCTGGACAGGGCGCGCTGATCTGGCCGGCGAGGTCGAACCGGCCGGCGGTTCCCGCGGTGGCCAGGATGGTCTTGTTCACGCCGGGAAAGACGTTGCCGAAGTCGAGCGTCTGGGCCCCGGTCACGGTAATCGCCTGAAAGACGTTGGCGACGGCGTTGATGTTGGCGCTCTGAGCCATGGCCGGCAAAGCGCCCAGGGTCAAGAAAGCGGCCACAACGGCCGATACTCGGGTAGTAGTGCGCATTGCCCTAGCCTCACCTTGTTGAAGTTGAGAGAACCGTAACGCAGTCGGAGTGTCAGCTCCGGACAGGCGAGGTAGGGCAACCAGTGTGCCGCTTGTCTTAAACCTGTCTGCTGCACGCTGGTAAGTCGTTCAAAACATGCAATTTCTGGTGTCTATCTATTAGACACAACCAGCCGCATTTTGGGCAGTTTCAGTACCTCCGCCAGGAAGGCCAAGTCGTCATGTGCCAATCTCTTCCATCCCGACCGCGGGACGTGGCTCTCCCGAGCCGCGTGCCGCTACCTCCCCGTGCTGCCTACGGGGAGCAGTTCTCGTCGCCGCCCTGACTCTGTTGGGTCCAATCCCAGCCGCCCAAGCTCAGAAGCAGGGCGCTCTGCAAGTCGTCGGCCAGGGTCGTTTCGGTTGAGCCCGTTCAGCTCGCCTTAAGGGAGGCTTTGGACCCCGCCGCCCGTCCGGGGCCAGCTTCATTGGTTCAGATCACCCGGACCGTGGTGCTGGCGGAAGACTCCATTCGGAAGATCCGGAAACCCCACGCGGTGGTGACGATAGCGTTCGTGCGCAACTGGTCTTTAGCTGTGCACCCTGCCCGTAATCACCAGCTCCCACTCGATCTCGAGGCATATCGCCGCGCCCCGCATCCGCGAGGCCGAGTCGTCGTCATTGCCCCGACCCGCGCGGCCTGTGAGACCATTGAGCTGGCGACGGCACTCCACATCGATACTCTGCTCGAGAGGGAGCACGGCAGGGAGCTGAGAGAATGGGCCGCGGCGGGGAAGGGCTTCGGCATCGTGGCTGGTACCGGCGTCGGAAAAACACTCGCCATCCGGCCCATCGCCGAATCGATCCTGCACGCGCCGCTTCAAGTCGGAGTCGTGAACCGGGAGCGGGAAGCGACTCCGGAGACGCCGTCCTGGAATGTCGTGATCGTGACGACCGGCATCGCGCGCCGCTGGTTCGAGGACGGCCTCATCACCGGCCGCGATACGCTCATCGCGGATGAGATTCATCAGACTTCCGCCGAGCTCGAGCTCTGCCTCGCCCTGGGGAAACGAGCCGGATGCCGCTTCATCTGGCTCAGCGCCACCGTGGATCCCGCCTTCTACGCCCGCTACCTCGGCAGCAGCGAGGTGCTGGAGAGCTCGGCCTTCGATCCCGCGCTGAAGGCGCGGGTCAAGGTGATCCCGATGCGGGCGGAAGAATTTCTGGACGAGAAATTCCTGCGGCACGTGATCAAGGAGAAGCGCGGTGTCGCGGTGTTCGTGCCAACCCGAGCGGAAGTGGAACAACTGGCGCAGGGTCTGGGAGAACGGTGGCCCCGTCTCACTGCCGCGTTCTATCACGGCGGCGAGCCTATCAGGGTGCTACGACCGTTCCTGGAGGGAGAAGCGCGACCGCCATTTCTCCTGGCCATGACGGCGGCAGGACAGTCGGCGCTGAATATCCGAGGCCTCGACACGGTGGTGATTTACGACGCCCGCTACGCCAACGTGGTCGAGCGCGGGCGGAACGTGCTGCACCGGCTCTACCTCGGTGCCAACGAGATCCTGCAAATGGCGGGGCGGGTGCACGGTCGGGTTTCTGACGGACAGGTCTTCATCCTCAGCGACCGCCGCCTCGTCTTCGAGCAATTGCGTCCAACGCCTCCCGAATTCCAGCTTGCGGGCGACGCGGAACGGGTAGCGATTACCTGTGCCGCCATCGGAGTCGATGCCAGCGATCTCGACCTGCCAGTTGCCCTCGATCGAATCGCTTATCGGCGAGCCCTCGGGCTGCTTACCTCTCGCGGGTTGGTGGCCGATGGGAAACTCACGCCCTACGGGCGCGAGGTCGAGGCGATGCCGGTCGAGCGTGCCTGGGGCGAGCTGCTGGTCAACGCCGGCACGGGTCTGCTGCCGATCGTCGCCGTCTGTTCCAACATCGAGTCGCTCCACCGGATGACCCGGGAAGAGCGCAACCTGGAAGGCGTGAAGGTCAACGGAAGCGATCATCTCACCGCCTACCGCCTCTATGCCGAAGCGGTGAATCGGCATGGCTATCTCGGAGAGGTCTACGGGCTTCCCGGCACGTCTTCGACGAGGGGATGGAGGAGTGGGCGGAACGGCGTGGCGTCCTGGTCAAGGCAATCGAAGACGTGGCTCTGGGAACCGCATCGGTCTTTCGCGCGCTGGAACTCGAGTTACCAGAACAAGCTTCCCGATCTCGGCCGCGAGCTGCAGCAGGAGTTCATCGATCTGGTCGCCCGGATCATGCCCTTCGACCTGGTGATCGACGAACACACGGCCGACGGCCAGGAGGCGCGAGTAAGCCGAGGGTCGATGGCGGGGAGCTGGGGCGCGGTTGCGGGAGGCCTGCGCTACTTCGCGGATCGCTACGGAATCTCCCGCGCCGCCATCGAGGGAACCACCGTTCCGTACGATCTCGTGCGGCGTTACGCGGTCCGAGGCTCCCCGCGCATCGAGGTGGCTGGATCGCGCCGCGATCAGCATCTCGTGGTGACCCGGAGGCTGGACTATTTCGGCTTTGAGCTGGAGCACGTTCGCGAGCCGCTCCATGGGGAGGTCCCGCCGGAACTACGCGAGGCATTACCCGAGGGACTGGTCGATGCCCTCCTGGCCGGGGAGACGATTCATCCCGATCAGCCGCGCCTCCGGCGCGGGTTGGAAGAGCTGGGTGAGTTGTGGCGGAGATCGGGCGGGACGCTTACGGCAATTGAGCCGTCAGCGATCCGAGCCAACCTTCTGGACCAGTTGAAGCACGTCACCAGCTGGCAGGGCTTTCTGGGTACGCGGTTGTCGCTGGAAGTCGCAGCGCTGGTGGCTCCAGAGGTTCGCGACCGGCTGCTGTCCCTTCCGTCGATAGTCCGATTGCACGGCGACGCCGTCCCGCTCGATTACGAGGTCGAGTCGGGCACGGGGTGGTCCGGTTGCGCCTGCGCGAAGGCCAGGCACGACGATTACATGAACGCGAGATCCCGCCGCTCGATCGTCCGGTCCGGTTCACCGTGGTGCGCGGCAGGCATCCGGCGGTTCGCGCGGCTTCGCTCGCGGAGCTACGCGTTGCCTTGATGAGCCTTCCCCGCAACGAACCCGCGCGCGGCCTCGTCGCCGCAGACACCGCTAGGAGGCCGCATCGTCCACCTGGTGCTGATCCTGGTCCAGGCCCTCATGGCGAGTCTCGCCATCGTGGGGAAACTGGTCATGCGGGAGATCCCGCCGGGCGTCCTGATCCTGGCGCGGATCGGTGGAGCGGCCACGGTGCTCGCCGTCGCTCACCGGGCACTCAGGCTCCAGCCGGTGCGAGACCGGGCTGATCTCCGCAGTCTCGCGCTGATGGGCCTGCTGGGTGTTGCGGCCAATCAATCGTTGTTCCTCCTCGGGCTCCGTCATACGACCGCGGTCAACGCCACGATTCTGGTGACGCTGGTGCCGGTATTTACCGTCCTCGGTTCACTCCTGTTCCGGAAGGAATCGCCCTTCGACCTCCAAGGTTCTCGGTATCCTGCTCGCCGGCTCCGCGGCCGTGTACCTCATCGGACCCGATCGGGTGTCTCTCGCACCGGGTCTTGCTCTTGGGAATGCGATGATCGTGGTCGCCATGATGGCGTACGCGGCGTACCTGGTGCTGGTGCGGCGGATGCTGGATCGCTATTCGGCGATCACGGTGAGTTACTACGTGATGCTTTTCGGGGCGATAGGCGTCCTGCCCGGAGGGTTGTATGGGCTACACCAACTGGGTCCGGTTCACGCCAGGAGCTGGCTGCTGGTCGGGTACATTGTCCTCTTCCCCACGATCCTGGCCTACTTCCTGAACATCTGGGCGCTCAAGCGGGCGTCATCGAACCTGGTCGCCGGCTTCACCTACCTCCAGCCGGTTTTCACTGCGGCCGTCGCACCACTGCTGCTGGAGGGGAAAAGGTGACACCGCGGGCCGCGATTGCCGCCCTCGGCATCTTTACGGGCTTGGCACTGGTGATCTGGGGCGAACGGCGGGAGCGTCGCGAGGTGCCGGTCGCTTCGATGGTCGGTGAGTAACAGAGTTGTACAACCGGCGGCGGGCTTGTTCGTCCCCTCGGCAAAGGCCAGTGAAGTGGGCCGGCTGGATTCGTTTGAACTGATTAGCTCAGAACAGGTTGCAATGAAGTCGCGGAGCAGGTCGCTGGGTAGCGGCCTGAAACCCGCCTCGACCCCGGGACGTAGAGCGCGATATGCCGGATACAACTACACCAACCCAGCTCCCTCCGTTTTCTCTCCGTTGGCGAAGGCGCTTCTGGACGGGTTCAGTGAAGGGGTCGTGGTTTTCGACCCTGACGGCCGGATGCTCTACGCCAACACTCCAGCTCGCGAAGCACTGACAGACATGCTGGGGCCGGGGAGGATGCCTCGGGCCTGATGCCCCGCCTGGCTTCTTTGGGTGGCCGGCTGCGCCCGCTCCGGGTGGGAGCGATCGAGCTGGGAGAGGCGATGTTCATCCCGGGGATCGATGGCCCGACTACCCTGGCCGATCGGGAGCGGGACGCGATCGTGCGCTCGCTCGATACCCATGGCTGGAAGCTGGCGGAGACGGCGAAGAGTCTCGGAATCAGCCGCACCACCCTGTGGCGCAGGCTGAAGGCCTACGGACTACATCGCGACGGGCGCTCCAAATGGGCCCGCACAGCGAGCTGAGCGAAGCGATACCGATCAACGTCCGTAGTGCCGGGCCCCGTGATGAGCGGGGCCTTTCGCTTTCCCGCGCCCGACCTCATACTCTCGCGTATGAGCCGCACCTCACCGTGGCGCGCCTGGCCTGGCAGCGCCAGCCTGCTACTCGGGCTCCTTCTCGTGGTATTGGCACTCGCGGGATTGGTCGCCTACGAGGCCGTGCAGGCGGCGCGTTCCCGTCGGGTAACCGCGGAGCGGGCGCTGCGCGACTACGCCACCTTCGCGTCCTGGGAGCTCATCGCCAAGGCCACCACCCGGCTCGAGAACGAGATGCGGGATGCCCTGAGCTCGGCTACCGGAACCCGGGCAACCTCGCCGTATGACCGGCTCCCCTCACCACAGGTGATCGTCGCGTCTGCGGCCCCTCTCCTCCGCTGCACCGACTCCGGGGGCGATCCCGACCGGCTGCACTTCAGACTCGACCTGCGCGACGGCTCGCTCTACCACGATGGGACCGACGCCCAGTCCTACACGGCGTAGGTGGATCACTGACACGCTGACGTGGGAGGCGCTCCAACCGGGTCGGAGGTTCGGGACCGTGGGCGGGGCGGATCACGATTCGACGACGGCGCTGGTCTACGGGATCAAGCATGCCCAATACGGCGCCTTCGCCGAGCCGGGCGCTCCGATAGCGGTGTATGGCTTCCTCACTTGCCGAAGTGCCGTGGGACTCCAGCTCCTGCAACGGGTGTTCGCCACCGAAGCTCTGCTACCACAGGCGGTGAGCCGAGGACTGCCCAACGATTCCTTGCTTACCCTCACCGTCTACGATGCGGGAGGCCGGTCCATCTATGCCTCCGCTCCCGGCGCCGCCGACCGGTTCTCCCACGAAGTAGCGATGGATCCGCCCGCCGCTCTGCGGGTGCGGGTCGGGTTGCGCGAGACCGCGGCCAGCCGGTTGGACGTTCCGGTTACTCCTTCCTCGCGTCTCCCACTGCTACTCGCTCTGCTGGCCCTGTCCGGTGGCCTGGCGGCGATCGGCTTGCGGCAATTGCGGCGGGAGCATGAGCTGGCCCGGCTCCGCTCGGACTTTACGTCGAGCGTCTCCCATGAGCTGCGAACTCCTCTCGCCCAGATTCTTCTCTACGGGGAGACGCTGACTCTGGAGCGCGCCAGAAACGACGAAGAGCGCCGCGCGGCGGCGGAGACGATCGTCCAGGAGGCCAGGCGGCTGATGCGGCTGGTGGACAACGTCCTGCAATACGCTCGACTGGAGCGCGGGCTCGCCGGTCTCGCGCCCGAACCGGCGCTGCTGGCCCCGCGTCTGCGAGGCATCCTCTCTTCCTTCCTCGCCACCGCGCCGCCCGGAACCCTGCGGGTCCGAACCGATCTTGACGAAGCAGTGGCCGCCCCGGTCGATTCCGGAGCGCTGACCCAGATCGTGCTCAACCTGCTCGACAACGCCGTGAAGTACGGGCCCGCGGGGCAGACCGTTACGGTCTCGCTCGCGCGCAGAGATGGAATGGCGCGCATCTCGGTCGCCGATCAGGGGCCGGTGTTCCCGAGGAGGAACGGGCTCACATCTGGGAGCCCTTCGTTCGGGTGGCGCGCCGCGGCAACGCTCACCGATGGCAGCGGCCTCGGCCTCGCCGTAGTGAAAGATCTGGTTCGGGGACACGGTGGGGATGTGGATCTCGAATCGTCTCCATCCGGAGCCTGCTTCATCGTGTCGTTGCCGGCCTGCCAACCACCCACCGAGCCCGTCCAGCGATGAGCCGAATTCTCATCATCGAGGACAACGCGACTCTGGCGCAGGGACTCGCCAACAACCTCGAGCTCGAGGGACACACCGTCCATATCGCCCCCGATGCGGCTCGAGGGCTGCGGGAGGCGGCCTCATACTCTCCCGATCTGATCGTCCTCGATCTCATGCTGCCCGATCAGAGCGGTTATCGGGTTCTCCGGGAGCTGCGAGACGGCGGAAACCAGGCTCCCGTACTGATTCTCACCGCATTGGGCGACGAGTCGGACAAGGTGCGTGGTCTTCGCGTCGGGGCCGACGACTACGTGACCAAACCGTTCGGCCTGCTGGAGCTGTTGGCGCGGATTGACGCGCTGCTGCGCCGCGCCGGGCGCGGCACGGGGACTCACGGAGTGGCCGAATCGGTCCGCTTCGGTGCGGTGACCGTGTATCCCGCAACCCACAGTGTGATTCGGGGAGACGAGATCGTCCCACTCCGGCCCAAGGAGTATCAGCTGTTGCTGGCCCTGATCTCACGAGCCGGACGAGTCGTGTCGCGCACCGAGCTGCTCACCGAGGTCTGGGGCTATCAGGACGAGGTGATGAGCCGGACTGTTGACACCCACATTGCCGAGTTACGCCGTAAGCTGGAAGACGACCCCGCCAGTCCACGACATTTCCTGACGGTGCGAAAGGCGGGATACCGATTCACCATGGAGCCCGCCGTTTCCGGTCAGGTCAAGGAGTCCTGACCAGCCTCGGACCTTTCCCGAACACCACTCTTCCAGGCGTTTCCCATCTTGGCTCTCGAACCTCACCGGAGAGCCATAGTGAGCCTGTTCCATCGCAAGGCCATCGCGGACCTGCAGGCCGAGGGCGACCGCGGCGGACTGCGCAGGGCGCTGGGTCCCATGCACCTGACGGCGTTGGGGATCGGGTCGGTGATCGGGACCGGCATCTTCGTCTTGACCGGCACCGCCGCATCCCAGAACGCTGGGCCGGCGCTGGTGCTGTCGATGCTCATCGCGGGTGTCGGCTGCGCATTCGCGGGGCTCTGCTATGCCGAGCTCGCTTCCATGATCCCAGTGGCGGGGAGCGCCTACACCTATGCCTATGCTACGAGCGGAGAGTTGGTCGCGTGGATCATCGGCTGGGACCTGGTGCTCGAGTACGCGCTCAGTGCCTCGACGGTAGCGGTGGGCTGGTCAGGATACTGCGTGAGCTTGCTGGATGATCTCGGCATTCACCTGCCGCTGGCTCTAACGGTGGCTCCCGGCGTCACAATGAGCGGCCCCGACGGGGTTCCGGTGCAGGGAGTTTTCAATCTTCCCGCGGCGCTGATCGTGATCGCGGTGGCCGCATTGCTGATCGCGGGCATCAAACAGTCCGCCAGCACCAACACGGTGCTGGTCGTGATCAAGACCGGGGTGCTGATCCTGTTCGTAGCGGCAGGAGCGGCGTTCGTGCAGAAGAGCAATCTGACGCCGCTCATTCCGCCCAACCTCGGAGAGTTCGGCAGGTTTGGCTGGAGCGGAGTGCTGCGGGGCGCGGCGGTGATGTTCTTCGCCTATGTCGGGTTCGATGCGGTTTCCACTGCCGCGCAGGAGGCCAAGCGTCCCCAGCGAGACTTGCCGATCGGGATGCTGACCTCGCTGCTCATCTGCACCGTGATCTACGTTGCCGTCGCGATCGTGCTGATCGGTATCGTGCCGTATCGCGAGCTCAACGTCGCCGATCCGCTGGCTGTGGGCATCGATCGCACCGGACTCAAGTGGCTGAGCCCGCTGGTCAAGGTGAGCGCCTTGTTCGGCCTGTTCAGCACCATGCTGGTGCAGCTGCTGGGCCAGACCCGAATCTTCTACTCGATGAGCCGGGATGGACTGCTGCCTCCCGCATTCGGCGCGGTCCATCCTCGATTCAAGACTCCCCATCTCAGTACCGCGCTGGTTGGCGTGATCGTGTCCGTGGCCGCCGGCCTGGTCCCAATCGGAGTGCTGGGACAACTGGTGAGTATGGGGACGTTGCTCGCGTTCGTGCTGGTCTGCATCGGAATCCTGGTGCTGCGCCGTACCTCGCCCGAAATCCCCGGCCCTTTCGTACTCCCGGTCTTCCCTGGGTTCCCATTGCCGGGGCGCTGATTTGCCTGGTGCAGATGTTCAGCCTGCCGATCGCCACCTGGGAGCGTCTGGTGATCTGGCTGGCAATCGGGCTCGTGATCTACTTCTCTTACAGCCGACACGGTGCGGCGGTGACCCGGGCAGCGAGGCGGGTCGTCGCAACCTGAAACCCGCGAGGGTCCCTACCCGTCCGACGGAGCGACGGTTCTCACCTTCGCTCCGGGCGGACCGGCTCCATGCTGTTGGTACTTCTGGCCGCGCTTCAAGGCACGGCTGCTCCACAAACAGATACGACGATATTCGCCTCCAGCGCGACGCAGGCTCTGGTCGAGCGCGCGATGGAGCGGCATCGGAACGCGGATACCCAGGTCCAGGATTATTTCGCGCGGATCCGTTACCGCCTCTCCTTTGGTTTCGGCCGGCGGCGCTGGGCCGAGGTACCGAACGCGGCCGTGGAGGAACAGGAGGGCCGTGTCCACTGGTCGGCGCCCAATGACCTGAGGGTGGAGATTCTCGGACGTCGCGCTCGCTCCCGCTCCGAGCAGTTCGACATCTCCTCAGTCTTCGACCAGCCCTGGTTCGTGCCCCGCTCACTGGGCGACTCGGTCCGGGTCTTCGGCAACGATTTCCCCGAGCGCGCCGCTCTGCACCCGCTCGCCCCAGACGGTCCCGCCTGGTACCACTACGCCCTATCCGACAGTGTCACCATCACCGCTCCGGACGGAACGACAGCGCACCTGCTGGCGGTTGAGGTCCTGCCGCGCCGGAAAGGTGGCGCCCTCGTCGCGGGGCGACTCTGGCTCGACGCGGTCACCTCGGATGTGGTGCGATTCTCCTTCCGCTACGTGGGGACCGATCTCTGGTTTGGCCCTGACGGGACAACACGAAAGGATTCCTCCGAGGCCAAAAAGGCCAACAAGATCATCAACCAGGTGCTGAGCCTGAATGCGGACCTGGAGTATTTCCTGCTCGAGTCCAAGTACTGGATGCCGTACCGCCAGGTGATCAGCGGCCGGGTGGAGATTCCCTGGTTCGGCGAGCTGGTGATTCCGTTCCAGGCTTCCACCACCTTCGACGACTATGAGGTCAACACCGGGAAACCGGTGCGGTTCACGATGGAGTTGCCGGACTCGGTGACCGATCCGGACAGTGTCAAAGCACTGGTCAGGGCACGGCGGGACTCGCTGCGGGACGTGGGTCGTGAGCGGCGTAAGGAGGGAGGCGCGCTAAAGGAGGATGAGCTGGAGCGGGACGATGCCGGCCGGTGGCCCGGCGGACGGTTCGAGATCCACCGCGCGCCAGGCGATTCGCTCAAGCAGTACGCCGACTGGGGGACTCGCTCCAGTTCGAAGAGAATTCCGCCGCAGCGCGCCAGCAGCGTGAGCTGGCATCCGACCTCGAGAAAATGGCGGCGGACCTGCCGTCCGACCTGACCGGCCGGCAGACATCGGGAGTTGATTGGACCCAGTTCTCAGAAATCGTCCGGTACAACAAGGTGCAGGGATTCAATCCCGGCTTCGCCTACCAGGTGCAGTGGCCCGGCGATCCTTTCACCTCGATCGCCGGAGAGGCCCGCTTCGGCATCAACGACCACCGCCTGACCGGTGCCCTGACGGTGACCCGGGAAGCGCCGGGAGCTCGCTGGCGGCTGCGCGGCTACCGGGAAATGGCGAGCGGGGATCCGTTCGGCCGCTATCGAAGCCTGGGAAATTCACTGGGCGCCATCTTCGTCACCCACGACGACGCCGACTACCACCTGGCGCAGGGCGGCGTGATCACTCGGGAGAGCTCGATCGGCTTGGGAATCGAGCTGAACATGAGTGCGCGAGTCGAGGTGCAGAGCAGTGTCAGAACCGAGGCGTTCTCCCACATCAACGATTTCCTCGGCGGCTCCGGGGAATTCCCGGACAATCCACCGATAGACGAGGGGACTTTGCCGGTGCGAGTGTCAGCATCGATGGCTCGCGATTCCGCGGCCGCTGGCGGCTGGGTGCCGACGTGCTCGCGGGCGATGGGACCGCGACCGGGCGACTCTTCGGCAGCTTGAGGCAGCCGGTGGGTCGCGGGACGCGCCGCCCGGTGTTCACGCTCAAGGCCGGCATCGCGACGTCGCCGACGCTGGCGCAGCAGGAGTTCAGGTTGGGCGGTGTGCCGACTGTCCGGGGCTTCGATTACGGGACTCGCAGAGGTCAGTCCTTCTGGGCGGCACAGGCCGACTGGCCGCTGACCAAGGGTCTGATCCGCCCAGTGCCGTTCATTGACGTGGGTCAGGCTGGTGCCGCGGACGAGCTGTTTTCGACGAGTGTCCTGTCGGGTGCGGGTCTCGGGGTCTCCATCGCAGGTGGACTGTTGCGCTTCGATTTCAGCTATCCGATCACCGACGGCGGCGACGGGCTGCGATTCGATATCCGGACCGGTTTCGGCTGGTGATCGGTCCTGCGACCCCTAGCTTCCCGGCGATGCCGGCCCAACCGTTTACTGTCGAAGAGTATGTCCGCTGGTCCGACGTGGACTTGGCGGGGATCATCTTCTACGGGTCCTACGTTCGATTCTTCGAGTTGGCGGAAACGGAGCTGTTCCGCGCCGCCGGGCTTCCCTACGGCACCCTGTTCGAGACCTACGACATCTACCTGCCGCGAGTCCAGGTCCACACCGAATTTCACTATCCTTCGCGCCTGGATGATCATCTCCAGGTGGCGGCGTATTTCGGCCGAATCGGGAACAAGTCGCTGACCATGAATTTCGAGGTGATCCACACCGCGACCGGCAAGCACAGCGCGCATGGCCACCTGGTGCTGGTCTGCACCGACCGTACGCAGCCTGGTCTCCCGGCCACTCCCAGAGGGGTTGGTAGAGCGGATTCGTCCCTTCGCGCTTTCGGTCGAAGACGCGCGCCGCCAGCTCGGGATCGCGAAGTGATCGGCCGGTTGATCGATGTTCGGCGCGGCCATGCTCGCTGGCCGCCTGTCACGGCTCGGCGGCCGGCCCTTCCGCGGGACAGCTGCACGCGAAATGGGCCGGGTCGGACAGCGGCAAGCTCATCGCGAAAGCCCGGGCGACCTGGTGCGCTCCGGGCCGGTTGCTCGAGGTCATCGGGGTGGACTCGGACGCGGGACTGGGCCTCGCGATTTATCCTTCCGATAGTCGTATCGGATGGGGAATATCCGGTAATGGATCCCGAGGACGGATTCCCTGCAGCGGCCGAGGTCAGCAGTCGGGGATGCGATGGTTCACGGAGACCCAGATCAAGGGGGTATCAGGGTGACTCCGGTTGGATCATGCTCACCCGACGTGATGGGATGCTCGATGGAGCACTCGAGGCCAGGCTCCATGCCGCCTCGACGCCGGAGACCATCCGGGTGATGGCCACTTTTCGCGGCGTGCCACTTGTGGCCGATTCGGCCCGTTGCCGGAGCGACAGCGTGACCGCTGAGCCGGCTGACAGCGCACCCGAGGATTGATGACCTACTTCAGGAAGGGTTTCGGTCTCAAGGCCGCTATCGAAGGCCAGCTGACCGCCGACTATCACAGCGCGGTGGTGGAGCAGTTTCGCGCCAACGATTTCCGGCTCACCGCCGGACCGCTCACCTTCCTGCTCGCCCGGGAATTCGGCTTCTGCTATGGCGTGGACCGCGCCGTCGAGTACGCCTACGAGACGCGCCGGAAGTTTCCCGACCGGCGGTTGTTTCTGGTGGGAGAGATCATCCACAACCCCCACGTCAACGCGAAGCTGCGCGAAATGGGGGTGGTGTTCCTCGAGCGCAGTCCGGCCGGCGCCTTCGATTTCTCGGTAGTAACGCCCGACGACGTGGTGATCATGCCGGCTTTCGGTGTCACGGTCGAGGATTTCGCCCGGCTTCGCGACATCGGCTGTGTCATGGTGGATACCACGTGCGGCTCGGTCCTCAATGTGTGGAAGCGGGTCGAGTCCTACGCCCGGGACGGGTACACCGCGATCATCCACGGCAAGTCATATCACGAGGAGACCAAAGCGACGGCGAGCCAGGTGACCAAGTATCCGGGCGGCCAGTACCTCGTGGTGTTCGACATGGCCGAGGCCCGGCGGGTCTGCGATTTCATCGAGCACGGTGGAGACGCGGCGGAATTGGCGCGTCATTTCTCCCATGCGATGTCTCCCGGTTTCGATTTCGAGCGGGATCTGCTGCGCGTGGGACTCGCCAACCAGACGACGATGCTGTCGGGAGAATCGCTCGCCATCGCCGGCGAAGTGCGTCAGAGCATGCTGCGGCGCTACGGGGAGGCGAACGCTCGCCGAGCATTTCCGGACGTTTGACACCATCTGCTCCGCCACCCAGGAGCGGCAGGACGCGATGCTGACCCTGCTGAACGAGCCGCTCGACCTGATGATCGTGGTAGGAGGATACAACTCCAGCAACACGACCCATCTCGCGGCGATGAGCCGGAATCGCGAGGTACGGACCTATCATATCGAGGATGCGTCGGCCATTGACGTTGAGAGCGGCAGGATGCGCTATCAACCAAACGTGAAGCAGCCGGAGCAGGTAGCCGACGACTGGCTCGGCGCCGCTCGACTCATCGGTGTTACCGCTGGAGCATCCACTCCAAACAACAAGATCGGCGAAACCATCCTGCGGATTTGCGCCGTCGCGGGAGTAGAGCCCGACTTGGACCGGTAGCGCTTCCCCAAAAGCCTACCGCTGAGCACGCGAGCACGCTGATCACGCGGAAGAACTGGTCGTTTCACCAGATGGCGATGATCTCGCCGAACAAGTTTCTCTCATCCGCGTGTTCCGCGTGCTCCCGTCTGCGGTAATCAGTTAGATCGCGTTTCGTCTCTTCTTTTTACGTATCTGTTTCCCGCCGTCCGCCTTCGCCTGCCCTGCCCTTACTGGCCCCGATTGCTGCGTGGTTGGAATAACGAAGACTTGTTACGTACTACGGAGTTGTTCGGGCGTGGCGGTATAGCGGAGCGTACCGCCACGCGGTACTTTCTCCGCCCCTTGAACTCACCCACAACCGGGGAATCGAGCAATGCCTGGCGGAAAGACTGACGTGCACAACCTGGTGCGTGCAGCCATCCTCGCGTTGCCCGAAGTGAGCACCAAGCGGATGTTCGGCGCCGACGCGTTCTTCACCCGGAGCCGGATGTTCGCCTTTTTGTTCGACGAGGCGATCGTCCTTCGTCTCCCCGATTCGGATCGTGAGGAAGTGCTGGCTGCCCGGCTGGCCCGCCCCTTTCTCACCGGCCCGACCGCGTCGTTCGGGCGGTGGGTCGAGGTGAGCATCGCCGACCGCGTTGGAGCGGTTCAGGCGTGCCGCCTGTCCGCTTCGGCTCACGCTCTCGCCCAGTCTCCCGACCACGATGGTCCCCGGACCCGCCGGCCTCCGCTCAAGCGCCGGACACCATCTCGGCGATCGCCGCAATCGTAAGCGGCGCACTTCCCTCCGCGCGGTTGTTCACCAGCACATAGGCCGGTATCCGGAGCGCCGCGGCTTGCGCGATGAGCCGGGCCACGTCGTGTCGCAGCTCGGGATTGGGCTCGCGAATCCGGTCGTACGGGGCGAACGCGTTCACCGCCTGGTTGTAACTCCGCCCCGGCCTCAGCAGCACTCGGGAAACCATGAAGGGCGCAGTGAACACTCCCGGCACGTCGAGCTGGTCACCGATCGACGGCATCCTGGTCCATGAGTTGAACACGTGGGCGACATTGTGCTCCCGGAGCACGGCCAGGTAAGCCGGGTGAGGAACTCGCGATTCCTGATTTCCACCGAGTACTTCTCGTCGCGCGGTAACGCACTCAGAAACCGGTCCAGCCGGTCGGCGAAGTCCTCGGGGCTGATCCCGCTCGAGCGGCTGATGGTCTGGAACTCGAATACCAGCGGTCCGGTGTGATCGCGGAAATGCGCCAGGTAGAAATCCAGCACCTCGGACCGGAACAAATCGGCGTTGAGAAAATCGGGGTTGAGCTCTCCACCCTGTGGCCCATAACGGGCCCGGGGCAGGGTATGCACCGTGAAGCGGTCCCACACCTTCATCACGCAGGGGAATCCCGGTGGCAACCGCTGGGCGTACTTCTGGAGCTGTTCTGGTGTAGGCGGAGCGTAGAAGGACGAGTCTATGCCGATAGTGCGAAAGAGCGGGAACTTCACGTACTCGGTGAGCATCTTCGCCGCGGCCCCGTTCTTGGGATAGTCCTGGTGGTAGACCAGGTCTTTCCATCCAGGGTAGTTCCACGACGAGGTGCCAAACAGAATCTCAGGCGGAAGCCGGTCGGCCAAGCCCTTGAAATCGGGAGCTCCTCCGGAGGTGGGGAGAAGAGGTCGCCCACCACGCTATGGCTCGGCGACGAGCTTGTAGACCCCACCCCTGCATGGTCAGGATGTAGAGTTCTCCCCGCCAGGTCTTCTCCGAAGCTGGTGACGTTCCCCGCTGGCTGTGCCCCTGGCCAGGAATGCTGATCGGTGATCATCCCGCCCTGCCACTTGAAGCTGCGAAGGAATCCGGCGCAGTAATCGGAGTAGAAGTAGGTGCCCACGATGTCCGGCAGGGCAGTTCCCCGATAGACGTATCCTCCGGTGATCGAGCAGAGCCGTTCCGTGGCCGTACTCAAGGTTCGGCAGGGTCAGGCCGCTCTTGTCGCAACTCGAGCCGGGGGGATAACACTCGGATCCCTCCATGGTGTTCCATCCGTAATTCTCCCCGCCTCCGCTCGCCGGCTGCACGTCCACCTCCTCACGGTCTGCCTGGCCCACATCCGCGATGTAGAGATCTGCAGTCCGCCGGTCGAAGCTGAAGCGCCAGGGATTCCGCAGGCCGTAGTTCCACAGCTCGCCACGTACACCACCGGTTCCCACGAAGGGATTGTCGGGCGGAATGGTGTATCCGGCGCCACTCACGTCGATCCGGAGCAGCGAGCCGAGCAGATCATTCCGTTTCTGGCCGAACCCCCGGGGATCGCCGGCGTTCCCGCCGTCCCCGAATCCCACGTAGAGAATCCGTCAGGGCCGAAGACGATCATGCCCCCGTTGTGATTGATATAGGGTTGATCGGCCTCGAGGATCGTGGTGTCGCTCGCCGCATCGGCGATATTGGGATCGGAGGAAACATGGTACCGCGCGATGACCGATTTGCCTCCCGGCGTAGTCCCGTCCGTGGTATAGCTCACGTAGAAGCGGCCGGAGGTCTCAGTAGTCCAGGGCGAACGCGAGACCCAGGAGTCCTTGTTCGTTGTTCTGGTGGTGATGGCCGTCAGGTCGAGAAACAGGAGCAGGGAGGATCGCTCCATTTTCCAGGATGCGGATGAGCCCATCCTTTTCGACTACGAAGAGCCGGGTCGCGTCGCCGGGTGCAAAGGTAAGAAAGATCGGTTCGCTGAAGGCGGTGGAAATGGTCTCGGAGCTTCAATCCACTTGCCGAGGGTGGTACCTCGGAGTCGGTGGGTTCCGAACTGCTGCCGCAGCCTCCTGTAGTTAGAAGGCAGATGGCGATGAGTGCCGTGCATGACGAGAAGCGAGGATTCATTCGGGAGGACCGAAATGCTGTGGTGTCACCTGTTCTCCAAAACCGGGTGCCGAGTGCCGTGAGGTAATTGTCCATGGTATGGTGATGCCCCATCAGGCGCGACATGACCCGGAAGATAGGGTTGGAGACCCATCCATCTTCGGTGACGGTGACCGTGCTCCCTCCCGGCACAGGTTGGATACGCGTGGTCAGGAGCCTCCGAAGGGAGCGTCCCCACGATTACGGTCTGGATCATTCCGGGTGGCTCTACCGCGGCGACCTCCAGACCCATCTTCATGCCGTCCCCCATGGTCTCGTCCCAGATCTCCTTTCCCTGGGGATCATCTCGTCGGCTCACCTGTTTGACCGCCGGCCACCAACTGGAGATTGTGCCGATGTCACGGACCACGGCGAACACCGAGTCGGGCGGTTGATGCAGCGTCACCCGGCTCGCCACGGTATGCTCGCGGGGAGTATGAAGCCCACGAGCACTAGCAGGAGAATCAGGCCGACCAGGACTCCGCCGACGATCAGGATCCATTTAGTCACACGAAGGGCTCCTTGCAAGACAGGCATCTTGAATCAAACGCAGAGGCGCAGAGGACGCAGAGAACTGCAACTACTCAACACGAAGACACGAAGGCACGAAGAGTGCTTACTCGATCCGCCATTCCGCCATTCCGCCTATCCCGCCCGGTCTGCCTTCTCCACCATTCTCTCCAGTCGATCGATGCCCGTGATAGCCACCGTAATAGCTCCAAACTCCTCATCCACCTTGCCCCGGAAGATGAAGGGTCCCTGGTCGAACAGGACGTGCCCTCGTTCGCGGAAGACCCGGGGAACAGCACGGTTTCGATCAGGCCATAGCCGTCATCAAACGTAGCGAACTCCATCGGCTCCTCGGTGATGGTGCTGATGGGCTTCGAGGTGGTCAGCATGCCGCAGCAGAGCACCGATTCCCCGACATGATCTGCCAGCTTGGTGCTCTTGGTGACCCGGAACCGGGCGAGATCGGCCGCGTGAAGATGCATCGGGTGGCTGTCGGTCGTGAAACCCAGCAGCTCGTATTCGACGTGCCGTCGGCGATCGGTGGTGTACTCACGAAGAAGCGGCGGCTCAAGGCGCGGCGGCTCGGCGGCTCGGCGGCTCGGCGGCTCGAAATCAAGTGAGACCGTATTGACATCCCTCGGCGTTTCCTGAATCGAGTCGACTTCCCACAGCAGCATTGGGCGAGTGCGATTCCCTTTATGGAATCCAATGCCCCAACCTTCACCAAGGTGCGACAATCGTCATCGCCAAGGCTGGTCCGTTGACGGAAATCAGCAAAGTCGGAAAACCGCCGAGCCGCCGAGCCGCCAATCCTAAGGACTCCCTCGCGCCGGGTCGCGCTGGGCGCCCGAGGCGCTCGGTCGCCGCCGAGCCGCTAGCACTTGCTCGGCTGCTTTCGCCGACAGTCCCTTCACAAACTGCAGCCCGATTCTCACCTCCCGTCCGCGACCGGTCGTACGGAAGTCACTCGCGTTCACGTCGGGCGGCAGGATGGTGAGTCCCATCCGCATCGCCTCCGCGACGTAGGCGAACGGGTGATAGAACCCTCCGCCGTTGGCCAGCACCCCCGCCATGAACTCGGCGGGATAGTGGGCCCGCAGATAGCAGGAATGCTGCGCTACCCGGATGTAGGAGCAGGAGTGACCCTTGCAGAAGCTGTAGCCGGCGAAGGACATCACCATCTCCCACACCTTCTTCGTTGTCTCGATGTCGCGACCCAGCGCCGAGGCTCCGGTGAAGAACTCCTCGGCATAAGAGGCGAGGTGCTTCACCGGCCGCTTCTTGGAGAGCGCCTTCCGCAGTCCGTCGCCGGTGGCGAGCGGCATTCCGGCGAATATCGCAGAGACATTCACCACGTCTTCCTGGTACACCATCACTCCGAAGGTCTCGGCCAGAGTATCGCGCAGACTGGGATCGAGCGGCTCGTAGGGCTTTCCGTGGAGCCGCTCCAGGTAGATCCGGATGAACCGGTTGGACGCCGGTCGGATGATGCTGGTATTGAGCACCAGCAAGTCGAAGGTGTCGGCCTGGGACTTGGCACAAAGCTGCCGGGAAGCGGGGCTCTCGGTGTAGAAGACGCCCATCGTCTGCCCGGTGCGGAAGAGAGCCCTGGTCGGCTCGTCGTCCTCCGGGTCCGAGGTGGTGTAGTCGATCTGCCGGCCGGTATGGTCTTTCACGGCGGCGATCGCGTCGCGAATGACCGCGAGCGAGCGGTTGCCGAGGAGGTCGATCTTCACCAGGCCGGCGTCTTCAGTGCCGTCCTTCTCGAACTGGATGACCGGCACGGTGAGGCCGGGATATCCCTCGAGCTCCTTGGCCGCGCGCTCCACCGGCACGTAGTCGGTCAACGTCGGTGGGGACGATCACCACTCCGCCGGGATGCAGTGATAGATGCCGTGGAGTTCCCACCAGAGGCTGGGCCATCCTCGCCAGATCGCCCCAGATGGCCGGAAGCTCGAGTCCCTGGAAGTTGGGGTGGTTGGCGATCACCTCTTCCAGCGAATCGTCGTCGCTGAACCAGGGGAACCGGCGGGTGATCTCGCGGATCTCTCCCGGCGGCCGGCCGTGCACCTTGGCCACTTCGCGCAAGGCACCGCGCAACCGGAAACAGTTGTGATTGGCCACCATGGCCGACCGCAGGTTGGGATACTTCCGGAAGACATACGCGAGAACGTGGTCCCGCTCGTCCCAGGGGAAGTCGAGATCGATATCGGGCGGATCCCTCCGTTCCGGATTGAGAAAGCGCTCGAACAGGAGACCGGCACCCAGCGGATCCACGTGCGTGATGCCCAGGGCGTAGCTCACGATCGAATTGGCGACCGAACCGCGGCCGCAATGGGTGGGTCCGTTCTGCACGATGTCATGCACCACCAGGAAGTAGTCGGCGAACTTCATCTGGCCGATGACCGCCAGCTCGTGCTCCAGCCGGTCTCGCGTCACCGGCGCAATGGTGCCGTATCGCCGCTCGGCACCCTCGTATGCCAGCGTGCGCAACCGCTGGAAGGCATCGTCCACCTCGGCAAAACGGGGTGCCACTACTCGCCGGCCCAGCGGCAGGAGGTATTCGCAACGTTCGGCGATGTCCTCGCTCGCGCTCAATGCCTCGGGACAATCGGGGAAGAAGCGGGAAATGTCGGGGCGGAGCCAGGAGCCCGGGGAGAATTGAAGATTGAAGATTTGCAGATTTAAGATTTCTTTCCGTTCATGTTTGTGATTCCGCTTTTCAATCTTCAATTTGCCATCTTCACTCTGACATTCTGAAAGTGTCGTATTCCGCCCAATCGCCACCCTTAGTCGATGGCGTTGGAAATCTTCGGGATTCGCGAACATCGCCGGCGTTAGTCACCACCGCCGGAATTCCCAGTCGCCGAGCGGCGGCACCGACTGCATGGCGTTCTTTGCCGGGACGTAACTCCGCATAGAGGTCAGTCGGCCCGCTCAGCGCCACAACGCGTTCGAGAAACGGGATGCTGGCGGACAGAATGATGAGGCCGACTCGATCGGTGGCGAGGAGAGAGGACAGGGATTTCAGATTTAAGATTTCAGATTGAAGATTTGAAGCTGCTTGTTCGATCTTCAATCTGAAATCTTCAATCTGACATTCCCAATGGACTGCCGTCGCCGCCCGACACACCGCCCCCCAGCCCTTCTCATCCGTCGCCAGTACTACCGCTTCCTCGTCGCCGAAGACCAGATGGGCGCCCAGGATGGGCCGGATGCCCCGGGCGATCGCCGCCTGCTGAAACTCGACTGCGCCGTAGACACCGTTCGTGTCGGTGCAGGCGAGAGCCGTGAACCCGCGCTGAGCCGCAGCATCGAGCAAGCCCTCGGGGCTCGATACACCGCTTTCGAAGGAGAAATAACTGTGAACGTGTAGATGGGTGAACATGCTTCGTGTGCGTGAGCGGTAAGCAGTGAGCGGGCAACAGAGCACAAAGAGCAAACGGAGGCGCAGAGGACGCGAGAACAGCTATTCTGATTGTCCTCTGCGTCACTGCGTTTGCTTTGCTTCTCTCGTGTCCTCTGTGTCTCTGCTGATTGCACCATCAAGCCGGCTTGAGTTTCACGATCTTTCGGTAGACCGGACAGGATTCCGCGTGCGCGCCCGGCAGGTAGCCGATGCTCATGAGGAACTCGCCCACGATCTCACCGCCGGTGAACCGGAAGTTCTGCTTGAACAGCTTCACCCATTCCTCTTTCGTCAGAGGATGATGGGCCTTGAGCCAGGCGTGAAAGCCGCCGTGTGACTTCCGCAGCTCGAGGATCTTCTGTGCGTTGGCAATGGCCGCATCCACCTTGAGCCGGTTGCGGATGATCCCCGGGTCGTTGAGCAGGCGCTTCCGGTCCCTGGCCTTGTAACCGGCTACAATCTCAGGATCGAACCCGTCATACGCCTTCCGAAACGCTTCCCGTTTCTTGAGGATCGTGAGCCAGGAGAGTCCCGCCTGGTTGATCTCCAGGACCAGCCGCTCCAACAGGTCGGCGTCGCTCGTGAGGGGAACCCGTACTCGTTGGCGTGATAGGGCCCGTGCCATTCGTGGGTCGGGGGCGACATCGCAGTAGGTGGACATTTCGGGTTCCTTGTGTTCGACGGCAGCCATAAGCCATAAGCCATAAGCCTTGAGCACTAACCATTAAGCACGAACCTCGATCTGTGCGCTTACGGCTTACGGCTTACGGCACCACTTTATTACCACATGAAGGCCATCACCTACACCTCTGCCGGCGACCCCGACGTCATCCAGCTCCGGGAGGTTCCGACTCCCGAGCCCGAGCCGGGGCAGATACGAGTGCGGGTGCATGCCGCCGGTCTCAACCGTGCCGACATGCACCAGCGGCGGGGACGCTATCCGGCTCCTCCAGGGTGGCCCGCCGACATCCCTGGCATGGAGTACGCCGGTGAGGTCGAGAAGCTGGGTGTTGGCGTCACTCGCTGGCGCATCGGCGACCGGGTGATGGGCCTGGTCGGAGGCGGAGCTCATGCCGAGTTCGTTGTGGTCCATCAGGACGAAACTCTTCCGATTCCCGAAGGGATGTCCTTCACCGACGCTGCGCGCGATTCCCGAGGCGTTCCTTACGGCGTGGGATGCGCTGGTGACTCGCGGACGGCTTGGACCTGGAGATCGGGTGCTGGTCCACGCCGTGGCGAGCGGTGTCGGCACGGCGGCAACCCAGATCGCGAAGCAGCTGGGCGCCGTCACGATCGGCACTTCCCGCAACGCCGCGAAGCTCACCCGGGCGCGCGAATACGGGCTGGATCGCGGCATTGATACCAGCGCCGGTCCGTTCCGAGCCGCGCTCACCGAGCCGGTGCATGTGATTCTCGACGTCCTGGGTGGCCCGGCCTTCGCTGACAATCTCGCCGTCCTGGCGCCGCGAGGTCGTCTGGTGATGCTTGGCTTCCTGCAGGGAGCCGAGGCGCAGGCGAATCTCGATCCCATACTCCGGAAACGCCTCGAAGTAATCGGCACCGTCATGCGGACAAGGCCGCTTGCCGAACGAGTGCCACTGGTGCGCGAATTCACCGAGCGGGTTCTGCCTCTTGTTCTCCCAGCCGCCGAGCCGCCGAGCCGCCGAGCCGCCGCACTCTCCGGCCCGTCGTCGGCGCCACCTATCCCATGTCCGCCATGGCCGAAGCTCATCGTGCCATGGAACGGGATGAGACCTTCGGGAAGGTGGTGCTTACGTGGGGATGACATCGTGAGACGTGAGACGTGAGACGTAAGACGTGAGACGTGACCCGTTCACCGTTCGCCGTTCACTCTTCACCGCTTTTTGTGACACCCTGTCAGCGAGGCAACTTTGGCCGGAGCAGAATGGCGTGACAGGGCCATTACGATCGCCGCTATCTCTGTTTATCGAGTGTGTGCGTCCACCCGCCCATGGCGCACCGTTTGCGACCCTTCGCAGTAAACCGGAATCTGATCCGGTGAGACTGAACCGAAGGGCATTATGTCTTCCCGTTATAGACTCATTCTGATCGCTGCTCTCACTCTCGGGATCTCCCGGATTGCGTCGGCCCAGATGGCTGATTCGCTCCTGATCCCGATTGCTCCGCCGGCTGTTCCGTCCGTGAAACGTGACGCCAGCCAGGCTCGCAGTAACCTCGAGCGGGACCAGCGAGCAGAGCGGGATCTGAACCAGGTGATCCATCACGACAGCCATACGCTGAGCGGCGATGAGCATCAGCTCCATGAGGTCCGCGAAGCGCTGGCACACGACAGCACCAAGGACCGCACTGCTGCGCTTTCCGCGGACAAGGAGAAGGACACGCAGCTCGAGCAGTCGGTCGTCGTGCTGAAGGGTTGTCTCGCCGCCGAGCACGAGTTGGCGATGGAGAACGCGCGCGATATCCGGGTGGATCATCATCAGCTCAAGCTCGACGGGCAGGGTTAGCCGGAGGGCCTTCACCGGCTCAGCATCGGAGCCATCCCGATCCCCGGTTGCCCCAGCGGGCGCGGATCTGGTCGATGGCGGACTGGAGAGGTTCGGCGGTTCGGCGGTTCGGCGGTTCGGCGAAATGCGTCGAAGTGAGACGTGCAGTTGCGGCGGTCCCGCCTCACCGTCTCCCGTCTCCCATCTCCCGTCTCCCGTCTTCCGTCTCCCGATCTCCCACAGCTCCAGCTGCAGGTCCGCCTCCACCAGCCGGTCCACACTGATCCCCAAGGCACGGATCGCGACGGTGCGGGAGTTGGCCAGCGCGAACGCCCGACGAGCCGCATCCCACAGCTCCACGTCGAGGGCAGCGAGCGGGAGGGATATGCTCCGCTTCGCGGTGGCGTAATCGGTGTAGGCCAGCTGCAGGGTAAGCCGCCGGCTCACCAGCTGTCGTTGCCTGAGCCGCTGTCCCAGGCGCTCAGTCAGGTGGCGGAGCAGCGGGTGGATCAGGCCCAGATCATTGGTATCGCTGGCGAGCGTGTGGGCGGCGCGGAACTCCGCCTTCACTTCGGGAGCCATCACCGGTCGAGGATCGATGCCGCGAGCGTGCTGGTGCAACACACGACCAGGGGTGCCGAACACCGAGTAGAGCTGCTGCTGCTCCAGTGCCGCGACTTCACCGATCAGCTCGAGCTGGTAGTCGTCGAGCCGTTCCCGCATCTCCTCGGGGAGATCGGGAAGCAACCCGGTGGGATGGGGTGCCAGGAAGGGAGCCTCGCTGCCCGCGAGGATGCTCGAGAAGTGGCGGACACGGCGGCTCGGCGGCTCGGCGGCTCGAGCAACTAATCCCTTCACCACTTCGGACGCGGTGCGGCTCACCAGTTTGTTCGCCGCTGCGCCGACCGCGAGATCAGTCCGATGCGCTGGTTCGATTCCCGCTGGATCCTCCGCGCCACATCCACCGCCGGACCGAACAGCCTGCTGGTGCCGGTCATGTCGAGATAGGCATGGCCGTATCCGCTTGGGCTCGATCACCGGGGCATAGCGGCGCAGGATCTCGAACAGCGCGCGTGAGGCCCGGGCATAGAGCCGAGGGTTTGGGGCGCGCAGGATGAGATCGGGGCAGAGCTTCTTGGCCTTTGCCACCGGCATCCCGCGCGTGATGCCCGCCGCCTTCGCCTCGGCGGAGAGCGCCAGGATAGTGGCGCGATCGGCTCCCGGCGCCGCCACCGCAACCGGCCGCTCCCGGAGCGCGGGTGCGACGAGGCCTTCGACAGCGGTGCAGAAGGCTGGGAGGGTCGATGAAGAGGACGGGCGGAGCACTGAGGTGAACGGTGAACCGTGAACGGTGAACGGGAATAGTGAACAGAGAACGGGTACGGGAGAACGGGAGAACGGGAGAACGGGACAATCAGCCCGTTCACCTTTCACCGTTCACCGTTCACCTAAAGCAGCGTCGCCTGCCACTCCTCCTTCATCCATCGGGGCTGTCTTCCTTCCAGCTGCTCTCTGCGCCTCCGACTTTCTGCGACCGGAAAGCCAAACTCCTCCTGCAGCTGGTGTAACCGGTGCATGAGGGCTTTCTGGTACTCGGCCCTTACGTAGTTGCCGTGGCCGTAGTGTTGCCGGTAGCGCTCCACGAGATCGGGGAATTCCTGCTCCAGCACCGGCATGAACTGCGGCACGATCGCCGGACCCAGGCGGAGCGGCTGGCCGACCGCGTACCTGGCGCCGGCCGCCTTGGCGGCGCGCATGAGCGTCGCCAGCCCGGCCCGGTCGTCGGTGATGCCGGGCAGGATCGAGGCGATGAGCAGCCCGGTGTGGATGCCACCGTCGATCAGAGTCTTGAGGGCGCGGATCCGGGCATGCGGCGCCGGAGAGCGGCGCTCCAGCCGGCGCAGCAACGGCGCGTTGAGCGAGGCGAGGGAAATGTTGACGCTCACCTCGTGCCGCTCGCTCAGCCGCTGCAGCAGATCGAGATCCCGGGTGACCAGCGGTGACTTGGTGATGAGCCCCAGCGAGAGGCCCCGCCAGCCGAGCAGCGCCTCGAGAATGCTCCGGGTGAGCTTGAACTTCCGTTCGGCGGGCTGATAGGGATCGGTGGCGGTGCCAATCACCAGGGACGCCCCGCCAGCTTCACGGGATCAGGGTGCGGCGCAGCACGTCGGCGGCGTCGGCTTTGACGAAGATGCGGTGCTCGAAGTGCCTCGGCAGCGGTGATCGGTGAAGCGGTGAACGGCTGATCGGGTGGCTGGGCCGTTCTCAGTTCGCCTAATCGGCTGTTATCAATTCGGCCATTCCACTCGTTCCCCTCAGTCCGCTCGACTCACCCACCGATGCGTCTCCCTCGCATAGCAGTAGCTGCACCCGAACTCGCATCCGACGTAGGGATTGAGCGACCAGAAGCCCATGCCGGTCGTGGCCGGTGAATTGAGGACCGTCTTGACCGGAACTTTGTGGAACGTGCTTCCCCGAGCGGCTCTAGTATCGAGGACGGGCAGGGCGGTATCGGCGGCTCGGCGGTTCGGCGGTTAGCAACGGCAGCTGTAAACGACTGTCGATGGTCGATGGTCGATGGTCAATGGTCTTGGGTCTTGAGTTGTCAAGTCACAGCACCACTCCGTTGACGTCCGCCCTGTCCGTCTCGTCCCGCCCTCCCGCCTTACCGCCTTACCGCCATCCCTCACCCCGTCGCCTTTCTGCCGAATCACCGCCAAGTGATATGCCGCATGCGCTACCGCACCGATGGCTCCGCCCATTGCTTCTTCGCTCTCGAGAGCGTGCTGCTCGATGGCCTGGGTCAGCTCGCCGTAGGACTGGCGCAGCCGGTTGCGCAGCTCAGCCCATTCGTTGCTGCCGACGGTGCGGACCTGCCAGCTCTCGTCCCAGTTCCACCGCCGTCGCTCGCCGCGGATCCAGGCCGCCGAGGCGTGGAAGACAGAAGGCGAGGTGATGGACATGGCCGGCGATGGTGGTCCCACTTTTCCCCTGGGGCCGCGAGACGTCGGCTGGACTCAGCGGTCCGATGGTTCCGAACAGTCCAGTTCCCGGCTGGTTGTCGGTGAAATAGGTCCAGCTGTGCTGCGGTCCCTCGATAGCTTCGCGAAGCACCGCCACCAGTTGTCCGGTGATGTTGGAGGTCGCGAGGTCGGGCATGGTGGGTCCTCGTGGTCGAATGGTCGGAGGTCGATAGTCGATGGTCTCGAGCGTCCTGGGGTCGGGAGCCTCGGACAATCGTCAGGAGCGACGCTTTGCATTAGGCGGTCGAGCTCATCCTGAGTCGCAGTGAGGGACAGTCGTCGGAGGTCGGTGAGTCGCTGGGTCGCTGGGTCGTCGACGTCGTTGCGTCGCCCGTCTGCGCGCCGGTCACGGTGGTGCGCCGGGATGCGCGGCTGGGCCGCGAGATCCGCTTCGCTGACTCGCTGAAGCGACGTACTGCCTTCGCCATTCCGCCATTACTCGGCATTCCGCCATTCCGCCATTCCGCGCATTTTGTCCGCCCCGTCCATGTCCCCGCATTCGCCCGGGGCAAGTCTTGTTCCGTCCCGCGCCTGCCAGTCCGTCCCGTCCACCATCCTCCTACCCGCATTTCCCCCACCCACATTGCGCACACGTGATGCAGCCCGAATTGCGGATGACCGGGCCGGAGCACTCAGGGCAAACACTTATCCTGTAGTAGGTTAGAGTGCTTCGTCTGGGTGGGGTCTTGGAGGGTGGTGGAGGGGTCGAGGGAGACATGGGGCCTACCAGTTTCGGTGTTTATTCGGTTGCCTCCGGCAATATGGGGGAAGGGGAGGGAAGGCGTCAAGCCGAGGATAAAAGCAGGGCAGGAATGCCTGCCTATCCGAGGTTACCAGCCTTCAGCGGGCCTTACTACTGATGATTTGTTTGAAGAACTTGGTACGCATGCCTCGCTCTTCCGCCGGACTGATACTCGTGATCGCTGGTGTGGTCCTGGCCATCGCAGGCCTGCTGGTCTGGGCGGGAGCCTTCCGTTGGTTCGGCAAACTTCCCGGCGACATCCGCATCGAGCGTCCCAACAGCCGGATCTACATTCCGCTCGGCTCCTCCCTCCTGCTCTCGGTGGTCCTCTCGCTCCTGTTGTCGCTGATCATGGCAATCATACGGCGCTTCCGATAGGCTGATCGCAGCCCAAGCGGGGCTACAGTCAAACCTTCGGCAGCTCGGTGGCATCTCTCTGATGTGGCGCGGGTTTCACTAGGCGTGCCCACATCTCCTTCAGGGATTCCGCATGAACTCTACACGACCTTGGCTGGCCCTCAGCGCCGTATGGCTCGTGGCCGAGCTGGCCTTCTCGCCCCAGCCAACGATCGCGTATTCGCTGCGGATCGATCCGGATCATCTCGATGTCGTCGATGTCGCCATCCGGCTCGACAACGCGCCGAACACACTGCGGCTCGCGATGAAGGTGCATCCCGAGTACGACGCGAAGTATTGGAGATATCTCGACTCGGCGCGGGTCGAGGGTTCGGCCAACGACTCTCAAAGCCGGCGTCGCCCGGGAAGACAGCACGCTCTGGCGCGTGACCCTGCCCGGCGGGCATGGCACCGTGCACTATCGCATTCACATCCAGCCGGACCGCGATCCCGTGCGGCGCGCCTGGCGCCCCTTCCTGCGACCGTCCGGCGGATTGATCAACAGTCCGGATTTTTCCTCTACCTCCCTGATTTCGCGAACGCGCCGGTCACCCTTGGTCTGGATGTTCCGGCCGAGGTGGCACATCGCGACGGCCCTCGAGGTCCCATGGCACGCCGGCTCGATTCGTGGCGCCCAATGCCGCAGCATTGCTCGATGCCCCGATCCTCCTCGGCGATCTGCGCGAATGGCAGTTCCGCGATCGCGGGACGGCGTTTCATGTCCTGTACTGGCCGCTCCCGAACGCCACGCCGTTCGACACCGCGGCGTTCGTGGACGAGCTGCGTCGCCTCGTGGCCAGTACGCTGGATGTCTTCGGCCGCGCACCATCACCCAGCTTCTTCTTCCTCATCCAGGACGGCGCCGACGACGCGTTGGAACATCGCGCGTCGGTGACTCTCGGCGTGCAGAGCGCGGAGCTGGCGCGTAACCCCAGGGCCTCACTCGAACAGATCGCACACGAGTTCTTTCATACCTGGAACCTCGTCGCGATTCACCCGGACAACTACCTGGAGCTGAGCTATCAGGCGGCACTGCCGAACGACGGGGTTGTGGTGGGGCGAAGGGGTCACCCTGTACTATGCCGACGCGCTGCCGAGGCGCGCCGGTCTCATGGACACGACGGAGTCACGCCTCGATCACCTCGCGGATCTCTTGCGGTACTACTATGGGTCGTGGACCGCCCGCATCCCTCCCGAACGCGCCAGCCTTGCCTTCGAGGACTCACCCATCGCGAATCCCGACGCTACCGGGGGCTACTACACGCAGGGGGAGCTTCTTGGTGGAGAGATCGACGCGCTGGTTCGTGATTCAACGCACGAGGCCCGCGGGCTCGACGATATCATGCGTGCCCTGTACCGGCAGAGCGCCAACGGCCGGGGCTACACGTCGGCTACTCTGGAGGCCGTGGCGGACTCGGTCTGTGGCTGCCGACTGCAGCAGCTGTTCGCCACCCAGGTGCGCGGTAATGCCCTGATCGATGCCGCCCCGATCGTGGCACGGCTCGGGTACAAGCTGGAAGTCGATACCGTGGCCGCGACCGACAGCGTCGGCGCCCCACTTCCCGATCGCAGGCTCGGGCTCTACAGTGCCGGGGACCGGGCTCCCCTGATCATTGTCGTGAACAATCCGGCGACTGCCTGGAGAATGGCGAGACTTCTCACCGGAGACGAGCTTGTCGCGATCAATGGCATTGCGATCGCCGGCTATGACGATCTGCATGGCGCGCTCGACGCATTGCGGATCGGCGACACGGCCGCGGTCGATATTCGGCGGGCAGGGGTGCCGATGCGGATTCACGCACCGGTACTGGGCTATGCGCGGCCCCGGGTCCGATTCCTCGAAGTGCCTGACGTGACGTCCGAACAGCGGGCCCGCCGGGTGAGATGGCTTGCGGGATGGTGACTCATGATGGCAATCATCCGCCGCTTCCGGTGAGCTGAATCCGGGCACCAGCCGCCCAGAGTCGCACGGCCACGTCAGACGGCGTACATTTATCTCAATGCCCCTTCCCAAGGAGTCTCTCGCCGAGGCTCTATCTCATACTTACGCCCTCGAGCGAGAGCTCGGGCGCGGGGGCATGGCCACGGTCTACCTGGCCCGCGACCTGAAGCATGACCGGTCGGTCGCCCTGAAGGTGCTGCATCCCGAACTGTCTGCGGTACTGGGCCCCGAGCGGTTCCAGCGCGAGATCAAGCTCGCGGCCCGCCTGCAACATCCCCACATCCTCACAGTTCTCGATTCCGGCGAATCAGCTGGCCAGCTCTGGTTTACCATGCCGTTCGTCGAGGGCGAATCGCCTGCGGGACCGGCTGCGCCGGGAGCGGCAGCTCCCGGTGGACGACGCGCTCCGGATCGGCCGGGAGGCCGCCGAGGGGCTCCAGTACGCCCATGACCATGGGGTGATCCATCGCGACATCAAGCCGGAAAACCTGCTGCTTACCCGCGACGGCAACACGATGGTCGCGGACTTCGGGATCGCGCGAGCAATGGGAGGACGGGGATCAGCAGCTGACGGAGACCGGGCTCGCGATCGGGACTCCGGCCTACATGAGTCCCGAGCAGGCGGCGGGCGAGCGGACCCTCGATGCCCGGACCGATATCTATTCGCTGGGGGCGGTGATCTACGAGATGCTGGCGGGCGAGCCGCCTTTCACCGGTCCTACCGACGCAGGCGGTGATTGCGAAGCGGCTCACCGAGCCGGCGCCGAGCGTGCAGGCGATGCGGCCCTCAGTCCCGGCTGGGGTGGATGAAGCGGTCCGCAAGGCCCTGGCTCCGGTGGCAGCCGACCGGTTCAGCGCGATGAATCAGCTGGCTCCAGGCACTTCCGGTCTTCGACCACTCGCTCACCAGGCCGAGTGGATCGGTCCCCTGAACCCCAACGCCCCCGTCGACAGCGATCCATCCCGGTCGCTGCAACCACCCTCGATGCTCGGCATCCTGATCGGACTGGGTGTGCTGTTCGCTTGGCGGCATAACCAGGGCCGCGCGGAGGCGAGTGGGACGCGGATCGTGGCGGTGCTGCCCTTCGAGAACCTCGGCGACTCGGCCGATGCCTACTTCGCCGACGGGATCACCGACGAGGTGCGGGGAAGCTTTCCGCAAGTTCCGGCGCTCGCGGTCATCGCGCGGGCCAGCTCCAACGAGTACCGGCACAGCACCAAGTCGCCCCAGCAGATTGCGCGCGAATTGGGTGCCGAATACTTGCTCACCGCCACTGTGCGGTGGGAAAAGACGCCGGGTGGCCCAAGTCGAGTCCGGGTGAGTCCCGAACTGGTTCAGGTCGACCCGGGTGCGGCGCCGACGACCAAGTGGCAGCAGGGATTCGACGCGTCGCTCGACCGATGTGTTCCAGGTCCAGGCCGACATCGCGACCAAGGTGGCCAGCGCGCTCGACGCGGCTCTGGGCGACAGCGTGCGGCACGAGCTGGCGGCCAAGCCCACTGAAAACCTCGCGGCGTACGATGCCTATCTCAAAGGTGAGGCCGCCTCGCAGGCCATGGCTGTGGCGGATCCGGCGGGCCTGCGCCGGGCCATCAGCTTCTACCAGCAGGCGGTGACCCTCGACTCGGGCTTCTTCTCGGCGTGGAGCCAGCTCGCCCGCGCCTACTCGGTGCTGTATTACAACAGCACGCCGACGCCCGAGCTGGCGACGCAGGCCCGGGATGCGGCGAACCGCGCGCACGCCCTCGGCCCGGACCGCCCTGAAGGCCAGCTGGCCCTGGGCGACTACTATGGCAATATCCTGCAGGACAACGGTCAGTGGCTGACGGCGTGTGAGGCGGGGCTCAAGCTGGCGCCCAACAACGTGGACTTGCTCGTCACGGCGGCGCTGGCTGAACAAGGTCTCGGAGACTGGGACGCGGCGCTCCAGCATCTCGCCAAAGCGGGTGCGCTCGATCCGCGCTCGGCCAACACGGCGCGGCGTACCGCAGTCACACTGCTCCGCCTGCGGCGCTACCCCGAGGCGCGGGCGGCGGTGGACCGTGGGCTCGCGCTCGCCCCCACCAACCTCCAAATCATCGAAGTGAAGGCCATGGTGGCCCTCGCCCAGGGCGACCTTGCCGGGGCCCGGGCCGTCGTCGGCGCGGCCTTGGGGACCGTGGAGCCGGCGGCGCTGCTCGCCTTCTTCGGGAACTATTTTGACCTTTACTGGGTGCTGGACGACGCCCAGCAGCAGCAGCTTCTCACGCTCAGGCCCGGTGCCTTTGATGATGACCGGGGAGCCTGGGGCATCGTTCTGGCCCAGACCTACCACCTCCGCGGCAATTCAGCTCTGGCCCGAGTCTATGCCGACTCGGCCCAGCTCGCGATGAAGGAGCAGCTCCGGGCCACTCCGGACGATGGCCAGCGGCATGTCCTCCGGGGCCTGGCCCTGGCCTACCTCGGCCGGAAGGAGGAGGCCATCTCCGAAGGGGAGCGCGGCGTCGCACTCATGCCCATCAGTCGTGACTCGTACACCGGGGCGTACAATCAGCACCAACTAGTGCGGATCTACCTCCGGGTGGGAGAGCCGGAGAAGGCGCTCGACCAACTGGAGCCCTTGCTCAAGAGTGCCTTACATCCTCTCGTCCGGCTGGCTCAAGATCGATCCTACCTTCGCGCCTCTTCGGGGCAATCCGCGCTTCGAACGGCTGGTGGCAGGGAAGTAGCAGAACAACCTGCACGAGCACTTGGGCCAGCTGCTGGTGTATGTACGCATGAACCAGATCGTGCCGCCATTGAGCAAGCGCCGCTGGTCAACCAGATTCCCCACATGAAACGCGTCAGATTTCGTCGCCTCGCCGCGCGATCCGATGGCCACGCTGCCTGGATTGCTGCGGCACTTGGCTTCGTCACTGTAGGGGCGCTCGCCATCGGTGCCGTGGCCATCGGGCGTCTCACCATCCGGCGAATGGCCCTGGTCCACGACTCGATTGATCGGCTGACCATTAACGACCTGGACGTGGCGCGCGTGCGGGTGCGCGAGCAAGTACCAAGTTCACAATCCTGACTTGTCTTCGCCTACCGCTGCGGTCAGCTACCTGAGGCATCAGGCGGACTCGAACCGTATCGGCCGCCCGATGTCATGACGCAGCAACGGCTTGATGGCGAGCGAAGGACTATGTGCTCACCTCAGGTCTGGAACCCATAGGAGGAGACTCACCAATGGCAACCACGAAAAGAATCCAACCCTGCCTCTGGTTCGACGATCAGGCCGAAGAGGCGGCGAAGTACTACACCGGCATCTTCAAGAATTCGAAAATCGGCGAGATTACCCACTACGGAGAAGCCGGACGTGAGACTCACAAGCGGCCGCCCGGATCGGTGTTGACCGTGGCGTTCGAGCTCGACGGACAACCGTTCACCGCGCTCAACGGCGGTCCGGAGTTCAAGTTCAACGAGGCCGTCTCGTTCCAGATCATGTGCCAGGACCAGAAGGAAGTGGACTACTACTGGGAGAAGTTGACTGTCGGCGGGGATCCCAGCGCCCAGGTCTGCGGCTGGCTCAAGGACAAGTATGGCGTGTCATGGCAGGTGGTGCCGAGCATCCTGCCGGCCATGGTCGGCGATCCGAATTCCGAGAAGTCGCAGCGTGCCATGGCGGCGATGATGGAAATGAAGAAGCTCGATATCGCTGCGCTGGAGCGGGCGTACAACGGGGAAGAGGCGATGGCGAAGTGAATGGAGGAATGAACGAAATGGCGGAATGAATGAATGTGGGTTGACGCAGAAGCTTCTGCGGTTTCAACTCGCCATTCCGCCATTCCGCTCCTCGCTTGCGCTCGGGACAAGCATTCCGCCAGTCCGCCCCGCCCGCCCCGACCGCCTGCCCGCCCGTCCGCCTGACTGCCTTCTTACACCCACATCACGCCGCCGGAATCATCTCCCTCCGCTCCGCAATCGCCTCTGACCACCCATTTCGCATCCCGCCCCACACCATTGATCAGGTCCGACGTCATGGCTGTACTGGAAGTGGAGTCCCACGAAGTAGAGTCCTGGCTCGCTCGTCACGATGCCCCGATCGTGCAATGGCGCGCCATCTACGCCGAAGATCGGGAGATCCACCCACTCGAGACCCGGTAGAAAGCCGGTCGACCAGATCACGTTCTCGACTTGCAGAGAGCTGTCCATCCTCGAGCTTGGGCAGACCGCGCTCGACTCCGATGACTCGTGGTACCCTCTCGACGCCCGCAGCGATGAGATCCTTCGGCTTGACTCGCACCAGCGGCGTCGCGCGGAGCAGCATTCTGGGTCTCACCTTCCTCCCGATCGGCGTGTCCACGTTGAGGATGTTGTGGCCGAGTGCGCGGATCAGGTGAACGAAGAGGAAGCGCCCGGCGAAACTGTCCACCCGGAACGGCACGGTCTCCGGTTCTTTGCCGGCGAGGCACGTGGGATGCTTCCTCACCGTTTCCATCGCGATCTCCGCTCCCGAATTGCCGGCGCCAACTATCAAGACTCCGCCGGGAGCGAGCTGTGACAGGTTCCGGTACTGGCTCCGAGTGAAACTGCACGATGCCGAGGTCGAGATCCGGCGCGAACCGCGGGATCCGTGGCCGGCAATAGTTTCCCGTGGCGATCACCACCTGCTCCGCTTCGAACCTCTTCTCTCCTGTCTCCACCAGGAAATGGTCGCCCTGTCTCGAGAGCCGAGTGACTCGGACGCCGGAGCGCACCGGCAGCTTGAAGTGCGATGCGTACCCTTCGAGGTAATTCCCCATCTGATCCTTGGTCGGCTTCACACCGGGGCCCGCAGGGAATCGAAGACCCGGAAGACCATCGTAGAAGGCGGGACTGAAGAGGCGCAGCGAGTCCCAGCGTTTCCGCCAGGAGTCGCCCACTCTCGGGTTTGCGTCGAGAATGACAAAGGGGATCCTTCGCCGGGCGAGGTGATACCCGACCGCGAGACCCCCTGACCGCCGCCCACGATCACGACCTGGAACCGTTCGTTACCCTGCATGATCATCTCCCTTCGAGAAACCGGTGACTCAATAGACGGAGAGATGATAGGAAAGGCGGGTCCTCGCCGCATCGGGCGAAGTGGCCATCCGGCGTAGGAAACGCCGTGGGTATTTCTATGTAGCCGAATTGACCAGGTGGTGCTGGTAGGCGTAGGCCGTCGCCGCGGCTCGGCTCGATAAACCCAACTTGGTGAAGATGTTGCTTACGTGACGCGCTACGGTCTTCTCGCTGATTCCCAGGTCCTCCGCGATCTTGCGATTGGACTTGCCGGCCGCAATCTCTCGAAGAACTTCGACCTCGCGCAGGGTCAGCCCGCCCGCAGCCGAATCGGTTGGCGCGGTAAGACGCCGCAGGCCTTCCAGATCCGGTTGGGCGCCGAGCCGCTGAAATTCGCGTCGAGCGGCCTCGAATTCGAGGTCGGCGGTGGCGGGATCTCCCATCGCGCGACAGGCGAGACCGATCGCGACTCGTGATCGGGCCGCATCGTAGGGCGCCTCGAGTGCGCACCAGAGCTGCCAAGCGTTGCGCAGCTCGGTCAATGCATCGTTGGGTTTCCCTTCAGCGAGCAAAACATTGCCTTCGGCCTGGGCGGCCGCGGCCCGCAGGTAGTGGGGCAGGGAGATGGTCTCGCCATTTCTCTGAGTTCATGTGCCGGCGGAACGGGCTTCTGCGAGTCTCTTTCGCCGCCAGCATGATGTCAACCGCAGCGGCGAGGGCCGGTGCGCGGAGCGTCGCGGTCCCGGTGCCTCCTTCAGCGTCCGGCGTATCGCGCCGGCTGCGGCGTCCTCATCGCCTTGGGCCAGCTTGAGCTGAGCCAGGCCCGGCTCCGGCTGGTGTCCGTGATGACCGGCCGCGAGGTAGGCCTGTTCCGCTTCGCCGAAACTCGCCGATGAGACGAAACAGGTCTCCCAACAGGTAGTAGGCTCCACCGATCGCACGCTGTCCCGGCGGATTGGAGAACCGTTCGCGGGCTTGCCGGGCCTCAGCCATCGCCTCGTTCCAGGCTCCGTGCAACTGCAGGATCTGAGCACGATGGACCAGACAGCTTCCTGATAAGGCACCAGGTCGGGCTGGGAAGCACACCACTGCGCGAGCGCCGTGGTCCACTCCTGCGCTCGACGCAGGTCGAAGATCTCGTGGCATCCTTCGATCACGCTGCAGTACACGTCGCCCACGATCGGCGAAGAGACATCGCCGGCCGTAATCGCGACCATGGCCTCGTCCAGCAGAGACACCCCGGGTCGCCTGGTCCATCCGGATGAGTGCCCGGCTCCTGGCCATGCCGCGCCAGCGTCATCAGGTCCCGGTCTCCAAAGCGCTCGCCGATTTTCGTGGCTTCGACAAACAGCCCGTGAGCTTTTGCCGGCTCGCCCTCGAAGAACGCTCGAAGCGCGGAGAGGTGGAGCAGGTAGCCCGACTCGACGCACTCCTGCGCATGAGCTTCCAGTATCCGGTTGGCCCGAGCCACTCCAGCCGTTGCCGCGGGCCACTTCTCCTCTGAAATGGGAATGGAACGCGAGCCAGATCGCGGCTCGCGCCGCGCGGTGCAGTCTGCGCCCTGATTGAGGAATTCCTGGTGGGCGCGGGCCAGCAGGTCGGCACATTCGGTCTGGTTGCCGAGCAGGCGGGCGGTAAAGGCGAGGCGCTCCAGGTCTTCGCCGCAGAGGCGCCGCATCCCGGGCTGCGGCGTTTAGCTCGCGGTAAGCGCTACCCCAAGCCTTCCGTTCGAAGGAATCTCGGCCGCGTTCGAGGGGCGCTAGCGGCACGCATCGAAGCTTTGTGCAGGGTTCAGCACGTTTGACGGTCCTCCGGGTCGTTCGATCGGAACAGGATCCGACCTTGAACACTCCGGAATTATACAATGAGGCCAACTCCATCGGATCTAAACGGTTACGACATTCAGATTAGGAGACGTCGAAGCTTCGACTTTCCATCTCCTAGCGAACGATTGTACCGCCGGGTAGATATAAAGGCATCCGTAGGACCCACACCCGTTTGACAGAAGCAGCTGGTCGTCGTCAGTCGCGCCACACCACGCGGGTTCACTGATCGTGGCTTGGTAACCGATCTGGGGGACGTTCCATCTATGTCATCGATTTCCATGCGTCGTGCCGTAGTGGTTGCCTGTTTGGCACTGGCCGCTTGTGGTGGGGGAGATGGTACCGGGCCATCGGGGGCGGGTCGGGACCTTGGGAAGGTACTTGGGCGCTCTCGTTGGGAAACAGCGCGGGAGGAGGAGCGCTTTGCAGCTTTCCGAGCCTGATGCTGACGCTGCACCAATCCGGGAATTCCTTGACCGGAAGTTTTGCCAGCCATGGCAGTGGATTGTGTGTCTTCCAGGGCGACGCCTACTCGGGTGTGGTGGGGAACGGAAGTCTCAGCGGCGACGTGGCGGGCAACATCGCTCAGTTGAAATTGTCGCCAACCTTTCGTTGACCGTCACGATCAAGGATGATTCCCTGAGCGGGAACCAGAGTAGAAAACTCACCCTTTCCGGGACCTCGGTGGTGACTGTTACCACGAGTGGGCCTCTGGAGGGATGGCGCCTGCCCGCCAGCCTTCCGGGTGGTGCGGCGGACATTGTCCTCACTCCGGATCTGCCCATCGTACCTCAGGGCGATAGCGTGTTGATGACGGCCTCGGTCCGCAACACAAGGAACCAGGTGCTCACCGGCGCACAGGTGGACTTTTCGGTCACCGATCCCGCACAGGCTTCGGCTACCTCCGCCGGGTGGATTCGAGGAACGGGCCAGCGAGGACTATTCAAGATCATTGCGAGGTCTGGAGCGGCTTACGCAGAAGCGGTGGCAGTGATCCTGGCCCGGCCTCACGTCGTACAGGCAACTCCTCAGTCCATCGCGATGAACCGGACGCATGGGACCCAGCTTCACGTGACGGTGCTGGACTATGCGGGGGCCCCGATCGCAGGTGCGCCGATTACCTATTCCTCAGGCAACTTGGCGATTGTGACTGTCGATCCCTCAGGCTTGGTGACCTCTCTTGGGCCGCTGGGTCAAACCAATGTTGTGGTAACCACTGGCGGAGTAACCGATACCGTCCCGGTGTCCATCGTGGCAATTCCGATGAGCGAAACGATGAGCCCGGTAACTGCAGTCATTGCTCCGGGTGGGAGCCAGCAGCTGGGCGTGCAGGTGCGAGACTCTGCTGGGCTCGTGATGCCGAATCAATCTGTGCTTTACACCTCTGGCAATCCCTCATTGATCAGCGTTTCGCCAACCGGGCTGGCCACTTCGTTAGGCCCTCAGGGATTCACGGACATAACGGCCACCTTCGACACCTTCTCCGTCAGCAGCCGAATCCTGGTGCGGAGCGGTCCGTTCCCGCAGGTCGTGGCCACAACCCAGGTCGGAGGTTTGCTCTCCGGCCTTGCCGTTTCCTCGACCGGTGCGATGTACGTGGGCGACGTGCTTGAGGGGGACTGGCTCGGGGCGATCTGCCGACCTTTGCTCTTCCGGTACGGCTGCCGATCGGTGGACAGATCACTGGGTTGGCTTTCGATCCGACCGGCTCCCGTCTCTATATAGCCCACGATTCATTGAATCGGTGGCTGTCCTGGATGTGTCGACCAATCAGATAGTCGACAGCATCAACGTCCAAGACGCGGGGGTGTCGCTGTGTCCCCCGATGGCCAGAAGCTTCTGATTGGCACCATCTCGGCCATCCATGTCTATGACGCAATCAGTCTGACATCGCTGGGTTCTATCCCAACCGGGGCGCCTGCAATCCATTTCACATTCCATCCCACTCTCCCGCTGGTTTACGCTTCCAGCGGCACTGCAGTCTTGGAAATCAATTTGAATGCTCTCGCTGTGACCCGTAACTTCGATGTGCGGGGAACATCACAAGGCTTAGCGCTCGACCCAAACGGCACGGACCTGTATGTCGCCGCGGAGGGAGGAACGCTCCAGATTCTGGACCGGACCACCGGACAAGAGACCCAGGCCATTCCCCTGGGAGTCCACTCTTTGGCCTTGCGCTCTCTTCGGCGAAGGACCTGATCTATGTTGCCGATGAGTCCGCCGGTCGAGTAGTGATTTTCGACCGCCCTTCCCGGGTCGAGCTCAAACAGGTCCAAGTCGGCGGAACGCCGAGGCGAATCGTCTTGGACCAAAGCGGCACCACGGCGATCGTGGTGAACGAGAACGGGTGGGTGGATTTCATTCAGTAGAAGGAAGTTTGCAAAGGAGGAGTCGGTGCGGGTCAGCTATGCCATCGTCTTCGTGAGCGACATGAAGAGGTCGGTCGCCTTCTATCGTGACGTGATCGGCCTGCCGCTGCGATTCGAATCCCCGCACTGGACCGAGTTCGCGACCGACGGTGCAACGCTGGCATTACACGCGAGCGAGGGGCCGGGGCCCCAGGACGATCCGGAGAAGGTCCCTGCCGGCCGCTGCCGTCCCGGCTTCCGGGTTGGCGATCTCGACGCCTTCCACAAGCGCATGGTAGAAATGAAAGTCCCCTGCATCCAGGAGCCGACCAATGTGTTTGGCGCGCGCCTGGCTCAGTATCTGGATCCCGATGGATTGGGGATTTCAGTGGGGAAGAACGGCGAGGCGGCTAGCGGAACGTAGTCCATGGTCCTATAGCGGTTCCCGCGGCCCAACTTCATCTTCACCTTCTCTAAGTTGGTTCTGGACTCCTGCCGGGAGGGCCTAGTGCGCCCCCAATCACAACTCAGCGTGTCGCTCATGGTGGTCGCCCTCGGGCTGGCCGCGTGCAGTGATAGCAGTACCGCTCCTTCCACAGACCTCTCCTCCATCCGCACCGCCACCCGCTACCAGGTTCAAGCCCTGAAAATTCCTCCGGCGGCATTTCTCGGCGAGGCGAGCGCCATCAACGATGCCGGTGTCGTGGCAGGGTGGTATCGGACAGCGGACAGCTGGACCGCCGTCATCTGGGCCACGCCGAACGACCCGCGCAACCTTGGCAAACTTCCGGGTCTCGTTTCGGCACTTGCCAAGGACATCAATCAGGCCGGCACAGTCGTGGGATTCGCACTGTCAGCGGACTTTATCACCTCGCACGCCTTCGTCTGGGCCGATGCCACGGGATACAGCCGCTCCCCGACCTGGGTGGGGGAGCCAGTCTGGCCCAGTCGATCAACGGTTCAGGCGCCGCGGTCGGGTGGGCCTCCGATCCTCTCGGGGTGACTCACGCAGTCATGTGGAGCTCTGCCGGCGTACTCACCGATCTCAATCCTTCAGGTGGGACCAGCATGGCGCTTGATGTGAACGACGCCGGCGACGCGGTGGGCTGGGTGATTGAGTCCGGAAGTTCCGGGCCTCACGCCTGGCTCTGGCGGCATGATGGAGTGCAGGTGGACATCGGGACGCTGGGAGGGATTACCAGCGCGGCCTTCAGCGTCAACAACGCGCTCGAGGTCGTTGGCATTGCCGATCCGCCACTCCCTCGACTCCCGGTGGCCTTCATCTGGCTAAATACGTAACCGAACGAAGTACAC